>Ga0247829_10001140_pt1 | contig 11717 bp, 9 predicted proteins | sample 12C_Control_Day4_FD_207765 | JGI IMG/M metagenome (GOLD analysis project Ga0247829, IMG submission 207765) | Soil microbial communities from agricultural site in Penn Yan, New York, United States - 12C_Control_Day4 | ecosystem: Environmental > Terrestrial > Soil > Agricultural land | place: USA... | reverse complement strand
GAAGCCGAGCGAGAGCGGATCGATCAGCCACGACAGCAGGGCGACGAGCGGGATCAGGAAGACCGCGACCTGCGCCGCGGACGACAGCGCGATCTCGGCGGCGAGCTTCACCTTCCCACGGCGCGCCACGACGACGGCGCCGCCGTGCTCGGCGGCGTTCCCCACGATCGCGACGATCACCGCAGACACGAAGAACTCGCTCATCCCCGCCTTGTGCGCGAACTCCTCGAGCGAGCCGACGAGGATCTCGGCCACGAGCGCGGTGATGACCGTCGTCGCCCCGAGGACGAGAAGCGCAGTGCGGAACGACCAGGCGCCCGTGGATGCCTCGCCCGCGACGTGCAGCCCGCGGTGCCGTCGCAGCGAGTAGAGCGTCACGACGCCGTAGACGACGAGCAGCGCGAGCGAGACCGGAACGGAGATGACGACGATCTCGTGGCGGTTGGGGTCGCCGTGCCAGGACGGGATCGCCGGGATCAGGAAGAGGAGGACGGCGATGGCGATCGCCCCGAACGAGAGGAAGCTGGAGACGCGGTCGAGGCTGTCGCGGGGGCCTGCCAGGAGCGAGAACCCGAGGACCAGGAGCAGGTTTCCGACGACGGAGCCGGTGAGCGACCCGCGCACGACCTCGTTGAGGCCGTCGTTGACGGCGATCAACGCGATGATCAGCTCGGGCGCGTTCCCGAACGTCGCGTTCAGGAAGCCCCCGATGCCCGGGCCTGTGTGCTCGGCGGCGTGCTCCGTGGCCTCTCCGATCAGCCAGGCAAGAGGGATGAGCGACACTGCCGCGAGCACGAACTCGGCCGTCGCGCCGAGGTCGGTCGCGTAGTGGAGGAGGACGGTGAGCGGCCCGAGCAACAGGCCGACGTAGAGGATGCGACGAACCACGAGCGCGAACCCTAGTTCGTCCGCACAGCCCCGCACGGCGGAGCAGGCGCAGCGCGACTACCCGTTTCGCCCACCGGCGTCAAGTCTTGCGCGAGGCGGCCCGGCCTTGACACCATCCGGTCATGCACGACCTCGTTCCGGTCACCAAGGCACCGCCGGACATACCCCTGCGTCCGCAGGACGAGCTCGAGTGCCGCCGCTGTGAGGTGCACTGCGACCGGGTCGTCTATCCCGGGGCCTGCATCGCGCGCGGGTGCCCCTTCGTCTACGCGTACGAGGCGTGGGGCCACACCTTCATGGGGTGCCTCCACAAGGTGTTCGACGTGGAGATCGACGTCGACGTGCTGGGTGAGCTCGAGGGGCGTCGCGACGGGTTCGGTGCGGTGAAGGCGCGGAGGAGCCCCCTGCCGATCTGCCACTCGGAGATCTCGGCCTGCTACGAGCACCGCCTCGACGAGCTCGGCTGCCGGAACCCCGAGTTCCACGAGCTCCCGCTCGAGCGGCCGAGCTTCCGCGTGTTCGCGCACGTCGCGGACTAGCGCCGCCGCGTCGCGGCCTTGGCGCCGATCCCCTTCTGGTGCAGCGCCCCGAGCAGGGCGAGCTCGCCGACGTAGGTCCCGTCGGCGCCGGGAGTCTCGAGGATCGCCGGCAGACCCTGGAACGCCGGGTGTGCGAGGAACGTCGCCATGCCGTCGCCGATCGTCCCCTCGCCGAGCGCCGCGTGACGGTCGCGGTTCGAGCCGAGGCCGACCTCGGCGTCGTTGACGTGCAGGCAGCGCAGCCGGTCGAGGCCGACGCGCGCGTCGAGCTCGCCGAGCGCGGCGTCGAGCGCCGCGCGGTCGGTCACGTCGACCCCGGAGACCCACCAGTGGCAGGAGTCGAGACAGATCCCGAGGCGGGGGTGGCCGTCCAGCTGCTCGACGATCGCGCCGAGCTCGTCGACCGAGCGCCCGATCGTCCCGCCGGCTCCGGCGGAGTTCTCCAGCACCAGCCACAGGCGGTCGTCGGTCAGCTCGAGCAGCTCGCGAAGCGCAGGCACCACGAGCGCCAGACCCGCCTCGAGACCGGCGCCGAGGTGTGAGCCCACGTGGAAGACCACTCCCTCGGCGCCGATCGCCGCTGCGGTCTCGAGGGACGCGCGCATGGCCGCCACCGACTTGGCGTGGATCTCGGGATCGGGGCTTGCGAGGTTGACGAGGTAGAGCGCGTGGCAGGCGACGTAGTCGATCCCCGCCTCTTCCCGGCGGGCGCGAAACCACTCCATCTGCTCGTCGGCGTGCGCTGTCGGCTTCCACATGCGGGGGCTCTGCGTGAAGACCTGGACCGCGGTGCAGCCGAGCTCCTCGGCGCGGTCGATCGCGCTCGAGATGCCTCCGGCCGAGGACACGTGGGCGCCGTACAGCACGGGACAACGCTACCCGGGGTCGTCTGCGCGCCGCCCGCGTCGGGCAGTGGCGGCGCGCAACTAGCCTGCCGCCGTGGCGATGCCGCTCAGCCAACGCCTCGGCGCCCTGCAGGAGCGCGACTTCCGCCTGCTCTTCGCCGGGACGACGATCACGACGATCGGCGACCGGCTGGCCAGCATCGCGCTCGCGTTCGCGGTCCTCGACATGGCGTCCGCCACGGCGCTGGGGATCGTCTTCGCCGTCCGGCAGGGCGTCCAGGCGCTCGTCGTCGTCGGGGGAGGAGTGCTGTCCGACCGAATCCCGCGGAACCTCGTCCTCGTCGGCGCCTCGCTCGTCCAGGGCGCTGCGCAGGCGGCGACAGCTGTGTGCGTTCTCAGCGGGACCGGCGGGGTTGGGGCGATCGTCGCGCTCCAGGCCGTCTACGGCATCGGGCTCGGCCTGGTGCTGCCCGCGGAGGTCGGTCTCGTCCCGCAGACCGTGAGCCCGGCCCGGCTCCAGCAGGCGAACGCCCTCCAGGGGTTGTCGCGGAACATGATCGGCGTGCTCGGCCCGGCGGTCGGGGGCGCGGTCGTCGTCGTCTCGAGCCCCGGGATCGCCCTGGCGATCGACGCCGTCAGCTTCCTCGTCTGCGCCGACCTGCTCCGCCGCATCCGCGTCGCGCCGCGCGACGGCGCAGGCGCGCACGGCTTCGTTCACGAGCTTCGGGAGGGATGGCAGGAGTTCACCTCTAGGACCTGGCTCTGGGCCTCGGTGCTCCTGTTCGGGATCGGAAACCTCGCCTTCGCCGGGTGGATCGTCCTCGGGCCGGCGATCGCCGACGAGCGGCTCGGGGGTGCGGGGCCGTGGGCGGTGATCCTCACTGCGGGCGGCGTCGGCGCCGTCATCGGCGGCATCCTGGCCATCCGGATCAGGCCCCGTCGTCCGCTCGTCGTCTGCGTCCTGGCTGCGACGCTGATCTCCCTGCAGACGCTCGCCCTCGCACTGAGCGCGCCGACGCCGGTGATCGCCGCGGCGTCGTTCGTCGGCGGCATCGGGATCGCCGTGCACCTGACGCTCTGGTTCACGGTCTTCCAGCAGCAGGTGCCGGAGCACGCGCAGTCGCGGGTTGCCTCGTACGACACGCTCGGGTCGTTCGTCCTGATGCCGGTCGGGATGGCGCTCGTCGGCCCGCTCGCCGACGCGATCGGCATCGTCGAGACGCTCTGGCTGGCGCTCGTCGTGATGTGGGTGTCGTGGGCGGCGATCCTGCTCCTGCCGTCCGTGTGGGCGATCAGGCGGTCGGCCGCAGCGCCGGCGCCGAGCCCGGCGTGAGCGGGGATACCATCCGAGGCCGATGAGCGTCCGCGTCCGCATGGCACCGTCCCCGACCGGGCTCCTCCACATCGGCGGCGTGCACACGTTCCTCTTCAACTGGCTCTTCGCGCGCCGCCAGGCGGGGGAGTGCCTGCTGCGGATCGAGAACACCGACACGAGCCGCGAGGTGGACGAGGCGACGGAGCAGATCCAGCGCTCGCTGACGTGGCTCGGCATGGACTGGGACGGTCCGGTCACGTTCCAGCTCGACGCGATGGGCCGCTGCCGTGAGCTCGCCGCGCAGCTCGTCGCCGAAGGGAAGGCCTACGAGGACGAGGGCGCGATCCGCTTCCGGATGCCCGACGAGGGCGTCACCGGCTGGGACGACGCTGTCCGCGGGCGCATCGAGTTCCCGAACGAGCAGCTCGAGGACGTCGTCATCGTCCGCTCCGACGGCCGCGCGACCTACAACTTCGCGTCGCCGGTGGAGGACATGGACGACGCGATCACGCACGTGATTCGCGGCGACGACCACATCTCGAACACCCCGAAGCAGATCCAGATCCTCCGCGCGCTCGGCCACGACCCGCCGGTGTACGCGCACATCGCAAACATCCTCGGCACCGACGGGAAGAAGCTCTCCAAGCGCCACGGCGCCGTCTCGGTGGACGAGTTCCGGACGGCGGGATACCTCCCGGAGGCGCTCGTGAACTTCCTCGCGCTGATCGGCTGGGCGCCGGACGGCGAGACCACGATCCTCTCCCGGGACGAGATCGTCGAGCGGTTCACGCTCCGAGCGGTCAGCACGAGCCCCGGCACGTTCGACTATGCGAAGCTCGACTGGATGAACGGCGTCTACCTCCGTGCGCTGCCGATTGAGGAGTACGCGGAGAGGCTCGTCGAGTTCGTGCACGAGCGCGGCAGCGACTGGCCCGACGACGGGATCCGGGCAGCGGCGCCGCTCGTGCAGGAGAAGATCGGGCGCCTCGGCGAGTTTCCCGACTTCGCAGGATTCCTCTTCGAGGACGTTGCGCCGCCGGCCGACGACCTCGACCCCCGCATCCTCCGGGCCGCGGACGAGGCCCTCGACGGGACGGAACCGTGGACCGCCGCCGCGATCGAGACGGCGCTCAAAGAGCTGTGTGCCGAGCTCGGCGAGAAGCCGCGCACCGTGTACGCGCCGATCCGCGTGGCCATTACCGGGTCGCGCGTCTCGCCCGGCCTCTACGAGTCGCTCGAGCTGCTCGGCCGCGAGACCTCGCTTGCCCGGCTGCGCCGCGGCGCCGAGGTCGCGGCGTGAGCGCGCTCGACCCGCAGGCATTCCAGCAGCGGCTCGACACGTACCTCCAAGAACGTTCCGAGGAGGCGCGGGCGGTCCGCGTGGGGGAGAAGGAGACCTCCGAGCAGGCGGCGATCGTCGCGCGCTACGCGGGCCTCTTCACCCGTGAGCAGCTCGAAACGCTCGCCGGGGCCGAAGCGGCGGCGACGGGCGACGACCGCGAGGAGATCGCCCGCCTGCGCCTCACCTGCCAGGAAGGCATCGTCGACCGCGAGCTCGCCGAGCGCGAGGATGCCCTCGAGAACGCGCTCCTCGCCGCCCGCGTCCCCTGGGGCGACGACGAGCTTCCGCTCCGCTCGGCGCAGGCGCGCCTGGCCGTCGAGGCCGCCTACGCCGACCGCGATGCGCTTGGCGCCGCCGTGCTCGCGGTGTCGGCCTCCTTCAACGACGAGCGCCGCTCGCTCCTCGCGGCGAGGAACGAGCTGGAGGCAGACGTCACCGGCGTGGCCGACCCCGTCGCGCGCAACGAGGCGGAGAAGAGCGTCCCGCTCCGCCCGATCCTCGACGCCGTCGACAGAGCGCGGGTCGAGAGCACGCCGGCGTTCACGCCGCAGCGGGAGCGCTGGCTCGACCGGCTGCTCGGGCCCGAACGCGAGGCGACGCCCGCGCACGCCCACATGGCGTGGATCCGACGCCTCTCGCCGCTCGAGGCGACGTACACGAAGGAGCGGAGCGTGCCCGTCTGTCTCGCCACGCTCGCAGCGCTCGGCTTCGACCTCGAGGCCGAGCAGGGCATCCGTCCGGATCTCGAGGACCGGCCGCAGAAGTCGCCGCGAGCCTGCGTGATCGCAGCCGACCCGCCTCGCGTCGTCCACCTGATCACGCGCGCTCAGGGCGGGCTGCACGACTACGAAGCCTTCCTCCACGAGGCGGGCCACGCGCTCCACTACGCCGGCTGCGACCCCGCCCTGCCGCTCGCGTTCCGCCGGCTCGCACGCGATCACGCCCTCACGGAGATCTACTCGTTCCTCCTCGACTCGATCTCGGGCGAGCCGGGCTGGCACGCCGAGCACTTCGGGCTCTCCGCCGAGGAGGCGCGGGAGAACGCCGATGCTGCGCGGTTCTCGAACACCATCCTCTTCCGCCGCTACTCGGCGAAGCTCGGGTACGAGATGGACTTCTGGACGCGCTTCCCGACCGACGGCGGCACGGCGGACGGGTACGAGGAGCGGCTCACGGCCGCGACGGGCGTCCGGTACCCGGCCGCGAACCACCTCGCCGACATGGACGCCGGCTTCTACTCGGCCGACTACCTCCGGGCCTGGATCCGCTCGGCGCAGCTGCGCGCGCACCTCCGCCGCGAAGTGGGGGAGGACTGGTGGCGCCGGCCCGAGACGGGAGCACTCCTGCGCGGCCTCTTCCGCGAGGGCACGCGGCCGACGACCGAGCAGGTCGCCGAGCGGATCGGCTTCGAGCCGCTCGACACCGCGCCGCTCGTCGCCGAGCTCGCCGCGGCCTGAGCGCGGCGCCAGGCCCCAAACCGGCGGCCGCAGGAGTCGTCGTCATGTCGGCGAGGTCGTCGACGGCGACTCGTCTTCCGCCCTCGACCCGGTACCGGCTACACGTGGGCGGCGAGCGTCATACGCTGGGGCCCGGCCCAGACCGACCGACGACGAAGGAGCACGATGAGCGCGTTGACGGACCTGATCGGCAAGGAGCTCGGACCGACGGAGTGGTTCGAGGTCACGCAAGAGCGGATCGACCGGTTCGCGGAGGCGACCGACGATCCGCAGTGGATCCACACCGACCCCGCGCGCGCGGCCGAGGGGCCGTTCGGGACGACGGTCGCCCACGGGTTCCTGACCCTCTCGCTGTGCGTGCCGCTGATGACGCAGACGCTCGCGCTGAGCGGCTATTCGATGGGCGTCAACTACGGGGTCAACAAGGTGCGGTTCCCGGCGCCCGTGCCGTCGGGCTCGCGCATCCGCGCGCGGTTCGCCGTCCAGACGGTCGAGGAGGTCGCCGGCGGCGAGCAGGCGGTCGTGCTCGGAACGGTCGAGCGGGAGGGTGGAGAGAAGCCGGTCTGCGTCGCCGAGCTGGTCGTGAGGATGTATCGATGAGCCGCTTCGAGGGGAGGACGGCGCTCGTCACGGGCGGCGCGAAGGGAATCGGCGCCGCCACCGCGACGCGCCTTGCTTCCGAGGGCGCGAGCGTCGTCGTTGCCGACTTCGACGAGGCGGCCGCGGCGGAGACGGCGGCGGCGATCGGAGGGCGCGCGATCCGCTGCGACGTGACCTCGCGCGCCGACGTCGAGACGGCGGTGGCCCTGGCCGCCGACAGTGGACGCCTGGACATGCTCGTCACCTCCGCCGGGATCATCCGCGACAACCTCGTGCACAAGATGACCGACGACGACTGGGAGGCCGTGATCGCCACTCACCTGCGCGGCTCGTTCCTCGCCGCGCAGGCAGCGCAGACGGTGATGACGAAGCAGGAAGGCGGCGGCGCGATGGTGCTCATCTCATCGACCTCCGCGCTCGGGAACCGCGGCCAGGCCAACTACTCCGCGGCCAAGGCCGGGGTCCAGGGACTGACGAAGACCCTTGCGATCGAGCTCGGCCGCTTCGGCGTGCGGGCGAACTGCGTCGCGCCCGGGTTCATCGCGACCGCGATGACCCAGCAGACGGCCGACCGGCTCGGCGTCTCGTTCGAGGACTTCCAGACCGCGATCGCCGAGCAGGTGCCCCTCCAGCGGGTCGGCCAGCCCGAGGACGTGGCGAGCGTGATCGCGTTCCTCTGCTCCGACGACGCCGCATACGTGAGCGGGCAGGTGATCTACGTCCGCGGCGGGCCCTAGTGGCCGAGACCGCGCTCGTCACGGGCGCAGCGAGTGGCATCGGCCGTGCGATCGCCGAGCGGCTCGTCGCCGACGGCTGGGACGTCCTCGCCGTCGACCTCGCGCCGGACGACGGCGCGGCGGGCGCGCCCTTCGCCGCCGACCTGACGACACGCGAGGGAAACCGGTCCGCGGTCGACGCGGCGCTCGAGCGGTTCGGCCGTCTCGACGCGCTGATCCCCAATGCGGGCTTCCAGCACGTCTCGCCGATCGAGACGTTCGACGAGGACCGCTGGGACGCACTCGTCGCGCTCCTCCTGACGAGCCCGTTCCTGCTCGCCCGCTACGCCTGGCCCGCGCTGCGCGACTCGGGCAACGGCCGGATCGTGGTCGTCGCGTCGGTGCACGGCCTCGTCGCGTCGCCGTTCAAGGCGGGGTATGTGTCGGCGAAGCACGGGGTCATGGGGCTCGTGAAGACGCTCGCGCTCGAGGGAGCCTCGGTCGGGATCCGCGCGAGCGCCGTCTGTCCCGGCTACGTGCGAACGCCGCTCGTCGAGGAGCAGATCGCCGACCAGGCTCGCGCCCACGGGATGCCGGAGGAGCGCGTGGTCGAGGACGTGCTCCTCGCGCCGCAGGCGCTCAAGCGGATGCTCGAGCCCTCGGAGGTCGCCGACGCGGTCGCGTATCTCCTCGGGCCGGGAGCCGCTGTGTTCACCGGCGCGCCACTCGTGATGGACGGCGGCTGGACGGCGCACTGACTGCGGACGTTCTCGGTGCGGTTCGAGCCCGGGAGGCGAAGCACGGAGGACGGGGGCCGGCCCCACCTTCCTTGCCGTCGGTCGAGGCAGGACCGGCGGCGCAAGCCTGACCGAGGGCGCTACCGCATGCAACCGCCCTTTCGGGGTGCCGCCGTCGATGTCCGTTTCCCTCGAACGAGGGCTTGATCCCGGGCGGTGGTCGATCCGAAGGAGCAAACGAGACCACGTACACGACTGCGGAGGAGTGACGAATGGGCACGCGGCAGCCCGCCCGGCTCAAGCCAATTGCATACGGTCTGCCCGAGGACGCGATGTCCGACGGACTGGCGGACGACCACGGCGCGGGGCGCACCAGCATGTACCTGCTGTTCGCGCTCGTTGTCGCGCTGGCCGTCGCGACGCTCTGGTACGTCGCACGGCCGGCCCTCGATCAGAAACCCGCCGCCGGTCGCTCCTGCGAGGTGATCATCCTCGCGTCGGGCTCGCCCAGCTGCGTCGATCCGCAGTCACGCACGGCGCACGCGGCGACGGCGAAGCGCGAGACCAAGCGCTGACGCTTCCTCCCTCGGTCGAGGCTCTCGCGCGGGGTCGCGTACCGATGCGCGTCGTGGCGTTCGACCGCGAGCTGCAGCAGCACGCTCGGCGACGGCGTCGTCCCGCACTTTCGTCGTAGCGGTCCGTGATCGGACCCGCTCGACCGCGCTGGCGGATCGGGTGGCATCGACTCACCTGCCGGGGAGGAAGGCCACCGCGCCGTCGCGCCGATGAGGACGACATGACATTCGCGCTGAAGCGATGGCGGTGGAAGCTCTCACCGGCCGCGCGCCGAGCACGTCGCCAGCACTCCGAGCGTGTCGCCGAGCTCGCGCGCGCGAAGCGCGCTCACTGGGCGTGACGCCGACGGCGTCCGCGGCCCTGAGCCCGCCTGCGATCGGCCCGACCGAGGTTTGACGTCGACACCAGGTGGGCACGACGCTTCCGGCGGCTCTGGGATTGGGCCAGGCCTTGCAGCAGAGGGGGAACTCGGTCTTGTGGGGAGACGAGGATCCTCAGGAGAGTGACGGCGCGAGGCACCTCGATCCCGGAGCCGCATCGGTTTCGATCGACGTCGCGCCGGGTACCTCGTGGTTCCTCTGATGGACGGAGGCAACATGTCGACTCCAGAACGCCAACAGGATCCTGGCGACCACGGCTACGGTGGAACGCAGCAGGAGAAGAACGAGGACGACCGGGACGCGCATCCTCTTGAAGACCCGGACGCCGACCCGAGACAGGAAGGCGGCCAAGAAGACGCCGACGACTGACGCGTCTCCCGACGCGTTTACGAGCGCGCTGCCGTCGTCGCGTCGGCGCGATGATCGTGCGCGCGCTCACGGCGAGCGCACTCCTCAGTCCGTCGCCTGGGCGATAACGGCGGCGTGGGCAGGGCACGACGCGGGACAGTGAGGTCGACGAGACGAAGGTCACCTGGTCTCAGGACGTTCCCTCGAGGGAGCCATGCTTCGGGTTTTGGAGGAGTTTTGGAGGATGACGCGTTGCTCGGGATCGTGGCGACCGCCTGGGCGATGGATATCTTTGGCGCCCGACGCGGAGCAGACCGGTGACGGGCGCGCCCGCAAGGACTTCGTAGGTGAAGCTGACCAGCCTGCGTTGCGGTTCCCGTGTCCTGTCGCGGAACGCACGCGCTCTCGGCGGGCTCTCCGTGCGTGATTGCCGTGAGAGCATTTTTCGCACGGCGCACAGCGCCACGGCGACGAAGGTCAGCGGCTGAGGTAGCCCGAGTCGCGCCGGGGGCTGGCGCTACACCAGGCCCTCCGACGAGGGCCGCGCCGAGCGCAAGCATGTAAGGGGCCTCGTTCCAGACTGGGAAAGCTCGGAGGTCACGCGCCCCTCATCCGCAGGCACGGCGGAAGGTACCCGGAAGTCCGGCGACCCGGCTAGACGCAGTTGGCCGTGAGGTGGCCCGACGCGGAGGCGCCTTAACGCGTCCGTCGCGATGACGTCCTCTATGAACTGCCCGACGCCGGACGCGAACTTCGCGAGGGGGGAGTCGGTTGAGGCGCCGAGTCCAGCTCGACGGTGTGGCGACAGTGCGCTCGACCACGACGTCGTCACCTTCCCGGCGGTGAGAGATGCCGCGGAGGGCGTATCGTTTGTTACATGGAGGATGCGCCCTCCGTGGCGGTCGTCGGTGGGGGGATCGGCGGCCTCGCCGCGGCGCTCTCGCTCCGCCGGGACGGGTTCGATGTGCACGTGTACGAGCAGGCGAGTTCGGTCAGCGAGATCGGTGCGGGCATCCAGGTGACCCCGAACGCGACCCGTATCTTGCAAGGGCTTGGGCTTGGCGACGATCTGGCGGCGATGGCCGTGCGGGCTCTCGCGCTCCATCAGCGCCGCTGGGATGATGGACGCACGCTCTTGCGTACCCCGCTTGCAGACGCGGTTGTCGACGCGTTCGGGTTCCGCTGGTACCAGGTGCACCGGGCCGACCTATTGACCATCTTGCTCCGGGCGTTGCCAGCGGAGCGCGTTCACGTCGGGCACCGCCTCGTGGGCCTCGTGGAACGCGACGACGCCGTCGAGGCCGAGTTCGAGAACGGGAAGTCCGTCCTCGTCGATGCGCTTGTCGGCGCGGATGGCATCCACTCAACCGTCCAGCGGATCCTGTTCGGCCCGCGGAGCGCCCATTTCACCGGGTGTGCGGCCTATCGCGGCCTTATCCCGGCCGAGCGTCTGAGCCACCTCGATCTCGAGGTCACGTGCGATGTGTGGATGGGTCCCGGTCGGCATTTCGTCCACTACTTCGTGCGCAACGAGCAGCTGTTCAACTTCGTCACGGCCGTCGAGCAGGACAGCTGGACGGGCGAGTCATGGACGGACAAGGTCGACGTCGCGACCGCGCTTGCCGAGTTCGACGGCTGGCACCCCCAGGTACGCGCCATCATCGCCGCTGTCGACGAGGTGTACATCTGGGCGCTGTTCGACCGGCCGCCACTCGAACGCTGGTCGGTCGGGCGCACGACGCTCCTCGGCGATGCCTGCCATCCCATGCTGCCGTTCATGGCCCAGGGCGCTGCGCAAGCGATCGAGGACGGCGCAACGCTGACGGCGTGTCTCGCGCGCACCAGCCGCGCGGACATCCCAATGGCACTTCATCGCTACGAGCAGTTGCGGCTACCCCGCGCCTCACGTGTGCAAGCGGGCTCCGCTGCCAACAAGACGCGCTTCCACCTCCCGGACGGTCCCGAACAAGAGGA
>Ga0247829_10001136_pt1 | contig 11724 bp, 12 predicted proteins | sample 12C_Control_Day4_FD_207765 | JGI IMG/M metagenome (GOLD analysis project Ga0247829, IMG submission 207765) | Soil microbial communities from agricultural site in Penn Yan, New York, United States - 12C_Control_Day4 | ecosystem: Environmental > Terrestrial > Soil > Agricultural land | place... | reverse complement strand
TCGATGTCCTCGATGTTGGCGCCGAGGATCTTGCCGGTAGGCGTTATGCGCATGGTAATCGTCAACCCTGTCCGTCTGATCCCGCGACGAGACTAGCATCCCTCGGGGATCAGGCGAGGTGCCGATCCATCCGATTTTCGTACATCAGCTTTGCGCGGCGTCGACGAACCGGTTGCGCAGGATGCCGAGCCCGGTGATCTCGACCTCGACCGTGTCGCCGGCTTTCAGGTCGGGGGAGGTGCCGTCGGTGCCCATCCAGAGGATGTCGCCCGGCACCAGCGTGATGTAGCGGGTGATGGCGGCGATGTAGGCGGCGACGCCGAAGATCATGGCGTTGGTGGGAAAGCGCGTGGTCTCCTGGCCGTTGACGCGCACGCGCGTCTCCAGCGCCTCGAGGTCGACGTCGGTCTCGATCCACGGGCCCATGGGCTTGAAGGTGTCCGTGTTCTTGGCCCGCCACAGCGTGCGGTCGGACTTCTGCCATGCGCGCTCGCTGACGTCGTTGCCGATGGTGTAGCCGAGCACGCAGGAGAGGGCCTCGGCCTCGGAGAGGTTCTTGGCGCGCTTGCCGATGACGGCGACGAGCTCGCCCTCGTACTGGACCTTGGTGGCGTCGCGGGGAATGACCACCGGCTCATCGTGGGCGATGAGCGCGTTGGCGGCGCGGTAGCCGACGTCGGGCTGCTTGGGCAGGTCCGCCTTGATGCCGAGCTTGGCGGCGGCGTGCAGCACGTGCTCGGAGTAGTTGAGGCCCACGCAGTAGAACGTCGGCGGGACCACGGGCACCTCGATCCTCACGGCGGCGAGGTCGTGTGTGCGACTGGTGCGCTCGTAGCCGGCGAAGGGATCGCCCGCGACCTCGGCGACGCGGTCGCCTTCGAGGATGCCGTAGGCCGTGCGGCCCTGGTGCGAGTACCTCAGCCAGCGCATGGGCGCATCTCTCCCTGTCGAATGCGGCGTTCGCTTCGCCGCGCGATAGGCCTAGCACGGGGCGTGCGTCGGCTTAAGTGCGCTGGAAGGGCAGGTCGGTATCGCCGGGCTTGGCGCCGCACTGCGTCAGCATGCAGTGCACCTGGCCGCGATGGTGCGTCTGGTGGTTGAACATGTGCGCCACAAGCATGCCCTTGGGCTTCGTCACGTCGCGCTTGCTGGCGCCCGAGTACCAGGTGAGATCGCCTTCGAGCCAGGCCGGGTCGAGCTTCTCGGCCCAGGCGATGATGACCTCGTCGAAGGCGGCGCGCTCGCGCTTGAGCTCGTCCCAGGTTTCGTACATGGCGGGCGACTCGGGGATGCTCGGCGCCTTCGGCCGCGGCGTGCCGGCGAAGCGGCTCATCCAGGTCTGGTCGCCCCACACGAGGTGATTGAGCGTGCCGTGGATCGAGCCGAAGAAGGCGCCGCGCTGCTCCTTCCTCTGCTGGTCGGTGAGCTGGTCGGCAGTGCCGTAGAGGTTGCGGTTCTGCCAACGATTGTAGTCGGCCATCATGCGCACGTAGGCCGGGGTGATCATGGGGCCAACCTCGTTTGATCAGGCTGACGCCAATAGCAAATTCATCGTGACCCGAGCAAGCAGCACGCGGCACTTTCGAGCGTGCCCTGGTCGGGGCTTCCCCAAGTGCGCGTCCAGGTTTCTGCCGATGCCGGCCGCTCCGGGCTCATGAGAGCATCCCGTGCCGGTCGCCATCAACCGACGAGCGTTGGCTCGTGGTTGATGCAACGACCGACGATCCTCGGGTGGCTCGCACGCCACTGGGGTTTGTTCACCAATAGGGCTGAATTGCAGGACGCTGAAAAATTGGCAAGGCACACCTAGTCGTCGTCTGCAGCCCATTTCACCGTGAGGTAACGTGATGAAGTTGACCCGTCGTCAAGCAGCGATTGGGGGCCTGAGCCTGCTCAGCGGGACTTCGTTGGGCACCTTGGCGCAGGCGGAATGGGGCGAGCTGTTCCATCTGTCCGGTGGACTGGAAGATTTCTGGCTGGCCACGGACGCCTACATCTATGGCTATCCGCTGGTGACCATGGAAATGACCCGTCGCGTCATCACCAACGTGGCCGCGCCGGAAGGAACGCGGGCGCCGATGGGTCAATTGATCAAGTTGCGCCAATATCCCAGCGCATCGTTTCGAGACGTCACGGCCCCCAATGCCGACACCCTCTACACGACGGCATTTCTCGACGTCGGCAACGAGCCGTGGGTGCTGAGCATCCCGGACATGAAGGATCGGTACTACCTGTTCCCGATGCTCGACGGATGGACCGAGGTGTTTCAGGCCCCGGGCAAACGAACCACGGGGACCGGCCCACAGACCTATGCGATCACCGGGCCGAAATGGACCGGCACGCTGCCGGCCGGCATCAGGGAATACAAATCTCCCACCAACGTCGTATGGCTCCTCGGCCGCATCTATTGTGCGGGAACGCCCGAGGACTATCGAGCCGTGCATGCGTTGCAGGACGAGGTCAAGCTGGTCCCGCTCAGCTTCTACGGCAAGCCGTACGCTCCCGCGGCCGGGAAGGCCGATCCCTCGGTCGACATGAAGACGGCCGTGCGGGAGCAAGTGAACCGGATGGACGCGACGGCGTACTTCACTCTGCTCGCGGAGCTGATGAAGACCAACCCGCCTGCGCCGGCTGACGCCGTCGAGCTTGCCCGGTTCGCGAGGATAGGACTGGTCGCGGGCAAGGACTTCGACCCGAGCAAGCTTCGGGCGGACTTCGCCAAGCGCATCCCCGAGGTCGCCTTCGACAGGATCATGCTCCAGTTCAAGGTCAACAAGGACGTCAAGGACATCAACGGCTGGGCATTCACGACCAAGACCGGGCTATACGGAACCGACTATCTCATGCGGGCGCTCGTTACGGCCATCGGGCTTGGCGCCAATCGTCCGCAGGATGCCGTCTATCCGACCTCGCAAAAGGATGCGCACGGCAAGGCCTACGACGGCGCCAACAAATACGTGATCCATTTCAACAAAGGCGAGCTGCCGCCGGCGCAGGGCTTCTGGTCGATCACCATGTACGACGGCCAGTACTTCTTCGTCGCGAACCAACTGAACCGATACTCGATCAGCACTCGGCAAAATCTGAAACCGAACCCGGACGGCTCGGTCGACATCTACATCCAGAAGGACTCGCCGGGGCCGGATCGGGAGGCCAACTGGCTGCCGGCGCCGGAGGGGAAATTCATCCTGATGCTACGGATGTATTGGCCGGATGAAATCGATCCGTCGATCATCGATGGATCGTGGAACCCGCCGCCGGTGGTGAAGGTCGAGCCGAGTGGGTCGGGCGGCCGGGCCCTCCGATAGTCACGGACACAGCGGACCGGGTGTGCCCCGACGCGCGGCCACGGTCGCTCAGCTTCGCCGGGCTCGTGACCGACGTCCGCTCAGCCGATGATCTCGTCGGCCTTGAAATTGAGACCGATCTCGGTCGCGGCGTTCTCGGGGCTGTCGGAGCCGTGCACGGAGTTGCGCTCGATGCTCTCGGCGAACTCCTTGCGGATGGTGCCCTTGTCGGCCTTGGCGGGGTCCGTCGCGCCCATCACGTCGCGGTATTTCTTGACCGCGCCCTCGCCCTCCAGCACCTGCACCACGATGGGGCCGGAGGTCATGAACTTGACGAGGTCGCCGTAGAAGGGCCGCGCCTTGTGCACCTCGTAGAACTTCTCCGCCTGCGCCTTGCTCCAGCGCACCCGCTTCTGGGCGATGATCCTCAGCCCTGCCTTCTCGATCAGGGCGTTGACCGCGCCGGTCAGGTTGCGTTCAGTCGCGTCGGGCTTGATGATCGACAGAGTACGCTCGATGGCCATGCGGTGCCCTCACGGTGCTTCGGCTCGGCATTTCTTGACTGCGGCGCGGGGTTATAGCCCGCACCGAGCAAAGGCTTCAAGCCGCACTGTAGCGCCAACCATAGCGCTGTCGGATAAACTGGGTCCGTTGCCGCGCCTAAGCCATTGTCGCTGCGTACGATTGACGCACGACCCGAAATTATCTGAATTGGGGGTCAGGATGGCCGGTACGCGAGCCAAGCCGGTAGTCCGGCATCCGATCCGCCAGTTCCAGTACCGAGATGTCAGCGCCAGTGTCACAGGTCCAGTGGTACCTCGCCCGCGACGGCCAGCAGTACGGGCCGTTGAGCGAGCCGGAGCTGGCGAAGTTCATCGAGCTTGGCCATTTGCAGCCAACCGACCTGCTTTGGCGCGACGGTTTTCCGGACTGGCGCCCGGCCATGGTCGTGTTCCCACCGCAGCGGCACGCGCCCCGGCCGGCTCCCGGGCCGCGGCCCGCGCCTTCGGCGCAACGGCAGGCCTACCAGCAGCCGCCGAGGCAGCAGGCGGCGCCGCGCGCCGCGGCCGAGCGCGGCCCTGCCCGCCAGCATCAGGACCCCAGGGCAGCGGCCATGAAGGCCCAGCAGGGGCACCGGGAGCGGTATGCGGAGGAGGAGGAGGACGAACCCGAGCCTCGGGGCGGCGGCCTGAGGAGGGTGATGGTCACCCTCGTGGTGCTGGCGCTGCTGGGTGCGGCCAGTTGGTTTGCCTATCCGCACCGCGCCACGCTGATCCCCATCCTCAAGACCCTGCCCGGTCGGGTGATGGCGCTTGTCCCCGAGATGGGGAAGGGCCAGGACGCCGTGGCGCTGACGGGCCTCACCGGCTCGCCCGAGGAGATCAACAAGCGGCTGCAGGGCGCGAAGCTGTGGCGCATCATCAAGCGGGAGTTTCCGGACTGGTATGCCGAGCGCCTGAAAGAGGCGGCGGACCTTGCCGCCCAGGACAAGGGCGATGCAGCCGTCGGCCAGCACCTGGCGCGGTCGGTCATGAAGCTGCGGCGCGAGCAGGTCACCCAGTCGCTCGCCGCCGGCTATCCCCAGCTCAAGGCCGTCGCAACGACCTTCTACGAGAACCTGGTGCAGCTCAGGAAGCAGAGCATCGATGCGTGCTTCGCCTTCATATCGCAGGGCGAGGCGAGCCCGGTGATCGTGTCGCTGATGCAGAGCCCGCAGCACGCCGCGCCCCTGCAGGCCCAGCTGACCGCAGTGTTCGAGGCGATCGCCGACGGTCGCAAGACCGCGCGCGTCTACCCGCAGCCGAGAAAGAGCGACTACGACACGCTGGCCGGGGATCTGGCGAAGCGCGGCTGGACCCAGGCCGACATGCAGCTGTTCTCCGATGAGCGGGCCCTGTCGCGGGCCCCGCCGGAGAAGGTGTGCCAGCTCGTGACCGATTGGTTCGCGGCGCAGCTCGACATCAAGGACCAGGACATCCAGCTCAGATTGCTGGTGGATTCCCTGAAGCCCGTGGTTGCCGGCTGATCACCGCCGCCCCGATCGCTCCGCATTGACGCCAAGTGTGAACGCGTCTCACGGGGCACACCCGCGACCAAAATTCTCCGCCGCGCTTGCGCTGCCCGAAAGTCGCCGGCTTGGCACGCTCTCTCGGGGCCGCGTTGGTCGACGGCCGGTGAGCAGCGGGCACCGGCACCGATTGTCCGGACAATCGGCAGCGCCAAGGCGAGCCCAGAGTGGGCACGGTCCCGGATCCACATACCGTGCGGCTCGCCTTGTTTTCTTTTCCGCTGTCGGCGCCTTGCGTTTGGGGCATTGCCGAAAGCAAGTCCTGGCGCGGACTTGCACACGATTTCCCCAGGCACCGGATTCAGAGGGAGAATGGCGCGCGCGACAGGGCTAGTGTCGCGCGCATGGGAACCGGCCCGCTAAGGTTCGGCGGGGGAACACTCCGGCAGCCGCAGCGATGCGGTAGCTGGATGCGCGGTCCGGTTCCCTCGTCTCGCTTTCTGGCCGACGTTCGCACGTCGGCCTTTTTTGTTGCCCCCGTCATGCTGCCCCGGCACCATTGGCCCCGAAGCGGGGCGCGAGGCTCCGCAGCGCTCGCCCCGGAGGCTCCCCCGATGAAACTGATGTCCAGTCCGCTGTCGCCCTATGGCCGCAAGGTGAAGATCGCCATGGCCATGAAGGGCGCAAAGGACAAGATCGAGCTCGTCGCCACCGACACCAATCCCGGCGACAACGTCGCGCTCAACACGGCCAATCCGCTTGGCAAGATCCCCTGCCTCGTCATCGACGGCGGCACCGCCATCTTCGACAGCCACGTCATCTGCGAGTACCTCGACAGCCTGGCGCCATCGCCGGTGCTGTTTCCCAAGAGCGGCCCGGAGCGATGGAAGACACTGGTGCTGGGCTCGCTGGCCGACGGCATCCTCGATGCGGCGCTGCTGCTGGTCTACGAGAAGCGTTTCCGGCCCGAGGACAAGTGGCACGCGCCCTGGCAGGCACGCCAGAACGCCAAGATCGACCGCGCGCTGGATCAGCTCGAGAAGAGCCCGCCGGCGTGGGGAGCAAGCCCGGACTACGGCCACCTGACGCTCGCCTGTGCGCTCGGCTACCTCGACTTCCGCCACGAGGGCAAATGGCGCGCGGGCCATCCCAAGCTCGTCGCCTGGCTCGACCGCTTCGCCAAGGCTGTCCCCGCCTTCGAGGAGACGCGGCCGTCGACCTGAGCCGATTGACCCGGAGCGCAGCTCCCTGCCGACGCCGACAGGCCGGCAGGCCGCGCTCCGGGCCGCGGCACCTACCGACCCAGGTCCCGTCGACCCCAATCCTGCCAAAGCTCGAACATGGCGAGGATCGAGACGGCCGCGCCGAGGGCCCAATGCCAGTAGCGAAGGTGGTCCTGGTGGGCATAGTGGAAGATGAACGGTGAAGCGGACAGCCAGAGCCCGCAGAGCAGTTGCGCGACCTCCTCCCAGCGTCGCAGACGAACGAGCTCGAGCTGAGCCAGCGCAAGGACGGCCAGCCCGGTGAGCGCCGAGTTCAGAACGACGACCGGCACCGTGGGCTCGTCGTAGAACCAGGGGCTGAGCCCGATCATCACGCCCAGCGTGAGCCCGACGCCGTCTTCCCATGTGCGGTGCGTCTTCAAGACAGCCTTGAGTGGCATCTGTCGCCTCCAGGCACTAGGTGAAATCCTGAGCCGTCCCGCATTTCGCCGGACCGGGTCCTGGTCCTCGCGCTCGCGTTACTTTGTCCGAATGCGCGATTGGTGCAAACTGCTTCCGGGGGCACGTGAACCAGCGAGACGTGCCATGAAAGTCCGAGAGTACCTCGCCACCCTCAAGCGGGTCATCATCACGTGTCGGCCCGAGGACACGATCGAGACCGCCGCGACGCTGCTAGCCACCAACCACATCGGCGCCATGCCGGTCCGCAATGCAGCCGGCCGCATCGTCGGCATGTTCTCGGAGCGCGACATCGTCCGCGCCTTCTCGCAGCGCGGGAAGGAAGTGAGCGACCTGCTGGTCGGCCAGCTGATGGCAACCAGGCTGATCGTGTGCTCACCCGAGGACACGATGGTGACCGCGCGCAGGCTCATGAAGGCCAACCGCATCCGCCATCTGCCTGTCATGGAGAAGGATCACCTCGCCGGGCTGCTGTCGATCTCCGATGTGCTCGAGGTGATCCTCCAGGACACGGACATGGAGGTGCATGTCCTGCGCGACCATGTCATCGCCGTTCGAGGCATGTGAGCGGCGAGGGCCGCGCCTCAGTAGGGGTGGCGGTCCTTCTTGTTCTCCCAGGCGCGGTAGGCCTTGAGGCCGACATCGCGCTCGAAGTTCTCCGTCACCTTGATGCGCCGCTTCGACCACGGCAGCGCGAAGTCCTCGTACTGGAAGGCGTCGTCGAAGCCGATCGCGCTCGTGTCCTTCAGGCTGGCGGCGAAATAGACGTGGTCGATGCGCGACCAGTAGATGGCGCTCATGCACATCGGGCGCGGCGCGCCGTTGATGTAGATCTCGCAGCCCTTCAGCATGCGGGCGCGCTCCGGCACCGGATCGGGGGAGCCCGCCTCGCGCGGGATCATCTCCAGGATGGTGCCGGCGCCGTAGTCGCTGCCGAGTAGCGCCTTTGGATTGAGGTGCGCCGAGGCATCCATGATGGCGGTGATCTCGGCGTGATAGACGGGGCATCCCGTCAGCAGCACGCGGTTCTGGCCGCGGCCGATGATCTCGCCGTCCCTCACGATCACGGCGCCGAATGGCCCGCCCCAGCCCTTCTCGACCGACTCGGTGGCGAGCCTGGTCGCCTCCTCCATGAACTTGCGCTTGTCCATCTCGGGTGCTGCCTTGGCTGGTGGCGCCGCCAATCCGGCGGCGGCGACTACGCTAGCAGCGGCGGCGGTCTGGGTGAAGAATTGGCGCCGCCCGGCATCGGGCAGCACGTCGCAATCGCATCGCTTCATGTGGGGTTCCCTCGAGGGCCAGTGAGGATCGTGGCGGCTCGAGCATGGCACTGTCGGCCCTAACGGGTGCTGGGGGCGATCGATCGAGTTTGAGGCAAAGGTGATGCGATTGCCGGTTGCCTCAATGCCCCTCGGCGGCGCGGACGGCTTCGGCGCGGATCTCCTCGGTGAGGCGGGCCTTGAGGGCGGAGAACTCCGGGCTGGTCTTGATGGTGTAGTGGCGCGGGTAGGGAAGGTCGACCGCCACGTCGGCCTTGATGCGGCCGGGGCGCGCGCTCATGACGACGACGCGCGAGGCCAGGAAGATCGATTCCTCGATGTCGTGGGTGACGAACAGCACGGTCTTGCGCTCGCGCTCCCAGATGCCGAGCAGCGTCTCCTGCATCAACGCGCGCGTCTGGTTGTCGAGGGCGCCGAAGGGCTCGTCGAGCAGCATGATCTTGGGGTCGTTGGCGAGCACGCGGGCAATCGCGGTGCGCTGCTGCATGCCGCCCGAGAGCTGCTTGGGGTAGTGCTGCTCGAAGCCGGCGAGGCCGACGCGGCGGCACCATTCGTGCGCGGCCTGTCGGCGCTCGGCTTCCGGCACGCCCTTCTCGCGCAGGCCGAAGGCGATGTTGTCGGCGATCGTGAGCCAGGGAAACAGCGTGTAGGACTGGAACACCATGCCGCGGTCGGGACCGGGCCCGGTGACGGCCTCGCCGTCGAGCAGCACGCGGCCCGAGCTCGCGCGGTCGAGGCCGGCGACGATTCTCAGCAACGTCGACTTGCCGCAGCCGGAGGGGCCGAGGATGGTGATGAAGTCGTTGTCGGCGACATCGAGGGAGACGGGCTCGAGCGCCCGCGTCGGCTCGGCGCCGCGGTGCGCCGGCGGGAAGACGCGGGCCACGTTCTCGATCGCGAGCTTGCTCACCGCAGGCTCCAGGGGAACAGCGCGCGGTTGGCGGCCTTGAACAGGAAATCCGAGATCAATCCGATCACGCCGATGACGATGATGCCGAAGATGATCTGCCCGGTGTTGAGCAGCGCCTGGCTGTCGACGATCATGTGGCCGATGCCGGAGGACGATCCGATCAGCTCGGCGACGATGACGTAGGTCCACGCCCAGCCGAGCACCAGGCGCAGGATCTCGGCGATGTCGGGGGCGGAGGCGGGGATCAGCACGCGCGTCACTATCCCCCAATCGCGGGCACCGAGGGTGTAGGCGGCCTCCACCAGGTCGCGCCGCGTGTTGCCGACGCTGATCGCAACCATGAGGATGAGCTGGAACACCGCGCCGATGAAGATCACGAGCAGCTTCTGGGTCTCGCCGATGCCGGCCCAGAGGATCAGGAGGGGGATGAAGGCGGAGGCGGGAAGGTAGCGCGCGAACGATACGAAGGGCTCGAAGAAGGCCTCCACGGCCTTGTAGGTGCCCATCAGGATGCCGAGCGGGATGGCGATCAGGGCGGCCAGCACGAAGCCGCCGCCGACGCGCCAGACGGTCATGGCGATGTCGTGGAGGAAGCCATGCTGGACGAGGAGCTCCCAGCCCTCGCGCACCATGGTGAGGGGGTCGGCGAGGAAGGTCTTGGTGACGTAGCCGCCGAAGGTCGCCCAGGCCCAGGCGGCGACGAACAGCGCGAAGAACAGGATGCCGAGCCAGACGCGGGCGGCAAACGAGACGGGCTCGAGCGGGCGCAGCATGGCCTCCGTTTGGGCCTCAGATCTTGAGGTCCGGCACGTCGATCCAGCGGCGCTCCTTCCAGCTCCTGAGCGCGCATTCGACGAGCTGCACGCCCTTGGCGCCCTCGACCAGGTCCCACTTGTAGGGCGCGCCCTCGGCGACGTAGCGGATGAAGGCCTCCCACTGCAGCTTGAAGCCGTTGTCGAAGGCCTGCGTCTCCGGCACCTGCTGCCAGCCCTCGAAAAAGTCGATGGGCTGCTTGACGTCGGGGTTCCACACCGGCTTGGGCGTCGCCATGCGCTGCTGGGTGACGACCTCCTGCAGGCCGGCGACCGCCGAGCCGTGCGTACCGTCGACATGGAGGGTGAGCAGATCGTCGCGGCGCACGCGCGTCACCCACGACGAGTTGAAATGCGCGATCACGCCGCCGTCGAGCTGGAACGTGGCGTAGGCGGCATCGTCGGCGGTGGCCTTGTAGCGCTTGCCGGCCTCGTCGATGCGCTCGGGGATGTGCGTGGCGCCGAGACAGGACACCGACTTGACGTTGCCGAAGGTGTTGTCGAGCACGTAGCGCCAGTGGCACAGCATGTCGAGGATGATGCCGCCGCCGTCCTCGGCGCGGTAGTTCCAGGACGGGCGCTGGGCCGGCTGCAGGTCGCCCTCGAACACCCAGTAGCCGAACTCGCCGCGCACCGACAGCAGCTTCCCGAAGAAGCCCGACTCGATCAGCAGCTTGAGCTTCCTCAGGCCCGGCAGGAACAGCTTGTCCTGCACCACGCCGTGCTTGATGCCGGCGGCCTTGGCCTTGCGGGCGATGGCCAGCGCCTCCTCGAGATTGGTGGCAACCGGCTTCTCGCAATAGATGTCCTTGCCGGCGGCGATCGCCTTGGCGAGCAGGGCGGGGCGCATCTGCGTGGTCGCGGCGTCGAAGAACACGGTGTCGTTCTTGTCGGCGAGCGCCGCGTCGAGGTTGGTCGTGACGCGGGTGATCCCGTGCGCCTTGGCGAGGATGCCGAGCTTCTCCTCGTTGCGGCCAACCAGGATCGGGTCGGGCATGACGCGGTCGCCGTTGGCGAGCACCACGCCGCCTTCCTTGCGGATGGCGACGATCGAGCGGACCAGGTGCTGGTTGGTGCCCATGCGCCCCGTCACGCCGTTCATGATGATGCCGAGACGCCTGACGCCCATGCCCAGTCCTCCTCCCTTGAAACCCGAGCCAGTTATGGGCAGGCGTGAGCCCCTGTCAAATTCGACAGCCAGCCGCGCAACGGCGGCAACCCGGCTTGCCTACCGGTGAGCGGAAGTTGCCGCTAAACTCGGCATCCAACCTGATCTCAGCCCTCATCCAGACGGACCAAGCCCCATGAACCGCATCACCGGCCGCTCCGCCTTCCTCGCGCTCCTCAAGGACGAGGGCATCACGCACCTCTTCGGCAACCCGGGCACCACCGAGCTGCCGATCATGCATGCGCTCAAGGAGCATCCGGACCTCACCTACGTGCTGGGCCTGCAGGAGTCGCTGGTGGTGGCCATGGCGGACGGCTTCTCGCGCGCCTCGGGCAAGCTCGTCGCCTGCAACGTGCACGTGGCCCCGGGTCTCGGCAACGCCATGGGCTCGCTGTTCAATGCGAAGTTCACGGGCACGCCGATGATCCTCACCGCCGGCCAGCAGGAGCAGGGGCACGGCCTCACCGAGCCGCTGCTCTACAACCCGCTGGTGCCGATGGCCGAGCCCCTCGTGAAGTGGGCCGTGGAGGTGACGCGGCTCGAGGACCTGCCGCGCATCGTGCATCGCGCCGCCAAG
>Ga0247829_10001131_pt1 | contig 11739 bp, 13 predicted proteins | sample 12C_Control_Day4_FD_207765 | JGI IMG/M metagenome (GOLD analysis project Ga0247829, IMG submission 207765) | Soil microbial communities from agricultural site in Penn Yan, New York, United States - 12C_Control_Day4 | ecosystem: Environmental > Terrestrial > Soil > Agricultural land | place... | reverse complement strand
TCTTGACCACGCGGACCGTGCCTGCCGACAGGGCCTCGAGCAGGACGTCGCCCGAGAGGTCGGCCACGATCCGCTCCTGGACCCGTCCGACGTCGGCGGCCAGGCGCTGGTAGGTCCCCTCGGGGACGGTCACGCCCGGCCGGGGGCCGGCAAGGACGAAAGCGTCGGCGTCGAGCGATTCGACCAGCGCCTCCTCGTACAGAGCGTCGAGCTCGTGGCGGGTCAGCGCGGTGGGCTTGACCTCGGCCAGCTCCTCGCGCCCGCCGGACCGCCGGTCGTGCACGTAGACCGCGGAGTCGGCCGCGGTCGACACGCCGCAGGTGACGATGCCCTCGTTGGCGATGAGACGGTCGAGGACCATTCCGGCCTCACCACCGATGGCGCTGATGAGTCTGACGTTCGCCCCCAGGGAGACTGCCATGCGGCCGACCCAGAGCCCCTGTCCACCGGCGTGCAGATGGACCTCGTCACCGCCTTCGCGGTCCTCGATGGTGACCGTCAGCACGGGGAACGGGTCGAACACCGTGATGGTCGGCGTCCCCACCGTCGGCGTCGAGTGGTTCACCGGACGCGCCCCCCGCTCGAGGTGAGCAGGTGGGGCCGGTTGCTCCCGTCGACGGCGTCGACTCCTTCGACCGGCGACACTCTGAGCTGCCGGGGCACGGCGTCCAGCTCGAAGACGCGGAATGGGGCGCTCAGCACCGGTTGGGCGACGTTGCGCACCCGGATACCACCAGGAGTCATCCCCCGTTCGCTGCCACGATGGGCGTGCCCGTGCAGGACAAGATCCGCGCCCGCGCGATCCACGGCCTCCGCCAGGAGGTAGCTGCCCAAGAAGGCGTAGATCTCGGCGGGCTCCCGACCGAGGGTGTCGGCGACCGGCGAGTAGTGGAGCAGAGCCACGGTGACATCCGTGTCGAGGCTCTCCAGGGCCGCCTCCAGCCGCTCGGCGGCGTCGACCGTGCGCCGCACGAAGGCCTTCATCTCCGGCTCGCCGAAGTCGCTCGCACAGCGCCCCGCGAACCCGCCGCCGAACCCGGTCACGCCAGCTACCCCCAGCGTGGCGGCGCCGACCGGGACGACCGCGGTGGTTCCCTCCAGCACCTCGATGCCACCGGCCCTGAGAATCTCCACGACATCTTCACGGCGGTCGGAGTGGAGGTCGTGGTTGCCGAGCACGGAGACGACGGGCACGCCGATGCCATCCAGCTCGTCGACCAGCACGGAGGCTTCTTCCGGCTCGCCCGCCCGCGTGAGATCCCCCGCCAGCAACAGGACATCGGCGCACGCGCCCGCTTCGGCCAGGCAGGGCCCGAGCCGGCCACGTGAGTCCTCGCCGACGTGGACATCACCGACGGCTGCGATCCGCACCGTCGCCCGGGCGGTGGTCACAGCCGCTCCGGGTCGGGGCTGCCGCGGCGCTCCACACTGGTGGTCAGATCGGCCACCACGATCGCCCCGGGAAAGACCTCCTGGGCGACGGCAATCGCGGCCTGGCACCGTTCCGGCGTGACCAGCTCGCCCCGCAGGATGACGCGGTCGCCCTCGACACGGACCTCCAAGGACTGCTCGAGCACCCGCGGGTCGTGCGTCAGCGCCTCCTGCAGTCGGGCGACCCGATACTCGACGGGATCGGTCATGGTGTGGGCTCCGTCCAGTTCGCCGAGACCAGCTCGTGGAGATGGTTGATCGCCGAGGCGGGCACGGGGACGTCCACCGACAGCGCGTAGTGGAGCAACGCCAGCACGCGGTTCGGCCCCAGGCGGGCGCGCTCCAAGAGGTAGTCCCAGTCCAGATCGACCGTGGCGAGCACTCCGAGCGCGTCGTGCCAGTGCCTCGGCGACTCCTCGTCGTGGCTGAGGGCCTTCATCACGACGAGGTCCTCGGGAGCGATCGCCGGCAGCTCGACACCGACAAGGGTGACCGTACGCACCCGCTCCGCCATCCGCTCGTCGAAGTAGAGGCCGCCCTTCACCTTGAAGATGACGTCGACCTGCACACCGTCGCGAAAGGCCTTGTAGATCCACGCCGGGTTCGTGCGCTCGACACCGAATCCGCTTGCCTCGAGCGCGTCGAGGACGCCATCGGCATCTTCGGGTCGACAGAACACGTCGATGTCCTTGGTCCAGCGAGAGCGGCCGTAGCCCGCGGAGGCGACACCGCCCAGGATCGCGAAATCGATGCCCGCGGCGGCGAGCACGTCGATCGTGCTCCGCAGGGCGCTCGCGAACGCCTCGTGGTGGGAGCCGTTCAGACCCTCGGCTCCATCGGTCACCCGGACCGTTCCGGGCGCGGTACCTGCCATTCTTCGTGATGTACCCGCAGGGCGTTCGATCAACCCTCGATCGCTCGCAGGTAGCGCTCCTCGTAGGCCTTGGCCATCAGCTCCAGCGAGAACCGCTGGGCCGCCCACGTCCGGCACCACAGACGGTCCAGCTGATCGACGTGGGTCAGCGCTGCGGTCAGATCCTCGTCGGTTCGGCCGAGGAAGCCCACCTCGCCGTCCTCGACGATCTCAGGCGCGGCGCCGACGGCGCGGGTCACGACCGGCGTACCGCAAGCCAGCGATTCGAGCATCACCATGCCGAACGGCTCGGGCCAGTCGATGGGGTTGAGCAGCGCCACCGCGCCGCACAGGAGGTCCTGCTTCTCGCGGCTGCCCAGCTCGCCGACGTACTCGATGCCGCCGCCGAGGAGGGGCCGTACCTCCGCTTCGAAGAACGCCTGCTCCGCCGGTTCCCGCATCTTGGCGGCGATGCGCAACGGCCAGCCGGCCCGGCGGGCAATGCGGATGGCACGATGGGCGCCCTTCTCGGGGACCATGCGGCCGAGGAAGGCGAGGTAGCCACCGTCGCCCGCGCCGAGCGGGACATCGGCCACATCGACCCCGTGATGGACGACGCCGGCCAGTGGCACGCCCTCCGCCGTGGACGCCTGGCAGTGGGAGATGGCGACGACGTCGACATGGCGCGCGGCAGCGGAGAAGATGCGGCGGGCGGGGGCGTCGAAGATGCCATGGTGCGTGGCGACGATGGGTACGCGTGCACGCGGCGGCCCGAGCAGCGGCCCGGCCATCGTGTGGTCGTGCACCACGTCGACACCGTCGAGTCGGTCGTACGCGGCGAGGACGTGGGCGAGTTCGGTCGGGCCCTGCCCGATCAGCCCGATCTCGGATTCGGGCAGCATGACGCGGAGCTCCGCCGGGGTCGTGCTGGCAGCGTGGGCGAAGAGCACGACTTCGTGCCCGGTCGCCACCAGCCCGCGAACGAGACCATGGATGACGGTTTCCGTGCCGCCGTAGGCCGGCGGGGGCACCGGAAGCCAGGGCGGGGCGATCATGCCGATACGCATCGAACGAACTCCTGTGGCGGGGGCCGGGGGAGGCCCGGTACCCGCGAGCGCCCCGCCGCACACCTCCGATCTGGCGTTGTCACCCGTCCGGGTGAGAGGCGCGGCCACCGAGGCACCGCGTCGCGCGACGTGGCCGTCGTGGGGTAACCAGGGGGCGTGGTGCAGGAAGGGCCGTGGAGCCAAGGAAGCGAGTCGGCGCCCCTCGGCGACGCCGCCAGCCGCGTGATGCTCCTCGCCGGCCAGGTGTTCTGCCTGTCGGACGCCACCGGGGCCCTGCACCCCGAGCTGCCCCACGGGCTGTTCGTCGGTGACACCCGCGTGCTCAGCCACCACGACCTCTACGTGGACGGCCGGCCGCTCGAGCCCCTCGGCGTGGCCCAGGAGACCGGGTCGGCGGCGACCCTCGTCGGCCGGACCGGGACGATCGGCGATGCCCACCGGCTGCTCGTGGTCCGGCGCCGAACTCTGGCGCCGTGGCTGGCCGAGGAGATCGAGCTGCGCAGTCATGAGCCCCTTCGCCGACACACCGTCCGCCTGGGCTTCGGCGCCGACTTCGCCGACCTCTTCTCCGTGAAGCAGGGTGACGCGCACTCCGCCGGTCGTCACTCGATCGACGTGGAGGGGCCCGCGGTCAGCTTCGGTTGGCAACTCGGGTCGGTGGGGCGGACCACGGTCGTCCGGCTGGAGGTCACCGCCGGCGACATCATGACTGACGAGGGCGGGTTCACCTGGACCGTCGACGTGCCGGCGGCTGGCGCTGTCACCGCGAGGTGGCGGGTCGACGTCGCGCTCGGTGGCGACTGGCTGGGACGGTCGCTCGGCCCGCTCGGCACCGGCGCGCCGGATGGCGGTCTGAGCCCAGACGGATACACACGGGCGGAGGAGACAGAATGGATCGAGCGGGCACCCGTCCTCGACACCGACCATCCGGCCCTCGCCCGCGCCTACCGCCGGGCCATCAGCGACCTCGCGTCGCTGCGCCTGTTCGACCCTGGTGGCATCCGCCGTCCCGTCCTCGCCGCCGGAGCGCCGTGGTTCATGACCCTCTTCGGGCGCGACTCGCTGTGGACGTCGCTCATGACCCTGCCCGCCGACCCCACCCTCGCCCTTGGCGTGCTCGACGCGCTAGCCGAGTTGCAGGGTCAGGACATCGATCCCCGGACCGAGGAGGAGCCGGGTCGGATCATGCACGAGACCCGCTTCGAGGGCGCCAACACACTCGCCCTCGAGGGCGGGACGACCTACTACGGCTCCGTCGATGCCACGCCCCTGTTCGTGGTTCTCCTCGGGGAGCTGGCCCGTTGGGGGCTTCCCGAGACGGAGCTCCGCCGCCTACTTCCGCATGCCGACCGGGCCCTCGCCTGGGTCGAGGACTTCGGCGATCGGGACGGCGACGGGTTCGTCGAGTATCTCCGAGCGAACCCTCGCGGCCTGTCCAACCAGGGCTGGAAGGACTCCTGGGACGCGATCCGCCACCGGGACGGCAGCATCGCTGCGGCGCCGATCGCGCTGTGCGAGGTCCAGGGCTACCTCTACGCCGCCTACCGGGCGCGCGCCGGCATCGCGGGCGCACTCGGCGAGCCCGAACGGGCGGCCCGCTGGCACCGCAAGGCCGACGTCCTCAGGCGGGCGTTCAACGACGAGTTCTGGATCGACGAGCACGGATGGTTCGCCATGGGCCTCGACCGGTCCAAGCGCCCGATCGGCGCCCTGGCCTCGAACGTCGGACATTGCCTGTGGTCGGGGATCGTGGACGACGACAAGGCCGCCGCGGTGGTCGAGCGCCTGAGCGGACCAGCCATGTGGAGCGGCTGGGGGCTACGCACGATGGCCGCCCACGAGGTCGCGTTCGACCCGACGAGCTACCACTGCGGTTCGGTGTGGCCGCACGACAGTGCCATCGCGGTGGCCGGGATGGCGCGGTACGGGCATACGGACCCGGCCCTCACCATCCTCGAAGGTCTGCTGGCAGCCGCCGATCACAGCGACGGGCGGCTCCCGGAGCTCTTTCTGGGCCTCGACCGACGCGATGTCGGCATCCCCGTGTCCTACCCCACGTCGTGTTCACCGCAGGCCTGGTCAGCGGCGTCCCCACTGCTCCTGCTGCGCGTCCTGCTCGGACTCGAACCGGACGTTCCGGCGGGTTCGGTGCGCGTCACACCTGCGCTGTCGCCCGGGATGGATCGGCTGGTGCTGCGGGGCGTGCGCCTGTGGGACGGGGAGTTGGACGTGGCCTGCCGGGACGGCGCCTCGGAGGTCAAGCTGCCTACCGGGCTACAGCTGTCGCGTTGACGTCAGAGCGTTGCTTCGCGCAGGACCAGGAGCGCGGCACCGAGGTGCTCTTGTTCTCCGATGCCAACCTCGTCACGGAGGCGGGGAAACAGAGCGTTCTCGATCTCGGCGTGCCGCTCGAGGGCGGCGCGCAGGTCCTCCACCGCTCCGACGTACTGCTCACCCTGCGGCAGGGGATCCAGGCGACCGAGCGCCTCCCGCACGGCCTCGTCCTCGGCGTGGCGATCATCGGCCTGCGGCGCTCCGACCAGTCGGGCGACCAGGGGGTAGATCTCGCTCTCCTCGAAGTCGAAGTGAACGCTCAACGTCTGCTGCAGGCGGCTCAGCACCTCTCGCCGCGCATCGTCACTCCCTGCGCCGGCGAGGTCCTCCAGCAGTTGGTCGATTTCGCGATGGTCCTGCTCGAGCAGGGCGAAGGGATCGGGCGGAGGCGACGGTGCCGAGGTCATCGCCGATCGCTACCCGGCCGCCGATCATCCCGAAACGTCTGCGGAGCGGTGCGTGGTCACCCGACGCCTCCTTTCATCCGGTGTGGGTGATGACCGCGCGTACAGTCCCGGTGTCCGATCCGGTGAGTTCACCGTCGTGACACGTTCATGCGCGCCGGTCGGCGCGCCAAGATGAGGGAGCGCCCGATGCAGGATCAGGGTTCCGACGCCATCCGCCGGAGAGCTTGGCTCGAGAATTGGTTCGAGACGGATGTGATCCATCCGATCGAGGACTTCAACAATCCCAAGCAAGAGTGGCGGCGGTTGTTCTCGGAGCTCTTCGGGACGTTCTTCCTCGTCCTCGTGGCGGCGGGGGGCGGGATGATGGGCGAGGCCTTCCCCGACACGATCGAACGGGGTGCCGCGGTGACCGCGCCGGGTTTGATGGTGATGGCCATCATCTTGTTCATGGGCAAGGTGTCGGGCGCCCACCTGAACCCGGCGGTCAGCCTCGCCTTCGCCGCCCGGGGCGACTTCCCATGGAAGCGGGTCCCGGGCTACATCGTCGTGCAGCTCGTCGGCGCCACGCTCGCCGCCCTCTTCCTGCGCGCGGTCATCGACGTCTCAGCCACCTACGGCTCCAACTACCCGGCGACGGGCTACTCGGACATGTCTGCGTTCTGGATGGAGCTCATCCTCACCCTCGGGCTCGTCAGTGTGATCCTCGGGACCGCGTCAGGGGCGCAGAACATCGGCATCGTCGGCGCATTCGGCGTCGGCGGCTACATCGCGCTCGCCGGTCTGTGGGGCAGCCCGATCTCGGGCACGTCGATGAACCCGGCTCGCACGTTCGGCCCGGACCTCGTCGGCCGGGACTGGACGGCGTACTGGGTGTACGTCGCAGGGCCGATCGCCGGTGCTGCACTCGCGGTCGTCGCCGGGTTCGTGCTGCGCGGTGTCGGCGGTGGCGCGGCCGGATCGGGCGCCGCCCAGGGCGCGCTCTACACGGAGGTCGGCGTCCCCGGCAAAGAGTGAGCTCTCATGCTGGAAAGCAGCATCGCATGACGACAGATCGCAGCCACGCCATGGATCACGTCATCGTGGTGATGTTCGAGAACCGCTCGTTCGACACCGAGGCCCCCGGAGACCAGTGCCTGGGCAGGTTTGCCGTGGGGGCGGGCAGGGCACCTGTGCCGTAGGCATTGAGCGTCGGCCAGCGGATACCGCCCCTCTCCCTGGCCGGCGCTCGGCCGTCCCTGCACTGATCGACCTCATCGGAGGGCTCAGGCCGGGACGCGAAAGACCGGGCGGAGCTGGTGGAACACCCGCTCCGCCCGGTCGATCGAACTCCTGCGTCAGATCTTGTCCTTGACCTTGTCGGCGACGTCGTCGATCTTCTCCTTGACCTTGCCGACGGTCTTGTCGACCTTGCCCTCGTTCTCGAGGCTCTTGTCGTCGGTCAGGTCACCGACGGCTTCCTTCGCGCGGCCCTTGATGTCGTCAGTCTTGCCACCCATGGGGGGCCTCCTTCAGTCGGGGATGACCCATGACGTACCCGAGCCCCTACGGGGCCAAACGAACCCACCGGCCGGCGGTCCGGAATCACCCGTTCGGGCTCCGGACGCGAAGCAACCCCGCGTCGTCCGTGACCTGGCTGTTTGAACCGGGCGCGTGCTCGGGTAGCGGCGCCGGGTGCGCGCACTGCGGTTCGGCCTCGACGACGAACCCGGCATCAGGCGCCACGGTCACCGGCGACCCCGCTACGTGGACGAGGTCACGGGCGAGGAGCTCGACGACACCGAAACGCTGTCGCGCATCGCCGCCCTCGCCGTCCCACCGGCCTGGACGGACGTGTGGATCTCAGCCGATCCGTGCAGCCACGTCCAGGCGACGGGACGCGACGCCAGACGTCGCAAGCAGTACAGGTACCACGCCGACTTCCGGCAGCAGCGGGAGGACGCCAAGTTCGACCTCCTCGAACCCTTCGGTCGCGCCCTCCCCAAGCTCCGGCGGACCGTGCGGAACGACCTCGGGCGGGCCGGGCTCCCGCAGGCCCGCGTGATGGCGCTCATCGTGGAGCTGCTCGAGCGAACCCTGGTCCGGGTCGGCAACGAGGAGTACGCGCGCTCGAACGGATCGTTCGGGCTCACGACCCTCCGCGACCGCCATGTCCACATCGAGGGCAACCACCTGCGGATGCGCTTCACCGGCAAGAGCGCCAAGATCCACGAAGTCGCCTTCGACGACCGCCGACTGTCCCGGCTGGTCCGCCGCTGCCAGGAGTTGCCCGGGCAGGTACTCTTCCAGTTCGTGGACGGCGAGGGAACGCAACACCCCGTGCGGTCGTCGGACATCAACGACTACGTCCGGTCGGCGACCGGGCTCGAGGCCACTGCCAAGACGTTCCGGACATGGAGCGCGTCGGTGTTCGCGGCGACCGCGCTGGCCGCCCAACCCCAGCCCGAGACGGTCCGGGAGGGGCGGGCGACGGTCACGGGGATGCTCAAGGTCGTGGCGGGCGAGCTCAACAACACGCCCGCCGTCTGCCGGCGCAGCTACGTGCATCCCGCGGTCGTGGACCGCTACCTCTCGGGACGGCTTGCGGAGCAGTGGTCGGACCTCCCGGCCCGGGGCTCGCGCGAACTCACGATCGACGAGCGAAGGTTCCTCGCCTTCCTCGCCACAGTCTGATCACAGCTTCGGGGCGAGCTGCTCCTCCCAGAACCGGAGGAAGCCCTCCTGGTCCGGCCCGACCTGGTGAAGGTGGATCTGGTCGAGGCCACCCTCCTCGTACGACCGGATCGTCTCCAGCACCGGGCCGGGGTCAGGACCGCACACGATCTCCTTGGCCACGTCCTGCGCGCTGACGAGCGAACTCGCCTGCTCGAAGTGGGTCGGCGTGGGAAGGTCCTGCGAGAGCTGACCGGGGATGGCGGCGTTGGGCCACACGCGGTGTGCCGTGGCGATGGCCTCGTCCTCGCTCGACGCCCAGCAGATCGTCAGCTGGCCGATGCGGGGGCCGTTGCCGCCCGCGTCCTGGTACGCCGCGAGGGCCGCGCTGGCGGGCGACGTCATCCAGATCCCATCACCGCTGCGCCCGGCCAGCTCCCCCGCCTTGGCTCCGAAGGCCGAAACGATGACGGGAATGGGCTCGTCCGGGACGTCGTAGAGGCGGGCGTTCTCGACCTGGTAGTGGGTCCCGTGGTGATCGACGACCTCGCCGGTCCACAGCTCCCGCATGAGGTCGATCGCCTCCTCGAGCATCTGCAGGCGCGTCTCCACCGCCGGCCACCGCTGTCCGAGGATGTGCTCGTTGAGCGCCTCGCCGGTGCCGAGCCCGAGGAAGAACCGGCCCTCGAACAGCACAGCGGTCGTGGCCGCGGCATGGGCCACGACGGTCGGATGGATCCGCAGGATCGGGCAGGTCACGCCCGTCCCGATCCTGACCCGGCTGGTCGCCTGGGCAACCGCGCCGAGCACGGTCCACACGAAAGGGCTGTGACCCTGCTCGTCGATCCACGGGTGGAAGTGGTCGGAGATGGTCAGGAAGTCGAAGCCCGCCGCCTCGGCCTGCTGCGCTTGGCGCACGAGGTCACCCGGCGGGTGCTCCTCGCTCGAGAGCGTGTAGCCCCACGCCGTCATGAGGCCCTCCGCCTCGTGCTGGTCTTCTTGGCCGCGGCTCTGGCGGCCGCCTTCTCGCCCGTGCTGCCCTCGGTCGACAGATGTCCCCCGGCATTCTCGAGGTGGGCGCGGACGAACCAGTGGTACCGCTCGAGGTGCTCGGACTGGCCGATGAGCATGTCCTGCGTCACCTTGTCCAGATCCTCGACGGTGTCGATGGCGGCCCGATGCTCGGCCACCACGCCGGTGTACGCCTGGTCCAGTGCGCCCAGGTGCTCCAGCACGGTCGCCCGGCCGAGCGAGTAGTCGTCCCACGACCTGGCCTCGACCAGGTTGCCGGGCAGTCCGTTCGGGCTGCCCCCGAGGGTGGCGATCCGCTCCGCGGTGTCGTCCACCATCGCGCGGACCCCGTCGACCTGGGGATCCAACATCTCGTGGACGCCGATGAACGTCGGACCGACGACATTCCAGTGGATGTGCTTGAGCGTGAGCTGAAGATCGATCAGGGACACGAGGCGCCGCTGCAGGAGATCGGACACCTTCCCGGCGTCCTTGGCGTTCATGCCGGGCACGGTGAAGAACGGGGGTGACATCGTGTTGCTCCTTGGTCGTGAGTTCGTCGCTGATCAGGTCTTTCGAGAGCGCTGCCCGTCGACCGTGACGCCGAAACCTCAGCCGAGGGCAGGCAGGCGCTGCGGCAGCCCGATGAGCGGACGCAGGGGATCGCCGTGCGTGCGGAGGGTCGTCGAGCTCGTCCCATGAGACCGGCACCGAGACCGGGGCACCGGCCGCGGCCCGCGGGCTGAACGCCGACACCAACGTCCGGTTGATGGCGTTCTGCGTGTAGTCGAGCCGGGCCAAGCCCTTGCGCTCGTCCCTGTGCCACTCCCAGCTCACGAGCTCCGGCACCGTTGCACCGACGGCCCGCGACACCTGCTTCACCCAATGGCGGGTGTCCTCGAACGAGTAGCCCCGCCCGATCGGCACGAGGATCTGGATGCCGCGCTGCCCGCTCACCTTCGGGCAGCCCTGGACGCCGAGGTGCTCGAGCGCGCTGCGGTGCAGCCGGGCGAGCACGAGCAGATCGTCGAACGAGGTGGCGTCGCCGGGGTCGAGGTCGAACATCGCCCAGGAGGGCTCGTCGGGGTCCTCGGTCGTCGAGGTCCACGGATGGAGCTCGACGACCCCGGCGTTGGCCAGCCAGGCCAGGGCGGCCGGTTCCTCCACCAGCGAGTACCACTCCGTCTCGCCGGGATCGGCGGCCTCGTTGTGCCAGCGCCGCCACCAGTCCGGCGCGTGCGGCAGCACCGTTTTCTGCCAGAAGCCCTTGCGGGACACGCCATCCGGGTATCGGCGGAGGTTCACCGGCCGGTGGGCCAGGTACGGGAGGATGGCCGGTGCGGCGGTGACGACGTAGCGGATGAGGTCTCGTTTCGTGACCGCGGAGCGGCGACCACCCGCGCTCGGCTCGCCGGCGGGGAACAGCACCTTGTCGAGGTTGGTCAGCCGCAAGGCGCGGCCATGGAGCACCCACTCCCCGCTCGCCGGCAGCTCCTCCAGCTCGGCCAGCTCCGCCTCGGAGACCGGGACCACGTCGGGTAGCGGCGGCCATCCGGTGGCGATCTCGGCCTCGTCGGCGGGCGCGTCACTGCGCCACAGCGCCTCCGGCACGGCAGCCACGTCCTCGTTGGTACGCCCGCTCTTGACCGAGCGGGGATGCTCCTCCGGGTCCCAGCCATCGACGGCGTGCTCGTCCCGCTTGTGGAGGAGCAACCACTCGTCCTTCCCTCCACCGGAGCGGCGCCGGCCCCTGCCGTCCGTGCGCACGAGGACGAACCGGCCCGCCAGCTTCTCGCCGAAGAGGTCGAAGTGGAGCTCACCGGCACCGACCGCGGTAAGCGGATCCTGCTCGTTCCGGGTGGGCGCCCATCGGCCCCGATCCCAGACGATGACGTCGCCGCCGCCGTATTCGCCCGACGGGATGACGCCCTCGAAATCGGCGTAGTCGAGCGGGTGGTCCTCAACGTGGACGGCGAGGTGGCGGGCG
>Ga0247829_10001129_pt1 | contig 11741 bp, 13 predicted proteins | sample 12C_Control_Day4_FD_207765 | JGI IMG/M metagenome (GOLD analysis project Ga0247829, IMG submission 207765) | Soil microbial communities from agricultural site in Penn Yan, New York, United States - 12C_Control_Day4 | ecosystem: Environmental > Terrestrial > Soil > Agricultural land | place... | reverse complement strand
GCCCCAGGCAACCCGCCCGAGTACCACCCCGAGGACATCCGCCCCAGTCCGGAGAACACGCCGGAGTTGTTCAAGACTCGCTGGGACGGGAAGAGCAAGTTCGCGAGCGTGCCGCTGGCCGAGGCCCGCGCCGCCGCCCTCAAGGGCGGGCTGCTGAAGGCCCGCGAGAACCCGGTCAAGCTCCCCGCCTCGTACGCCGTGCCCACCGGCTCCAACGCCGGCCGCGGTGTGCCCGCGCAGGAGGGCACCCACTGATGGCGCGAGCCGTCCCGATTCTTGTGACCCTCGCGGGCTTCGCGACCCTCGCCGCCCTGCCCGGCCGCGCCTCCGCCACCGGCGCGGACGGCGTCGTTCCCTCGTCCCACGCGACGACCACCAACGACCGCGTCCTCATCGAGCCGAACGTCGGCGGCCTCGTCCCGCTCGACGCGGAGTTCCGCAACGAGCAGGACCAGCCGACCACGCTCCGCGCGTGTGTCAACGGCAAGGTGACGATCCTGGTGCCGATGTACTACCGGTGCCCGAAGTTGTGCGGTGTCGTCCTCGCCGAGTTGGTCGAGACGCTCCGCAAGATGCCGAACAACTTCAGCGTCGGCCGCGACTTCAATGTCGTCTGCGTCAGCTTCGACCCGAAGGAGCGGAACAGCCGCGACGGGCTGCGGAGCCTCTCCGCGGCGAAGAAGGAACACACCGTCGGCGTGTACGGCCGCCCTGGGGCGGAGGACGGCTGGCACTTCCTGACTGGCGAGGTCGAGCCGATCAAGGCGTGCATGGAATCGCTCGGGTATAAGTACGAGTACGACCGGTTCCTCAAGGAGTACAACCACCCCAGCGGGATCGTGATCCTCACGCCCGAGGGGAAGATCTCGCGGTACTTCTACGGGATCAACTTCGACGGCCAGCGCCGACTGGCCGACGCGACCGCGGAGGCCGACCCGAACGACCTGCTCCCCGGCGAACTCATCCCCAAGGGGATGACGACGCTCCGGCTGTCCCTGGTGGAGGCGTCGGACGGGAAACTCGGGTCGCTGATGGACCAGGTCACCCTGCTGTGCTCGTCGTACGAGTACGGCAAGGGCTACAGCGTGATGACCGCGGTGCGGGTCGGCGGCCTGTTCACGCTCGCGTGCGTGGCCACGTGGGTCGGCCTGACCCTCCGCCGCGAGCGCCGCCGCAACCGCGAACAGAGTCCGCCGCACGACGCGACGCCGTCGGGGGGAGCGATATGAGCTGGATACTTCCGGTCGTCCCGGTGATGGCCTCGACGCTGGCCGAGCGGTTCGAGGCCCTGTTCTGGTACATCGTCCTCGTCACGACGGGCGCGGCCGTGCTGGTGTACGGCGCGATGCTGTACTTCTGCATCGCGTACCGCCGCAACGAGTCCAACACCCAGACGCCGCGGATCCTCGGCTCGACCCGGCTCGAGATCGCCTGGACCATCCTCCCGACGATCATCTTCTTCACGTTCTTCGCCTGGGGGGCGATCGTCTACCGGTTCGCCGTCCACCCCCCGCGCGACGCCGAGGAGATCTTCGTCATCGGCAAGCAGTGGATGTGGAAGGCCCAGTACACCCCGCGGGAGATCGACGGCGTGAAGTACACGCCGCGGGTCATCATCGGCGGCAACCCGGCGAACATGGACGAGGTGGACCGGCGAAACATCGGCCGGCTCGTCGTTCCGATCAACCGCCCGGTGAAGGTGACGATGATCTCCGAAGACGTGATCCACGACTTCGGCATCCCGGCCTTCCGCAGCAAGATGGACGTACTCCCCGGCCGGTACACGACCGCGTGGTACCACCCGACGCGCCTCGGCGAGTACCACATCTTCTGCGACCAGTACTGCGGGACCTGGCACTCGCTCATGGTCGGCAAGGTCGCGGTCGTGACGGAGGACGAGTACGCCCGGTTCTTCACCGGCGAAGGCTCGCCGCAGGGGACGAACAACCCCGCGGACGGCACGCCCGCGGCCGACGGCCGGCAACTGTTCCTCAAGCTCCAGTGCATCACCTGCCACTCGGCCGACTCGCAGGCGCGGGCGCCGGTGCTGGAGGGCCTGTACAACCGGCCGATCCCCGGCCACCCGGGCAAGGTCGCGGACGACGAGTACATCCGCGAGTCGATCGAGCAGCCGCTGGAGAAGGTCGTCGAGGGCTGGCAGCCGATCATGCCGTCCTACGCGGGCAAGGTGACCAAAGAGGAGATGCGGGCGCTCATCATGTACATCCGGAGCCTGAAGCCGGGGATGACGCCTAAGCGGACCGAGATGAACGTTCCTCCGGTCGGTGCGCCGGTCACGCCGCCGCCTCAGGACACGGGTTCGGGGGGGAAGAAGTAACATGAGCATCGCAGTCCCGCACGGCGGCCCGGTCGCCGCGCCTCCGCCGCCCGAGCCGACGCCGGCCGAGCCGAACTACCTGAACCACAGCTACGGCATCTGGTCGTGGCTGACGACCGTGGACCACAAGCGGATCGGCATCCTGTACCTGGTGTCGATCAGCGTGTTCTTCGTCGTCGGCGGGCTGGCGGCCGGCCTCGTCCGCCTCAACCTGCTGTCGTACAACAGCGCGCTGCTGACGGAGGACGCGTACAACCGGGCGTTCACCGCGCACGGCGTCGTGATGCTGTTCTTCTTCCTCATCCCCGCGGTGCCCGGGGTGCTCGGGAACTTCTTCATCCCGATGATGGTCGGGGCGAAGGACATGGCGTTCCCGAAGCTGAACCTCGCGAGCTGGTACGTGTTCATGGCCGGCGCCGCGTTCGGCGTCTGGGCCATCCTGACCGGCGGCATCGACACCGGGTGGACGCTCTACCCGCCGTACAGTTCGCGGTCGAGTCAGTCGAACGTCGTGCCCGGCGTCATCGGCGTGTTCATATCCGGATTCAGCTCGATCATGACCGGGCTGAACATCATGGTGACCGTCCACAAGATGCGCTGCCCGGGCATGACCTGGGGCCGCATGCCGCTGTTCGTCTGGTCGCTGTACGCGACCAGCCTGATCCAGTTGCTGGGCACGCCGGTCGTCGCGATCACGGTGCTGCTCCTGGGCGTCGAACGCGTCGCGGGGATCGGTATCTTCGACCCGTCGATCGGCGGCGACCCGCTCCTGTTCCAGCACCTCTTCTGGTTCTACTCGCACCCGGCGGTGTACATCATGATCTTGCCCGGCATGGGCGTGGTGAGCGAGATCATCACGTGCTTCAGCCGGAAGAACATCTTCGGGTACCACGCAGTGGCGTGGTCGAGCATGGGCATCGCGGTGGTCGGGTTCCTGCTCTGGGCCCACCACATGTTCGTCGCCGGGATCAGCTTCTACGCGGCGATGTTGTTCAGCTTTCTGAGCATGCTCGTCGCGGTGCCCAGCGCCATTAAGGTGTTCAACTGGACGGGCACCCTGTACCGCGGGAGCATCACGTTCCAGGCGCCGATGCTGTTCACGCTCGGGTTCCTGGTCCTGTTCACCATCGGCGGGCTGACCGGACTGTTCCTCGCGACGCTCGGCACCGACATCCACCTGCACGACACGTACTTCGTGGTCGCGCACTTCCACTTCGTCATGGTCGGCGGGATGGTGCTGGCGTACATGGCGGGCATCCACTTCTGGTGGCCCAAGATGACGGGCCGGATGTACTCCGACTGGTGGAGCCGCGTGGCCGCGAGCATTATCATCGTCGGGTTCTTCCTGACGTTCATCCCGCAGTTCATCATCGGCTACCACGGGATGCCGCGGCGGTACCCGAACTACCCGGCGGAGTTCCAGGTCTACAACGTGATGTCCACCGCGGGCGCGAGCATCCTCGGCCTCGGCTACCTGCTGCCCGCGTTCTACCTCACCCTGTCGCTCTTCTACGGTAAGAAGGCCCCGGCCAACCCGTGGAGCGCGACCGGCCTCGAGTGGCAGACGCCCAGCCCGCCGACCGTCCACAACTTCGACCACAAGCCGGTCGTCGTCTGCGGCCCGTACGAGTACGCGATCGGCGTGGACCAGATGGGCCGCGGGCTGCCCGAGCCGCCCGGACCGGGTGAAGCCCAGGACCCGGCCTCGCGGTCCGGCCCGACCCCGCCCCCCGGCCCCCAGCAGAAGGAGACCGAAGTTGTCGGCTAGCCACCACTCTCCGGTTCTCAAGCACCACTTCGAGGACCTCGGACAGCAGCACGCGTCCGAGCGCCTCGGCATGTGGATGTTCCTGGCCACCGAGATCCTGTTCTTCGGCGGCCTGTTCGGGGCGTACACCTGCTACCGGCTCTGGTATCCCACCGAGTTCGAGTACGCCAGCTCGTACATGAACGTGAAGTTCGCGACGATCAACACCGTGATGTTGATCACCAGCAGCCTCACGATGACGCTGGCGATCCGCTCGGCCCGTATCGGCGACCGCGCCGGGCTGTACCGGAACCTACTCATCACCTTCGCCCTCGGCACCGCGTTCATGGTGCTAAAGGGGTTTGAGTACGCGCACGACTTCCACGAACACATCCTCCCGGGCGCCGCGTCGTTCGGCGGGCAGATCAAGAGCAACGCGGAAGCACAAGGGATCGACACCGGCAAGGTCCGGCTGTTCCTGTGTTTCTACTACATCATGACCGGCATCCACGGCGTCCACATCATCGTGGGGCTGGGCTGCATTCTCTGGCTCGTCCAGCAGACGTACGCAAACAAGATCCCGCCGGAGAACTACTCCACGGTCGAGGTCGTCAGCCTCTACTGGCACCTCGTGGACGCGATCTGGCTGTTCCTCATGCCGCTCCTCTACCTCGCCGGCGCGGGGCTGAAGACCGGCGGCGGACACTGAGTGCAAGACGTACTCCGGACGCCCCGCGACGGGGCGTCCGGAGCTAACGAGAGGCTGCGATGGCTGACCCGCACACGAACCACGGCGCGACCGACCACGGCCACGACTATGCGAAGGAGGCCGACAGCCCCGGCGGGCTGTTCATGGTCTACGTCGTCGTGCTCGGGCTGGCGCTCGCCAACGTCGGGCTTTCGAGCATGGGACTGGGGCGGTACGGCCTCGTCGTCCAACTCGGCATCGCGACGGTCCAGGCGTTCTTCGTCTCCTACTACTTCATGCACCTGCGGCAGGGCGACAAGATCGTCCTCCTCACGGCACTCGCGTCGATCTTCTGGGTCGGCATCCTGTTCGTCCTGTTCCTCTCCGACTACATGACCCGGCACATGGTCATGGGTTGGTGAGGCCGCTCGCCCTCAACGTTCCGGGTTGACGATCAATCATGGGGAGTGAGCGGAACGAGCGGCGAGTCCACCGCGGGGCGATTCTCGCCGCGGCCTTGCTGCTCGCGCCTTCACTTCCCGGCTGCGGCGAATCGACGCCCGACTACCCATCCACGCTCTCGTTCCCGTCGCGGGCCGACCGGCTCGTGCTGAAGGCACCGGAATCCCCGCCGCCCGGCCCGAACACCGCGGGCCAGCTCGAAGAAGAACTGGCCCGGCTCGACGCGGCCGGCGGCAAGACCGCGGACCCTGCCCGCGTGCCGGGCGACGCGCGACAGGTGCTCAATCGCTTCTTGAAGGACGCGTTCGGCACCCCCGCCGCCCCGACCGTCGCGGCCGACACCGCGGGGCCGCTCGGCCTCACGCCCGACCCGCTTGCGGAGGGCGGCAAGTTGTTTCGCCGCCACTGCCTGCAGTGCCACAATCTGGCCGGCGACGGCCGCGGCCCGGCCGGTGTCGGCGTCGTGCCGTTCCCGCGCGACTTCCGCCGCGGCGAGTTCAAGTTCACCACGACCGGAACGGGAAAGCCGCGGCACGCGGACCTACTGCGTACTCTGGAACACGGCCTGAAGGGGACGGCCATGCCCGCGTTCGGCCTCCTCCCCGAGGGCGACCGCGACCTGCTGGCCCGCTACGCGGTCTACCTCGCGGTCCGCGGGGAGGTCGAGTTCCGCACGCTCGCGACGCTGACCGACGACCCGAGGGCGGACGCCCGCGCCACCGCGGAAGGGCATCTGAAGACGATCCTCGCGGAGTGGGAGAAGGCGCAGGCCGCCCCGCAGCCCGCGGGGTTGTCGCCCGAACCGGACGACGGCGAGACCGGGAAGAGCGAGGCGCACGCGGCCGCGGTCCGCAGGGGCTATCAGTTGTTCGTCGCGAAGGCGGACAACTCGTGCGTCACCTGCCACGCCGACTTCGGGCGCAAGCCGGTGCTCCGGTACGACGTCTGGGGCACGGTCGCCAAGCCCGCCGACCTGACCGCGACGACCCTTAAGGGCGGCACGCGGCCGCAGGACGTGTTCGCGCGCGTCCGCAACGGCATCCCGGCGGTCGGGATGCCCGCCCACCCGGACTACACCGACCGCCAGGTGTGGGACCTGGTACGGTTCGTCCGCTCGGCCCCGTACCCCCGCGAACTGCCCGAGGACGTGAGGGCCGTCGTTTACCCGAATCCCTAAGCTGTAGAGACCCGGCCGCGCCGCGTCGGGCGCAGTCCGACACACACCATGACCGACACCACCGCAGTTGCTCGCCCGGTGCCCCGCTGGATGCTCGCGGTCGCGATCCTCGCGGCCGCGGTCGCGCTCGTCCTGCTCGTCCTCGGCCAACTCGTGACCACGCTGAAGGCGGGCATGGCCGACCCCGCGTGGCCGACGGAGCCGTGGTACCTCATCAACAACTACAAGGACGAGGTGAACTACCTCGTCGAGCACACGCACCGCATTGTGGGGTTCGCACTCGGAGGAATCCTCGGCGCGCTGACGCTGTGCGTCTGGTGGCTGGAGCCGCGAAAGACGGCGAAGTGGGTCGGCGTGGCCGCCGTCGTCGCCCTAATCGCGGCGTTCGGAGAGTTCCACCGCGCGGTAATGAACCAGACCGACCCGGACCGTCTCGACGTCCCCGCCGCCCCCGTGTCGATGATGGGCGCGGCCCTCGCGGTCCTCACGGCCGTGGGCGTGTCCGGACTGGCCGCGGGCGTCCGCGGGTCGGGGTTGCGTCTGTTCACGACGGTCGTCCTCCTCGCGGTGATGACCCAGGGCGTGCTCGGCGGCCTGCGGGTGCGGCTGAACGCGCTGCACGGGCCGGAGTTGGCAGCCGTTCACGGCGTGTTCGCCCAGGTGGTGTTCTGCCTGATCGCCCTGCTGACTCTGTTCTGCACGCGGCCGCCACGCGACGAGGTGTCCCGCACGGCTCGCGGGGCGGCCGGCTGGCTGTCGCCGGCACTGGTCGTCGTGCTGTTCGGGCAACTGGTGCTGGGCGTACTGGTCCGCCACCTGCCGACTCCGCTGGCGCAGCGGCTACACTTCCTCACCGCGTTCCTCGCGGTCGCGGTGATCGTGGCCCTGCTCCGCGCCGGGTTCGCGACGACGCCGCTTCGGGCTCGCGTCGCCCCCGCGGGCTGGCTGCTAGGCGTACTGGTCGCGCTCCAGTTGGTGCTGGGTGTTGAGGCGTGGATGGGGAAGTTCTCGGACGAGGCGCGGGCCGGTCAGCCGGTCGATAGCTACTTGCCCGAAACGGCCATCCCGTCGCCGTACCAGGTCGTGGTGCGGACGTCGCACGTGCTGATCGGGACGGGAGTGTTGGCGTCCGCCGTGCTGCTGGCCGCCGGCCTACGTCGGCGCGCGGGCGAGACGATCGTGTCGGATGAGGTCCGCGAGTCCCGCGTGGCGGTCGAGTTGCCGCGCGCCGAGTTCGCGGCGGCCGGGGCTTCGGATTCGGGGGACTCGCGATGATGAAGGCGGCCGTGGCCGAGAACGATGTCGTGTCGAGCAGCGTTGCCGCACCCGTCGGTCGGGCGGTCGCAGTCGCGCCGTCGCGCCTGGCCGACTACGTCGAGCTGACGAAGCCGCGGATCGCGGTCATGGCACTGTTCACCGTCGCGGCCGGGTACCTGCTCGGGGCCGGGTCGGCGGTCCAGGCCGGCGTGCTGCTCCACACCCTGCTCGGGGCGGGGCTGGTCGCGGCCGGCGGCAGCGCCCTGAACCAGTTGATGGAGCGGCGGACCGACTCGCGGATGCGGCGGACGGCGAACCGCCCGCTGCCCGGCGGGCGGCTGTCGGCCGAAGAAGTCGCGGTATTCGGCGCGGTGCTGGGCGGGGTCGGCCTGGCGTACCTGCTCGGGACGGTGTCGGTCGCCGCCACGGTCGCCGCGGGTCTGACGTTCGCGCTCTACGTCCTGGCCTACACCCCGCTCAAGACGCGGACCGCGTGGAACACCGCGGTCGGCGCGGTGCCCGGCGCACTGCCCCCGGTCATCGGCTGGTGTGCGGCGCGCGGGTGGGACGGGGCCGGCGGCGCGGCCGCACTCTTCCTCGTCCTGTTCGTCTGGCAGATTCCGCACTTCCTCGCCATCGCGTGGATGTACCGGGCCGAGTACGCCCGCGCCGGGCTGAAGATGCTCCCCGGCTGCGACCCGACCGGCTCCCGGACCGCGTGGGTGATGGTCGCGACCGCCGCGGCGCTCGTGCCGGTCGGCTTCCTCGCCGTCGCGGTCGGGCTGGCGGGTTGGGTCTTCGGGGTCGGGTCCGCGATCCTGGGCGTTCTGTTCGTCCGGCAGACGTTGGGGTTCGCCCGCGACCGCTCGGACCGGCAGGCCCGCCGCGTTCTGCACGCGTCCCTGCTCTACCTCCCCGGCGTGTTCGGGCTACTCCTGATCGACGCCCTACTCGCCCGGTGACCTCGCACCGCACGCACGACACCATGACCTCACGTCTGCTGCCGTTACTCGGGTTGTTCCTGCTCGCCGGGTGCGGAGTCTCGCCGCGGACGGCGCGCGAGGAACTCGACTTGGACTGGCCGGTGGGTCCGTTCTCCCTGACCGAGCGCAGCGGCCGCACGGTGACCGACAAGGACCTCCGCGGGAGCGTGTGGGTTGCCTCGTTCGTCTTCACCCGCTGCACCGGGCCGTGTCCGTCCGTCGCGGCGACCGTGGGCCAGTTACACCGCGAGTTGAAGGACAAGCCAAGCATCAAGTTCGTGACTTTCACGGTGGACCCGGCCCGCGACGACCTGTCTACCCTCCGCGAGTACGCGAACAACCGGCAGGCCGACCCCGACCGCTGGTTGTTCCTCACCGGGGACGAGAAGACGATCCACGAGGTCGTCGCGAAGCAGTTCAAGCAGGGCGTCGAGCGGATTCCGGACCCGGACGTGAAGCCGGGGGAGGAGTTCGAGCACAGCACGCGGTTGCTGCTGGTAGACAAGAACGGCGTGATCCGAGCGTTCTACACCGGTCTGTACGACCCGAAAGTCCACACGTCGGAGGCGGCGTTCACGGCCGACCTCGAACGGCTCAAAACCCGCGCGCGCGAACTGGCGAAGTGACCGTCCCCGCTACTTCTCCTCCGTCAGCCCGAACGCGCGCACGGGGAACGTCCCCATTCCCCTCACCTTCACCGGCACCGCGAAGAACCGGAAGCCCTCGTCCGGCAGCCGCGCCAGACCCGTCAGGTGTTCCGCGACCAGCACCCCGCGACCCAGCAGGGCCGTGTGGACGGGTCGGGTCATGTCCGCGGTGTCGTCGATGTTCAGCGAGTCGATGCCGACCAGGGCCGCGCCGGCCGCGGCGAGAAACTCGGCCGCGTCCGCGGTGAGGAACGGGTGGCCCTCGAAATACTGATCCGTCCGCCAGTGCGCGTCCCACCCGGTGTGGACGAGGACCGCCTTGCCGCGGACGTCGAGGCCGCGGAACGCGTCGCGCGTGACGGCGCGGCGGTCCGGGCGGTCCGGTTCGACTCGCACGACCACACCAGGCAGGTTCGCGACGCGGTCGAGCGGAAGTTCCGAAACGTCCGCGCCGTCCGCGAACCGGTGGGACGGGGCGTCGAGGTAGGTCCCGGTGTTCGCGACCATCTCGATCCTGCCGATGTGGAACTCGGTGCCGGGGGCGTAGACCGCGCGCGACGCCTCCCGCGAGAGGAAGTCGCACACCAGCGGCGCGGGCAGGCCGCGGTACGTGACCATGCCGCTCTCGACCGCGTGGCTCACGTCGATCAGCACGCGTGCTCCCTAACTCCGGTGTGATTACTTCTTGCGGAAGACGCCAACAACCCCGCGCTCGCGGGTGTCGTGCAGGAGTTCGTCGCCCTCGAACTCGGCCCGGACACTCACCTGCTCGCCCCCGACCGTGCGGGTGATGAGTACGCCCTTGTTCCCGCTGATGAGTCGGTCGGCCGTCCACCGGCCGGTGACGGGCTTCGACGGGTCGCCGGTCGCGTCGGTGAAGGTCCCGTCCTCGCGGTAGACGAGTTCGGCAGTCTTGCCGGAACCGACCCACTCCCCGATCAGCTTTCCGCGGTACTCGCGGAGTTTGTCGTTCTGTTGCTCGGGGCCGAGCTTCAGACCGCTGTCGAGAAACGGTAGCGTCAACCCTCCGGGGTTACCACCCTTGGCTCCCCCCGCCTTCCCTTTGGGATCTGACTTTCCATTCGTCGAGGACTTGCCTTTGGGAGCAGGCCCGCCGAACCCGGCCGGGGTGGGATCGCCGGGAAGGGGGAGCATGTTCACCGGGGGGACGGCCGCAGTGTTGTTGTCGTCGGCAGCCTCGCGGCTCTGCACCTCGTCCCGGTTCTTCAGATACAGCATGACTCCGAGACCGACCATGACGCACACCAGCACACCCAGGATCGCGTACCGCAGGGGGGAGTTACGGTAAGACCGATCCGGATCACTTCGCGCGGGTCCCGCCGCGAGTTCGTCCCGGACGGTGAAGTAGGCCTCGCACTTGGAGCAGCAGACGGTCTGCCCCTGGGTGAAGCCGCGGGGGGACTTCAGCCCGGCCCCGCACTCGGGGCAGGAGACGCGGTTGAGCGGCACGGGAAGACTCCGGTGTGAAGGGGTGTCGAGTCAGCGACCAGTGTACCCGCCGCGGGGTGTGGTGCAATCACCTGTCGGACCTGGGAGGTGGAACTCCGGCCCGCGAAGGACTATCAAGACGGTACGCACCCGCCCCCCGCGGCCCGACCGAGATCCCATGGAACCGACCGAAACCCCGTCCGCCGAGCAGTTGGAGACGTTCCCGAACCCGCGGCCCGGCCGCGAGTACACGATCGAGATCGTCTGCCCCGAATTCACCAGCGTCTGCCCCAAGACCGGGCAGCCGGACTTCGGCACCCTCACCTTTACCTACACGCCGCGCGACGCGTGCGTGGAGCTGAAGTCGCTGAAGCTCTACCTACAGCGGTTCCGCAACCAGGGCATCTTCTACGAGCAGGTGACGAACCGACTGCTGGACGACTTCGTCGCCGCGTGCAAGCCGGTGCGGTGCAAACTGGTCTCGTCCTGGACGCCGCGCGGCGGCATCACCACCACCGTCACCTGCACCTACGAGGCGGGCCAGGCGTGACTTCCCCAGTCACTGAACTGACCGCGGACGAGGTCCGCACCCGCGTCGCGGCCGGGGCGCGGCTGGTCCGGTTCGAGTTGTGCGTCTCGGCGCTGGTCTTCACCGTCCGCCGCCAGTCTACGGTCTACCTGACCACCTCGCGCGGCCGTCGCACGCTGCGCGGCTTCCGGTACAGCCTCGCGTCGCTACTCCTGGGTCCGTGGGGAGTGCCGTGGGGCCTGATCTGGACTCCGCGAGCGGTGTGGGTGAACCTCACGGGCGGGGTAGACGAGACCGACGCGGTTCTCGCGCTCCTCTCGGCCCGCGACAACCCGCCCGACTCAACATCCCGGAACAACCCGTCCTGACGGTAGGTCTGCCCAAACTTCCGCCGCCTCTCCCCACGTCCACCGCGCGACTTCTGTCGGCGACACGTTAAGATTGCGCGTGTGATGGCCGGGAGG
>Ga0247829_10001128_pt1 | contig 11745 bp, 4 predicted proteins | sample 12C_Control_Day4_FD_207765 | JGI IMG/M metagenome (GOLD analysis project Ga0247829, IMG submission 207765) | Soil microbial communities from agricultural site in Penn Yan, New York, United States - 12C_Control_Day4 | ecosystem: Environmental > Terrestrial > Soil > Agricultural land | place: USA... | reverse complement strand
GAGGTGCACGGCGCGGGCGGAACTACCGGTTAACGCAGGCACAATGGCAAGCCCTGTGCTCGAGCCCACGTCGATACCGGCCGCACGCGCCCCATTCCTGAACAACAGGCCGCGCTGCTGCAGCGCTGCGACCCGGGCGGGCTCCTGGCGCATGCACTGCAGGGCTGCGAGCGCGGCCGCGGCGGTGGGCGGCGGCATGCCGACGCTGTAGAGAAAGCCGGGTGCGAGGAACTTGAGGTGCTCGGTCAGCGCGGTTTCTCCGGCGATGAAACCCCCGCAGCTCGCGAGCGTCTTGCTGAGCGTTCCCATCCAAATGTCGACATCGGCGCCGCTCAACCCGAAATGCTCCCGGATGCCGAGCCCGGTGCGACCCATGACGCCGAACGAGTGGGCTTCGTCGACCATCAGAAAGGAGCGATGCTGGCGTTTGATGTCGATCAGGCGCGGCAGATCGGGATAATCCCCGTCCATGCTGAAGATGCCCTCGACCACGATCAGCACGCGCTCGAACTTGCGGCGCTGCTCGGCGAGCATCGCGTCAAGCGTCCCCAGATCGTTATGCGGGAACGGAAGCCGATGGGCGCCCGAGAGCTTGATGCCCTGGAGCACGCTGTTGTGGATTAGCGCATCGTGCACGACCAGGTCCCGCGGCCCGAAGAGATGCCCGATCACGGTAACGTTGGTGGCATGGCCGCTCACGAAGGCGACGGCATCGTCCACCCCGTACGCCGCGGCGAGCGCGCGTTCGAGCTCGCGGTGTATGCTGCGCTCGCCGGATACCAACCGGCTCGCCGAGACCGACGTGCCGTAGCGGTCGATCGCCGCCTTGGCTGCCTCACTCACGCGCGGGTCGCCGCAGAACCCCAGATAGTTGTAACTCGCGTAATTGAGGTACTCCCTACCGTCGATGCGTGTCGTGACTCCGGCGATGTCGTCGTGAACCTTGAAGTACGGGTTTGCGACTCCGAGCCGCGCACCGCCATCGTTGATGATGCGCAGCTGCTGGTATCCCGGATGCAAGTGCATGCGGTAGTACTTTTCGGGCACGTCCGCGCTTCCCCACCGGGCGTGCTCGGGTGGCGGAGGCGGCATGTCGACCTGCTCTGCGCCGTGGCGCCGGCGATCGAGCGCCTGCTGTATCAGGTGCGCCTTGACCTGCGAAGTAATGCCGAGCGGGCCTTTGCGCGTCATGGCGTGGCGTGACCTACTGGATCATCCGGCTGGTGGTGGTGAATTCCCCCGAGTGCAACTCTTCGACCGTGCGGGCGATGGCGTCGGCGTGCGCTTCGTCCGCATGCTGGGTTGCGATCTGCCGTGCCTGCTCGGCGATGTCGGCGGCCGCGGGTTCCTCCTCCGATCCTTCGGAGTCGGTCAAGAGCGCGATGATGCGTACGCAGAGCTTGGCGACGGTAGGGGTATCGCTCAGTGCCATGACCGGAAGCCGGACGCCGAAGCGTGCTTCCACGGCGGTCGCGAGCTCCACCCCCATCAGGGAATCGAAGCCGATGTCGTAAAGCAGCCGGTTCTCGTCGATCCGGTCGGGCGCGATGCGCAGGATCTCGCCAACTTCGTTCTTGAGGAGGGCGATGAAGGTTGCAGTGAGCTCCGCCTCGGGCAGCGCCGCCAGCAGGCGCCGGACGTCCTGACCGTCACTCTCGTCCGCTTTCGCGTCGTCAGCACCAAGTGCCACTTCGTCGAATTTCGGCGTGCCGGCCGTGGGGAGAAAGCGCCCCAACGCTTTCCAGTCAAGCTCGAGCACGGCCAGCCCGGAGCGGTGGGCAAGCACCAGCTCTTCGAGAGCGTCGAGCGCGACGGCTGATTGGATCGCCGAGCCGCCCATGCGCCCCTGGAGCGCCTCCTTGACAGCCGGATTGCGCGCGAGGTAACCGGTATCGTCGATCGCACCCCAGCGCACGCACAACGCCGGTAGTCCTGCCGACTGGCGAGCGGCGGCGAGCGCTTCCAGGCCGGAATTCGCTGCAACGTAATTTGCCTGTCCGGGGTTGCCGAACAAGGTAGTCGCCGACGAGAACATGATGAATAAGTCGAGCTCCCGGCCGAGCGTCAACTGGTGAAGATGATGCGCGCCGAGGATCTTCGGCGCCAGGACGCGGCGGATCTGGCTCCGGCTCACGTTCCGGATGAGGCCGTCGTCAATCACGGTCGCCGCGTGCACGATGCCGCGCAGCGGCGGGAGGATGACCGCGATCTCCGAGAGTAGCGCGGCGAGCGCTCTGCGATCGGTCACGTCGCACGCGGCCGCATGGACCCTTGCACCCGTTGCTTCGAGCGCGGCGACGCCGGCGCGCGCCTCCGGCGTAGTGCAGCCGCTGCGGCTCAGCAACACCAGGTTGCGGGCGCCCTTGGCCGCCAGCCACTGTGCGGTCCTCAGCCCGAAGCCGCTCAAGCCGCCGGTTACCAGGTAGGTGGCGTCCGCGGGCAGTTCAAGCTTGCGCTGGCTGTGCTCCGCGTGCTGCGAGCGGATGCCGTTGCGGTAGGTGACCACGATCTTGCCGATGTGGCGCGACTGCTGCATGTAGCGGAATGCGTCGACGATGTCCTCGGCCTCGAAACACTGGTATGGCAGGGGGTGAAGCGCGCCCTCGGCGAACAGCGCGATCATTTCGCGGAACAGCCGAGCGGTGAGCTCCGGCCGCTCCATCATCAACTGGTCGGCATCAATACCGAAATAGCTGATGTTGTTGCGGAACGGGCGCAAGCCGATCCGGGTGTTCTCCTGGAAATCGCGCTTGCCCAGCTCCAGAAAGCGCCCGAACGGCCGTAGGACGCGCAGGTTGCGGTTGATGGCTTCGCCGGCGAGGGAGTTCAGCACGACATCGACGCCCTCGCCCTCGGTGATCGCCAGGATTTCATCGGCAAAGGCGAGCGAGCGCGAATCGAACACGTGATCTGCTCCGAGCAGGCGCAGGAAATCACGCTTTTCCTCGGAGCCTGCGGTGGCGAATATCTCGGCCCCCCGCCGGCGCGCGAGCTGTATCGCAGCGAGCCCGACGCCGCCGGCGGCGCCATGGATCAGTATCCTCTCGCCGTCGCCGAGGTAAGTGAGGTGATTGAGCGCATAGTAAACTGTGAGAAACGCGCTCGGGACGGTGGCGGCGGCCTCAAATGCCATCCCTGGCGGGATGCGCGCAACGCTCCTCGATTTCGTGATCACCCGGTCAGCGAAACTGTGCGGTCCGAATCCGACCACACGGTCTCCAGGTGTAAGCCCCCCGGCCTCCTCACCCGCCGCCGTGACGACGCCTGCGAACTCGAGGCCGAGCGCCGGGCCGGCAAATCCGCCCTCTACCGCTTCTTCCGAGAGCAGCCCCAAGGCGTACATGACATCGCGGAAGTTCAAGCCCGTCGCATGGACCTCGATCTCCAGTTCATCGCGGCCCGGGCGCACGCGGGCGTGTGATTCCCAGCGCAGGTTGCGTAACTGCCCCGGCGCCCTGAGTCCCAGGCGCAGGGTGGGGGCTTCGAACACGGCGGCGGGATCCGGTTGTCGTGCGGGCGGGGCCTCCGTCCTCAGCCGCGGCACGTAGCGGCAGCCGGATGCCGTCAAGGCGATCTCCTGCTCGGCGTCGGGCTGCGTGATCTCGCGCACCATGGCGTAGGTCGTGGTGTCGAGCGCAGCCGCGTCATCGATGTCGAGCAAGCGTATCGCGAGCGTGGACGCTTCGTTCATCATGGTACGGCCAAAGCCCCAGAGCGTGGCATCCACGCCGTCGGCCACATGCTTGTCCCTGGACGGCTGATCGCTCCCGTGTAGCCAGGCGCTCGAGGCGCGCGCTGTCACCAGCCAGCACGTGGTCGAGACCCTGCTCAACTCGCAGGCCTTGTGGATGGCCGCGGCGGCGGCGCAGCGGTCAACCTGCTGTTCCAGCAACAGCAGCGGTGCGCTGCCGCCGGAGGAGGCGCCCAGACCGAGCAGATGCAGAATGCCATCGAGCCTGCCGAAGGCGGCACCGAGCTGCGCGAGCAGGGCTTCCATCTGACCGGGCTCGCAGGGGTTGAGCTGGTAGTGCAAGGGGGTGAGCGTGGTGAGCTGGCTCCCCGGTGTCGCGTGAATGACGCGGTCGCCGCGAGCCTCCAGCGTGCGCGCCATCTGGTCGGCGAGCCGGCCCGAAAAACCATCCTTGTCGGCAAGCAGGAGCCAGGTGTGAGCCACGGTCGGCGGGGACTGCACGGCGGCGCTGCCCCGGTCCGGTTCGTGCGCGAGGAGCACGTACGGCCCCGATGTGCTGTCTACCGACAGCTCCAACACGGTGCATGACTGGAACCCCAGTCTTTGCATCTGGTGGCGCAACAGATGTGCCGGCCGGTGCCGGGAAACGCACACACCATCGGTCGCTTCCGACCACCACGACCGCTTGGCGCCAAATACAAAATCCATCCAGCGTGAGGGGTGCTGCTCGACAACCAAGATTGCTCCGCACGGCGCCAGGTAGCGCCGCACCCAGCTCAGGGCCAGCAGTGCTTCCGCTTCCGTTTCAAAGTCCGCCACGACCAGTGCGAGCTGGAACTGCTCGCTAGCGGCCGGCGGGGCGGCCTCCAGGCTTGCAGGCTCGATCTGCCGCACGGTGACGCGCGGAAAGCCTTCCTTCAGCCCGTGGCAGTCTTCGGAGGTGGTGGCGGCAGTGGTAACGAAAGCGTAGTCGCACCGGTTGAAATCAACGGATTGGCAGACGGTGGCGGCGAACCACGGCTGGCCTGCCCCCGCTTCCGCGATGCGCAGCCGCTGGCCCGCCGGCAGCCGGCGCAGCATCTGGGCGACCAACTCCTGGATCGCCTGGGCCATGGCATGCGCTCCGGCGTCAGCCATTACCGGCCGCGTGAGGCGGCTCAACGTGCAGTCTCGCGGCAGCACCTCCTGCAGTTCCAGCCGGCCTTGCAACAAATCAGTCAGGTGCATGCCGACTCGCCCGACGCCGTGAAGCAGCGGCAGGTAGTCCGGGTATTCCATGACCAGGCTGTTCCAGATCGCCTCGGGAGCGGGTAATGCCCCGTCCGGCACCAGGTACCAGCCATCGCCCTCCGGGGCGATCGCATTGTCCTCCTGGAGCATGCCAATCAGCCGCGTGAGCAGCGCGGCCGCGTCGGCACTGGCGTCCGCGCACGCCCGCAAGTCCGGCTGCGTGATGCGGCAGCCGTCGGCCGCGAGGGCGCGCAGGGCGCGAGCTGCGAAACGACTGCACAGCCCGTCGAGGAGCGGCTCGATTTCCGTCGAATAGCGCGCCAGACTGCGATGCCCTCGGCGGGCATGGACTACACCGGCCAGCAGCTTGTGAAGCTGCTCGAACAGGAGCCTGGGCGCGGCCGCGGGAGACAGGTGATGCGGTTTCGGAATTCCGTGATAATCAAGATAGCGCAGGCGGTCCGCGGGGTTCTTCCGCAGAGGCATGCTGTTGAACCGCGCTTCTGAAATCCACGCGATCACGGCACCGCCGGCGTCGTAGAGAGCGAAGCTCGCCGTGACCGAGTGCGGGCTGAAACGGCGCAGCGTCGCGCGCGCCGCGTGAGGCCGTCCCCTGCCCGCGCGCAAATGCAGGCGCTCGATCTTGGCCGGGACGTATACCGTGCCGGCCTGGGCGACATATTCGTCCTTCAGCAGCTGAATGATCAGCTGGAAAGTGCAGTCAAGGAGCGCGGGATGAAGGTGCAGCCGCTCCAGGTCCGCCTCGATCACCGCCGGGATCCGGAACCGCGCGCAAGTCGATCCGTCTTCCACCCAGATTGCGTCGAGCGCCTGAAACGCCGGTCCATAATCGAGCCCGACGGCTTGCGTCAATCGGCTGTGATCGGCGCCGCTGAAATCCGGAACTCGCGCCGGAAGCGTGAGAGGCGGCGGCTGAGTGGCGCCGCGGGATTCCTGGGAAATCCGGCCCGAGGCATGGACCGTCCAGTCAGCGCCGCCCTGGTCCCTGCTGCGGATGGTGAAGCTGCCATCGGAGACGTCGATCGCAAAGCGCACGACCTTCGACGGGGCATCCGTCAAGAGCAGCGGCGCGCGTATCTCCAGTTGCTCGATCTCGGTGTGATCCCCGCCCTGCCACAACCGACCCGCGGCAAGCGCCATCTCGGCGTATCCCGTGCCGGGCATCACCGCCGCATCGCCGATCACGTGGTCGGCGAGTTCAGGGCAGAGCAGCGTATCGATATGGTTTTCCCACGTCCATTCGTGCTCCTGCAGGCGATGGCCGAGCAGCGGATGCTCTCGGCGCCGATTCAGGCGCTGGGAGGATTCCGTGGAGACCTCGTGCCAGTATCGTTCGCGTTGCCACGGGTATGCCGGCAGTTCGACATACCGGCCACGCTCGGGGAGCAGCGCCTGCCATTCGATGCGGGAGCCGGCTACGGCGGCCTGGCACACCGTGCTCCAGATGCGTCGCGGGTTGTCGTCGCCGCGCAGCAGCGTCGGAATGACGCGCCCCTGCAGCTTTGCGTCGGCGAGGCCAGCCGCAACGTAGCCGCGCAACAGGGCATGCGGTCCCACCTCCACGAAGACGCGTACGCCCTGCCCTAGCAGGCTCTTGACCGCGTGTTCAAAGCGCACCGGCTCACGGATGTTGCGCCACCAGTAGTCGGCGCCCAGCTCGGCTCCTGTTGCCTCGTCCCCGGTGACCGAAGAGTAGAACGCAATGCACGCGGCGTGTGGGCGCAGGTCGGCGAGTGCGGCGACGATCGGATTCTCGATTCGGTCCATCGCCGGACTGTGGAAGGCATAGTCGAGGTCGAGCCGTTTGTAGGGTACTTTACGCTCGGACAACACCGCCTCCAGCGTCTCAAGGGCGGAAACGGCTCCGGCAACCGTCACGTTGTGCAGGCTGTTGATCCCGGCAATCGCGAGCGTATGCGCCAGGCGTGCGCTGTCCAGCAGTTCGCGTGCGGCGACCTCACCCAGGCCGACCGCAGTCATCTGACCCTTGCCTTTGGTCATACCCTGCAACCGGCTGCGGTGATAGATCACCTCCACCGCCTGTTCCAGCGAAAGGGCGCCGCAGGCCCAGGCTGCGGCGACTTCGCCGACACTATGGCCGGTTACTGCCGCCGGCACGATGCCGCGCGCGCGCAGCAGCTCGGTTATCCCTACCTGCAACGCGAACAGCGCCGGTTGGGCGATCTCGGTGAACTCGTAGTCCGCGGGGCCCGCCAGCTTCTCTTCTATGGAATAGCCTGCGTAACGCAGGAATATCGCGTCGACCGCGCGCACCGCGTCCCGGAACAGCGGCTCGGCGGCGAGCAGCCTCCGCCCCATGCCTTCCCACTGCGAGCCATTACCCGCGTAGATGAACGCGAGACCGGCGGGAGCCTGGAGGGCGGTGCCGGTTTCCACCGCGACGGCGGCTGCCGGCTCGGCGGCGAAATCCTCAAGGGCAACCGCGAGCGAACTCGTGGTGTCGGCAAGGAAGACCGCCCGATGCTCGTGCCACTCGCGATGCAGCGCAGCGCTGTAGGCGATGTCGTAAAGCGGAATCTCTTCATGGGCGCGCACATATTGCGCGAGATGCCAGGCTGCCGCCTTCAGGGCCACGGCGCTTTTCCCGGAGACGGCGACCGGCAGCGGCGCGTCCGGCACCGATTTCGGAGCCTCCGCCAAGCGATCCAGCGGGCTTTCGAGAATGACATGCGCATTGGCGCCGCCAAAGCCGAAAGAATTGACGCCAACCACCACCTTGCCGGCGCGCTTGAGAGGCGTCGTTTCCGTTACGACCCGGAGATTCCATTCGTCGAGCTTTATGTTCGGATTGGGCTCGCTCAGGTGTATGGTTGCGGGCACCTGCCGGTGTTGGATGCATTGCAGCGCCTTCACGAGTCCCGCTACTCCGGCGGCGGCCTCCAGATGGCCCAAGTTGCTCTTGACCGACCCGATCAGAAGCGGATTCTCCTTGGCGCGGTGCTGTCCCAACGCTACTCCCAACGCATGGGTTTCCACCGGGTCGCCAACCGCAGTGCCCGTCCCGTGCGCCTCCAGATAGTCTATTTCCGAGGGCGCGATGCCAGCCTCGGCATAAGCGTGGCGCAGCAGCGCGGCTTGAGCCTGCACGCTCGGCACCGTCAATCCGGATTTGCGCCCGTCGCTGTTGACCGCCGATCCGGCGACGACTGCGAGAATGCGGTCCCCATCGGCCAGCGCCTGGTCGTAATCCTTGAGGAGGAATACGCCACCGCCTTCGGAGCGCACGTAACCGTCACCCGCAGCATCGAACACGCGGCAGGCGCCTTGCCGGGACAACATCGAGGCCTTGGAGAATGCGACGAACCCGTAGGGATGCGTATGCAAGCTCACGCCGCCCACGATCGCCTGCCCACATTCTCCAGTGGCGATCGAGCGGCATGCGAGATGGAAGGCGACAAGCGAGGACGAGCATGCAGTGTCGACCGCCATGCTCGGCCCGCGCAGGTCGAATATGTAGGAAATGCGGTTGGCGGTGATGCTGCTGGAAGTGCCGGTCGCGACCGCCGAGTCGACCGCTGCCAGATCGTCCGCAAAGCGAAACGAGTAATCGACGGTGGACACGCCGACGTAAACGCCGCACGAGCTACCGCGCAGGCGCGCGGCCGGGACGCCGGCGTGCTCGACTGCCTCCCACGTAAGCTCGAGCAGCAGCCGTTGCTGGGGATCCATCTGCGCCGCCTCGCGCGGCGAAATGCCAAAAAACTCGGCGTCGAACGCCGCCACGTCGCCGATGGAACCCGCGGCAAAGGTGTAACTCGTGCCGAGGTGCGAGCGCCGGGGATGCCAGTATGCGTCCTGAGCCCAGCGCTCCGGCGCGACCCGAGAGACGAGATTCTTGCCCTCGATCAGGTCGGCCCAGAAGCTTTCCCGCGTCGAGCTGGGCAGCCGGAAAGAAGCTCCCAATATCGCGACACGTCTGCTTGCTGTCACTCTGTGCGACTCCCTGCTGCGACGGCGACGGCCGCGGCCCGCGCAACGAATCGCAGGAGCGCGCGGCTTCCGCCGCCAACGTATGTCTGGCCTGTAACGCCCGGGAAACCGTTGCAGGTTGCCCGTCCCCACGTGCTTGAAAGCGCCAAACGCGCAGCTCAATGGCCGCGCGCCTTGCGACTTGACGTCGCTATGACGGATACATCATACCCGCAAAGCGCGTACAACCGCGACTGTCGCCGCGGCGCTACAACCCCTCCTGTAAGGCGAGGGTGGATGTGGCGCCGCGGCGCAGACCGGCATAACGTGCGCGGCACGGCTTCGTTTGTTGATGGCTCCGTTACCCCGGGAGTATACTGCCTTCAAGCTTGGTTGAGGTGGGTACCGGGTGCGGACCTCAGCACTGAGAGCCAAGTAAATGCTTGAAAGCATTGCTGACTCCGGTCGGGACGTCAACCAAGGGGGAGAGAGGTCATGTCAAGAATCGTTTCTTTCGTGCTCGCAGCGCTCATTGCCATGGTGTCGGTCCAGGCAGTGGCGCAGGGGAAAACTCCCGGCATCGAACGGCGGATCACGACCGCAAAAGACCGTGTCTACGACGGCGTTCGGCAGGGCTACCTGACGCGGGTGGAATCAGACCGGCTGAATCGAGAGATTGCAGATGTGGAGGACATGCTTCGGCGGGCAAAGCAGGATGGTGTTGCCAACTACTGGGAGCGGCAGGATATCCGTGATGCGCTGACGCGGGTCGAGCGCGAGATCGACCGGCTGACGTACAATCGCCAGCGCCGATAGTAGAATCGCGGCCGAGGGTGCCGGGCGGTGCATGTGACGCGTGGGGCCCTGACCGCTGACCCTTAGCGTTTCGGAGCCGCTGCTCGACCTGCACTGCGGCCTGCGAGGCCTTCCCGTCCGCGGCAAGCAGCTATTCCGGGTCAGCATTTCCTGCGGGAGTCCCCGAGATACTTGGATTTCGTTGTCATGCGGCGGGGCTCGCTCAAGTATCAGCCGGTTGCCGGGGTGCGTAACAGTCAGTATCTCAACAGGAATTCCGCATTTGACGAAGTTTATCGAGACTGACATACCAGGCGTGATCGTGATCGAGCCGAAGGTTTACGGCGACGAGCGCGGGTTTTTTTTCGAAAGCTTCAACCAGCGCCTCTTTCGGGAGAATACGGGCCTTGACCCGCGCTTCGTGCAGGACAACCATTCCCGCTCCGGCAGGAATGTGCTCCGCGGACTCCATTACCAAGTGAAGCAGGCCCAGGGCAAGCTGGTTCGCGTGGTCGCGGGCGAGGTTTTCGATGTCGCGGTGGATCTCAGGAAGGCTTCGCGTCATTTTGGACGGTGGGTCGGTTTCTTGCTTTCCGCCGAAAACAAGCGGTCGGTGTGGATACCCGAGGGGTTTGCACACGGCTTCCTGGTCCTCTCCGACACCGCGGATTTCGTCTACAAGACCACCGATTTCTATGCCCCCGAACACGAGCGTTGCGTGATCTGGGACGACCCGGAAATTGGCATCAAGTGGCCGTCCGTGCAGACGCCCATCCTCGCGACGAAGGATCGCTCGGGGAAGCGCTTGGCCCAAGCGGAACTTTTCGACTGATGCGGATGCTCCTGACGGGCCGTAACGGCCAGGTCGGATGGGAACTGCAGCGGGCGCTCGCGCCGCTCGGTGAAGTCATCGCACTCGACCGCAGTCAACTGGACCTTGACGCGGCCGACTCGATTACGCGCGCCGTGCGCGACGCCCAGCCCGACATCATCGTCAACGCCGCTGCCTACACCGCCGTGGATCGGGCCGAGTCGGAACCGGAAGTCGCGATGCGCGTGAACGGCGTCGCTCCCGGTATCCTGGCGGAGGAAGCTTGCCGCCTGGGCGCGCTCCTGGTGCACTATTCGACCGATTACGTTTTCGATGGCGCCAAACCGCACGCGTATGTGGAGGACGACGTTCCCGCGCCCATCAACGAGTACGGCCGCTCCAAGCTTGCCGGGGAGCAGGCGATTCGCGCTAGCGACGGGGCCTATTACATATTTCGAACCAGCTGGGTCTATGCCGCGCGCGGCAGCAACTTCGTGCGCACTATCCTGCGCCTGGCGCGTGAGCGTGATGAGCTCAGGATTGTCGCGGACCAGATGGGTGCCCCCACCTCGGCGCGCGCCATCGCCGACATGACGGCCCAAGTGCTGGCCGCGGGCGGAGTGCGCGAGCGCACCGGTTTGTACCATTTTACGGCTGCCGGGGCGGTATCATGGTGCGGTTTCGCCCAGGCCATCCTGAAGCGCGCTCCGGCCGTATACCCCGACATGAAGATTCCCCGGGTCATTCCGATACCTTCGAGCGAATACCCGCTACCGGCCCGTCGGCCGCGCAATTCCCGCCTCGACGCCTCCCGCCTCGCGGCCGCTTTCGGCGTGGTGGCGCAGGACTGGGATGACATGCTCGGGAACTGCATGCAGGAGATGGCCTGCGGCACGCCCGTCGAGCCGGCGGCCCGCGCCTGACCGGACACCCCACTAGCGACCGCCCCTGTCCCATGGATCCCGCGCGCAGTCCTACCGAGGTCACGCTTTCCGTCTGGAGGGCGCTATTCCTGCGCGAAGCGGTCAGCCGCCTGTCGCGGGAGCGCGCGGCGTGGCTGTGGCTGTTGGCGGAGCCGATCGCGCACATTGCCTTCCTCATGTTTCTGTTTTCAACGGTCCGCGTGCGCGTCATTGGCGGCATCGACACCCCGGTCTGGCTCATGGCCGGGCTGCTTACTTTTTTCATGTTCCGGCGCCCTGCCCAGCAGGCCATGAACGCGGTGAGCGCCAACCAGGTTCTCTTTACCTACCGCCAAGTCAAGCCC
>Ga0247829_10001127_pt1 | contig 11746 bp, 8 predicted proteins | sample 12C_Control_Day4_FD_207765 | JGI IMG/M metagenome (GOLD analysis project Ga0247829, IMG submission 207765) | Soil microbial communities from agricultural site in Penn Yan, New York, United States - 12C_Control_Day4 | ecosystem: Environmental > Terrestrial > Soil > Agricultural land | place: USA... | reverse complement strand
TCGGTCCTGGACGACCGCGCCGAGCTGATGGCACGGTTCGAGGAGATCGATCGGACCTACGACGACGACGTGCCGCTGCCGCCGTACTGGGGCGGCTACCGGATCGTGCCGCGCACGGTCGAGTTCTGGCTGGCGCGCGCGTTCCGGCTCCACGACCGGGTGCACTACGTCCGTGACGAGGACGGCTGGCGGGTGGAGCGCCTGTCGCCGTAGCCAGCGCAGGCGGCCCCGTCCGGTGGGGCCCTTCGGCCCTAGGGACCGCTCCACTCGGCTTCCACGATGACAACCATGAAGACGCAAGCCACCCCTTCACCGGTTTCGACGCGCCCGCGTATCACCGTCGACGGCAACGAGGCGGTGGCGGCGGTCGCCCATCGTCTCTCCGAGGTGATCGCGATCTATCCGATCACGCCGGCGACGTCGATGGGCGAGCTCGCCGACGCCTGGTCGGCCGCCGGCCGCCACAACCTGTGGGGCGCCGTCCCCCAGGTCGTCGAGATGCAGAGCGAAGGGGGCGCTGCCGGCGCGATCCACGGGGCCCTCCAAGCCGGCGCGCTCGGCACCACGTTCACGGCGTCCCAGGGCCTGCTGCTGATGCTCCCGAACATGTTCAAGATCGCGGGCGAGCTGACACCGTTCGTGATGCACGTCGCGGCGCGCACGATCGCCACCCACGCGCTCTCGATCTTCGGGGACCACTCCGACGTGATGGCTGCCCGCACGACAGGGTTCTCGATGCTCGCGTCGTCGTCGGTGCAGGAGGCGCAGGATCTCGCGCTCGTGGCTCACGCGGTCACGCTCGAGTCCCGCGTCCCGTTCCTCCACTTCTTCGACGGGTTCCGCACGTCGCACGAGGTCGACAAGATCGAGGGACTCCTCGACGAGGACCTGCGAGCGATGATCGACGATCGGCTCGTCCACGAGCATCGGGCTCGGGCCCTCTCACCCGAGCATCCGCGGCTGCGCGGTTCGGCGCAGAACCCCGACGTCTTCTTCCAAGCCCGAGAGGCCTGCAATGCGTGGTACGCGGCGGTGCCCGACCTCGTGCAGGCCGCGATGGACCGGCTGGCCGCGCGCACCGGGCGCCCCTATCGGCTCTTCGACTACGTCGGGCATCCCGAGGCCGAGCGCGTGCTGATCATCATGGGGTCGGGCGCCGGCGCCACCGAGGAAGCCGTGGAGGCGATGAACGAAAGCGGCGAGCGCGTCGGGCTCGTGAAGGTCCGGTTGTTCCGGCCCTTCTCTGGCGAGGCGCTCGTGGCGGCGCTCCCCGAGTCGGTCCGCGGCATCGTCGTGCTCGACCGCACGAAGGAGCCCGGGGCCCCGGGCGAACCGCTGTACCAGGACGTGGTCACGTCTCTGGCCGAAGAGACGTCCGCCGGGCGCGCGCGGTTCGCGGGTGGCTTGCCGCGCGTGCTCGGCGGTCGCTACGGCCTCTCGTCGAAGGAGTTCACGCCGGCGATGGCCAAGGCGGCGCTCGACGAGCTCGCGGCGCTCGAGCCCGTGAACCACTTCACGGTGGGGATCACCGACGACGTGACGCGTCTGAGCCTGCCCGTTGATCCGGACTTCGACACCGAGGACCCCGACGTCGTGCGCGCGGTGTTCTTCGGGCTTGGGAGCGACGGCACGGTCAGCGCGAACAAGAACACGATCAAGATCATCGGCGAGGGGACGGACCTCCACGCTCAGGGGTTCTTCGTGTACGACTCGAAGAAGGCCGGGGGGCTCACGGTCTCGCACCTGCGGTTCGGACCGCGCCCGATCCGCTCCACCTACCTGATCCGCTCGGCGAACGTCGTCGCGGTGCACCAGTTCGAGCGGCTCGAGCGCGCCGATGTGCTCTCGGTCGCCGCCGAGGGTGCGACCTTCCTGCTCAACAGCCCGTACGGGCCGGACGAGGTGTGGGAACACCTGCCCGAGCCGACCCGCCGGCACATCGTCGACAAGCACCTGCGGATGTTCGTGGTCGACGGCTACCGGGTCGCGAAGGAGGCGGGCCTCGGCACGCGCGTGAACACGGTGCTGCAGACCTGCTTCTTCGCGATCGCCGATATCCTGCCGCCGGACGAGGCCGTGTCGGCGATCAAAGCCGCGATCGTGAAGACCTACGGCAAGCGCGGCGAGACCGTGCTCACGCGGAACTTCGCCGCCGTCGACGGCGCGATCGCCGCGCTGGCCGAGGTGATGATCCCCGCCGAGGTCGGCGAGGGCCCACCGATGCTTCCCGCGGTGCCCGCGGACGCGCCCGACTTCGTCCAGCGGGTGACCGCGGCCATGATCGCGGGCGAGGGTGACCTCCTGCCGGTGAGCGCGCTCCCCGTCGACGGGACCTTCCCGACCGACACCGCCCGGTGGGAGAAGCGGAGCATCGCCCGCGAGATCCCGGTGTGGGACCCGGCGATCTGCATCGACTGCGCGAAGTGCGCCTTGGTCTGCCCCCACGCTGCGATCCGGATGAAGGTGTTCGAACCCGCCGCAGCCGAGGGCGGCCCGGTCGGATTCAAGACGAAGGAGTGGAAGGACCGCGAGCACCACGGCCGGCTGATGACGATCCAGGTCGCGCCCGACGACTGCACCGGCTGCGGGATCTGCGTCGACGTCTGCCCGGCCCGCAGCAAGAGCGAGGTCAAACACAAGGCGATCGACATGTGCCCGAAGGACGAGCACCTCGACGACGAGCGTGCGTGGTTCGACTACTTCCTGACGATCCCCGACCCCGCCCGCACCGACGTGCGTGCCGACACCGTGAAGGGCTCGCAGCAGCTCCGGCCGCTCTTCGAGTACTCGGGGGCGTGTGCGGGGTGCGGCGAAACGCCCTACCTGAAGGTGCTCACGCAGCTGGTGGGCGACCGCCTCCTGGTCGCGAACGCCACGGGCTGCTCGTCGATCTACGGCGGCAACCTCCCGACCACGCCGTGGGCCGCCGGCCCCGACGGGCGAGGGCCCGCCTGGGCCAACTCGCTGTTCGAGGACAACGCCGAGTTCGGCCTGGGGATGCGTCTCGCGCTCGACGCGAAGGCCGACCTGGCCGCGAACCTGCTGGAAGCGATCGAGCCGGAGCTCGGCGAGGGCCTCGTGCGCGGTCTCCTCGACGGGATGGCCGCGCGCGGCGACGAGGCGATCGCGCTCCAGCGGCTGCGCCTCGGCCAGCTCCGCGAGCGGATCGTCCACGTCGAGGATCCACGGATCCCCGACCTGCTGGCCGCGGCGGACGCCCTGGTCCCGACGAGCGTCTGGATCGTGGGCGGCGACGGCTGGGCCTACGACATCGGGTTCGGCGGGCTCGACCACGTGCTCGCGACCGGACGCGACGTGAACGTCCTGGTGCTCGACACCGAGGTCTACTCGAACACGGGGGGCCAGGCCTCGAAGGCGACCGCCCGCGGTGCGGTCGCCAAGTTCGCGGCGGCGGGAAAGTCCGGCGGCAAGAAGGATCTCGGGATGATCGCGACCGCCTACGGCGACGTCTACGTCGGCCAGATCGCGATGGGCGCCGACATGCCTCACACGGTCAAGGTGCTCGCCGAGGCCGAGGCGCACCGCGGACCCTCGCTCGTGATCGCGTACAGCCACTGCATCGCACACGGGATCGACATGTCGACCGGCATGAGCCACCAGAAGGAGGCCGTGGCGTCGGGCTACTGGCCACTGTGGCGGTTCGACCCGGCGGCCGCCGAGGCCGGGGAGCACCCGTTCCACCTCGACAGCAAGAAGCCGACCCTGCCGCTGACGGCGTTCACCGAGAAGGAGGCGCGCTACGCGATGTTGCGGCGCACCGACCCAGACCGGGCCGACATGCTGTCGCGGCGCGCGCAGGACGACGTCGACGCACGCTGGCACCTGTACGAGCAGACCGCCGGGATCGAGCGCGGAAGCGCTCACGAGGAGACGCCCGGCGGGACCGACGCCCGTGAGGAGAGAGAGGCGACATGAGCGTGGACCTTCGCACCCATTACCTGGGGCTCGAGCTCCGGAACCCGGTGGTCCCCTCGGCCTCGCCGATGGGCCAGCGCATCGACACCCTGCGACGGATGCAGGATGCCGGCGCGGCCGCGGTCGTGCTCCCCTCGCTCTTCGAGGAGCAGATCGAGCACGACGAGATCCAGCTCGATGGCGCGCTCGAGGTGGGATCGCAGAGCTTCGCCGAGGCGCTCACGTACCTGCCGGAGCTCGGCGACTACACGACGGGGACCGACACGTACCTCCACCACCTCGAGGAGACGAAGCGCGAGCTCGAGATCCCCGTGATCGGGAGCCTGAACGGCATCACGATCGGCGGGTGGATCGGCCACGCGAAGCGGATCCAGGAGGCCGGCGCGGACGCGCTCGAACTGAACGTCTACTTCATCGCGGCCGACCCTGAGGAGACGAGCGACGCGGTCGAGGAGCGCTACGTCGAGCTCGTCGAGGCCGTGCGCGCCGAGATCACGATCCCGCTCGCCGTGAAGATCGGGCCGTTCTTCTCGTCGGTCGGTCACATGGCCCACCGCCTGGTCGCGGCCGGGGCCGACGGGCTCGTGCTGTTCAACCGGTTCATGCAGCCCGACATCGACCTCGAGGAGCTGCGCGTCGATCCCTCCCTGCACCTGTCGACGCCCGACGAGCTGCGGCTCCCGCTCCGCTGGATCGCGATCCTCCGCGGGCATGTGCACGCCTCGATCGCGGCCACCACGGGCGTGCATTCGGGTTCCGACGTGCTGAAGGTGCTCCTGGCCGGGGCCGACGTCGCGATGATGGCGTCGGCGCTGCTCCACGAGGGGCCCGATCACCTGACGACCGTGCTCCGCGACGTCGAGACCTGGCTCGAGGAGCATGGTTACGACGCCGTCGAGCAGATGAAGGGCTCGATGAGCCAGCAGAACATCCCGAACCCGGTGGCCTACGCGCGGGCGAACTACGCGCAGCTCGTGACCTCGTTCGTGAGCCCCTACGACTGGCGGATGGCCGAGCCCGAGGGCGAGCTCCGGGCGTAGAGCGGCGAGCCCCGCCGGGCGGGTGCCCGTGGCTCGGCGGTCTCGCTCCGGTCTCCGGTATCGTGCCCGGCCATGGACACCGACACCCTCCGCTCCCGCGTCGCAGACGGCATGCCCCGTACGATCGACGAGCTCTCCCGCCTCGTCTCGATCCCCTCGATCGGCTACCCCGGGTACGACCCGGCGCACGTGCGGGCGAGCGCCGAACTCACCGGCGAGCTGCTGCGCGGGGCCGGGGCGTCGAACGCCCGTCTGATCGAGCTGGGCGACGGCCACCCGGCCGTCTTCGCCGAGATCCCGGGGACCGACGGCGCGCCGACGATCCTCCTGTACGCGCACCACGACGTACAGCCCGAGGGCGACGCAGCCGCCTGGACATCCGGGCCCTTCGCCCCCCAGATCCGCGACGGCCGTCTGTACGGCCGAGGCGCAGCCGACGACAAGGCCGGGATCGCGGTGCACGCGGCCGCGCTCCGAGCGCTGGGCGCCGACGAGGGCGTGCCGCTGCCCGCGACGGTCAAGATCGTCGTCGAGGGCGAGGAGGAGTGCTCGACCGAGCATCTCCCCGACCTCGTGCGCGGGCAGGGCGACCTGCTGAAGGCCGACGTCGCGGTCGTGGCCGACGGCGGCAACTATCGGACGGGCGTGCCCACGATCGGCACGAGCGTGCGCGGCGTGACCGACTGCCGGGTGACGGTGAGCGTGCTGCCGATCGCGCAGCACAGCGGTTCGAACGGCGGGCCGATCCCCGACGCGATCACCGCGCTTGCCCGGATGATCGCCACGCTCCACGACGACGAGGGCAACGTCGCGATCCAGGGCCTCCGAAGCTTCGAGTGGACGGGCATGCAGGTCCCCGAGGACGAGTTCCGCGAGGAGTCCCGGGTTTTCGACTCGGTCCGCATGATCGGCTCGGGAACGCTCGCGGACCGGCTTCTGTCGAAGCCCGCGGTGAACGTCCTCGGGTTCGACGCGCCGCCGGTGACCGAGTCGTCGAACCAGATCGTGCCGACCGCCAGCGCGCGCGTCTCGCTCCGGCTCGCCCCCGGCGACGACCCGGTCGCCGGGCGCGATGCGCTCGTGGGGCACCTGCGCGCCGCCGCGCCTTGGGGTGTGCACGTCGAGATCGAGGCCGACGAGGCTGGGAAGGGGTACCTCGTCGACACGGGAACCGACGCCTTCGAGGCCTGCCGCGACGCGCTCGCCGAAGCGTTCGAGGCCGACGTGGTCGAGATCGGAAGCGGCGGCTCGATCCCGCTCGTGCCGATGCTCGCCGAGACGTTCCCGGGGATGGCGGTGCTGATCATCGGGGCGGGCGACGAGCGCTCGAACTACCACTCGATCGACGAGAGCGTGGATCTGCGCGACCTCGAGCGACTCGCGCTCGCGGAAGCGCTGCTGATCCGGAACCTCGGTGGTTGACCGACCCGGGCGCTCCGGAGCAGTGCTGCTAGGTTGTCGACCATGAGCACCGAGCCCGAGGCCCCGAGCGACGACGCCGTGCAGGCGATCCCGATCGAGCCGCAGGACATGCCCGTGTCGGGCGAGGAGCCTACGCAGGAAACGATCACCGAGCCGGCGAAGCTCCTGCGGATCGCGAGCATGGTCCGCGAGCTCCTCGACGAGACCCGACAGGCCTCCCTCGACGAGGCGGGCCGGAAGCGCCTCGCCGACATCTACCAGCGGGCCGTGAGCGAGCTCTCAGAGGTGCTCTCCGACGACCTGAAACAGGAGCTCGGCGAGCTGGCCCCGCCCTTGGAGGGCGTGCCGACCGAGTCCGAGATCCGGGTCGCCCAGGCCCAGCTCGTCGGGTGGCTCGAGGGCCTGTTCCACGGGATCCAGGCCGCGATGTTCGCGCAGCAAGCGGCCGCCCGCGCCCAGTTCGAGGAGATCAAGCGACGGGGGCTGCTGCCGCAGAACCCGGATGCCGCGGGATCGCCGGACGGGCCGCCGCAGCGCGGCGGAACCTACCTCTAGGCGCCCTGCCCGGATTGCGCGGCAGCTGCGGCCGTGACGGTGTCGGTCGGTCCCTCACGTCGGCCCGGCGGCGTCGGCGTCGCGATGTCGGCCCCGCCTCCTGCGATCCGCTGCGCGATGTAGACCGGGATCAGCATCGCGACCGTCACGCCGACCGCCACGACGTTGATGATCGGCCGGTTCCTCGGCTGGCGCAGGTTGTTGAAGATGAACTTCGGGATCGTGAGCTCGGTGCCTGAGACGAAGTTCGTCACCACGATCTCGTCGAACGAGAGCGCGAACGCGAGCAGCGCCCCGGCGACGATCGCCGTCCTGATCGCCGGGAACGTCACCATCCGGAAGGTTTGCCACCCGTTCGCCCCGAGGTCCATCGAGGCTTCGACGAGCGATCCGGGCGTGCGGCGCAGCCGCGCGATCACGTTGTTGTACACGACCACGATGCAGAAGGTCGCGTGGCCGATCATGATCGTCCACAGGCTGAACGTGATGCCGAGGTTGTTGATGGACGCGTTCAACGCGATCGCGGTGACGATGCCAGGCAGAGCGATCGGGAGCACGAGGAAGAGCGAGACCGCGTTCCGCCCGAAGAACCGGAACCGGTGGACGGCGAACGCCGCGAGGCTTCCGAGGATGAGGGCAAGGATCGTAGCCATCGTGGCGACGATCGTGGAGTTCGTGAGGGCTTCGCGGACGTCGGGGCTCTTCCAGGCGAGGGTCCAGTACCTCGTCGTGAACTCCTCGATCGGCCACTTCTGTCCGACGCTCGCGTTGAAGCTGTAGACGAAGACCAGAGCGAGCGGCACGTAGAGGAACAGCATCGCGATCACCGAGCCGGCCTTGATGAGGAACCGCGCCGACCTCGATTCCATCGTTACAACGCCTCGAACGCACCGGCGCGCTTGGCCAGCATCAGATAGATCGCCATGATCGCCACGGGCACGAGCGCGTACGCCGCCGCGAAGGGGATGTTGTTCGCGACGCCCACGCTGTCGTAGATCACGTTGCCGATGAACTTCGTGTTCCCGACGAGGCTCGGCACGATGTAGTCGCCGAGCGTGAGCGAGAAGGAGAAGATCGAACCCGCCACGATGCCGGGGATGATCATCGGGACGACCACGCGGCGGAACGTGAGCCATCCCTTCGCCCCGAGGTCGCCGGACGCCTCGAGGTACGAGTTCGGGACCCGCTCGAGCGAGCCGTAGATCGGCAGCATCGTGAACGGCAGCCACAGGTACACGAAGGTGAGCCAGATCGCCCAGTTGGAATTCCCGAGCTGCAGGCTGATACCGACCTTCTCGGTGAACCAGTTCAGGAACCCCGTCGGGGTGAGGATCAGCTTCCAGGCGAACACCCGCACGAGGTAGTTCGCCCAAAGCGGGATCACGACGGCCACCAGCACCGCGTTACGGGCACGGTTCGACGCCAGCCGCGCGGCGTAGTACGCGAGCGGGAACGCCAGCACGATGTCGCTGACGGTCACCGCCGCCGCCAGACCGACGGTCCGCAGGGTGATCACGCGGTAGACCGGGTCCTCGAGCAGGGTCTGGAAGTTCTTCAGGGTCCACGAGTGGACGATCTCACCCGTGAAGACATCGAGGCTCCAGAACGCCGACACGAACAGGATCGCGAGCGCCCCGATGTAGATCACGAGGAACCAGAGGGTCGGGAGGCCGAGCGTGAGCCCCAGCCGGACGTGCCCGTGGCGGAAGAAGAACGCGGAGGTACGCGTGACGACGCCCCGTCGTCGCTCGGTCACGCTCGCCACGCCGCCCCCCTCATGAAGAAGCGACCCCGGAGGCCTCGCAGCCCCCGGGGTCGACCTCTCTTACGCCCCGCGGATCTCCGTCCATTTCTGCTGCCAGACGGAGTAGTCGATGCAGGTGTCCCCGCGATCGTCGCCGCAGTTGACCTGCGGCGTCTTCCACAGGAAGAGCGCGTTCAGGAAGTCGGCATCACCGCAGTAACCGTAGCGGAGCGTGTCCGCCAGGTCCGCGTACTTCTTGCCGAGCAGATCCTTCAACGCCGCGCAGGAGTCTGTGTTGCTGCCCGCCGCGCCGTACCAGTACTCGACCTCGGCCTGCACGTCGGCACCGAGCGAGTAGTTCATCCAGGAGAGCATGCAGTTCGGGTGCGGCGCGTTCGCGGAGATCATCCACGTGTCGGCCCATCCGGTCATGCCCTCGGTCGGCTGCGCGGCATCGACGGGTGCGTCGGCCTCCGCGTAGCTCAGGTTGATCGGCCACGCCGTGCCCGCCACCATCGAGCCGTCCACGAAGCCATCGATCTCGTCGGTGTAGAGCGCCCAGTACTTGCCGATCATCGTCGACTGCTGCTTCAGCAGTTCGACGGCCGCGTCCAGCTGGTCCTGGGTGAGCTCGTACGGGTCGGTGATCCCGAGGTCGGGCTGCTTCGTCATCAGGTACATGGCCGCGTCGGCGATGAAGATCGCCGAGTCGTAGCCCGTGAGCTTGCCCGCGTACGGGTTCGGCTGGCCGTTCAGCGTGGTCTCGAACGTGATGTCCCAGCTCGTCGGCGCCGGCTTGACGACGTCGGTGTTGTACATCAGGAAGTTCGGCCCGTACATCCACGGCGTGCCGTAGACGTTGCCGTCGACGACGTAGTGCGCGTTGTTCGTGCCGTCGGTCGGGCTGAGCGGCGCGATCACGTTCGCGAGGTCGGGGAACAGGCTCGGGTCCACCGCGCCCACGTCGCCACCGGCGATCAGCCGGTTGCTCGCGTCACCCGACGCCGAGACGCCGTCGTAGGTCGCGCCGCCACCCTGACGCATCAGCGTCACCATCTCGTCCGACGTATCGGCGTACTTCACCGTGACGTTGCAGCCCGACTGGTCTTCGAACGGTGTCACCCAGTCGAAGTTCTTGTCGACCGACCCGTCCTCGGTGTAGCCGTTCCACGCGATCAGGTTCAGCTCACCTTCGGTGGCTCCGATCTCGCTGTAGGTCTTCGCGGGTTCGACCCCGCCGCCACCGTCGGTGGTGCTGGAGCTGCTCTCGTCGCTGCCGCATGCGGCCGCGACGATCGCCAACACCCCGACGATCGCGAGCCATCGGCTCACGCTCCTCCTCATGCTTGCCCCTCCTCCTGGTCCATCGACCCATCCGCCGCCCCCGCGGGCGCTTCCACCGGGCGGTTGTTCCTGCGGTGCCAGACAAGCCGCACGGCCTTGTCGCGCACCTGGAGCGCCTCCATCGACGACGTCGACAGGTTCTGCTGCATCACGACCAGCTCCCCGCCGCCGTCGAGCTCGACCCGGTACCGGGTCACCGCACCCAGGTATACGACCTCGCGCACGTGTCCGGTCGCCGTGCAGTCCTCCGCATCCGGCATCCGGTCGAGTTCGACCATCGCGATCTTCTCGGGCCGGATCGTGAACGCCAGCGTGTCGCCCGTGACCGCCGAGGCGGCCGTGCCCTCCAGCACGTTCGACACGCCGACGAACCCGGCCACGAATCCCGTAGCGGGCCGCTCGTACACCTCGGCCGGCGTCCCCACCTGCTCGATCTTGCCGTGGCTGAACACCGCCATGCGGTCGCTCATCGTGAGCGCCTCTTCCTGGTCGTGTGTCACGTAGATGAACGTGAGCCCGACCTCCTGTTGGATCTGCTTCAGCTCCACCTGCATCTGCTGGCGGAGCTTCAGGTCGAGCGCGCCGAGGGGCTCGTCGAGCAGCAGGACCTTCGGCCGCATGATCAGGGCGCGCGCGAGCGCGACCCGCTGCCGCTGTCCGCCCGAGAGCGCTCCGGGTTTGCGGGCGCCGAACGCCTCTAGACGCACCATCGCGAGGGCCTCCTCGGCCTGACGGCGCCGCTCGTCCTTCGCCACCTTCTGCACGCGCAGGCCGTACTCGACGTTCTCGCGCACGGTCATGTGCGGGAAGAGCGCGTAATCCTGGAACACCGTGTTCACGTCGCGCTCGTAGGGCGCGAGGGTCGAGACGTCACGGCCACCGAGGAGGATCTTCCCCTCGGTGGGCTGCTCGAATCCGGCGATCATCCGCAGGCACGTGGTCTTGCCCGAGCCCGACGGGCCGAGCATGGAGAAGAACTCGCCTTCGTAGACGTCGAGGTCCACGCCGGCGACGGCCGTGAAGTCGCCGAACCGTTTGACCACCCGCTCGAAGCGGACGGCCACCGAGCTCGCGGCAGGCTCAGGGTCGGTCATGACGGCGGCGGTCAACGTCGATCGGGCTCCCGGGTCGATGAACCCGCCGATTGTGACGGGGGAACCCGAGGACGGCAACACACGGCGGCCGGGCCGCTACGTGGGTGAGCCGTCCGCCAGGCTCACGTCCGCCACGGCCTGACCCCGGCTGCGCAGGCGCCGGGCGAGCCCGTCCGTCAGGCTCCCGACGATCCCCGGGCCTTCGTACACGAGGCTCGAATAGATCTGGACGGTCGATGCGCCCGCCTCGAGGCACGCCAGCACGTCGTCGGCCGAGGACACGCCACCGCAAGCGTTCACGACGGCGCGCGGTCCGACTGCCTCGCGGACCGCGGCGACCGCCGGAACGGTCGCCGGCCAGAGATCGCGGCCCGATCGCCCACCGCGTCCCACCGTGAGCCGGACGTCGTCGGCCGGCCGGGTGTTGCCGATCGTGATGCCGTCGGCCCCTGCCCCCACGGCGATCGTGGCCAGCGCGAGCACGACTTCTCGCTCCGTCGCGGTCTCGAACGGCGGCACCTTCACGAGCAGCGGGCTTTCCATATGGGCCCGGAAGGCGGTGACGAGCTCCCGCAGATGCGCCTCGTTGTCGGTGTCGCGACCCCATGAGA
>Ga0247829_10001125_pt1 | contig 11752 bp, 10 predicted proteins | sample 12C_Control_Day4_FD_207765 | JGI IMG/M metagenome (GOLD analysis project Ga0247829, IMG submission 207765) | Soil microbial communities from agricultural site in Penn Yan, New York, United States - 12C_Control_Day4 | ecosystem: Environmental > Terrestrial > Soil > Agricultural land | place... | reverse complement strand
GAGGAAGACCTCAGTAAACTGTTTCAGATCTTCATGGGCGTGCTGACGTTCGCCGGGTTGCCGGCGAACCTCATCGGCGGCTGGCTGGCGCGGAAGGTGCCGCTCGGCAAGTTGCTCGGCTTCGCGATGGCTGCGTTCGCCAGGATACCCGCACGTCTTGCCCCATCCTCACGTCCCGCACGTTGGCCGTGCGTCGCCGGGTGGATTGTGGTACACCACCCCGCCCGGGGCCCAGCCCTTGCATCGGGTTCGGCGTGACCACATCCCCCTCACCGGAGCAGACATGACCCGCACACTCGCCGCCGCGCTGGCCGCCGTCGCCCTCGCCGCCGGTCCGGCCGCCGCCCAGTTGCGCACCCCGCTCGAAACCCTCCGGTCGTCCGCCGAGGTGCTCGACGAGTTCCGGGACCTGTACCTGAAGCGCATCCCGCCCGCCCTGCTGACCGAGGCCGAGGCGGTCGCCGTCATCCCGCGTGTCGTCAAGGCCGGGTTGCTGATCGGCGGCCGGCACGGGCACGGGTTGGTCCTCCACCGCACGCCCGGCGGCGGCTGGAGCGACCCGACGTTCATCCGGCTGACCGGCGCCAGCATCGGCTTCCAGGCCGGCGTCGAGTCGGCCGACGTGGTCCTCGTCTTCCGGTCCAAGAAGGACGTGGACCGGTTGCTCGACGGCCGGCGGAAGCTCACCCTCGGGGCGGACGCGGCGGTCGCCGCCGGGCCGCTCGGCCGGGAGGCCGGGGCTGGCACCGACGCCCGGCTGCGGGCCGAGATCTACTCCTACTCGCGCAGCCGCGGCCTGTTCGCCGGCGTCTCGCTCGCCGGCGCCGTGCTGGCCAGCGACGCGGAGGCCAACCAGTCGGTCGCCCGCGACACCCGCCCGGAGGTCACCCGCGCGGTCGCGGACCTGAAGACCCGGCTCGCGGAGTACGCCCCGGCAAGGCCGACCCCCTCCGACCTGCCGCGGAAGTAGAGCGTCCGGGCGACGGTTTAATGTTGGATAGAGTGTAATCCAGGGATGACCGAACTCGAACCTGGGCCTGCGGTTCGGCCGGATCACGAGGGAGAGGGGTGGCACTGGCGCTCTTGGCGCTCTTGGCACCCTGACCCCCTGCCCGGTTAGGGTTCGGACATGAGCACCACCGTCCCGAACGGCGGCACGGTCAGCCGTGACCCCGCCGGGACGGGCGGCCCCTCGTTCTCTGGCAGCAGGTCGGCCGGGGACTCGGCCGCGGTGTCGATCAGCTTCCGCCAGCGCCGCCCGGTCGGCGACGGCGGGACGGTGAACGTCAGCGGCCCCGGTGTCACGTTCATCGCCGTGTAGAAGTCCTGGTCCGGCTTGTAGTCCGGGTCGCCGTCCCGGCCGGTGAACCGGCCGTCCAGGCTGAACGCCAGGTGTCGCGCCCCCGGTCCGAAGTCCGGCTTGTGCGGCTCGGTGCCGTGCCAGTGGACGTCGGCCAGCGGCAGGTCGCCGCGCGGCGCCGGGGTGCGGAACGTCCCCGACCCGGCCCCGTCGGCGTAGACCGCGTGCCGGCCGGTCAGGTCGGTCGCCACGCCCGCCTCACCCGGCCGCACCGGGCCGCCCGGCGGGAACGCCACGTCCCGCGGCGGCGGCGCCACTGGCCCCAGTTCGCCGACGAAGAACCGCCGTCGCCGGAACACCGGGTGCCGTCGCCGCAGCCAGATCAGCTCGCGGACGAACCGCAGGAACCCCTTGTTCGTCTCGGCCAGCGTCCAGTCCACCCAGCTCGTCTCGTTGTCCTGGCACCAGGCGTTGTTGTTCCCCTTCTGCGTCCGCAGGAACTCGTCGCCGGCCAGGAGCATCGGCACCCCCTGGCTGAGCATCAGCGTGATCATCAGCCCCTTCGCCCGCCGCTCGCGCAGCGCCAGCACGCCGGGGTCGTCGGTTGGCCCCTCGACGCCGCCGTTCCAGGCGTAGTTGGCGTCCGTGCCGTCGCGGTTGCCCTCCCCATTGGCCTCGTTGTGCTTGCGGTCGTAGCTGACCAGGTCGTGCAGCGTGAACCCGTCGTGGCAGGTCACGAAGTTAACCGAGTGCCGCGGCAGACGGCCGTTCCACTGGTACAGGTCCGAGCTGCCGCCGATCCGGGTGGCGACCGTGCCGGCGAACCCGCCGTCGCCGCGCCAGAACCGCCGCACGTCGTCGCGGTAGACGCCGTTCCACTCGCTCCAGCGCCGGCCGAACGGGAACCCGCCGACCTGGTAGAGCCCGCCGGCGTCCCACGGCTCGGCGATCAGCTTCGTGTCGGCCAGCACTCCGTCTTCGGCGATCATCTCGATGACCGGCGGCTCGACCATGACGTTGCCGCGCCGGTCCCGGCCGAGGATCGACGCCAGGTCGAACCGGAACCCGTCCACGTGCATGTCCCCGACCCAGTACCGCAAGCACGTTAGCAGCAGGTCGCGGACGAGCGGGTGGTTGCAGTTGACCGTGTTGCCGCACCCGGAATAGTTCAGGTAGCGGCCGTCGTCGTCGAGCAGGTAGTACAGCTCGTTGTCCAGCCCCCGGAAGCTGTAGGTGCGGCCCTCGTCGTTCCCCTCGCCGGTGTGGTTGAACACCACGTCCAGGTAGACCTCGATCCCCTCCCGGTGGCACGCCTTCACCAGGTCGCGGAACTCGTACACCTGTCCGTGTTCCTTCGCGGACTGCGCGAAGGCGGCCTTCGGGGCAGCGAACGCGATCGAGTTGTACCCCCAGAAGTTGACCAGCTTCTCGCCAGTCTCGGGGTCGGTGAACGGGCAGTCGCACTCGTCGAACTCGTGGACCGGCAGCAGCTCGATGGCCGTGACGCCGAGCCACTTCAGGTACGGTAGCTTCTCGATCAGGCCGCGGAAGGTGCCGGGGTGCTCGACGCCGCTGGACGGGTGCCGGGTGAAGCCGCGGACGTGGACCTCGTAGACGATGGTGTCCTCGTGCGGCGTCAGCGGCGGGGCGTCGTCGCCCCAGTCGTAGCGGCGGGGGTGGTAGAACAGGCTGCGTCGGCCGGTCCGCTCGGGATCGACCTCGCAGGTGCCGGCCCAGGTCCCGCCCTGGGAGAGGACCGACGAGGCCGGGTCGATCAGGACGCGGGTCGGGTCGAACCGGTGCTTGGGGCCGGCCGGCCCGTCCACGCGCCAGCCGTAGCAGAAGGTCTTGGGCAGCCCCTCGACGCGGACGTGCCAGTGGTCGCCGGTGCGGTTCTTCCACGGGTCCAGGACGATCTCGCCGATGGGGCGCTCGCCGGACTCCAGGTAGACGACCAGGCTGACGGCTGTGGCGTGGCGGCTGAGGACGGCAAAGTTGACCCCGTAGGGGGTGCGGGTCGCCCCCAGGGGGAACGGCCGCCCGCGGCTGGTGTGGAACGTCGGCATAGGTGCTGCGGCGAGGCTCCGGGGGCGGGTCGAAGGTTCGGATACCTTATCAGGTTCCCCGACCCGAGTCGTGACATCGGCCCGCGGCCGCGCCCGGTCGCAACGATTCCGCGGATTTCACGCCGGGCACACAATTCCGTCCTATTATGTAGATTTCAAGCAATTGCGCCGCGGAGGGAGTCGCGGACCGTCTCCACCGGGAGCCGATCCATGCCGCGACGTGGTTCCAGTCAACTGCTCGCCGTTCTGCTGATGCTGGCGGCTGCCCCCGCCGCGTTCGGACAGATCAGCCTGTCCAGTTCGGGCAGCTATACCCAGGGGTTCAACAGCATCGGGGCCGGACTGCCAACCGGCTGGACGGTGCGAGTCTTTACCAACGCCACCAGTCTCGGGACCGATGTGAGCGGGTCGAACTATAGACCGTTAAACACGAGCTGGGATACTACCACCGGTCAGTTCGCCAACTACGCGTCTGCCTTGAACCCCGGTCTCACTGGGTCGGAATCGAGTAGTACCCAGGGTATACAGAACGACCGTGCTCTCGGGATCCGTCAGACACAGGGTTTCGGCGACCCCGGAGCGGCCTTTACACTCCAACTTGCGAATACCGCCGGATACCAGGATTTCAACTTGTCGTTTAGTGGCCAGTTGCTCAGCGCACAGCCGAAGAACACTGTCTACACCGTCCGCTACGGGATTGGTGCGGCCCCGTCGAGCTTCACCACTCTCGGGACGATTGACACGGGCACTCTCAACGGTGGCGTGTTCGGTGAAGACCCGTTCACGGTAAATGCCGGCTCACTATCAGGGATCAACAACGTTAACGACACTGTCTGGATACAGGTGGTGGCGCTCACCGCAGCGACCACAACATCTGGAAACCGCGATACGTTCGCGATCGACAACGTCCAGTTGACCTACAGCCCCGTGCCCGAGCCGGGGGCCGTCCTGGCCGTCGCGGCCGCCGGGCTGGGGCTGTTCGGTGTCGCCCGCCGTCGTCGGGTTCCTTGCGGCCGCCCGTGATCACCGGTAAGCTCGGGGGCATGAACCCGACTTTCTCGCCGCATATCCCCGCCGCCCGCACCCGCCGCGACTTCCTCCTCCGCGCCGGCGGCGGGCTGGGCGGCGTCGCCCTGTCCTGGCTGCTTGCCCGCGACGCCCTCGCCGCGGACGCCCCGAAGGGGGTGAACCCCCTCGCCGCCAGGAAGCCGCACTTCGAGCCGACCGCGAAGCGGATCATCTTCCTGTTCATGGTCGGCGGGCCGAGCCAGATGGACCTGTTCGACCCCAAGCCGGCACTCGAGAAGTGGCACGGCAAGCCCCTCCCCGAGACCACCGGCCGACCCAAAAGCCAGTTCACCAGCGGCAAGGAGACGATCCTCGCCAGCACCCGCAAGTTCCAGAAGCACGGCCAGAGCGGCCAGTGGGTGTCGGACCTGATGCCGCACTTCGCAGGGTGCGTGGACGACGTCTGCTTCCTGAAGGCGTGCTGGTGCCGCTCGACCATCCACGCCCCGGCGATGTACGAGCTGCACACCGGGCGGGCGCTGATGGGCCACCCGTCGTTGGGGTCGTGGGTGACGTACGGGCTGGGTAGCGCCACCGAGGACCTGCCGGCGTACTGCGTGATGCCGCAGCCGGAGGGCGTCCCGGAGGGCGGCGCCCCGTGCTGGGGCGCCGGCTACCTGCCGGCCGTCTACCAGGGGACGCTGCTGCGCAAGGGGGCGTCGCCGGTCCTGAACCTCCGGCCGCCGGCCGGCGTGACCCCGGACGAGAACAGGGCCACCTTCGACCTGGTGAAGAAGCTCAACGAGCTGAACCTGGAGCCGGGCGACACGGACCTACAAGCCCGGATCGCCAGCTACGAGCTGGCGTACCGGATGCAGTCGTCCGCCCCGGAGGCGGTGGACCTGGGGAAGGAGTCGAAGGAGACGTGGGCGCTCTACGGCCTGGACGACCGCCGCACGGCCGACTTCGGCACCCGGCTGTTGCTCGCCCGGCGGCTGGTCGAGCGCGGGGTGCGCTTCGTGCAGGTCTACAGCGGCGGCGGCCCGCTGTCGTGGCAGTGGGACGCCCACGACGACATCAACGGGAACCACGAGAAGATGTGCGGCCACGTCGATAAGCCGGTCGCGGCGCTCCTGACCGACCTGAAGCGGCGCGGGCTGCTCAAGGACACGCTGGTCGTGTGGTGCAGCGAGTTCGGGCGGACGCCGAACAGCCAGGGGAGCCGGGGCCGGGACCACAACCCGCTGGGGTACACGATGTGGCTGGCCGGCGGCGGGGTGAAGGGCGGGCAGTCGATCGGCGCGACGGACGAGTTCGGGCTGCACTCGGTCGAGGATCCAGTGTCGGTGAACGACTTCCACGCGACAATCCTGCACTTGCTGGGGCTGGACCACGAGAAGCTGACGGTCCGCCACAGTGGCCGCGACGAGCGGCTGACCGACGTAGCCGGGCAGGTGGTCGAGGGGGTGACGGGGTAGTCCTCTTTTGGAGCCCGAAGCGTGAGCGAGGGTCTTCTCTGATGGGAGAGAAGACCCTCGCTCACGCTTCGGGCTCCAAAAGATTACCCCTTCGCCTCTTCGAACCCGTGCTGTTTGCGGTGGTAGACGCCGTCGAAGTCGATGGTGCTCTTGAACCGCTCGTGCCGGCCATCGCCGGCGTGCGGCTTCACCTTCGCCAGCAACTTCTCCAGTTCCTCGCCGGCTACCGGCTTGAACGCCCGCGCCGTGGCGAGGTTCTTCTTCAGGTCGTCCATCGACACCATCCCGACGACGATCGACGCCACGTCCTGCGACAGCGCGAACCGGTGCGCCTCCTCGGCCGTGCAGATGCCCTCCTTGACCAGCCGCCCCTCCCCACCGGCGAGCGTCTTCATTCCGATGACCGCGGTCCCCTGCTTCTTCGCCGCCGGGATCACCTGCTGCGCGAAGCTGCGGTAGAAGTGGTCCAGCACGTTGATCGGGCACTGGACCGTGTCCCACTTGTGGACCGGCATCATCTTCAGGTGGATGTGCGGCGACTTGTGCCCGGTGAACCCGACGAACCGGACCTTGCCTTCCTTCTGCATCTTCAGCAGTTCGGCCAGACCGCCCTTCTCGACCACCCACTCGGGGTCGTTGTCCCAGTTGATCTCGTGCATCTGCACGAGGTCGATGACGTCGGTTTGCATCCGCCGGAGGCTGTCCTCGATCTGCGTGCGGACCTCGCTGGCCACCCGCGAGCAGACCTTGGTCATCAGGAAGCACTTCTTCCGCCACTTGCCCCCGTCGGCGGCCAGCGCCTTGCCCATGACCTCCTCGCTGCCGCCGTCGTGGTAGTCCCAGCAGTTGTCGAAGAAGGTCATCCCCTCATCGAGCGCGGTGTGCATAATCTTGACGGCCTCGGCCTGGTCCTTGATCGAGCCGATGTGCCAGCCGCCCAGGCACATGATCGAGACGTTGACCCCGGTCTTGCCAAGCGGGCGGGTGGGCAAACCTTTGCCGTCGTCCTGGCCGGCGGCGTGGCCGACCAGCCCCGCGGCGGCGGTGGCCGCCAGCCCGGCTTGAAGGAACTCGCGGCGAGTTTCGTCGGCGTCGGACGACATGGGGCGGCCTCCTTGGGGATCGGTGCAATCCACTGTGGGCGCCCCTGATGATAGTCCCGCCAGTGGTCGGAGGCACGCGCCAACAGTCCGTTGTGCCCGACGACTCAGGGCCGGGCATAACCAGACTCAGCCCGTGCAGAAAGGTTTGAGACGCGGCGAATGAGATAACGGGACAAACCCGGCCGACGACCGGGAGTGAGATGTAATCAGGAACTATATTTCGGCAGCCCGCGCTACGCCCGGCGCGATTAGCCTGGCCGAGAACCCTGCCGGGACTGTCCGTCATGATGATGTGTCCGAGTTGCAAGTCCCTCAACCCCGCCGGGGCGGAGGCGTGCGCCGTGTGCGGGGAGCCGTCGGGCGATGCGCAGCGGCTGCCGTCCGCCCCGACCACGGTGGTCAACCGATCGTCCCGGCCGTCCGACATCGAATCGGCCCCTGCGCTGACCGTCCGCACCCCTCCGCCGACGGTGCTGCCGGCGCCGATGGTGGAGCCGATCGTCGCGTTGCCGATCGAGTCGCCGCCCGGCAGCCTGTCCGGCACGGCCCTGACCCGCGGCCTGGCGGACTACCCATCGGACACCGGGTCCGGGGCCGCGGCCGCCGCCGTCACGGTCCGGGGCCCCGCGGCCGTTGGCCTGGCTTCCGCGACGGCCTCGGGCACGGTCGCCGGATCGGCGGCGATCCGGGTGCCGCTGGCCGCGCCGCGGCTGGTGGTTGTCCGCGGGGAGCGGCTGGACGCAGCCTTTCCCATCCTCGACGGCAAGAACTACGTCGGCCGCTGCGCCGACCGGCCTGTGGACATCGACCTGGACGGCCAGGAACCGGTCGAGCGGACCTGGACCTCACGCCAGCACGCCGTCCTGACCTGGGATCACGGCACGCTGCTGATCGAGGACCTCAACAGCCTCAACGGGACGTTCGTCAACCGCGAGCGCATCCACCCCGGGCACCGGCAGGTCCTCCGGCCCGGGGACGTGGTCCAGATCGGCACCGTCCAGATGCGGGTGGTCGTGTAGCCGCGACCGCGAGCGCGGAATAGCCACAAAGAGGCACGAAAAGACACAAAAAGTTAAGACAGGAAGCCGAGCCGGCTGCCCCTGTTCTTACTTTTCGTGTTTCTTCGTGCCGTTATGTGGCTATCTGCCTTTCGGCCCGTTCACCCGCCGCCGGCCAGCTTGTCGGCGGCGGCGGCGATCTCCTTGATCTGCTCGTCGGTCGGCGCCTGACCCGCCGGGAACGCCCACGCCCGCGTGACCTTCATCCGGTCATACAGCACCACCACCAGGTCGTTCTCGCCCAGCCCCCAGGCGGTCGCCTGCGGCGACTTGGCGGCCGCCAGGGCGAACGGAACGCGCGGCGTCTTCAGTTCGGTCGCCAGGGCGCGGATGGCGTCGGCCTGGAGGTCGCGCAGAAACTGTCCCTTCTCGTCGCGGCGGTCGTCCTGTGGGAACTCCTTGTCCAGGGTCAGGAACACGAGGTACGCCCCGAGGTTGTCCGCCCGGTGCTTCGCAACCACCGGGTCCAGTGCCTGCGCCAGCCGGGCGGCGGGCGAGTCCTTCTCCAGCTTGCCGCGTGTGAAGACGGCGATCGTCGGGTTCAGCCCGTGTTCGACGACCAGGTCGTGCATCATCTTCGTCCGGTCGCGCGGGTCGCGGTCGTCCTGCCGTTTGGGCGGGCTGACCTTCGGGGCGAACCGGTCGTCGGCCACGACGTACGCCCGGAACCCGGTCGGGACCGGGGCGCCGGCCGCCAGGGTGGCCTTCGGATCCTGCGCCCGGACCGCGACCCCGGCGACCAGTCCGGCCAGGGTGATTACTCCGATCGCCCAACCGCGTCGCATGGGTCTGCCTCCAGTTCAAAGTTCAAAGTTCAAAGTTCAAAGTTCAAAGTTCAAAAGTCAGGACCGCATTCTTGTAGTCTCCACTGTGTACCGTGGTCTCCGGTTCTTGAACTTTGAATTTTGAACTTTGAACTTTGAACTGATACCGGCACACCCGGTCCGGCCGGCCCTTGCCAGCCGGACCTCGCCCGCGATAACATCAAACGATCCCCCGGCCGTCGGCTCCGCGTACCCGGTCCAGGTGCCCTCATGGCGTTCGACATCCGCTGCCCGGAGTGCCAGGCCAAGCTCCGACTCGACGAGGCCCCCGAGGCGGACACGCCGATCGAGTGCCCGCGGTGCGGCAGCCAGTTCTCCACTCCCCGCAAGTCGGCTCGCAAGAAGAAGGCCGCCCCCGCGGAGAAGAAGAAGTTCTCCAAGGCGGACATGCCCAAGAAGCGGCAGGTCAAGAAGAAGAAGACCAACCCGATCATCCTGGTCGGCTCGATCGTCGCGGGGTTCACCCTGCTGATCGGGGTTGGGTTCATGATGGTCTACTTCCTCAACCGGGCCGGCAAGGTCGAGGAGATGCTGACCTACGTGCCCGACTCGTGCAACTGGGCGCGGGGGGTGAACGTCAGCCAGCTCGCCAAGTATCCGGGCTACAAGAACGAGGTCGAGAAGTACATGACCGCCCCGGTGACGGCCGCCGCCAACGAGCTGGCCGCCGCCGCCGGGCACGACCCGGACCGGTTCGTCGATTACCTGGTGATCGCCAAGAACCGCGGCGTCGGCACCATGTACGTCTTCCGCACCCAGCGGTCGTTCAAGCCCGCCGCGCTGGGGGAGGGCCTCAACGGCGGCACCCCTCAGGGGGACGGGACGTACCGGATGGCCGGCTCGGCGCCCGGGGTGCTGGCCGGGGCGACGGTCCACATGCCGACGACCCGGCTGGTGGTGGTCATCCCGCCGGCCGCAGCATCGATGGTCGGCGGCTCCCTGGCCGGCAAGAACGGCAAGGACGGGACGTTCGCCGGCGCGCTGGACGCCACCTCGCGGATCGTGGTCCGCGGCAGCATCTGGCTGGTGGTTCGCGCCACCGGCGGGCTCAAGGGGTACATCGCCGGTATGACCGAGACGATTGCCAACGACTTCAAGCATGTCGATACTGCGGGCAAGGGGGCCAGCACGTTCGGGCTGTGGACGACCCCCGGCGGCAGTGGGGTGCGGGTCGGGGCCGCGCTGCAGTGCGCGTCGTCCGAGGACGCCAGCGAGTTGGTGACGGCGATGCGCGAGGGGCCGCTGGGCAAGGGGGACGAGTCTGAGCCGACCAACGAACTCAAGAAGGCGTGGGGCTCCGTCACCGGCGACAAGAAGGCGTGGAGCGAGTTCATGCAGGGCCTGTCGTACAAGTCGAGGAATGAGTGTGCCTACATTATCTCGACCGTCAGCGGGGACAACGCCAAGCGGTTCCTGGACATGTTCAACTCGCCCAACATGGCGACCGGCGAGGGCGGCGGGTTCGGCATGCCGGGCGGCGGCGGGATGCCCCGCCCGGAGGGCGGCGGCCCGCCCGGCCGGGGTCTGCCCGGCGGCATCGCCCCGCCCGGCATGGCCGGGCCGGGCGGACCGGGAGGCCGCTGACCTGAAGGCGGAAGGATGAAGACGGAAGGACGAGTGCCCGAAGATGTCTGTTCATCCTTCCGCCTTCCGCCTTCATCCTTCCGAGCAGCTGGCGGTGCTGGTCAGCGGCGGACTCGACAGCGCGGTGCTGCTCGCCGAGGCGGCCCGGGCGTACCCGGCGGTGCATCCGCTGTACGTCCGGGTCGGGTCGTTCTGGGAGCCGACCGAGGAGGCCCACCTGCGGCGGTTCCTGGCCGCGGTCGCCGGCCCGGTGCTGCGGCCGCTGGTGGTATTACAGCAACCGGTCGCCGACCTATACGGCCCGCACTGGAGCTTGACCGGTGACGGCGTCCCCGCGGCCGACACCCCGGACGACGCCGTCTACCTCCCCGGCCGCAACGTCCTGCTGCTGGCCAAGCCGCTGCTGTGGTGCCTGCTCAACGGCGTGCCGGGGCTGGCGACGGCCCCGCTCGGGTCGAACCCGTTCCCGGACGCGACCCCGGAGTTCTACGACGGCTTCGCGGACGCGGTCGGCCGGGCCGTCGGCGGGCGGGTGCGGGTGCTGCGGCCGTATGCCGACCTGGGGCTGACCAAGACCGACGTGCTGCGCCGTGGGGCCGGGTTGCCACTGGCGGAGACGTTCTCGTGCATCCGCCCGGCGCGGGGCCGGCACTGCGGCCGGTGCAACAAGTGCGCGGAACGCCAGGCCGGGTTCGCGGCGGCGGGGATGAGCGACCCAACCGAGTACGCTGATACATAAATCCCAAATCCCAAGCACCAAATCCCAAACAAAGAGATGACGGGATCGGGTGACCTGGGATGCGGGCCTGGATCTGTTTGGGATTTGGTGCTTGGGATTTGGGATTTACCCCGGGAGGGGTCATGTTCCGGGTGACGAAGGAACTCTATTTCTGTTACGGCCACCGGCTGTTGAACTACGCCGGCAAGTGCCGCCACCTGCACGGGCACAACGGCAAGGCGGTGGTCACCGTCGAGGCGGCGGCGCTGGACCCGCTCGGGATGGTGGTCGATTTCAGCGACCTGAAGCGCGTTCTCGGCGGGTGGATCGACGACACCTTCGACCACAAGATGCTGCTGCACAAGGACGACCCGGTCATCCCGGAGCTGAAGCGACAGGGGGAGCCGTTCGTGGTGCTGGATGTGAACCCGACGGCCGAGAACATCGCCAGGCTGATTTACGACTTCGCCCGGGGCAAGGGGCTGCCCGTCGTCGAGGTGACGCTGTGGGAGACGGAGAACTCGTTCGCCACCTACGGCGAGGACTGAGGCCGCTCGCGGTACAATCACACTGCGCTGTCCCGGCGAGCCGGGACAGCGCAGTGTGATTGTAC
>Ga0247829_10001123_pt1 | contig 11756 bp, 11 predicted proteins | sample 12C_Control_Day4_FD_207765 | JGI IMG/M metagenome (GOLD analysis project Ga0247829, IMG submission 207765) | Soil microbial communities from agricultural site in Penn Yan, New York, United States - 12C_Control_Day4 | ecosystem: Environmental > Terrestrial > Soil > Agricultural land | place... | reverse complement strand
CTTCCCGCGACCCGTGGTCGACACGTGCCGAGGGCGGTGCCTGCTGTGGCTACGAGCCGACGTCGAACGGTGGCGGGACCGGCGCGCTAGGTGAGCGACCAGAGTCAGCTCCTGCGGCATTGGGAGTCGCCGGTTTCGTGGCGGCACGCCGACCGGAGCCGGCTTACTTTGCCGGCGCCTTTCGCGAAGTCGACTTGGACGTCGACCGCCGCGCAGGTACACGCTTCGTGGAGGTCCTCTTGGCCGACGACTTCTTGGCCGACGACTTCTTCGCCGATGCCTTCTTCAAGGTCGTCGACCTCGGCGGCTTGGCGTGCCTCACTACAGCCGAAATGCTGTGTCGGAGGGCGTCAGAGTGCTGCTTCACGAGTTCGCGCGCAGCGCGGTCACCTGCTCGGGCCCGGTCGGCGGCTCCGGACAGCCTCCGTGCGCGCTTCTTGCGCATCCCGGCGTCGCGCAGGTCCTGCTCAATCTTCTTCCTGCCCATGAGAGATCCGTTCCTCCGTGATCGATACCCACCGGCCACCCTAGAGTCCGCTCAACACGTCGGGTCTCCGCGAGGCCGGGCGGAGAGGGGGACTCGTGTCACTACCCGTGCGGCGCCCGTTCGGGGTCGGCTTCCTGTCGATCCTGATCATGATCGCTGGCGTGCTCGACGTGCTGGCGTCATTGTCGCTCCTGCTCGATCGGAACGATGACGAGCTCCTCGAAGCGCTCGACGTGAGCCAGGGCAACCTGACCTCGTACGCGGTCGTGAGCCTGGGCATCGGGATCATCGTGGTCTTGGTCGGGTTCGCACTCCGGACGGCGGCGAACTGGGCCCGCCTCGTCGTGGCCATCGTCGCCGTTGCGCGGCTCATCACCCTGTTCTGGGTGGTGGCAGGACTCCACAGCGTCCACTGGTACCACGCCATCTGGCCCACCGTCCTCTACCTGCTGGTGGCCGGCTACCTGCTCTTCGACGACGACGCCAGGGCCTACTTCGGCCAGCGCGTGTAGCCGCCGCAGGACCGGATCGCCCCTAGGACAGCCCCTTAGCTCAGCGAGGAAGCAGTGCTGGGTGCGACCGTCAGTCGCCGCGCCCCGATCCAGGGCGCGATCCGGTCGTACACCCAGAGCCCGGCGAAACCGATGAGCGCGCCGAAGGCCCAGCCGCCGACCACGTCCACAGGCAGGTGGACGCCGTGCACGATGCGGGCGACGCCCACGAACAGGGCGATGCCCAGCACGGCAGCGCGGAAGCGGTTCGGGATGGCCGCCATCACCATGATGGCCACCGCTGACGCGACCACCGCGCTGTGCCCGGAGATGAAGCCGAGACCTGTCCCCGTCCCTTCGCGCACGTTGATCCCGGGGAGGTACTCGAGCGGCCGCCCCCGCTCCACCCACCGCTTGATGATCTTGGCGCCGAACCATGCTGCCAGGCCGACGACGAGCGTCGTCAGCGCCAGCAACCGGTCGCGCTTGAAAACGAGGATGCCCCACGCGACGAGGAGAGGTGCGGCGAGGGTGCCGAGCTGCATCAGGGGATAGAGCAGCGTCGCCGCGCTGTCGGGTGCGCCGTTGATCCATTCCGTCAGCGACAGCTCCCAGCCCGGTACCGGGTTCTGGAGGGCGATGATCAGCGAGACGAACAGCGCGGCGGCCGCGAGGATGGCGTACCAGCCTGGGTAGCGGAACCCACCCATCGGCTCGGTCGGCCTGGTCGCCTCGACGCCCCGCATCGGGGAGAAGTCCATCACACGCAGGCGGGACCGGACGGGTCGCGCCACCTGAGCCGTTGTGATAGGAGCACCTCCATGATCGATCCGCTCGAAGGGCTTCCCCCCGGCGTCATCGGCTTCGACGCGGTCGGAGAGGTCGAAGCCTCGGACTATACCGGCGTCCTCGTACCGGCCGTCGGGGCTGCCGCGGAGCAGGGCCCCATCCGTCTCGTCTTCGTCATGGGCGACCGCTTCGACGGCTACAGCACCGGCGCCGCCTGGCAGGACGCCAAGGTCGGCCTCGAGCATCACAGCAAGTGGCGTCGCATGGCGCTCGTCACCGACGTCGGCTGGGTCACCCACGTCGCCCGCCTGTTCGGTTGGATGATCCCAGGCGACTTCGAGCTGTTCCCGTTGGCGGATCGGGACGCGGCGATCACCTGGGCCGCCGCCGGCTGAGCATGACCCTGGACGGCGGCGGTGCCGCTCCGCTCCCACTCTGGCCACCGGCGCCCGACGCGCGCGAGCGCTCGCGGATCGGCCAGTACCTCGCGTGGCTGGAGCGCGAGCGGGGCCTGACCTTCGTCGACTACGACGAGCTGTGGCAGTGGTCGATCTCGGACCTCGACGGCTTCTGGACCTCGATCTGGGAGTACTTCGACGTGTCCGGCGCCCCTGCGCCCCGCCCGGTGCTCGCCGAGCGGGTGATGCCGCGTGCGCGCTGGTTCCCGGCCGCCCGGCTCAACTACGCCGACCGCCTGCTGGCCGCATGGGCCGATCGCCCGGGGGACGTGGCCCTCGTGGCCTACGGGCAGACCCGCCCCCCGATCGAGGTGACGGCCGGCGAGCTGCGGGATGCCGTGGCCCGGGTGCGCGCCGCGCTGCTGGCCCGGGGCGTCGGCAAGGGGGACCGGGTTGCCGCCTACCTGCCGAACATCCCGGAGACGGTGGTGGCCTTCCTCGCCTGCGCGAGCATCGGGGCCGTCTGGTGCTCCTGCGCCACCGAGTTCGGACCGCGCAGCGTCATCGACCGCTTCTCGCAGGTGGAGCCGAAGGTGCTGCTCGCCGTTGCCGGCTACCGCTATGGCGACGAGCTCATCGACACCAGAGGTCGGGTGGCGGAGGTGCGCGGCGCGCTGACCACGGTCGAGCTCGTGATCGAGGTCCCCTACAGCGAGCTGAGCCTCTCTGGCGCCGACGTGACCTGGCCCGGCCTCCTGGCGGAGGCAGCCGCCGACGAGGAGCTGCGCTTCGAGCCGGTGCCCTTCGACCACCCGCTCGTCATCCTGTTCTCGTCCGGCACGACGGGGTTGCCCAAGGCGATCGTGCACGGCCACGGGGGCGTCCTCTTGGAGCACCTCAAGAACCACGCGCTGAGCTGGGACCTCGGCCCCGCTGACCGCTTCATGTGGTTCACCACCACCGCGTGGATGATGTGGAACGCGCTGGTGTCGGGGCTGGTGGTCGGCGCGTCGCTCGTCCTGCTGGACGGCAATCCGCTTCATCCCGGGCTGGCGCGGCAATGGGAGCTGGCGTCCGTTGCCGGTGCAACCGTCATGGGACTCAGCCCGGGGTTCATCATGGCGTGCCGCCGGAGCGGGGAGGAGCCGACCCGCCGGTTCGACCTCTCCCGGCTTCGGTCGCTGGCCGCCGCCGGCGCGCCGTTACCGGCCGAGGGCAGCCTGTGGATCCACGAGCAGTTCGGACCCGACGTCCCCCTCAACGTGGGGAGTGGGGGCACCGACGTCTGTACCGGGCTCGTCCAGGGCAGCCCGCTGCTGCCCGTGTGGGCCGGCGAGATGTCGGGACGCTGCTTGGGGGTGAGCGCGTGGGCGTACGACGAGAACGGCTCGGTGGTCGTCAGCGAGCTCGGGGAGCTGGTCATCACCGAGCCCATGCCGTCGATGCCCGTCGGCCTGTGGGGCGATGACGACGGCACGCGCCTCACGGCCACGTACTTCGAGCACTACCCGGGCGTCATGCGCTTCGGCGACTGGATCCGCTTCAGCGAGTGGGGGAGCTGTGTGATCACCGGGCGCTCCGACGCCACGCTCAACCGGGGCGGGGTGCGCATCGGGACGGCCGAGCTGTACCGCGTGGTCGAGGACCTGCCCGGCATCACCGACAGCCTGGCCGTGCACCTGGAGGACGACGAGGGTGGCCCCGGCGAGCTGATCCTGCTGGTGGTGACCGACGACGGCGGGCTCGACGACGAACGACGCCGCTCGATCGCCGCCGCCGTCAAGGCGGCGCTGTCACCGCGGCACGTGCCCGACACCATCGCGGCCGTGGCGGACATCCCTCGCAACCTCACGGGCAAGAAGCTCGAGCTGCCGGTAAAGAAGATCCTGCTGGGCGCCGCCCCGGCGTCGGTCGTCAGCCGCGACGCCATGGCGAACCCGGCCTCGCTGCCGCCGATCATCGAGCTGGCCTCGGCGCGCCGCGGGCAGCGCACGAGCCGCCGAGAGGAGATCTCCCATGGCTGAGATGGACGTGGCCAGGTTGAGGGCCATCGACACGCACGTCCACGTCGAGCAGGACGCCTGTGGACGCTTCGCGCTGGACGCCGAGCTGCTCGACGCATCCGCGAAGTACTTCAGGTCCGATGACGAGCGCACACCCACCGTCGAGCACCTGGCCGCTTATTACCGCTCCCGCGACATGGCCGCGGTGATCTTCACGGTCGACGCCGGGACCGGTCTGGGCCATCCTCCGCTGTCGAGCGCCGAGATCGCCGAGCAGGCCGCCGAACACGCGGACGTCCTGATCCCCTTCGGATCCGTCGATCCGCTGGCTGGCCCCGTGGCGGTAGAGCGCGCCCGCTCACTCGCACGCGATTCGGGCGTCCGGGGCTTCAAGTTCCATCCCAGCCTCCAGGCGTTCGAGCCGAACGACCCCGCCCACTATCCACTCTGGGAGGCGATCGAGGAGCTCGGCGTTCCAGCGCTCTTCCACACCGGCCAGACGGGCATCGGCGCCGGCCTCCCGGGTGGGCGGGGCGTCAAGCTCCGCTATTCCGACCCGATGCTCCTCGATGACGTCGCCGCCGACTTCCCGGGCCTCACCGTGATCCTCGCTCATCCGTCTGTCCCGTGGCAGGACTCGGCCATCTCGATGGCGACGCACAAGGCGAACGTCTACATCGACCTCTCGGGCTGGCTCCCGAAGTACTTCCCGCCGCAACTGGTCCGCGCGATCAACGGGCTGCTCAAGCAGAAGGTGCTGTTCGGCACCGACTACCCGCTGATCAGCCCCGAGCGGTGGATCGACAGCTTCGAGCAGCTCGAGATCAAGCCCGAGGTCCGACCGTTGGTGATGAAGGCCAACGCCATCGACGTCCTCGGCCTCGGCGCGGCCGCAGCCGGCTAGAGCCCGTAGGCCTCCAACAACCGCAGCCACACCTCGCTGACGGTCGGGAAGGACGGCACGGCGTGCCACAGCCGCGCCAGCGGGACCTGACCGGCGATGGCGACGGTGGCCGAGTGGAGCAGCTCCTGGACACCAGGTCCCGTGAACGTGGCTCCGACGACGATGCGCCGCTCCTCGTCGATGACCAGCTTGCTCGTGCCGGTGATGCCATTGCCCTGCGTGGAGGCACCGGCCACGTCGCCCGTGCCGTACTCGACGCCTCGGACTTCGATCCCCTGCTCGCGGGCCTGCGCTTCGGTCAGCCCGACGGCACAGACCTGCGGATCGGTGAACGTGACCCTCGGGACGACGGACGCACTGGCCTCGTCGCGGGCCTCGCGGCCGACGATGACGTCGGCGGCGATGCGGGCCTGGTACTTGCCCATGTGCGTCAGGAGGGCGCGGCCGTTGCAGTCGCCGACCGCGTAGAGCCAACCACCGGGCACGCCGGTGGCGCGGAGCTGGTCGTCCACGTCGACGGAGCGTCCGGGTTCGAGGCCCACCTTGTCGAGCCCGAGTGACCCGGTGGCGGGCCGGCGACCAACTGCGACCAGCAGCTCGTCGGCCTCGATCTCGCGACCGTCGGCCAGCGTCCCGACCACCGGTCCATCCGCCCCGGCCCGGCGCACGGACGCCATCGAGACGCCGGTGATGACGCTGATCCCCTCCGCCTCGAACGCCGCCGCTAGCTCGTCGCCGGCGAAGGGCTCCTCCCGGGCCAGCAACCGTGGCGATCCCTCGACGACCGTGACCTCGTCGCACCCCAGGCGCTTGCACGCCTGAGCCATCTCGGCCCCGATGGCCCCGCCGCCGAGCACCAGCAGGCGCCGCGGCAGTTGCTTCGCCGCGGTGATGGCCCGGTTGTCCCACGCTCGCACATCAGCCAGCCCCGGGATCGGCGGCATGGCCGCGCTCGTGCCGGTCGCCAGGACGACGGCCTTCGTGGCCTCCAGCCGTTGGGGCCCCCCTTCCGGTATCGCGACTTCGACCGCGCGCTCGCCGACCAGGCGCCCCTCTCCCCGTACGAGGGCGATCCCCTTCTCGGCCAGCCAGGTCACCTGACCGCCGTCCTCCCAGTCGCTGGTCATGTAGTCCCGCTGCGCGAGTGCGGCGTCCACGTCGATCCGGCCGGTGACGGCCTCGGCGGCGCCAGGCACCCTGCGGGCAGCGGCGACGACGTCGCCCGGGCGGATCAGCGTCTTCGAGGGGATGCAGCCCCAGTACGAGCACTCGCCGCCGATGAGCTGCTTCTCGACGAGCACGACCGACAGCCCGTGGTCGGCGCAGCGGCCGGCGATCGTCTCGCCGGCGGGTCCCCCGCCGATCACGATCACGTCGTAGGAAGCGGGATCGGGCGTAGCCATCATCCGGCCTCCGATGTTGCGGTGGCGCAGACGCGGGCGGCGGCGTCGGCGAAGAAGTCCGTGGCGTCGCCCGCGGTCGTGACGCGGTCGTAGGAGAGCGCGGCACCGAAGGGTTCGTTCCAGAAGGAACGATCGCCATCGGGTACCGGCGAGGGAGGCAACGCGTAGAGATAGGGCTGTTCGTGCTCGGCGTCGCCGGGTGAGCCGCCGAAGGTGATGTCACCGAGCTCTGTGTCCCTGACGGTGGTGGCGAGATCGAAGTGCTCCGGCCAGAGCGTCGTTGACGCGTCGGGTGCCTGCGTGGCCAGAGCCTCACCGGTGAGCGTGAACCAGCCGCAGAGGAGCCGCAGGTCGATCTCGTCGATGGGAAGCGGGGCATCCGGGTCGGGCGCCGTGACCGCCGTCCACAGCGGGGGTGCTCCGACCGCGATGCCGAAGTGGTCGGCCGCCGCCCGCAACGTGGTGACGGGCGCGCGCCGCTCGCCGTCGGGACCACGGTCGACGAGCTCGAGACCACGCAGGCCGACGGTGCGTCCGTCGAACGGCGGGGTGGCAATGCCGTCCGGCACGGGCGCCAGGCCGATCCGTTCGACGGCGGCGTAGCGCACCGCGCACAAGACGTGCTCGGCGAGAGCATGCACGGCCAGGCGCGTGGTGACGAAGGAATCCGGGAGCGCGTTCACAGGACTCGGGTCCACACCCCACAGCTTGCCCCGCCGGTCATCCGGCCTCGGACGCCGGGACGATGATGACCTTCATCGCATCGCCCGCCCCCAGCGCGGTGTGCATGGCCTCCTCGGCCTGCTCGATCGGGAAGCGATGCGTCACGGCGAGATGGAAGGGCACGCGGTCGTGGTGCTCGGCGAGGAGTTGGAGGGTGGCGTCGTAGACCCGCGCGTCCTCACCGGCCACACCGACGATGGTCAGGTTGCGCCCGAGGATGTCGGCCGGGTTGATCGGGATGGTGCCGAGGTCGACGAAGGCGCCCACCTCGAGCAGCGTTCCGCCGTCGCGCAGCAGGCTCAGCGCCGGCCCGAAGCTCGAGGGGTGCCCGGTGGCGTCGACCACGACGTCGGCTCCGCCGCCCAGCAGCGTCCGCACGTCGGTTGCCGCGCGCTCGCCGCTGTCCGCCACGACGACGGTGTCGGTGGCCCCGAGCGCCTCCGCGATGCGGAGCCGGGCCGGGAAGCGGTCGATGCCGACCACGCGGCCGGCGCCGGTCAGCGCGGCCTTGGCGACGTGGACGAGTCCGACCGGGCCGACGCCGAACACGGCGACGGTGTCGCCCGCCCGATACCCCCCCGGGCGGCGCATGGCCGCCGCCAGATCCAGGCTGTGTGTGACGGCGAAGAGCTCGGTGAGGACGGCGACGTCCGTGGGCAGCCCGGCAGGGACCTTGAAGACGGGCGTCCCGGGGCGCAGGTAGAGCAGCTCGGGCCCACCCTCCGAACAGGTGGGGCGGCCGCGCGCACGACAGCGAGTTGCCGTAGTTCTCGAGGTTCTCGCAGAAGTAATAGGGAAAGTCGCCGTCGGTGCACGGCCGGCATCGCCCGCAGGCCCGGTTGGGCGCCGGCACCACGCGATCACCCACGGCCAGCGGCGAGCCGTCGAAGGCCTGCGCCCCCCCGGGGCCGATGTCGACGACGACCCCGACGTTCTCGTGGCCCTGGATGATCGGGAAGGGCGTCGAGCGGGCGTGGTCCGTGCCGACGTACTGCTCCGTCTCGCCGCGATAGGTGTGCTTGTCCGTGCCACAGATGCCCGAGGCCAGCATGCGCAGGAGCACCGCGCCCGGCTCCAGCCGCTCGGGACGCGGGTACTGCTCGACCCGGAGGTCGAACGGGCCGGCGAGCGTGGCGGCCTTGACCATCTCCGGCATGTCCGCATCATGACCGACCCGCTGCCTCCACCACCCGCTTGTGTCACGTCTGGGTGCGGTCGGCGGGCATCGGGATGTGACACAAGCGGCACCTGGTCAGCGGCCGGAACCACCTATCGATCGTTAGAATGTGGCCGGATCGAATGTTGAATCCGAAACGACGATGGCGGAGACGCGATGACACAGCAGTTGAGCAACGCCCAGCAGGACCAGGCCCTGACGGCGCTCGAGTTCGCCGAGCGGGAGACACCGGTGTGCTCCCTCTGCGGCGAGGTGACGGCGCCGGTGGCCCACGCTGACGGTTCCGTGTGGCTGGAATGCCCGTCGGCTTCGAAGCCCACGCTGCGCCGCTTCCTCGGCTTGGACTTCATCGGTGGCCATACCCGCCGGCCGGTCGTGGAGGCCGCCGCTACCCGCCAGGCGGCCTGACCGGCCCCGGATCGGCGAGCAGTGCCTCGACGACGGCGTCGAGGTCGGCCTGCCCGTCCCTGAAGCGGCCGAGGCGCTCGAACAATTCGCCCGCGGCGCGGTGGAAGCCGTCCGGCAGGCCGGCCTGCTCGAACGTCGTGGCGATCTCGGCCATCTCTCCCGTCCAACGCCAGGCCTTCGGCGCCGACCCGGCCGCCGTGCCGTCGGCCCGTTTCCGTAGTCCCGGCTGCGAAAGGTCCCACTCCGCCATCAGGGGCGACTCCACCCGCGTGGCGCGGGCGAGAGCGGCCACGGACAGCAGGAGGGCGGCGGAGCCCTTCGTGTACGCGGCGTAACACATCTTGAGCGCCGACGCGGTGCCCAGCTCCTCACCGATGACCGACGCTTCGAGGTTCGAGCCGGCGAACACCTCCGCCACCTCGGCCGCCCGGGTCCCTGAGAGGTAGAGCCGCGTCGATCCGGGCTGGTGCGCCGGTGGGCCGACGATCCCGCCGTCCACCACATCCGCCCCGCCGGCGGCGGCCACCTCGGCGACGGCCACCATTGTCGACGGCGCGATCGCATTGGCGTCCACGAAGATCCCCGCGAACCCCGTCTCGGAGACCTCGCCGGCGACCACCGCGGCCGCGTCCGGCGGGCAGACGCTGAGCACGATGTCGCTGCCGGCGCAGACCGCCGCGAGCGTGCTCACGTCGTCCATGCCCGCCCGCTCGGCCCGCTCGGCTGTCGCCGAGGACCGCCCTGCCGACGCCCAGAGGACCCGGTGACCAGCGCTGCCAGCGGCGGCGGCGACCGTGACGCCCATGGCCCCCGGGTGCAGCACGCCGATGGTCGGCTGCGGGTGAGTGCTCGAGGGCTGGGTGATCGTGGTTGGGCATGGTACCGGCGCGACGCGACAGCGCCGGCCGGCCCGAAGGCCGACCGGCGCCACCGCCGTTGGGGGCGGATGGAATCAGGTCGTGGCGACCTTGTGCCGGTGCACGAAGCCCAGGATGACCAGCGCCAGCATGGCGAAGCCGGCCACGAAGGCGACGATGGCAGCGATGCCTGCGATCCGCCCGATCGTGGCCCAGGCGTACGTCGACAGCAGCAGGCCGCGCAGCGTCTCGCCCTTGAAGAGCGTGTTGCGCTGGTTGGTGAACTCGTCAGCCGTCGCCTGCAGCTCGGTCACGGTTGCTTCGTCGGCACCGCTGTCGACGGCGGCCTGGACCTCGGCCCTGGCGGCCCGCTCGGGTCCCCCGAGGTCGGCGTAGGTGGCGCCGTCGGCGATCCCTTCGAGGTGATGCCCGATGTAGCTGGCGTACGCCTGCGCCTCCGAGCCGGTGGTGACCTGCTCGCCGGCGTAGCCCAGCAGGTCCGTGCGGCCTTCCTCTTCCAGTGCGGCCTGCTCGGGGAAGAAGATGTTCTGCGCCGTGAGCTCGTTGCTCACGTGGTCGTCGGCGAAACGGCTGCCCCAGGTGAGCAGCCCGCCCGCTACGAACAGCACGACGGTGACGACCGCGCCCAAGGCGACGAGCACCGTATCCACGGTGCGCCGCTTGACGGCTACGACCTTCTCCTCGTGCACCGAGGTGGTGCCGACCTCACCCTCGGGAGACGTGGTCTCGATGATTGACACGGTGGTTCCTTTCTCTCCCCGACCAGGGCCGGGATCACTCTTCGACGATCAATGCGGTGACCATGCCGAACATCCCCTGCGGGCCTTCGGCGTGGTTGAGGATGTGGCAGTGCCAGGCCCACACCCCGGGGTCGACGGCCGTGTACAGCACGGTCAGGCGCTCACCGGGGGCGACCACGAACGTGTCGCTGGGGACCGGTACCTCGAGCGGCTTGCCGTCCTTGGCGATCAGCCATCCGAGCGGTTGGTGCAAGTGCATCGGGTGCACCTGCAACCCTTCGTTGAGGTAGTTGACGATCATGGACTCGCCGACCTTGAGCGTGTACGGCTCCGTGGCCGGGAAGCTCTTGCCGTTCAGCGACAGGCCGATCGTGCCGGCGTCGTTCAGGACCATGTTCAGGGTCTGGACGACGTTGGCGTCGGCCAGGGCCGCCGGCACCGGCATGGTGCCGATGAGGAAGGCGCCGGCCATGCCGTTCGGCACCTGGATCTGGGCGTCGTGGTGCGAGTGGTACATGCCGACGGCGGGTTCCTGCGCCGTGAAGTCGTAGGTGAAGGTCTCGCCGGGCTTGATCGGGTCCTGCGTGTACGGCGGCACACCGTCCATGGCGTTCGGCACCCGCACCCCGTGGAAGTGGAGAGCGGTCGACTCGGGCAGGTCGTTCGTGAGGATGACGCGGACCTTGTCGCCGACGTCGACCTTGATCGTGGGGGCGGGGACCACGCCGTTGTAGGTCCAGGCCTCGACGATCTTGCCGGGCTCGACCTCCCAGTCCACGATCTCGGCGGTCAGCTCGAACTGCTTCGTGCCGTCGGCCAGGACGGTCGGGGCCAGATCCTCCCCACCATGACCGGCGGTCTCGGCCGGGAACTGGTTGGCGACGGCCTCCATCACCGCGTCCATCTCTTCTGCGCTCATGGTCGTGGCCGGCTCGGACGTCGCCCCGCCGTCGACTGATCCCGCCGCGCCCACGTGGAGCATCCCCGTCATGCCGCCCGCCGCGTGTCCGGCGATCGTGCAGATCATCTCGTAGCTGCCCTCGGTGAGGACCCCCAGGTCGAGGCGGGCCGTCTCGCCGGGCGGGATGTCGGCGCTCTGCTTGTCGAGCGACGGGAAGGAGATGTTGTGGACCTGCGAGCCTGTGTTGGTCACCTCGATCACGACCGGGCCGGCACCGATCTCGGGCATCGCCGGCTCGATCTTGAGATCGGCCAGGGTGAGCGTCACCACCGAGGCCTCGCTGGCGGCAGCCGCGCCTCCCCCGGCCGGAGTGGTCCCGTTCGAGTCGTCGTCACGCACGACGAACAGCGCCGCGAAGGCCAGGAGCAGCGCGCCTACGGCGACCACGACGGCG
>Ga0247829_10001121_pt1 | contig 11762 bp, 10 predicted proteins | sample 12C_Control_Day4_FD_207765 | JGI IMG/M metagenome (GOLD analysis project Ga0247829, IMG submission 207765) | Soil microbial communities from agricultural site in Penn Yan, New York, United States - 12C_Control_Day4 | ecosystem: Environmental > Terrestrial > Soil > Agricultural land | place... | reverse complement strand
GACGATGGCGCCGAACGCCTCGAGCCGGGCCGCCCGCTCGGCCATCAGGGGGACGGGTCGTCGGGCGGCGGCACCGGGGCGGCGCCGGTGGTGGCCTCGGCCGGCTTGCGCCAGCGCAGGAGCGCCGCGATCACCGGCGTGGCCAGCGCCAGCGCCGACGCGCCGGCGAGCAGGAACGTCACGTCGACGCCGAGGCTCGACGAGTTGGGGTTCATGCCCCACTTGACGGCGAGGATCCGGCCGCGCGGCACGGCGCCATCCTAGCGTAGGACCGTCCCCGAGCCAGGCGCAGATCGACGCGGCCCCCGAGAATCCCCGAGCGATTATCGGCTTGCACGCGGTTCCCCAGATGTAACCATGGCCGGCCTTGTCGGGGCGGACCTGGTCTCTCTCCTTGCTGGTCCTCGTCATCGCAATCGGCGCTGGTCGCGCCGACGCGACGCCGGCGGCCAGCCCACCCGAGGTCGCCGATCGGCTCGTCCAGCGGTGGGCGCCGGTCTACGTGCAGCACGTCGACGCCGACGACCGCGGCGCCGATCGGCCGACCCGCGTCGACTTCGACGGCAACTGGGACACCACCGACAACTGGGATCGCCAGGCCCGGTTCGGCGCGGCGCTGCCGCCGGCGGTGTACGGCGCCGCCATCCTGACCGACACCCACGCGTACCTGACCTACTCGCTGTACTACCCGCGCGACTGGGATCGGCGGATCTGCGCGCCGTTCCTGTGTCACGACAACGACCTCGAGACGATCCAGCTCGTCGTCGAGCGCGGCGGCGGCGGCGACGGCGACGGCCGCCTGGTCGAGGTCCGCGTCAAGGCGCACCTGCGCGTCGGCGAGGTCGACGGCGTCGGGGTCGCGCGCGCCGCCGACGGCCGGCCGCTGCTCCGGGTCGAGTCCGGCGGCCACGGCATCGCGGTCTGCCGGCCCGGCGAGCCGGCGTGCGCGGCGCGCCCGGGTCGCCTCGTGTATGCGCCGGGGAGCGCCACGGCGGAGCCGCCGGCCCGCGCGGCGGGGCAGACCGTGCGCTACCAGCTGCTGCCGCTGTACGCGACGCTGTGGGCCCGCCGCCACCTCGATCACCGCCGGCTGTGGACCGACGGCGAGACCGGGCCGCTGTTCTATCGCGGCCGCCGGATGGGGCGCCTCGGCCACCCGATGGGCGCGGCGATGGCCGGGTCGCGCTTCCTCGGGGGCGTGCGGCCGCCGTGGGCGATCAAGGGCAGCCTCGGCGCGCGCGGCGACTGGTTCCTCGATCCGGCCGGCGACGCGGCGGCGAGCCGCTACGAGTTCAACCCGTTCCTCGACGACCTGGCCGCCGAGTGCCGCGGGCGGGCGTGCGCGCCGGGGCCACGGCGCGAGCGCACCCGCGCCGAGTACCTGGTCAAGCTGGCAGCGCCATACCTGGTGGCGGCGCTGGTTCCGATCGCGGTGCACGGCTGGCGACGACGTCGCGAAGGACCGCCGCCGTCCGGGCGGCACACGATCGTGCCGTGAGCTGCGCCACCCGCCGGGCGGCGCGCGCGATCAGCAGCTGGCGGCGCTCGGGCTGGTCGAGCAGCGAGGTCAGCACGCCGTGGAGGGCGTCGATGTCGCCGAGCGGGTAGAGGACGCCGTCGAGGCCGCTGGTCACGATCTCGCGCACCGCCGGCACGTCGGCGGCGACCACCGCGGTGCGCATCGCCATCGCCTCGAGCACGACGTTGGGACAGCCCTCGGAGCGCGACGGCAGCACCAGCACGTCGCAGGCGGCGTAGAAGTCGCGCATGTCGGGCAGGTAGCCGGTGACGTGCAGCGTGCGCGCGCCGGCCTCGCGGGCCATCGCGGCGTAGAGCGGCCGGCGGCTGCCGTCGCCGGCGAGCAGGAACGCGACGTCGTCGCGGTGGGCGTGGCGCGCCGCCGCCGCGATGAAGTCCTCCGGACGCTTCTGCGGCACCAGCCGGGCGGCGAAGCCGATCACCACGCGCGCGCCCGGCGGCCGCAGCCGGGCGGGATCGCCCGCGGCGGGGTGGAACTGGCGGCTGTCGAGCCCGTTGCGGATGATCGAGGCGGGCGCGTCGATCAGCGGGCCATAGGTGCGGCGCACCGCGTCGCCGTTGCAGATCAAGTGATCGGGTTTGTTCCACCGCGCCCACACCGACAGAATCCGGCGCTCGACCGGAGCGCACTCTGTGCCACCAGCGCGCCACACGATCGGAACGCCGAGCGCGCGCGCGACCGGGGTGGCGGCGACCCACGAGAACGCCATCGCCGCGAGCACGACGTCGATCCGACGTTCGCGGATCAACCGTGCGATCTCGGCACGGAGGTCGAGGCAGCACCGAACGTAGCGGAGGGGCAGGCCCAGGCGGGCCAGCCTGCTAGGTTTCGTCCACGCGCCCGGGAACGTCTTCGACAGCACGAAGTCGTCGACCCCGCGCTCGGACAGCCAGCGCGTGATCTCGGAGCCGGGGCCAACCAATGGAATTGCTTCCACACCGAACTCGCCGAGCAGCGGCACGATCGTGGCCGCCTGGCGCTCCGCGCCTCCGAAGTCGGCGGCGGGCTGCACGTACAGGACGCGGATGCCGCGCGCGCTGACGTCGAGGTCGGTCTCCGGCTGGCGGATGATTCGCATCGGCGCGCTCGTGGCGGCCTTGGCCGTCCTCACCGTGTTGTGTGCACGACTCGGGCCGCGACGAATCGGTCACGAGCTCGTCACCGCGGGCCCAGGCGCGCTCTGGCTCCTGATCGCCTATAGCCTCGGCACCGCGGTCAGCGCGCTGCCGTGGCGGCTGCTGCTGGGCGAGGCGCGGCGCCCGGCGCTGCGGGCCACGATCGCCAGCCGCTTCGCGGCGTCGGGCGCCAACACGCTGATCCCGGTGCTGGGCGTCGGCGGCGAGCCGGTCCGCCTCCTGTGGCTGCCGCGCGGCGACGTCGCGCCCGGGCTGGCCGCGATCATCGTCGATCGCCTGCTGTACGCCGCGGCGAGCGCGATCGTCCTGGTCGCCGGCGCGGTCGCCGCGCTCCGGCTGGCCCGCCTGCCCAGCGTGTACACGACGATCGCCGTGGCCGGCGCCGCGCTGCTGCTGGTGGTCTCGCTGGCCGCGATCTGGCTGGCGGCCCGCCACTCGCTGGCCGATCGGCTGCAACGCCTGATCGGGCGGCTGCGCCGCCGCGCCCAGGTCGGCGGCGACGAGCTCGGCGAGCGCGTCGATCGCGAGATCGAGGCGATGCTGCGGCGGCGCGGCACGATCGTGGTGGCCGTGCTGATCCACGTGGTCGGGCGGGCGCTGCTCGGCGCCGAGGTCTACCTCGGCTTCGTCGTCCTCGACGTCCCGCTGTCCGTCGACGAGGCGCTCGCGTTCGCGACCATCCCGGTGCTGCTGGGGTTCATCGGCGCGGTGGTGCCGAGCCAGCTCGGCATCCAGGAGGCGACCCAGGCGGTGGTCGCGGCCGCGCTCGGCATCCCGGCGCCGGCCGCGGTCGCCGTGGTCGTGCTCCAGCGGATCCGCCAGCTGGTGACGATGGGGATCGCGTGGGTGCTGATCGCTACCCATCGGCGGGCGGGGCGCCGGGCCCCGGCGGACGCCGCTTCGCCCGGCGCTCCCCGAGGAGCAGTCCCGCCGGCATGACCAGCAGCGCGACGGTCAGGCACGCCAGCTCGCCGAGGATGGCGAGGGCGCCGAACGAGCGCAGGCCCTGGCTGTCGGCGAACATGAGGCTGCCGTAGCCGATCACCGTGCTCAGCGAGCACAGCGCGACCGCGCTGCCGGTGGCGCGCAGGGTCTCGTCGATCGAGCCGGCGTCGACCCGGCGGTGGCGGAGGTACACGTTGACCGCGTAGTCGACGCCGATGCCGAAGGTCAGCGGCAGCGCGATGAAGTTCATGAAGTTCACCCGCTCCGACGCCAGCGCGGCGGCGCCGGCCATCCACAGCACGCCGGTGAACAGCGCGGCGAGCACGATCAGCGCGCCGCGCAGGCCGCGGGCGAGCGCGAACACCAGCAGGGCGACGCCGAGCAGCGACACCAGGGTCGCGGTCGGCCCCTCGGCGACGATCACCTCGATCATCTCGGCGAACACCACGACGTTGCCGCCGGCGTAGATGGTGGTGCCGTCGTCGAGCTCGACCGAGCGGACCAGCTCGGCGAGGCGGATCAGCTCGCGCCCGTTCCAGAACGAGATGTTCGGGCCGCGATAGACCAGGACCAGCGGCGCGAGCTCGCCGTCGACGTCGCGGAACGGCCGCAGCACCATCTCGGGCAGCGCGGCCGTCGTGATGACCGCGAGATCGGGCGGCGGCCGCCATCGCTCGAGGCGCGCCGCCTCGTCCTCGTCGATCAGGCGGTCCTGCACCAGCCCGCGGATCTCGTCGAGGATGGCGAGCTTCTCGCGCTGCGCGGCGGGGGCGCCGGGGAGCAGGCTGTCGAGCGTGACGATGTCGCCGACCAGGCCGGGGCGGGCGCGGTCGCGGGCGCGCAGCACCTCGGCGATCGCGGCCGGCTGGTCGGCGCGGTCGGCGAGCAGGACGGTCGGGGTGAAGGTGCCGAAGATCGAGCCGATGCGCTGGACCAGCTCGCGGCGCTCGACGCCCTCGTCGCTGCGCAGCCGGCGCAGGTCGTACTCGAACGGATCGCGCGCGAACGGCACCAGCGCGACCACCGCCACCACGGTGACCAGCGCGCCGACGGCGGCGACCACGCCCGGGGCGCGGCCGGCCAGCCGTGCGAACGGCACCCCCAGGGCCAGCCCGCGCGGCGCCGCGGCCGCGCGCCGCCGGTCGACCGTGGCCACCAGGGCGGGCAGGACGAGGATGGTGGCCAGCCAGCTGGCGATCATGCCGACGGCGCCGATCACGCCGAACTGGTTGAAGCCGCGGAAGCTGGTCAGCGCCAGCGAGCCGTACGAGATGGCCGCGGCGAGCGCGGCGATGGCGGTCGGCCGCATGGTCGCCAGCACCGAGGTGCGGATCGCCGCCTCGAGGTCGGCGCCGGCGCGGCGCTCCTCCTCGTAGCGGGCGAGCTGGATGATCGCGGCGTTGATGCCGTTGCCGAGGACGATCGGGCCGAGGAACGCCGTGGTCGCGTTGAGGTGGCCGAACGCCAGCCACGCCGCCGCGAACGCCACCGCCACGCCGCACAAGGCCGGCGTCGCCATCAGCGGCACCGCCGCCAGCCGGCGGTAGAACAGGACCACGGCGAGCCCGACCAGGACCAGGCACACCACCGACGACCAGGCGAGATCGCTCTCGAGCGCGCGCCGCTCGAGGATGCCGTCGTAGAGCGCGCCGGCGAGGTGGACGCGCATGGCGGGGTGGAAGCCGGTCGGCGGCTGGGCGGCCACGATTTCGCGGACGCGGGCGACCAGCGGCTCGCCGGCGCGCTCGCGGAACATCGTCTCGGTCGGCCACAGGAGGACCACGACCAGGCCGCCGTCCGGGGTCATGAAGTAGCCGTCGGGGAAGCGATCGACCTTGGCCGCGCGATCGCGCAGGCGGGCCTCGAGCTCGTCGAGCGCGCCGCGGTCGTCGTCGGCCTCGAGATCGACCAGCAACGGGTTCTTGCGGCGGTTGATCTCGATGGCGAGGCGGTCGCGGATCAGCTCGAGATCGGCGCGCTCGGCGTACAGCCACCAGTTGCGCTCGAAGAACGCCCGCTCGGCGCGGGCGTGGTACGCGACCGAGGCGATCAGGCTGCGCGGCTCGCGGGCCAGGGTGTCGGCGAGCGCCTGCGCGTAGCGGAGGTTGGCGGCGCGGTCGGGGCTCTCGATCGCGATCTGGAGCGGCGACACGCCGCCGAGCCGGGCCTGGACGCGCTGGGTGGCGAGCACGGCCGGGGCGTCGCGCGGCAGCAGCTCGGCCAGATCGGTGACCAGGCGCAGCCGCAGGGCGAGCACGGTGCTGGCCGCGACGACGAGCGCGGCCACCGCGAGGACGATGCCCCGCCGGCGAACCAGGACCTCCACCAGCCAACCCACGACCGTCGACACCCTAGCACCTCGTTCGCGGCCGCCCGCTCACATTTCGCTGGCGCGCCGGCCACGGGCCGCGTAGAGTTAGTGTCATGAATACACCATTGGCGCTGCACGTGCGGGGGGAGTACCGGAGCGTCGAGCCGGGCAAGTCGACGCTGTGGACGGCGATCCGGATCGACCCGGCCGGCAAGGGGCTCGAGGCCGAGCGGGCGCCGCTGGCGCTGGCGCTGGTGATCGACGTGTCGGGCTCGATGAACGGCGACCCGATCCACCACGTCGTGCAGAGCTGCGAGATCCTGGCCGACCTGCTGACCGAGCGCGATCAGCTGGCGATCGTCACCTTCGGCACCCACGCCGGCGTGCTGCACGGCCTGGTCCCGGTCGACGCCACCGGGCGGGCGGCGATCAAGGCCGCGCTGCGCACGGTCAAGGCCGACGGCAGCACCAACATGCACGGCGGCATGCAGGTCGGCGCCGGCCTCCTGGTCGGCGCGCCGGCCGGCCTGCGCAAGGTCATGGTGGTGATGAGCGACGGCCAGCCCAACGTCGGCCTGTCGACCGCCCGCGACCTCGCCGGCTACGTCGCCGGGCTGCGCCCGCTCGGGGTGTCGACGCTCGGCTTCGGCGTCCACCACGACGAGGACGTCCTCGAGGCGATCGCGACCGCCGGCTCGGGCCGCTACGCCTACGTGCCCGATCCGCGCACGGCGCGCGTCGATCTGGCCCGGGCCGCGCTGGCCCACGCCGGCATCGTCGCCGATCAGCTCGAGCTGACCCTCGACCCGGCCGAGGGCGTCGAGGTCGTGCGCATCCTGCCGGCCGCGCCGGTGCGCCACGGCAAGGGCGGTGCGACCGCGGCGATCGGCGACGTGTTCGTCGACGAGGGCCGCCTGTACGCGGTCGAGCTGGCGCTCGACGTCGGCGCCGGCCACCGCGGGGCCCTGGCCACCGTGACCCTGCGCGCGCGCACCCCCGACGGCGCCGCCCACGTGCTGACCGCGGCGCTCGCCGTCGACGTCCGCGCCGGCGCGCCGGCGATCGACGAGGCCGCCCAGCGCGACGTCATGACGGTCCAGGCCGAGGCGGCGCGCGTCGAGGCCCGCGCCCACGCCGACCGGCGCGCGACCCCGGCCGCGGTCGCGCTGCTGCGCCAGATGATCGCCCGCATCGACGCGCTGCCGTGGTTCGTCGCCGGCGACGGCTCCGACCTCGCCGAGCTGCGCGAGCAGCTCGTCGACGAGGCCACCAGCTACGAGCGGGCGAGCAGCGACCTCGAGCGCATGCACCAGCGCAAGCAGGCCATGGCGACCAAGCTCGCCTCGCTCCACGTCGCCTCCGCCCGCCAGCGCACCGCCCCCGCCGCCTACCTGGTCGGCGTCGCCGGCCCCCTCGCCGGCCAGCGCCTCGCGCTCCACGACGAGAACACCATCGGCCGCAGCCCCAAGAACGACATCGCCGTCGCCAGCGACCAGCTCTCCCGCGTCCACGCCCGCGTCATCGCCATCGACGGCCACTACGTCGTCCAAGACCTCGGCTCCACCAGCGGCACCTTCGTCAACCGCTCCCGCGTCACCACCCACCGCCTCGCCCCCGGCGACATCATCCAGGTCGGCGACCTCCAGCTCCGCTTCGAGATGGGGACAGGCTCCTAGGTCGTACCTTCTCGAAAACGCAGCACTTTTCGGCAGTACCGCGACGAAAAAATCGCGGCCGGGCGGGCGACGACCGCGGCCGATTTCGTCGCGGTACGCCCGAAAAGACGAGGGATCCCGCGGGAGTGCGACCTAGGAGCCTGTCCCCTCGTCTTCGCCGCGGTGGATGCCGAGGGCGCGGAGCTTCTTGTGCAAGTTGGTGCGCTCGATGCCCAGGGCCTGGGCGGTGCGCGAGATGTTCCAGTTGAGCTCGGCGAGCTTCATGCGGATGAACTCGGACTCGATCTCCTCGCGGAACTCGCGCAGGGAGCGGGTGGCGTAGCGGCCGAGGTCGAAGGCGGTGGCGACGGGGCCGGTGGTGCGGCCGACCGCGGGGCGGGGGCCGCCGAGGTAGGGCGGCAGGTCGCGCTCGCGGATGACCTCGTCGGACATGATGACCAGGCGCTCGACGACGTTGCGCAGCTCGCGCACGTTGCCCGGCCACTCGTAGGTCTTGAGGCGCTCGAACACGGCCTCGTCGACCGGCTTCTTGGCGAAGCCGTTCTCCTCGCAGCACTCGGCGACGAAGGCCTCGACCAGGAGCGGCACGTCGTCGGCGCGCTCGGCCAGGTCGGGTGAGCGCACCGGCACCACGTTGAGGCGGAAGAACAGATCCTCGCGGAAGGTGCCGGCCTTGACCATCTCCTCGAGGTCGCGGTTGGTGGCGGCGACGACCCGCGAGTCGGTGCGCAGGCTCTTCTCGCCGCCGACCCGGGTGAACTCGCCGGTCTGCAGGACGCGCAGCACCTTGGCCTGCGCCGGCAGCGCCATGTCGCCGATCTCGTCGAGGAAGATGGTGCCGCCGTCGGCGACCTCGAACAGGCCGCGCTTCTTGGCGACCGCGCCGGTGAACGCGCCGCGCTCGTGGCCGAACAGCTCGCTCTCGATCAGCTCGGGCGGGATGGCGGCGCAGTTGACCTTGACGAACGGCCCGGTCGCGACCGCGCTGTTGCGGTGGATCGCCCGCGCGATCAGCTCCTTGCCGGTGCCGCTCTGGCCGGTGATCAGCACCCGGCTGCGGGTCGGCGCGACCTTGGCGATCTGCCGGCGCAGGTCGGCCATCACCGGCGTGTTGCCGAGCAGCTCCCAGCGCGCGTCGACCGCGCGGCGCAGCTGGTTGACCTCGCGCCACATGCGGCGGCGGTCGAGCGCGTTGCGCACGGTCACCACCACCCGGTTGCGGTCGAGCGGCTTCTCCATGAAGTCGAACGCGCCCAGCCGCGTCGCCGCCACCGCGTCGTCGATGGTCGCGTGGCCGGAGATCATGACCACCGGGATGTCGGCCCACGCGCCGACCCCGTCCTCGCCGCGGGCCTTGAGCTGGCGCAGGACCTCGATGCCGTTGTCCTCGCCGAGCTTGACGTCGAGCAGCACCAGATCGATCGCGTGGGCGCCGAGCGCGGCGATCGCCTCGGCCGCGGTCCCGGCCTCGTGGACCTGGTACCGCTCGCCCTCGAGCACCATGCGCAGGGTGCGGCGGATGTTCTTCTCGTCGTCGACGATCAGGATCGGCTCGAGCGCCGTCTCGTCGGTCATGGGGCGTCGTCCTCGGAGGCCTTGGCCGCCGGCGTGGGCACGGACGTCGACGTCGCCGGCGCCGGCGCCGCGCTCTCCGACGCGGCCAGCCGCGCCTTCTCGCGCCGGTTCCACCAGTACGCCAGCGCGATGACGACCAGCCCGGCCAGCACGTACAGCGGCCGGCGGTCGGTCTTCTTCTTCGGCGACGACACGACCAGCGTGGTCGGCAGCTCGCCCTCGTGCGCGCGCAGCGTCGGCGCCGCCGGCGCCGGCGGCCCGCCGGTCACCGGCGCGGCGGCTGGCTCGGCGTCGCTGCCGACCGGCGCGGCCACCGCCGGCGCCTGCGCGAGCACCGTCAGCGGCTTGCGGGCGCTGGCCGGCGCCAGCGGCGCCAGCGTGTCGAGCGCCTGCTCGCACGGCGCACGCAGCGCGGCGGCGTCGTCGGCGATGATGCACTCGGCGGCCAGCCGCACCAGCCCGGCGTCGAGCTGGAACACCAGCGTGCGCGAGATGGTCGTGGTGCCGAGCGAGGCGTCCTTCCACTCCAGCCGCGCCTCGGCGACGTTGCCGCCGGCGGCGGGCTCGACGTCCCACCGCACGACCTGCGCCCCGCCGGTCATCGCGTCGGCGCCGGCGCGCGCCGCGTGCAGCTCGCGCGTCGCCGCGGCGCCGGGATCGGGCGGCACGCCCTCGGTGACCACCTCGGTCACGAACAGGATGCCGCCCGGCCTGGGCGCGTGGAGGTACTGGGCCGACACGTGCACGCGGGCGCCGCCGAAGTGCTCCTCGCCGCCGACCGTCTTCTCGAGCCCGGCCGAGCGCCCGGCGTCGGTGGTCCACCCGGCCGGCGGGGTCAGCTTGCCGACCGGGTCGGGCACGAGGTTCTGCGCCCCCACCAGCGCGGGCGCGGCCAGCAGCGCCAGCCCGGCGACCGCGACGAGACAACGACGGCTTGGCTTCACGGCATCACCTTCGGAGCTTCGAGGGTGGCCAGCACGCGGGTACAGGCGTCCTGACACCGGGCCGGCTCCCTCTGATTGTAGAAGCACGCGGCGACGGCGGCATGCGGCACGCCGGACGGCTCGGCGACCAGCCGAGCCCGCACCCGGCCGCGCATGGATCCCTTGGAGATCGCGCCGCCGACCTCGATGCTCGGTCCGCCGCCGGTCGACCAGTCCTCGACGGCCAGCGTCGCGGCCAGGACGCCGCGCAGCTCCTCGGCGACCTCGGCCAGCTGGGTCGGTCGCGCCCCGGTCACGTCGACGATGGTCACGAAACACCCGAGCCCCGGGTCGCCCCAGGTCTGGGCGCGGGTGGTCGCGCGCGACCGCACCGTGGCCCGCGCCGCGGCCACGCCGGTGGCGCCGACCTCGGGCAGGACCTGCCAGCCGGCGGGGATGGTCACGTACGTCGGCGGCGCGGTCGCCGCCCCGGCGTCGCGGTCGAGCCCGGCCAGCGGCGCCTGCTGGGCCTCGGCGCCGGTGCAGGCGGCGGCCACCAGCGCGGCCAGCGCGAGCCTCACGCGGTCACCATCCACACCGGCGCGTCGCCGTCGATGCCCAGGCGGACCAGCACGTCGCGGGCCACGCCGACCCGGCCGTCGACGTCGGGCACGACCCGGGCGCCGACCGCGCGGAACCCCGGCCGCTGCTCGGGGTGCTCGACGGCGAGGATCGCCCACGCCCGCTCGCCGCCGCCGGCGCCGTCGTCGATCGCGGTCAGCCGCGCCTGGCGCGCGTCACGCACGATCGTGATCTGGTCGGTCACCGCCGAGAAGTGCGGGCCGCCGTCGAAGGGATCGATCTGCTGGGCGTACTCGAAGCCGATCCGGCGCAGCATCTTCTCGACGCCGCGGGTGTCGGGCCCGACCTGGCCGATGACCGCGCGCACGTCGGCGGGCAAGAGCTCGCAGTGGATCGGGTCGTCGGGGAACAAGGCGTGGATGAACTCCTTGTTGTCCTTCGACAGCAGATCGGCTTCCTGGTAGCTCAGCCCGGTGAAGTGCCGGCCCAGGTGCTCCCACAGCTTGCTGGTCCCGTCGGCCTCGAGCGGCGGCAGCAGCTCGGACAGGACCTTGTCGCGGAACACCGGCCGGTGCATGCGGATGAACAAGAACCGCACGTACGACAGCAGCCGGCCGAGCGCCTCCGGGTTGCCGCGGTACTCGGGCAGGAGGATCAGGCCGCCGATCTCGGTCGGGCCGTCGTAGTTGTAGCCGATGCGCAGCGTCGGATGGACGAAGTAGCGATCGAGCGTGTACGAGTAGCGCTCGTCGTTCTCGACCCGGAAGAAGATGTGCGGCGCCCGCTTGGTCCCGTGCTGGGCGTGGATCATCGACGTGCCGATCACGCGCTCGCGGTCGAGGTCCTCGAGCACGAACAGGTACTCGCGCTCGGCGGGCGGCACCTGCTCGGTGAAGCTCGCGACCGACAGGTCGAGGATGCGCTCGATGTACGTGCGATCGGCGGGTAGGTTCACCGTGTCGAGGTGCTCGGCCACGGCGAGGATCTGGTCTACATCTTCACGATATGATTGACGAATTCGGAACATGCCGGCGCCCGCTGGGCCACCTTACCATGCTTGTCACGGCCGGGGCT
>Ga0247829_10001120_pt1 | contig 11766 bp, 9 predicted proteins | sample 12C_Control_Day4_FD_207765 | JGI IMG/M metagenome (GOLD analysis project Ga0247829, IMG submission 207765) | Soil microbial communities from agricultural site in Penn Yan, New York, United States - 12C_Control_Day4 | ecosystem: Environmental > Terrestrial > Soil > Agricultural land | place: USA... | reverse complement strand
CAGGGGAGTACAGAGCGCCGCGGCACGCGGACCGCAATCCCCGATCGTACCACAGGCAATCGGCCGATCGGTCGATCGGCAGATCGGTCGATGGGATCGCCTATTTCTGAGTCGCCGGCTTGTACGGGGCGTAATAGCCGCTGCGGGTGCGGATCTTCGCGTTCTTGAACTCCGGTTTGTCGACGAGCCGCACTTTGACGACGCGCCAGGCGCCGTCCAGCTTCGCGTTGGACGACACGTAGCCGATGCTGTAGCGGCCGGAGATCTCGCGAAGGATCCTCTCGTACATGCCCTCGAGTTCCTTGAGCGAAGTGGGGAAGAACGCCTGGCCACCGGTCGTGGACGCGAACCGCGTCAGGATCTGCTGCTGTTCGTGGCGGCCGCTGCCCTGATGCTGCAGATAACCAATCGAGTACACCGTGACGTCGGACGCCTTCAGCAGGTCGAGCAGCTCTCCCTGGGTCATCGCACTCCGCGTGTCGCCGCCATCCGTGTAGAGAACGAGGATCTTGTCTCCGGTCTGTGAGTACGCGCCATTCAGATAGACGCCCAGGGCGTCGTACAGCGCGGTGTAGCCATCAGGCTTGCGCGAGCGGATCCGTTCGATGAGACGCGGGTAATCATCGAGACCAAAGCGCGCCACGCGCACCTCGATGTCGAAGTCAGTCAACGTGACGTCGAGAATGTTGTCGACCGTGTTGAGGAACTTGATCGCGGCGGTCTGCACATCCTTGATGTCTTCCAGCATGCTGCCGCTGTTGTCGATCATGAAGCCAAGGTGCAGCGGCGGGGCGCTCTCAGGCTCACCACCGGCGAAGAACTTGACCGCCTGCCGCTTGCCGTCTTCGAGAATCTCGAAGTCCGCCTCGCTGAGGTTGAGGATCGGAGCGCCACTCTTGTCGGTGACGACGACACCAAAGTGAACGAGGTCGACGCCGCTGCGGAATACCTGCTGCGCGCTGAGCAGAGCAGTCGATACCACCAGAACCGCAGCCGCCATGCTCACTCGAGACATCGCGCCCTCCCTCGTCTCACCCCGGTGATTCGTTACGTGTGGCCTAGAACACCTTGTAGGCACTCACCCGGATCACGTGAGTGCCCTGCGTACCGTCCGCGTTGAGGCCGCGGAAGCCATACCCCCACTCGATGGCGCCAAGAATACCGAACGGCGCGGGCGCTTCCAGCGCGCCGCCGATGCCAGTGTAATTCCGGTACGAGCGGCCGTAACCACGATCTCGCACAACCGCCGAGTCGAGAAAACCGTCGAGCCTGACAAACCTGCTGACGGACCACGCAACGGATCCGCGCGCAACGCCGCCGCGATCGTATCGCACAAGAGCCGCTGGGTACCCATGCAACCGGTTGTCGAACGTACCGAATGTGTATTGGCTGAACCGATCGAGGTCCTGCCCCGCCATGAAGGTCGCCTCGACGCGCGTGACGAGCGTTGGACGGATCGCGGTGGATCGGGAAACGCCGCCCCCATACCTCTGAAACGTGGCGGTCTCCGCGGCATAGCCATCCGCCGTTCGTCCCCACATCCGCCACCCGGCGCGGCGTGCCGGGTTCCACCAGATCGATCCAGCCCATCCTCCTCGCTGGCCTTCGAGAGCAACGCGCGCGCCGTGCACGACCTGATTGGCCGGTACGACGAACGACGGGGAGGTCTCGTCCGCCGCGGAGAGCCTCGTGTAATCGAATTCGTAAGCGGTCCGGATCGTCAGTCTCGGTGTGATCGGGTGCAGCAGCCAGACCGACGCATGCGCAGGACGCTGCTTGAGGTTCTCCTCATAGATCTCACGCCCGTGCTGGAACGCACGGTCGTTGTACGACGACGCGATTCCGAAGGCGCGCCCGGCGAGTTGCCAGCGGGTGTGGCCAAGGGACGGCGCCGACAATGCGAGCTGCGCGTACGTGCCGCCGAAGAACGCGTTCACCTGCGCGCCTGTGCCGAACAGATCGAAGTCGACGTAACTGACGCCGGCGAACGGCAGCGGCACACTGATGTTTGGATCGATGATGACGCCGCCCGCGAGCGTGCGCACGCGAGTGGAGCGTTCTGCTACAGCAACTCGCACGGGCGTCGCCGCATCTTCCTTGGTACCCACCCGCTTCAGATACCGGTAGCCGTCAGGCGTGTCGCGCAGCATCACGGACGAGGATGCATGCGCGTCTCGGAGCCGCGCGTCGAATTGCGGCGGGTCGATCTCGTGCGATTTGATGGTGAGCAGGCGATGGATCGGCGTGCGGTGCGCCGCCCCTTCATAGATCTGCCGCACGTCCGAGCGCGCGAGCAGCCACATCCCGTGTGGACCAGTGCGGAAACTATCCACCTGTTCTGACGACACGATGGGCCCACGCAAGGCGGTCTGCGTAGCCGCGACTCGCACCATGGCGAACGTGTCCATGGCAATCCACGCGCGTCCGCGAAAGAGTGTCACGGCTGAATCGAGCGGCTCGAACGCCACGACGTAACAACGCATCCGGTCGACAACCTCCTCGCCCAGGAGACGGTACGTGTAGACGCTGGTCAGGTTTATCGCGAGCGGCGGCGCGGCCACCCGCTCCGGCTCGAGCAGGGGTAACCTCGGAACGGCGCTTCCCTTGAACTCGATGCCGTTCACTCGGATTGCGCGCTGCTCCAGATCCGTCACCCCGGGTGCCGTGTAGATGACCGTGTCGGAGGAGATGGTGATTGGCGCGGGAAAGCCCGGCGCCTCGAACGTGAGGGTAAGCACACCCGTCGAGATCGTGCGCGTGACGAGCGCCGCCTGTCGCCTCGCAAATGCCTGGTGTCGCGCGACGATTTCATTGGCGGTCAGACGCCGTGCGCCCCGCACCTCGACGCCCTCGACGAACGCATCCGCGGGAACGGCTGCCGCGCCGGCGAGCGACCGCAATAACCGGTAGGTCTCGATCGCGTCGGCGGGCGCGTCCATCACCCACTGCTCCGCCCCGCCGAAGGTCGTCGCTGCGAGCGCCGTCTTCAGATCCGGAGCCTTGACCAGAGGCCACACGGGAACAGCGGCCTGACCGGGCTGGCGGGGGCCGATCAGCACGTCCGCGTAGCCGGCGAGCTCACGATCCGCCGGCGCGCGCAGGGCCAGGCGAACGTCCCCGCCAAGTCGCGAGCGCAGATCGGTCAGCCGAAGTTTCAACGCGTAGGCCGTTCGTTCCGCCGTGACGGCGCGGGGATCCCCTCCCAAAACGACGGGCCGGCCCGCGCGTGAGCGGATCGTATCCACCGCGGCGGCAAGGGCCTGAACGCTCTCTCCGCCGTCAAGGACGACGATGGTGATGCCGCGCAGGTCGTCGGGGAGCAGAACCGCCTGGCCAGACGAGATCGTAATCGCAAGACACAGAGGGCATGGTGGTTGCGCCGCCTGCTGTGCCTGGCCGGTCGTCCCGAGAAGGAGAAGCCACAGGATGAGCGTTCCCAGCCCGGCGTATAATGAGCGTTCGGTCATGACAACCGGGCGGGGCACAGGCCCTCGCGAGGATCGCCTGACGTGCGCGTAGTAGCCATCTGTCAGGACGAACTCGTCATTCGGACTCTTGACGACGTACTGAAGTCCGCGTTCGAACTGGACTTCCTCGTCGAAAGCCGGCCGCTGGCAAGGCGGCTCCATGAAGCGGGGATCACCGTCACTGTTGGCGACCCGCGGCGGGTCGATACCTACCTCAAGGCCGACATCTCCCCCACCACCTGTTTCATCGTCGAAGACAACGGCCGGCGCAGCCCGAAGAAGACCCTTTCCGCGATCCGGGATGCTGGCGGAACGCTGACCTACGTGATTCATACCGGTGCCGGCGTGAAGCCGCGCAATTCGGAAGCGCTCAAGGCGGAGTTCCCCGACGTCAGCGACATGGACCTGTGCGAGCTGGTCAGGCCGACACTCGTGACCGAGCTGAGCCGGTCGATGACGCGCGCGAGGGTGCAGCAGTATCAACGCTACTTCGCGGATGCAGATCGCGTGCTGATTCTGCTGCATAACGATCCCGATCCCGATGCCCTGGCCAGCGGGCTCGCGCTGCGCAACCTGCTTCGGCGCACCAAGACGACGGCGATCATCGGCGCGATGCAGGGAGTCACGCGGCCGGAGAATCTTCGCATGGCGAACATGCTCGATATCCACGTCGAGCCGATCACGCCCGCGTCGTTCAACGACTTCGACCGCATTGCGACCGTCGACGTGCAGCCCCACTACTTCGGCGGTCAGCTCCTGCGGGCCGACCTCGTCATCGACCATCACCCGGAGCAGCCGGGCTACATCGCCGTGTTCAAGGACATCAGGGCGGATTACGGGTCCACCTCCACCATCCTGACCGAGCACCTGCGCTCGGTCGACGTGAACATCTCGGAGCGAACCGCGACCGCGATGCTCTATGCGATCAAGTCCGATACGTTGTTTTTCGCCCGTCATACCAATCGCGACGATCTCGAGGCCTTCACTTTCCTCTATCCGCTGGCCGACGCTACGCTGATTCGCAAGATGGAGGGAGCGGAAATCACGCTGGACCGGCTCGAATATGTCACGCGCGCGAGCCAGGGCGGAGTAATGCGCGACCAGGTGTTCAGCGCCTTCATCGGCGGCGCGCCGCGCGAGGATTTCATCCCCTACACCGCCGACTTCTTCCTCCAGCTCGAGAACGTCAAGTGGACGATCATCGCGGGCGTGGTTGGCAACTCGCTGATCCTCAGCGTGAGAAACCTGGGTTACTCACGCAACGCTGGCGAGTTCGTGAAGCGGTGGTTCGCTGATATCGGCAGCGCTGGCGGGCACCGCGCCATGGCGAAGGCCGTCGTGCCGATCGACCGCTTCCGCCAGAAATTCGGCGACCTCGACGGTCAGGCGATGACGGAAAGCATCGCCAACATGGCCGCACAGTTCCTGAAGGAGGCGGCGCCGGAAAAGAAGCCCAGGGAACCGGTGGCCAGATAGGCTTCCGGCTCCCGGCTTCAGGCTTCCGGCTCAGGCTTCCGGTCGCGTCACGCGTCAGCAACGAAGCAGGATTTCAGTATTAGCGAGCGCATGCCCGGACGTCAGAAATCCGCCGGAAGCCTGGAGCCGGAAACCACGCTAGCGAGCCCCCAAAGCCTGATCGAGATCCGCGATCAGGTCCTCAGGATCTTCCAGGCCGATCGACAGTCTTGCCATCGAATGCGTGACGCCGGCGCGCTGCAGCTCTTCCTCCGAATGCCCCCACTGTGAAGTCAGGACTGGCAGACTGCAGAGGCTCTCGACGCCGCCCAGCGAGGCGGCGCGATTGAACACCTTCAGCCGGTCGAAGAACCGTGCCGCCCCCTCGTAACCGCCTCCGACATCGACACACATCATCCCGCCAAAACCTCGCATCTGCTTGCGGGCGATCTCATGGTCCGGATGCTGCGGAAGGCCGGGATAGTACACAGTCCTGGCGCGCGGGTCCGCGGCCAGCCACTGCGCCACCGTGAGGGCACTCGCGTTGTGACGCTCCATCCGAACGGTCAGCGTCTTCAGGCCGCGGCCGAGCGCATATGCGGGGTGCGGATCGAGCACCGTCCCGAACATACGGCGCGCTTTCTTGACTGGCTCGAGCAGCGTGGCGGGACCGGCGAGCACGCCGGCGGTGACATCGCTGTGGCCGTTGAGGTACTTCGTCGCGCTGTGCATCACGATGTCAACGCCGAGCGCGCGGGGCTGCTGGTTCACGGGGCTTGCGAAAGTGTTGTCGATGACGGAGATGACCCCGCGCCCGCGGCACGCGTTCGCGACGGCCGCGATATCGACGCATCGCAGTGTCGGATTGATCGGGGACTCGAACCATACGAGCCGCGTGGCGTCCGAGATGACCTGTTCCGGATTTCGCAAGGCCTCGATCGGCACAAAGCGCGAGGTGATGCCGAATTTCGGCAAGAGATCAGCGATCAGGTGCAGCGTGCCGCCATAGATGGCGGCGCTGCAGACGATCTCGTCCCCCGATTTCAACAGCCCGAGCAGCGCGGTCGTGGTCGCCGCCTGGCCGCTCGACAGCAGCATGGCGGTGTCGGCGAGCTCGAGCTTCGCAAGCTTCTGTTCCACCGCGGTGACCGTCGGGTTGCCGTAGCGTGTGTAGAGATACTTCTGCGACCGGCCCTCGTTGTAGTCGCGGATTTCCTCGGCGGTCTCGAAGACAAACGTGGTGGTTTCGTAGATCGGAGTGGTCAGGGGCTCCGCATCGCGAAGCACACCTGCGGCACGCTGGACGAGCTCTGTGGCGATCTTCATTCAGAGAGCTTACAACTGCGAGGGAGCGGCCTGGCCGCCATTCACAGGTTGGACCGGTCCCGATGGTTCGGCGCCGGCCCCGACGATGGGCTCGATGAACTGTCGATAGGCGTCTTCGTACCCGCGGTCCACCAGTTCGGCCACAGTTTGCGTGCGATCGGAACGCTCATCGTACACGCCGCCGAGATCGAGTGGTGTCAGAGGATTGTGCGGCGGACGTATGACAAATACCGACGCGAAGCGGCCGGCGAACTGTTCGAGCGCGTCGCGGAGCGCCGCGGTCTCGAACGTGGCGAGATGTTCCCCGGCGCGACCGCGGAGGTCCGCCCGCCCGGCACTCAGTTCGTGCGCGCGACCCTCGGGCGGCGCCGCGGCGACGAGGATGATCTGCTCGGCGCCCGCGTGCCCCGCTTCTTCGACCAGCCGGGCAAGACCTTCGGGCCGGTCGCACAGCCGATGTGCCTCGCCGCGCCACGGTCCTTCCGCTGAGAACTGCACGAGATGCGGCTCGGTGGCGAGCGGCACCGATAGAGCCGCGCTCAGCGCGTCGAGCACGTGATCCCGCGCGACGCCGGCAAGATCGAATGCCTCGACCCGCCTGGCGACGGGGTCGGGCACGGGCCGCGAGAAGAAACGATTGCGGCGCTGCGCGGAGAGGTGCGCGAAGACGAGGTCGCGGCGCGCGTCCATATCGTGCACCGTGACCAGCAGCTCGCGGAATCCCGGCTGCCCCTGATTCTCGGCGAGCAGCTCGACGTACTTCCGCGCGAGATCACGCCGCCCCGGCAGCGCGAGCGGCGCCGCGCCGCGAATCAGGTTCCATAGATCGGAAGCGCAGCGGTCGACGAGCGATTCGGCAGACAACGGCGCGCCGACCAAACGCGACAAGAACCCGCGCCGCGCGCGGCGCCGCACGGGATCGCCCACGTGGGCAGCTATCGCAGCGGCGATCAGGATGGCGACCGCTGCAAGCAACGCGAACAGCACGAGGCGAGGGACGACGGTTGGAAGCGCGGTGGGAACGAACAGCGTCGACACCCAGCCGGTGAAGCTGGACGTGAGACGCGTGCCGGCGCCCTCCAGCCCCACGAGCGACAGCACGAGGCCGAACAGGCCGACAACCACGGCGGCCGCGAGCAGCGCCAGTGGCAGCAGCAGCACGAGCCCGGCGGCGAGCACCGCGTACCCCGCCAACCGGAGCGGACGCCGCCATCCATAGAACTGGCGCGACGAGCGGTCTTTCCAAACACCGGATGGTTCCCAGAGGCGCGCCGCGCCGTCGATGGCGGCGAAGAGCGCCGACGCGGCACCGATCCCTCGTCCGCCCACGAGATCGATCTTCACGCCGGCTTCGTGCAGGGCGCGCAGAACGCCCGCATGATATGCCCCTGCCGTGCCGGACCCCGTGAGCAGCAGCGCCGTGCGCAGCCGAGTGGAGTAGGACCGTTCCGGCAGATCGGGCGTGATCACGCGCGCGCGCCGTCCTCGTCGTGCAGCGTGACCAGCTTGACGATCTCGAAACGCCGCGAACCGTTGGGAGTAGTGACGTTGACCTCGTCGCCTTCTTCTTTGTTGACCAGCGCGCGGCCGATCGGCGACGCCGTGGAGATCATGCCGTGTTCGGGGTCGGCATCCTCGGGCATGACGAGTTGATAGATCACCATCTGCCCCTGAGGGTCCTTCAGGTGGACGGTGGAGCCGAATCCCACCTTGTCGTGAGGTACTTTATCGAGGTTCATCAGCGAGATCTCGCTCACGCGCTTCTTGAGCATGCTGATCCGTGCCTCAACGAGCCGCTGGCGTTCCTTTGCCGCGGCATACTCCGCGTTCTCGCGGAGGTCGCCCAGTTCCCGAGCGCGCTGAATCTCCTTCGGCAGTTCGGTCTTGAGCTCCTTCTCGAGCTGGCCGATCTCCTCTTCGAACTTCTTGAGAATGCGGGCTTTCATCGAGCTGATGGTATCACTCGGGCCAAGTAGAATCGTGCTGTGGAGCAGGTGACGAGCCGGAACAACGCGCTGGTGAAGCGGTTCCGCGATATGGCGCGTGAAGGGCGGATTGATGACACGGTGCTCCTTGATGGTGCGCACCTGCTCGACGAGGCGCTGCGGTCGGCAGTCACACTCGAGGTCGCGGCATTTTCCGACGAAGCGGCCGTTCGGCACGCGACCCTCGTCGACGAATGTGAGCGCTCGGGAGCGCGTGTGGTCACGCTCCCGGCCTCGCTCGCCAACACGATCAGCCCCGTCCGCAAGGGTTCGGGCGTCGTGGCGCTCGCGCGGATCACGATGCCCGAACTGGAGACCGTGATCGCGACTCATCCACCACAATTGCTGCTGGTTCTCGACAGTGTGCAGGACCCCGGTAATGTCGGCGCCATCATCCGAACGGCGGAGGCCTGTGGCGGGAGCGCAGTGATCGCAGGTGCAGGTACAGCGGACCCGTTCGGATGGAAGGCCCTCCGTGGCAGCATGGGGAGCGCTTTCCGCCTGCCCATCGCCGCCGCCGCCGACGCCAGCATCGTGCTCCAGAAGATTGGCCGCGCTCGAATTCGCACCTTCGCCATGGTGCCTCGAGGTGGCGTGCCGCCGCACCGCGCGAACCTCGCGGCGCCATCAGCGATCCTGCTCGGCGGCGAGGGAGCCGGCCTCTCACGCGAGCTCACCGAAAGCGTGGATGAACAGCTGACGATCGAGATGCGGTCGCCCGTCGAATCACTGAACGTGAGCGTTGCCGCCGCACTCGTCCTCTACGAGGCGTCCAGACAGAGGGCACATGTCGCTGTTCGATGACCTCGACGAAACGGCGCGAAGCGCAGCGAAGTCGGGCGAAGCCCCGCGCAGCGGGGCGAAGGCGGACACCCCGCTCGCCGAGCGCATGCGCCCGCGAACCTTGGACGAGTTCGTCGGGCAGGACACGCTGATCGGTCCTGGCCGTCCGTTGCGTCAGGCCATCGAGCAGGACCGCCTGCAGTCGATCATCCTCTGGGGACCGCCCGGTACCGGTAAGACCACGCTCGCTCGATTGATCGCGACCGCGACGAAGGCGCACTTCATCTCATTCAGTGCGGTGCTGTCGGGAATCAAGGAGATCCGCACGGTGATGGGCGAAGCGGAAGAGGCGCGGCGCCGTACCGGCCGCCGCACCATCCTCTTCGTCGACGAGATCCACCGCTTCAACAAGGCGCAGCAGGACGCGTTCCTCCCCCGCGTCGAAGCTGGTGACATCGTTCTCATCGGCGCGACCACCGAAAACCCCTCGTTCGAGGTGAACTCCGCGCTGCTCTCGCGCTCGAAGGTCCACGTACTCAAGCCGCTCGGGCTGCCGGAGATCACGACCATCCTCCGCCACGCCGTCGACGACGAGGAGCGTGGGCTCGGACGGCTGAGGCTCGTCGTCGATGACGAGGCACTGAACGCGATCGCGAAGTACGCGAATGGCGACGCGCGCGTCGCGCTGAACTTCCTCGAGACGGCTGTGACGACCGCTGGTGCCGCGGGCCGCATCGACACCGCACTCGTTGCCGACCTCGCGCAGAACCGCGCCCTCCTCTACGACAAATCGGGCGAGGAGCACTACAACCTGATCTCAGCGCTGCACAAATCGATGCGCAACAGTGATCCGGATGCGGCAGTCTACTGGCTCGCGCGCATGCTCGAAGCGGGCGAAGACCCGCTCTATGTCGCTCGTCGTCTGGTGCGGTTCGCGTCAGAGGACATCGGCAACGCGGATCCACAGGCGCTCACGATCGCCCTCGCGGCGAAGGACGCCGTCCACTTCATGGGCATGCCGGAGGGCAACACGGCGCTTGCCCAGGCGGCTATCTATATGGCCGTCGCTTCGAAGAGCAACGCGGTCTATCGCGCGTATCTGGACGCAGCGGAAGCCGCCACGACAGACGTCGCGGAGCCGGTGCCGCTGCACCTGCGGAACGCGCCGACACGGCTGATGAAAGAGCTCGAGTACGGGAAAGGCTATCGCTACGCGCACGACGAAGGGGAAGGGATCGCGCGCGGAATGGAGTGCCTGCCGCCGGCGCACGCAGGCCGTCGGTTCTACGAGCCGACAGAAAGAGGACTCGAGGCGCGCATCAGGCAGCGCCTCGACGAAATCAGAAAGAAACCTTCTTGAACATCTCGGCGCGAAGCGGCAGGATGAACGAGAAGCGGAAATCTCCCTGCATCCGGCCGATCGGGATGCCGACGAGATCTCCATCACGGTTCAACACCCCGCCGCCGGAGACGCCGGGATGGCCGTCGGTCAGACAGGTGACCAGGCTGTTCGGCGTCTTCTGGCCCACGTAGCCGGTTGCGACGATGATGCCCTTTGAGTAATCGTTGCCCAGACGGAAGATCGGGTCGGCGAACTCGAAGCCGAACGCCAGGTTCGGATTGAGCGCCGGCAGTTCGATCTTTTCCTTGACCTTGACGATCGCCCAGTCACCGGGATCCACTTCGACCTTCGCGTCACCGTAGTCGACGACGCGGGCATTGAGCAGCTTGCCGTCGTACGCAATTTTCACCGAGGTGATCTTGCGCGGATCCGCCAGGCCTTCCTGCCCGAGCGCGACGACGCCGTGCTTGACGGTGATGAAGTACCCGTTACCCAGATAACCGGCGGTGCCGTAGCTGCTCGATCCCCGGTCGTCGTACGAATACAGCTCGACAAAGCTCTGACGCCGCTCGCGGAGCAGGTCGAGCGGGAACAGGCCCATCTCGTCGCTGAGCCGGCGCTTCACGTCATCGACGATTGCGTCTACATTGGGCGGCGCGACGGGGTCGAGCCGGCCGGCAGTGCCGGTAGCGAGGAGAGGTTCACGGTTTCGCAACTCGGTGAGCTCCGCACGAAGCGCGGCGAACTGCGCTTCGGTATCGGCATTCTGGCGTGCCCCCAGGTAGTTACCCAGACCGAAGAAGAAGAGGGCAAAGGCGAAAGCGACGACGGCCGGTAACGTACGACGAGTGGACATAACAAATCTCCAAGTTCGGCAACCGGAACCGCTCTCGTGAAATTGAGAACATCCGGCTTTGCGCACCCGGGGGGGTGGCCTTTATCGCTTGGACCCAACGCAGACACGGAGCCTCGCGGCTCTTGTTGCGTAGCGAGTTGCTGGGATGACGAAAGTGTAGAAGGAGCGTTGAGGCGAGTCAAGGATAAAGCGCGGGACCGCAACGGCTTACGGATGAGGCAAGGCGCCGCCTGCAATGCTGAACGCTGAGGGGTGAATCGTGAAGTAAGGGGCAAGGGCCAAGGTGGCAAGGGTTCACGAAATTGCACGGTGTGAATGCGTCAGTTCAGCTTCTCGGCGAGTCGGCGAACCGTGTTGTAGTTTCGCACCGTGACCGGACAGCCAAGGGCTCTATCGAGCTTCAGTCCGGCGATCGTCGACTCGCTGAACGACTTGCGGCAGCGCCAGTACAACTCGCCTCCTGCGATCGACAGCAGGTCGATTGCGTTCGACATCGCGGCAACCGCCTTCACGACCTCCGCTGGCGGCGCGTCTTTGAGCAACCCGACGTAC
>Ga0247829_10001115_pt1 | contig 11781 bp, 13 predicted proteins | sample 12C_Control_Day4_FD_207765 | JGI IMG/M metagenome (GOLD analysis project Ga0247829, IMG submission 207765) | Soil microbial communities from agricultural site in Penn Yan, New York, United States - 12C_Control_Day4 | ecosystem: Environmental > Terrestrial > Soil > Agricultural land | place... | reverse complement strand
AGCGCATGCCTCTCGAACAGCTCGAGGTACTGGGCGAGCCTGCGCGGCACGAGCGTGTAGGTGCGCACGTCGACTATCATTTGGCCCGCTCCGGCGAGTTGCGCTTACGGCGAGGCCACGAACACCGGGATCTGCCGCGCCGTCTTCGTCTGATACTCCGCGTAGGGCGGGAAGGCCGCCACGGCCAGCGCCCACAGCCGATCGCGCTCGGCCTTGTCCTCGACCTCGCGCACGCGCATCGGCCGCACGACAGTCAGATCGCGCAGCTCGACCTGCGGATTGACGCGCAGGTTGTGCACCCAGACCGGGTCCTTCGGCGCTCCGCCCTGCGAGCCGACGAGCACGTAGCTGTCGCCGTCCTTGACGCGCATCAGCGGCGTCTTGCGGGTGGCGCCCGTCTTGTTGCCCTTGTGCGTGACGATGATCACGGGCAGGCCGGTGTCGCGCAGCGTCGTGCCCTTGGTGCCGCCGCTGCTCTCGTAGAGCTCGACCTGCTCGCGCACCCAGTCCCGCGGGCTTGGAATGTACTTGGCCGTCATGGCTGGACTCCTTGCTTGCTGCAGACGTCAACGTCACTTGCCCTGGAAGGTCGGCTTGCGCTTCTCGACGAACGCCCGCACCGCTTCCTTGTGGTCCTCGCTCCCCTGCGCGCGCAGCATGCGCTCGGCCTCGCGGTCGATCGCCGTCGCGTAGCTGATCTCCATCGCCTCGTCGAGGTTGTCCTTGATGTAGCGGAAGGCGATGCTCGGCCCCTCGGCCAGCTTGCGTGCCAGGGCGAAGGCCTCCTCCCGCAGCGCCTCGGCGGCGACGACGCGGTGCACGATGCCGAGCTCCGCCGCCCGCGCCGCCGGCACGCGCTCGTTGGTCAGCAGCAGCTCGCGGGCGCGCGACGGGCCGACCGCGCGCGACAGCAGCCAGGCGATGCCGTAGTCGCCGCTGAGGCCCACCCCGACATAGCCCGTGCTCACGAACGCGCTCTCCGCGGCCACCCTGATATCGCACGCGAGCGCGATGGCGAGGCCCGCCCCCGCCGCCGGGCCGGGAAGGGCCGCCACCGTCGGCTTGCGCAGCGCGTAGAGCGCGCCGCCGATGCCGTGGTGTCTCGCCCGCATGATCCGATAGCGCTCGTCGGGGCTCTGGTCCGCGCCGGGGCGGCGGTCCCCCATGCCCTTGACGTTGCCGCCGGCGCAGAAGGCCGTGCCTGCTCCCGTGACGAGAAGCGCCTTGACCGTGTCGTCGGCATCGCAGGCGGCGATCGTGCGCTCGAGCGCAGGCGTCATCTCCGGCGACAGGGCGTTGCGCGCCTCGGGCCGGTTCAGCGTCAGCGCCGCCACCCCATGCCGGATCGAGCACAGCAGTTGTTCGGTGCCGGTGTCGACGCTGCGCTCTGCCGCCATGGCCGTGGTTCCTCTGATGTCTCCGGTTGCGAGGCGCCGGTCGGCCGGCATCTTCCCACGGCAATCCCGCGGTGTCATCGTCCCCGACGATCGCAAGAGGGTTGATAGCAAGAAACCAGGGAGTGCATTCGCCGTGGCGACGCATCGTGAGTTCATCTACGTCAAGGCGCCGGACGGCATGCCGGAGCCGGGCTGCTTCCGCCTCGTCGAGGCACCGATCCCGAGGCCCGCCGACGGCCAGGTGCTGGTGCGCACGCACTACTTGTCGATCGATCCCTACATGCGCCGGCAGATGGGTGGCGGCCATGGCCAGTACGCCAATCCTCTGAAGGTCGGCGACGTCATGATCGGTCGCGGCGCCGGCGTCGTGATCGAGAGCCGCCATCCCGCTTTCAAGGCGGGCGACGCAGTGCAGAGCGCGTTCGGCTGGCGCGAGCACGTCGTCCTCGACGGCAAGGGCCTGCGCAAGCTGCCGCCGGATCTGAGACCGCTCTCCCTCAGCCTCGGCCTCCTCGGCCAGTCCGGCGCAACCGCCGTGGTCGGTCTCGTCGACATCGCCGGCATCAGGGACGGCGAGACCGTCGTCGTCTCGGCGGCAGCCGGCGCCGTCGGCAGCGCCGTCGGCCAGATCGCGCGCATCAAGGGCTGCCGCGCCATCGGCATCGCCGGCGGGCCCGAGAAGTGCCGCCATGTGATCGCCGATCTCGGCTTCGACGCCTGCGTCGACTACAAGGCGGGCCCCATCGGGCCGGCGCTCGCCAAGGCCGCTCCCGAGGGCGTCGACATCTACTTCGACAACGTCGGCGGCGACATCCTCGACGCGGTTCTGCTGCACCTCAACGCCGATGCGCGCGTGCCCGTCTGCGGGCAGATCTCGCAGTACAACGCCGGCGACGGCCGCGGCCTGCGCAACTTCGGCGCCGTGCTCAACAAGTGCGTCCGCATCCAGGGCTTCCGCATCGGCAGCCATCTGGTGCGTCGCGACCAGGCGCTCGGCGAGCTGATGGACTGGCATCGCGCCGGCCGCCTGAAGTACCGCGAGACCGTCGCCGAGGGCCTCGAGCAGGCCCCCGCCGCCCTCATCAACCTGCTGTCCGGCGGCAACACCGGCAAGCAGGTCGTCCGCCTCGCGGCTGCTGGATAGCGCCATTGCAATACGCGACGCGCGGAGGGTCCGGCGGCAGGGACCGCCGGACCCGCTTTTGCGATCTGCCGTAAGCTTACTTCTTCGGCGTCGGGGTATCCGTTCCCGTCATGCCGCGCGAGCCGGTGTTGGGCACGGAGGCAGTGACGAGCCCCTTGTTGCACGCGGCGGTGAACTCCGCCTGCGTCAGCTTGCCGTCGCTGTTCGCGTCCGCGGCCTTGAAGTCGGTCACGGTGTCTTGGGCCTGGGCCTGCGCTACGCTACCCGCCTTGGCGGCGTCGAGCTTGTTCCATGCGGCCGTGCACTCGGCCGCGGACATCTTCGCCGCGCCGCTGCCGGGGGTTGTCTGTGCGACGGCCGGGACTGCGAGCGCCACGATGGCCGCTGCCAGGATGCTGCCTGCGATCTTCATGCGTTTTTTTTCCTTTGCACGTTGAGACGGATTTCCACGGCGTGCAGGGACAACAGCGCAAGAGGGGAGAGGTTCCGGCTGATGTTGGCCGCGCCTCGCAGGCGCGAAATGCTCGAGCTTGCGGGATGCCGTGACTGCGAGCGTCTTACGCCGCCAGCCGTGCCACCACGTCGCGCTCGATCGCGCGCAGCCCCGGCGTCCATTGCGCAACCTTGGATGACACCAGGTTCGCCTCCGAGCGCAGGATCAGGCCGTCGTCGAGAATCCGCAGGCCGTTGGCGCGCAGCGTCGAGCCCGTCGTGGTGATGTCGACGATCAGCTCCGCCAGCCCCGCCGCCGGCGCGCCTTCGGTGGCGCCGAAGCTCTCGACGATGCGGTAGCCCGTGACGCCGCGGCCCGAGAAGAACCGCCGCGTCAGGTTCATGTACTTGGTGGCGACCAGCACCCGCCGCCCGTGCAGGCGCCGGAAGCTCGCCGCCATCTCCTCGAGGTCCGCCATGTGCCGCACGTCGATCCAGCAGTCGGGCACGGCCACCACCACGTCGGCGTGGCCGAAGCCGCATCCCCTCAGGAACGCCACGCGCTCGTCGCAGTCGGCGATCGTCTCGCGCAGCAGGTCCTCGCCGGTGATGCCGAGGTGTGCGGTGCCGTTCTTGATGTGCTGGGCGATCTCGGCGGAGGAGACGAAGTTCACCTCCACGCCGGAGAGCCCCTTGATCTCCGCCTTGTAGCCGCGCGCCGAGCCCGAGCGCACCACGACCAGCCCGGCCTTGGCCAGCATCTCCGCGCACTGCTCCATCAGGCGGCCCTTGGAGGGCAGCGCCAGGACGAGCTTGTCGCTCATGGTGCACCCCCTGGTACACCCCCGGGCGCGTCCCCGTTCAGCGCCGCCAGCAGCCGCTCGGTGTGGATCGACGAGCCGACGGCCGGCACGGGCGAGGGCGCGCCGACATCCGAGACGAGGCTGTCGTAGCGCCCGCCGCCCGCCACCGGGCTGCGCGGGCCGAGTCTTGGCACGCTGATCTCGAACACGAAGCCCGTGTAGTACTCGAGGTTGCGGCCGAACTCGGCGGAGAACGTGGCGTCCCACGTCGACACGCCCAGCCCCTCCAGCAGGTCGAGCCGCCGCCGGTAGGCATCGAGCGCCCCGCCGAGGTCGATCCCGTGCGGGCCCAGCAGCTCCTCGATCCGCCGCGCCGTGTCGCGTGCGGGGGCCCGCACCGCCACGTAGCTCTCGATCAGCGCCGCCGTCTGCGGCTCGAGCGGCGGCTCGCGCGCGTCGGCCGCCTCGGCCAGCACGCGCGCGGCGATCTCCTCCAGCGTGCGCGTGCCGATCAGCTCGAGCCCCGCCCGGTCCATGTGCTCGGCGACGAGCACCAGCGCCTCCTCGGGCTTCTCGGGATCGAGGCGATCGATGAGGTCGCGCGGCACGCCCTGCGGTTGCAACGCCGCCCGCGAGGTGAGGCGCACCAGCTCGGCATGGAACGCTTCCGGCCGCCAGAAATGGTGGTGCAGCCGCCGCCGCCATCGCCGCGGCATGGGCAGCGCATCCAGCAGCGCATCGAACAGCCCGAGATCGCCGAGGCTCAGCTGGAAGCGCTCCAGCCCCGTCTCGCGCAGCGCCTCGGCGATCAGAGCCAGCACGGCGGCATCGTCCTGCTCGCGGTCGGCGGCAGCGAACGACTCGATGCCGGCCTGCCGGAACTCGCGCGGATGGGCGCTGTCGGTACTGCCCGCCTGGTAGCGGAATGCCGGGCCGTTGTAGCAGTAGCGGGCTTCCACGCGGCCGCCCGGATGCCGCGCCAGATGCAGCCGGCAGGTCGGCACCGTCAGGTCCGGGCGCAGGCACAGCTCCTCGCCCTCGGGATCGGTGAACACATAGGTGCGCGCGCGCAGCTCCTCGCCCACCACGTCCAGGAACAGCCCCGCCGGCTGGATCACGCTCGGCGCCACCTGCTCGTAGCCCGCACGCGTGAAGGTCGCGATCAGGCGCTGCGCCTGCGCGTTGAGGGCCTCCACGTTCTGTGCGGCTTCCGCGGCCATGCGTTTAGTGAGCCTCGGCGGTTGAGGCGCCTCCCCCTCGAGGGGGGAGGACGGAACGCCACGGACTTAGCTCGCCCATCTCGACCATCGATCTGATACCAACCGGCGAGCCAAGTTCGATGGCGTTCCTGGTGGGGATGATGCTGGCGAGCGCGAGGTTGGCATGATCTCTACGCCTTGTGCCGCGCCAGCACCTCGCGCACGGCCTCGACCATGCGCGCCTCCTCCACGGAGACCTGCGCCGGGCGTCCCTCGCGCCATTCCTTGGAGTCTTTGATGCTGGCGGCAGCCTTGGCGCCCTCGATCAGGTCCTTGATCTGCACTTCCCCCCTCGCGCGCTCGTCGCCGCCCTGGATCACGACGCAGGGGGCGCCGCGCTTGTCCGCATACTTCATCTGCGCCTTCATTCCGGCCGTGCCCAGGTACATCTCGGCACGGATGCCGGCGGTGCGCAGGGTCTGCGTCAACTTCTGGTAAACCGGCAGCTCGCCCTTATCCATGACGAGCACGACGACCGGCCCACCGGTTGCGCCTGCATCCGACCTGCCGAGCGCGGCGAGCGCCGCCTGCAGCCGCGACACGCCGATCGAGAAGCCGGTGGCCGGCACCTTGGTGCCCAGGAACCGCTCGACCAGCCCATCATACCGCCCGCCTCCACCCACCGACCCGAAGCGCACGAGCTGTCCGTCCTCGTTCTTGATCTGGGTGGTGATTTCAGCCTCGAACACGGGGCCGGTGTAATACTCCAGTCCGCGGACGCAGGATGAGTCAAAGCTGATTTGATCGTATCTGTAGTTCGCGGCCCACAGCAGGGATGCCATTTGTTCAAGCTCAGCAACCCCTGCCTGTCCATTGTCCGAACCACCGACTAGCTTTTTCCAGGCACCAAAACTTGCCGACCAACCAGACGCATTTTCCCCGGCGCCCATGACTGCGTACCTACTTCCCAGATACGACAGGATGGCTTCAATTTGATCGGCTTGAAGCTGGGCGCCCTTCGTGAAGTCCCCGCTTTCATCCTTGCGACCTTCGCCCAATAGCTGACGGACTCCTTCGTGGCGCAAGCGATCCCATTTGTCGATCGCTCGCAAAACAGTAAGACGCTGCCCCGCCTTCGCATCGCCGCCAAGGCCAAGCACTTCCATCAATCCGTCCAGCACCTTTCTGTTATTGACCTTCACCACATACTGCCCGCGCGGAATGCCCAGCGCCTCGAGCGTATCCGCCGCCAGCATGCAGATCTCCGCATCCGCCGCGATGTTGTCCGTCCCCACCGTGTCGGCATCGAACTGCATGAACTGCCGGAACCGCCCCGGCCCCGGCTTCTCGTTGCGCCACACGGGGCCGAACGCATAGCGGCGGAACGGCAGCGAGAGCTTCTGCTCCTTGAGCCCCTCGGCCACGTAGCGCGCCAGCGGCGCGGTCAGGTCATAGCGCAGCGACAGCCACTGCTCGTCCTCGTCCTGGAACGAGAACACGCCGGCGTTGGGCCGGTCCTGGTCGGGCAGGAACTTGCCGAGCGCCTCGGTGTACTCGATGGCCGGCGTCTCCAGCGGCTCGAAGCCGTAGGACTCGTAGACGCGCCGAATCGTCTCGATCATGCGCCACTGCGCGCGCAGGGCGTCGGCGCTCGCGTCGCCGAAGCCCTTGGGCAGGCGCGCCTGGGCCTTGTTGTCCTTGCCGGATTTTGCCATTGCAAAGCTCGTGGAATTTTCGGCGCTTATATCTGATAGGCGCTCAGGCCGCAAAGTCTCGCACGGCGATGTGGCAGAGCCGTGTATCGCGCGCTACCGTGCGGGTTGCCGCCGCCGACCATCGATCCGAGACCGCCCATGCCCAGTCCCGACGACCGCCAATTCGCCATCGCCGCCCGCATCGTCGCCGCGCGGCTGCTAGGCACCCGCACCCCGCTTACGGGCGACAACCTGCCGAGGGACTTCGACGACGGCTTCGCCATCCAGGACAAGGTCGCGGCCGGCCTCGGCTCGCCGGTCATCGCCTGGAAGGTGATGGAGGTGCCGCAGGGCCCCGTCATCTACGCCCCGATCCTGCACTCGGGCCAGGTGGCAGCCGGCGGCACATGGAACGTCGTCGGCAATCGGCCCGCCGGCATCGAGCTCGAGATCGCCTTCCGCATGGGGACCGACGTTCCGGCCGGTGCCACGCCCGCTCAGGTGCTCGACGCCGTCGCATCCGCCCACGTCGTGTTCGAGCTGTGCCAGGCCCGCATCGAGCCCATCGCCCAGCCGCGCCACGTCATGCTGGCCGACTGCATCTATAACTTCGGCATCGTTGTCGGCCCCGAGATCGCCGGCTGGCGCGGCCAGGACCTCGTGGCGCGCCCCGGCCGCCTGCTGGTCGACGGCCGGGTGCACAACGAGGGCAAGAGCGTCGATCCCATCGGCGCGTTGCAGCTGCTGCCGCCCGCCATGGCCGCGCGCGGCAAGACGCTCGCCGCCGGCCAGGTCGTCATAACCGGCAGCCTGATCGGCATGAATTGGCTCACCGGCCGCCACGCGCTCAAAGGCGTCATCGATGGCTGCGGCGAGGTCGCCATCGAGCTCGCCGCGGCCTGAGGGGCACCTCTGCAGACGTCGCGGCTTGCGCCCGCGCCCGCTCCCGTAGCAGTCTTCCTGCAAAACGAATTGCAGAATAAGGCCCGGGAGGAGCGAATGCGCGTCCACAATCTCTACGTCGACGACAAGGGCGAGACGCACTTCCGCGACATCGAGGTCGAGTGGGTCGAGGAGCGCAACGCCACGAAATACTCCAAGCGCTTTCCGGCCAGCGGCATCATGTTCGGCGAGGCGTCCCCCGCCTACGACCTCGGCTGGCATCCCGCGCCGCGGCGCCAGTACGTCATCAACCTCGACGGCGCCATGCAGATCACCGCCAGCGACGGTGAGGTGCGCACCATCGGCACCGGCGAGGTGCTGCTGGTGGAGGACACTAGCGGCAAGGGCCACCTCTCCAAGGCCGTCGCCGGCAAGATGCGCCGCTCGATCTACGTTCCCATCGATTGAGTCATCCCGGGCCTTGTGCCCGGGATCCAGCCATCCACCAGCGTCGAAGCGTGCGGCGCGGTGGATCCCGGTGACAAGCACCGGGATGACACGAAGGAGGACCGCAATGTCGGCCGTGCTGGGCAGTGGCGAGCATCGCTATCGCGTGATCGAGAACTGGGCCAAGCTGCCCGACGGCTGGGAGTTCATGGACGTCGGTGCCGTCGCCGTCGACAGCAAGGACCGCGTCTACGTCTTCAACCGCGGCGAGCACCCCATGATCGTGTTTGACCGCGAGGGCAACTTCCTGCGCTCCTGGGGCGAGGGCGTCTTCAAGCGCGCCCACGGCCTTTCCATCGACGCCAACGACACCCTCTACTGCACCGACGACGGCGACCACACCGTGCGTCGCTGCACCACCGAGGGCAAGATCGATCTCACCATCGGCATCCCCGGCAAGCCCGCGCCCTTCATGAGCGGCGAGCCGTTCCACCGCTGCACACACACCGCGCTCTCTCCCAAGGGCGAGATCTACGTCTCCGACGGCTACGGCAACGCGCGCGTGCACAAGTTCTCGCCCGCCGGCAAGCTGATCATGTCGTGGGGCGAGTCGGGCAGTGATCCCGGCCAGTTCAACATCGCCCACAACATCGCCACCGACGACGACGGCTGGGTCTACGTCGCCGACCGCGAGAACCACCGCGTGCAGGTGTTCGACGGCAACGGCAAATACGAGGCGCAGTGGAACAACCTGCACCGTCCGTGCGGCCTCTACTGCTGCCGCGGCAAGCAGCCGACCTTCGTCATCGGCGAGCTCGGCCCCGGCATGCGCGTCAACCTGAAGGCGCCGAACCTGGGTCCGCGCCTCTCCATCGTCGACGCCAAGGGCAGCCTGATCGCGCGGCTCGGTGGCAAGGAGGGGCCTGGTCTGGAGCCCGGCAAGTTCATCGCCCCGCACGGCCTGGCGCTCGACTCCAAGGGCGCCATCTACGTCGGCGAGGTCGCCTACACCAACTGGCCCACCAGCTTCCCCGACCAGAAAATGCCGCGCCCGCTCCGCTCCCTGCAGAAGCTGGAGAGGATCTGACCTCGGGGCGCACGCGTTCGCAGGCGCTTCCTCCCCCTGAGGGGGAGGAAGCAGGCAGACCTACTCCGCCGCCTCGGCCTTGGCCGCCGGCCCTTCGACCACCTTCGTCTTGAAGTCGGCCGGCGACACGATCTCCAGCACCTCGAAGTCCTCCGAGCAGGCGATCTCGCGGTGCTTGATCATCGGCGTCTGCAGGATGCAGTCGCCCTTGCGGATGGTCTTCTGGCCCTGGCCTTCGTACTCGAAGGTCGCCCAGCCGTTCATAACGTAGACGAACTGGAAGTCGCACTCGTGGATGTGCCACTTCTGCACCTCGTCCTTCATCTTCTTGCCGTTGTGGCGGATGAGGTGGGCGACGTAGTCGCCCTTGGTGCCGGCCTTGATGCCGAGGTCGCGGTACTCGAAGATCTCGCGCAGGCCCGGCGTCCAATCGGCGTCCTTGGCGAGGTCGTGAACGAACTTCCAGTCTTTCTTGTCGGTCATGGTTTCCTCCTTGGTCTGGAATATCCGCTTGAATGTTACGCCGATGCACTTCGGCCGGCTATGGCTCTCGCGAATGGCAGTCAGGCTTTCGGCGCCCGGGGTTCAGCTGCGCGCTGCCCTGATACTGGACCACCCGCCACACCGTCGACCGCGCAAAGAAAAAGCCCCGCCGAAGCGGGGCTGCAGTAAGACGCCTCATTGCTCGTAAGGCTCAGATGGCCTCTTTGAGATCCTTGGAAGCCCGGAAGGCGATCTTCTTGCTGGCCTTGATCTTGATGGCCGCGCCGGTTGCCGGGTTGCGGCCCATGCGGGCCGGCCGCTTGCGCACCTGCAGGATGCCGAGGCCGGCGATGCGGATGCGCTTGCCTTTCTTCAGGTGCTTGGCGATGTCCTCGACCATGGCGACGAGCATGGCATTGACTTGCTTCTTCGGCAGGTCGTGGGCTTCGGACAGGGTGGTGGCGAGGTCACGCATGGTGACGGTCGGCGCCTTCGGCTTTTTCACGGCCGACGGCGTGGGGATGGATGGCTCGATCTTCTTCATTGCGGTGCTGCCCTTGGGTTGCGATTTGCGCTGAGTGGGGACGGGAAATGCATTAAGAATCAAGCGAATATTGGGATTCGCGGCATCTGCATACGGCGCACTCTCGCCGGCCGCGCAATTCGCAGCGGCGTGACACGCTTGCCACGCCCTGTGCAAGTTGAAGCGCTCCTCGAACGTGCGGCAGGCGAGATCCGCCGTGCTCAGAGGTTCTTGCCCGCCGTCCAGCCGCCGTCGACGATCAAGGTGGTGCCGGTGCAGAAGCTCGCCTCGCTGGAGGCGAGGAACAGGATGGCGGTTGCGATCTCGTCGGGCTCGCCCCAGCGCGCCATCGCGTGCAGGTTCTTGATGCGCTGCGCCTGCTCCGCCTCCTGGAAGTAGCGCTCCGTGAGCGGCGTGCGGATCACGCCGGGCCCCACCGCATTGACGCGGATGCCCCGCTCGCCGAGCTCCATCGCCATCTCCTTGGTGAGCCCGACGACGGCATGCTTGGAGGCCGTGTAGGCGGGACGGTTCGACGCCGCCACCACGCCCAGCGTCGAGGCGAGGTTGACGATGGCGCCCTTGCCGCCCTTGGCGATCACCGTCCGCGCGAACGCCTGCGAGCACAGGAACGTGCCCGTCACGTTGACGCCCATGACGCGGTTCCACTCCTCCAGCGGCAGGTCCAGCACCGAGCTGATCTCGCGCACGCCGGCCGAGTTCACCAGCACGTCGAGCCGGCCGAGCCGCTCGGCCGCGCGCTCAACGAAGCTCGCCACTCCCTTCGGGTCGACGACATCGAGCGCGAACGCATGCGCCCGCCCGCCGGCCTTGCGCACCGCCTCGGCGACCCGCTCCGCTCCCTTCTCGTCCCGGTCGCCCACGGCGACGACGGCGCCCTCGCGCCCGAACGCGGCGACGACCTTCTCGCCGATCCCGCTCGCCCCGCCCGTCACGAGCACACCCTGATCCTTGAAGCGCATTTTGGTTTCCTCCTCGTTTCCACCGGCATCGTTGAGGGTATCGAGCGCCGCCTCGTCGCTCATCCCATGAAAGCGAAAGCCTGCCCGAGCGACAATTGCTCCGCAATGCTCCAATTTCCGCCGCAATGGTCGGGCATACGCCGCGCCCCTGTCGAGGCGCCCCGTGTCCGGGCTCGTTGAGACCCGGCTGGCGCACACCGCTTCTGGCGGCCGTGTGTTCCGCGCAACGTCAGGTTATCGAGGCTGTAGCTCAATGGCTGAGCGCCCGGCAACCGGGAGGATGAGGGTTCGATTCCCTTCGGCTTCTCCGACTAGCTCATGGGTAGAGCATTAGGCTGTTAACCTAAGGGGAGTGGGTTCGAATCCCACGTCGACCAATGTTCGTTTCCAACGAACACTCGCCTCTGGAGCGAGTCCAAAAACCGGGAAGCCGGCTGCTTCCCCGCTAGTCCTTCCGTACATCGAGGCTCCGGCCGCGGTGGCGGCTGGACGAGCAAGCGTCGCGGCGCTCTGCGCCGGCGCGGATACCGCCCTGGCACTCGTGCCCGAGGGCCCGGCACCGGCATGCGCGCCTTGCGCATGGACGCAGCCGGGCATGGAGGCACAGGTGCGCGGGCTCAAGCGCCAGTCCGTGGCCACGCCGTGGGACGCTGCCGGCAACCTGCTTACCGAGATTGAATCTCCCTCCCCCTTGCGGGGAGGGGTTA
>Ga0247829_10001113_pt1 | contig 11783 bp, 11 predicted proteins | sample 12C_Control_Day4_FD_207765 | JGI IMG/M metagenome (GOLD analysis project Ga0247829, IMG submission 207765) | Soil microbial communities from agricultural site in Penn Yan, New York, United States - 12C_Control_Day4 | ecosystem: Environmental > Terrestrial > Soil > Agricultural land | place... | reverse complement strand
GGCCCAGGGCCGTTCAACGCCCGCGACGTCACCGTCATCGTGCCCGTGCACGACGAGGACCCGCGACCGACCCTCGAGGCCCTCGGCGCTGTGGGGGCCACCATCGTGGTCGACGACGCCAGTGGGGTGCCCGTGCCGGCGGGGGTTCTTCATATCTCTCCCGGGGACCGGCTCCTCCGCCACGCGACGAACCGAGGCCCGGCGGCTGCCCGGGCCACGGGCCGAGCGGCCGCCACCACCCCGCTGCTGGCCTTCGTCGACGCCGACTGCGTGCCCGACGAGGGATGGCTCGAAGCCCTGCTCGGCCACTTCGAGGACGAGCGCGTGGGGCTGGTGGCGCCCCGGGTGCGCAGCCTGCGGGGACCGGGCGCAATCGCCCGCTACGAGACCATGCGCAGCCCCCTCGACCTCGGGCCGGTCGAGGGCCGGGTGGCGCCCGCCACCCGTGTCGCCTACGTGCCCGCCGCGGCGGTGGTCGTGCGGGCGGCCGCGCTCGACAGCGTGGGCGGCTTCGACCCGACGCTGCGGGTGGGCGAGGACGTCGACCTCGTCTGGCGATTGGTGAGCGAGGGATGGCGCTGCCGGTACGAACCCCGAGCCGTTGTGTCCCACCGCAGCCGCGAGTCTCTCGCTGCCCTGGCCCGGCAGCGGTTCGGCTACGGCCGTTCCGCCGCCGCGCTGGACCGGCGCCATCCCGGCCTCGTCGCGCCCGCCGTCCTCCAACCGTGGGCCGTCGCCGGTTGGACGGCCATCGCTGCCGGGTGGCCGCTGGCCGGCGCGCTGGCCGGCCTCGCCCCGGCCGTCTCCCTCCGGCGGCGGCTCCCGGCGATGCCCGAGCGCGACCGTGAGGCGGTTCGCCTCGCCGCGCTCGGCTTCATCCGGGCGGGCGAGCAACTGGCCTCGTGCCTCACCCGGGTGTGGTGGCCAGTCGCCCTCACCGCCTCGTTCGTCTCGAGGCGGGCCCGCCGTCCGCTGCTCGCCACCGCGGCGGTACCGATCGCGATCGGCTGGGTCCGGACCCTGGGCGGCCCGGGCGAGTCCCGCTCGAACCCATTGGCGTACGTCGTGCTGCGGGCCGTCGACGACCTGTCGTACGGGGCCGGCGTGTGGGCCGGCGCGCTCCGGGAGCGGCGGCCGGGCGCGATCCTCCCCCGGCGGCCCGGGAAGGTCAGGTTCCGCTCTCGGCCGCGTCGACCGCCGACGGGGGCCCGGCGATGAGCTCCACCAGGACGACCACGACGATGACGATCAGCGCCGCCAGCAGCACCAGGCCGACTGTGATCTTCGCGGCGTTGAGCAGCACCAGGATGCCGATGGCGACGGCGATCAGCTGGATGGGCCGGCGGAAGCGCCCGACGAAACGGGCGAAGCCCCCCGGAGGCCCGGCCGCCCGGTCACCCCGGAGTCGGCCGATGCCGCTGCGCAGCCCCTCCCGAGTGCCCGCCGCGGCCTTCGATCCGCCCAGCAGCCAGCCGGCCACGGCCACCACCAACGCCAGCAGGACCGCCACCAGGACCTGCGTCCGCAGGCCGCTGAGGAGCTGACTCCAGATCGAGTCGACGGCGTCGCGGGTGATCGGATCGTCGATGCCGTTGATGACGGTGCGGCGCACGAGCCGAATCACGATGGCCAGGATGGCGAAGGTGATGATGCTGCCCAGCCCGATCCACATGAGCGTGCGGGGACGCCGGGGCGAGATCAGGATGGCGATGACGAACAGCACGAGAGCGATGATCGGCAGCACGAAGGCCAGCCGGTCCAGCCACTTGACCGCTTGGCGAGCCGTGTCCAGCTGCTCCTGGGTGGCCACGACGAACTGCCCGGCCTCGTTGATCCGGTCCCGATCGATGGGTAGCTCGATCCCCCGCTCCTGCAGCCGGGCGTCCAGGTCCCGCACCGTCGTGCCGAAGTCGAGCACGGCCTGTTTGGTCTCGGTCGAGACCACGTCGCCCTCGAGGATGTTGACCACCTGGGTGTGAGCGACGCGGTTGGCCTCGACCCAGATCGTGCGGAACTGGTCGGACTCGACGACGCGGTCCAGCAGGTCCGCGGCGTACCGCTCCACGATCGCCACGAGCGCAGGAGCCAGCGCCTGGGCCCGGTCCGGCAGGAGTCCCTCGACAGTCGCCTCCACGTCGACGGCGGCGAACAACCGATCGGACAACCTGGTCGACAGCGCCGTGGTGACGGCCTCGTCCTCCACCAACGGACCGACGGTCTCGACGTACGTGTCGGTGTCGAGCGCGGTGAGCTTGATCCAGGTGGCCGCCACGCTCAACGCGGCGAGGATGCACCCGAGGGTGACGCACAGCGGGACGACGATGCGCCGCCAGAGGGCCGGGCGGGCCGGCTTCGACGGCGGAGCCGCGGCGACGGTGTCGGCCGGAGGCGGCGGCGGCGGAGCCGCGGCGACGTCGGCGGCCGCGTCGCTAGCGGTGCCGGCGGGAGGCGACAGCGGCGCCCCCGCGGACGGGGCGGGCTCAGGGCTTGGCGGTACGTCGGCCACGGATGATCTGATCCCCCAAGATGACGAGCATGGCGCCCAGGATGCTGCCGATGATCCCGCTCGGGCGCAGCGCGAGCCCGTCCCCGAAGATGAGACTGAGGACGAGACCGCCGACGAAGGATCCGATGAGCCCGTAGAGGATCGTGCGTCCCCAGCTCAGGTCGCTTCGGCCCAGGATCGTCCGGGCGACCCAGCCCGCGACGACGCCGAACAGGATGATGCCAAGGATGAGCACGGGCGGGAGGGTAGCCGCGGCATCATGAGGGCATGGAGAATGACGCCACACCCACGGGCGAGCCACCGGCCCAGCGCTCCGAGGCCGAGTGGCGGGAGACCCTCACGCCGATGCAGTACCACGTGCTGCGGGAGGCCGGCACCGAGCGCGCCTTCAGCGGCGCGCTGTTGAACGAGCACGCCGACGGCATGTACCACTGCGCGGCCTGCGGCGCGGTGCTGTTCACGTCCGACACGAAGTTCGACTCCGGATCGGGCTGGCCCAGCTTCTACGACACCGTGGACGCCGACGCCGTCGACCTGGTGGAGGACCGCAGCCACGGCATGGTGCGCACCGAGGTGCGCTGCCACCGCTGCGGCTCCCACCTCGGCCACCTCTTCCCGGACGGCCCGCAGCCGACGGGCCAGCGCTACTGCATGAACAGCGTGTCGCTCAGCCTTGAGCAGGCCGCCGAGGAGGGCTGACTACGCTCGCCCCTCTGGGACGCGGCGAGTTCGCCCGCGTCCGCGACCGATGAGGGGATCGCATGCAGGAGTTCACGACGCCCGGTGCCGTTGACGTGCCGCCGGGCGACAACGTCGTCACCGCGCTGCTGGCCAACGGGGAGCGCTCCCCGGAGCGGCCGGCCTTGGCCTACCGGGCCGCCGACCGGTTCGTCGACGTGTCCACCGCGCAGCTGATCACGACCGTGCGGGAGCTGGCCGCGGGGCTCATCAGCCTCGGCATCGAGCCGGGTTCCCGGGTGTGCCTGTTCATGCCGGCTCGGATCGAATTTACCTACTTCGACTACGCCATCTGGGCCGCGGGCTGCGCGACGGTCACGGTCTACGAGACCTCGTCGGCCGATCAGGTCGAGTGGATCGTCGGCAACAGCGATGCGGTGGCCGTCATCTGCGGCTCCGATCAGCAGCGCGAGGTCTTCGACTCGGTGGCCGGCAAGCTCCCAAACGCGAAGCACGCGTTCACGGTCGACGACGGGGCCGTGGCCGAGCTCATCAAGCTCGGGCACCAGGTCCCCCAGAGCGAGGTGGACGCCCGGATCGAGGCGATCAGCCACGACGACCTGGGGACGCTGGTCTACACGTCGGGCACCACGGGCCGGCCGAAGGGGTGCGCGCTCACCCACCACAACCTCATCTGGGACGCCAGACAGGCCGCGGTCGCGTTGCGCGAGGTGCTCGATGCCGACAGCTCGACACTCGCCTTCCTGCCGCTGGCTCACATCCTCGCCCGCGTGGTGCAGGTGGCCTGTGTGACCAACGGGGTGCGCATCGGCTACGCCAGCAGCGCCGCCCGCCTGGTGCCGGAGATGCAGGAGTTCAAGCCCACGTTCATCGTGGCCGTGCCCCGCGTCTTCGAGAAGGTCTTCGGCGCGGCCCAGAGCGGCGCCAGCAAGGGCGCCAAGAAACGGATCTTCGAGCGGGCCGCCGCCGTGGCCATCGACTACTCCAAGCAGGCCAGGGTCGGCGGAGGCGTCGGCGGCCGCACGAAGGCCGAGCACGCGGTGCTCGACCGACTCGTCTACGGCAAGCTGCGCGCTGCGTTCGGCGGGCGGCTGCGGTTCGCGCTGTCCGGCGGTGCCCCGCTCGGGGAACGGCTCGGCCACTTCTTCGACGGGGCGGGCGTCCTCATCATGGAGGGCTACGGGCTCACCGAGACGACGGGCGGCGCCACGGTCAACACGCCCGACAGCGTGCGTATCGGCACCGTCGGCCGGCCGCTGCCCGGCGCGTCGGCCCGCATCGCCGAGGACGGCGAGGTCCTCCTCAAGGGCGGCCACGTCTTCCGCGGCTACTGGGAGAACCCCGAGGCCACGGCCGAGGTGCTGGGCGACGACGGTTGGTTCGCCACCGGCGACATCGGCCGCATCGACGACGGCGGTTTCCTGCGGATCACCGGACGCAAGAAGGACCTCATCGTCACCGCGGGAGGCAAGAACGTGGCGCCCGCGGTGCTGGAGGACCTGGTGCGCTCCGATCGCCTCATCAGCCAGTGCGTGGTGGTGGGCGACGCCAAGCCCTTCATCGCCTGCCTGGTGACGCTCGATCCAGAGGAGCTCCCGGCGTTCGCGACCCAACACGGGCTGGCCTCGACGGTGGACGCCGAGGGTCGGCAGGCCGTCGAGCGGGAGGTCCAGAAGGCCATCGACCACGCAAACGAAGCTGTCTCGCACGCCGAGGCCATCAAGGCGTTCCGCGTCCTGCCCGGCGACTTCAGCATCGAGAGCGGGGAGCTGACGCCCAGCATGAAGGTCATCCGACCCAAGGTGCTGGCCCTCCACGCCGAGGTGATCGACGAGATCTACTCGTCGTGATCCCCAGCTGAGCCGGCAGAGGCCAGGGCCTGCTGGACCGTCGCGGCCAGCTGGGCCCGATGGTCGCGCAGCTGCTCGGCGAACCATCGCCGCTCGCCCCGCGCCGCCCGCCAGGCCAGCAGCGTGCGGGTGTTGAGGATGGCCGTCTCGAGGGCCCACAACCCTGCGAACCCGGAGATGGCGAACAGGAGGAACAACCCGAACGCCTCCCAGTCGTCGGCCAGCAGGACGGACAGCACGATCCACGTCAGGGGGAAAACGGCGATCCCGACCAGCATGCGCACGGTGCCCTTGGTGACCGGCACCCGCACGCGTCGTGAGGCCAGCCGGACGATGAGGTACGGCACGACGTTGGCGGCCAGGCCGATGACGATCAACGGCGAGAACAGCAGGAAGAGCACCAGCGCGGTAACGGCCTTGCGCAGGCGTCCGATGAGACCCGGTCCGGGCGTGATCTCCGCGTCCGTGAGCTGACCGAGGCGCAGGTCGAGCGCATAGTCGGCCACCGCCGTCTCGACCTCCTGGCGCTCGGCCGCCGGCGCCCGCGCCAGCCGGCGGGCCGTGCGCTCCACCTCGCCGAAGTCGGGCTCGTGCTGGGCGACACCGTCGGGGCGCAACGCCACCTTGGCCGCCATCTGCAGCACCGCCTCCTCGCGCGGGGTGTCGTAGTTCGGGGCACAGGCGCGCAGGTGGGTCTCGATCTCGGCCGTCAGCCGGTCGACGGCGGCGTGGTCGTCCTCGCTGGCCGTGACGCCGTCCGAGGCCACGCGAGCAACGGCTTCAGCTATGCGGATCGGCGGGCCCACGTCCGCGAAGGCGCGGCCGCGGAACGCGACGCGGTCCTCGAACGCGAGGCCGAGCGGCACGATGACGAGGTCGTCCACGCCCGCCGCGTAGGCGCCGAGCGCGATGCGCGCCGCGCCTGTCTTCATCGGGGCGAGCTGCGACCGGGCGCTCGTGGTTCCCTCGGGGAAGATGGCCACGGTCCCGCCCTTGGCCAGCACGTCGTGGCAGGCGGAGAACGCCGAGCGGTTGCCGGCGCCGGCGTCGCGGGCGTCGACTGACTGGTCCACGGTCCGGTACACGGGGATGAGGCCGGCGAGGGCCAGGAAGGGCCGGGCCAGGGTCACCTTCCACAAGGTCGCCTTTGCAATGAAGCGGGGCAGTCGCCCGAGCGCGTGGACTGCGACCACCGGGTCGACGAGCCCGTTGAAGTGGTTGATGACGATGAGCACGGGGCCGCCGTCCGGCATCCGCATCAGTCCCTCGACCGTCACCTCCCGGAAGTAGCCCCGCACGACGACGCCGGCAGCGGTGGCGATGAAGTGGTCCACGCCGGCTCTCGCCGCGCCCTCGCCGCGGGGGGACTGCGAGAGCACCGCTCGGGCCCACACGAGCGCCAGCACGGCCGTGGCGACGTGCCACACGCCGTGGAACTGGAAGATGCTGTCGTCGTCGCACACCGGTGAACTGGTCCGCCCGAGCACGAACGCCAGGCCGGCGAACACGGCGATGGCGACGAAAGGCAGATCGGACCACGCCGGCCGGGTCCGCAGGCGGATCCTGCGGATCACGAACGCGACGAGCGCCGCCGCCACCAGCACCGCGACCGCGCCGTTCGTGGCGTCGGGCTCGATGATCAGCACCACGCCCATCACGAGGAGCGTGAGGACCGCGGTGCCCGTCGCCACCCAACCGGCCGATGCCGCTCCGTCACGCCGCAGCAGGCCGAGGTGCCAACCGGCGATGAAGGCCAGCGCAGCAACGAGCGTCAAGTCGTGCAGCCACCGGCCGGGACCGTTCGCGGCCGCGTGGAAGGCCACGCTTCCCACCCCGCAGGCCGCCACCAGCGCCCCGAACACCGTGGCCGACGGATCGAGGTGCCAGGCCCGGCGGCGCACGATGATCCAGACCCCGGCGACGACGTAGGCCAAGCTCGTCAGCGTGTTGAACGGCTGGGCGATGAGCCCCGAGCCGATCTCCTCGCAGTCGCTGGCCGCGATGGCCGCCAGCACGGGCGCTGTCACGGGGACGCCGCCGTCTGCGACACGGTTCGGGCCGCCGCCAACGTGGCCGTCCCCCGACGCACGGAGAGGCGCCACAAGGCGACGGTGATCCACCCGATCGGGATGATCGCGATCCACGTCGCCAAGCGGAAGAGCATGACACCGGCCGTGACCTGGTTGACGTATGCCGACCCGGCGTAACCCGTGAGCAGGCCGATGTAGCCGAGCTCGACGACGCCCGCGCCCCCCGCGGTGATCGGCACCACCGTCAGCAGCTCGACGATGGCGTACGTCATGAAGATCTGGCTGACCGTCAGGTCCTCACGGGGCACGCCGACGAAGCGGAGCGACATCACCAAGAGGAGCAGCCGAGTGAGGGTCAGGAGCACCGTGGCCAGAACGGCCAGCGGCCAGCGAGGAGCCAGCAAGGTGATGGCCTGCTGCCGAGCCTCCACGAGGCGGTCGCCCAGCCCCTCAGGGCCGGTGCGCCCGACGCGGCGCAGGACGGCGCCGATGACCCGCTCGGCCAGGTCGCCCACCCGGACCGCAAACGCCGGCTTCCACAGGGCAAACCCCACGATGACGACGACGGCGATGGCGATGGTGGCGCCGATGAGCGCGAAGCGACCTGTATCCCCGGTGAGCCGGCCGGTGAAGAAGAGTGGCACGGCGGCGACCGCGGGGAGCACGAGCTTCGTTCCGACGGTCACCATGCCGCTCGCCGCCACGGACACCGTGGAGACGGTGGTCGAGTAGCCCCACGACCGGTACATGAGGAGCCGCAGGGCGAGATCGCCCGGACCGGGGAACGTGCTCGAGACGGCGCTGGAGCCGAGGTAGGCGGTGACACCCCTTCGAACGGGCAGCTTCGGCACCACCGACGCGGTCAGGAACCCGTTGGCCCAGATCGTCGACGCGAAGACGGCCAGGAACGCCGTCCACTCACCGGCGCTCAGCGAACCGATGGCCCGGCGGACGGTCGCCAGGTCGAGATCCTCGTAGACCGGCTTCAGCACGAGCGCGGCGATGACGAGCGCGGCGATGCTCAGACCGACGCGCAGCAGGGTCTTGAGCGCGTGGCCGTGGCGGAGCGGCTGCGCCTGGGCCTCCGCCGCCTCGAGCTCCTCGGCGTCGGCCGTCGTGGCGTCCTCGGAGCTCATGACGGCCGCATGCTACGTAGTCCGGCGGACGAGCATCCCCGTCGCCTCTGACCGACGTTCCTAGTCTTCCGCCCATGGCTGCACTGTTCATGATCATCGTCTTCGCCGTCGTCGGCTCGTTCCCCGCCACCTGGTTGCTCATGCTGTTCCTCGGCAACCTGGGCGCGACGCAGGTGGGCTTCTGGGGTGCGCTGCCCGCGGGCATCCTGCTGACCTTCATCTTCGCCGGCGCCGGCACCGCCAGCCGAAACTGGTGAGCCCGTCCCCACGGTGGCTCACACCGTGGGACGATGACCGCTGATGGACGCGGTCACCTACGAGCATGACGTCCGCGGCTGGCCCCTCCGAGCGCTGATCGGCGGCACGGTCGTCGCGGTCGTCAGCGCGATCCTCGCCAGCTCCGGTGACGTCGCCGGCTGGGAGAAGGAGATCTTCCACGCCATCAACGACCTGCCGGACTGGCTGCGGGCGCCCATGTGGGTCGCCCAGCTTGCGGGCCTGCTGCTGCTCCCGCTCGTCGTCGCCGTCGTGGCCCTCGTGTTCCGGCGCTTCCGCCTGGCCATCGCCCTCGTCGCCCTGATCCCGCTCAAGCTGTTCGTGGAGAAGGCCGTGGTGAAGCAGGTCGTCGAGCGGGAGCGGCCCGGAACGTCGATCTGCCACCTGGACGAGACGTGCGGCAACTTCCGGGACACGCCGCTGGAAGGACTCTCGTTCGTCTCGGGCCACGCGATCATCGCCTGGGCGGTGGCGACGCTGCTCTGGCCCTACCTGCCGGGGCGGTGGCGGTGGCTGCCGGTCGCGGTGGCGCTCGCCAACGCCGTGGCCCGCATCTACCTCGGTGCGCACAACGCACTCGACGTCGTCGGCGGCGCGGGCATCGGCGTGGCGCTCGGCGCGTTGCTGACGATGATCGTCGGGAGCCCGGTCCGGCGGGCGTCCGCCGCGGTCCTTCGTTAGCCTTCAGGTCGTGGCTGACATCCGGCCCGACCCTCCTGCCCGCGTCCGCGCGGCCGGCCTGCGGATGGGATCGGCCCGGCGGCAGGTGATCGACGCGTTGAGCCGGCTGCAGGGCCCGCTCACCGCCGAGGAGGTGGCGGCATCGCTGCCCGACATCCACGTCAGCTCGGTGTACCGGTCGCTGAACGTCCTCGAGGACCTCGGCGTGGTGCGCCACGTCCACCTCGCCCACGGACCCGCGCTGTACGAGCTCACTGACGCCGCCGAGCAGGTCCGCCATCTCGCCTGCGAGGGCTGCGGGCGGGACATCGTGGTGCCGAGCGAGCTGTTCGACGAGGTGCGGGCCACCATCCTGCGGGACTACGGCTTCGTCATGGACGGTGGTCACTTCGCCATCCCCGGTCGCTGCGCCGACTGTGCCGGGTGACCTTCGGGCTCACGACCGTTGGCGTCGTGGAACGAAGCCCGCAATCAGACGTCGGCCAGGCCAGTGTGTTCCTCCCCGACGCCTGGAGCAGGATGTGCCTTTCCTACCCGTCGACGTCCCGATAGTCATCGTGGATGACGCGCCATCGGATGCGGCGCGCAGCTCGTCCAGCTTGGTGTGCGGGGTGGGGCGGGTCTGGGGACCGCGTCGTTGTCGTGACGGTCGGCGTGGCGGTTGTGGGTGGCGCACTCCAGCCGGCCGTTGAACTGGCTGGTCTCGCCGCCCCGGCTGTGGGGGACGATGTGGTCGACGTCGCACTTGTTGGCGGGCACGTCGCAGCCGGCGGGGTGCTGGCAGTGCCGGTCCCGGACCTCGACGGCGCGACGGACCGCGCCGGCGAAGGCCCGCCGGTGGGAGACCGAGAGCACGGTCGACGGCCCGTCGAACAGGATCGTCTCCAGCTCGGCGGCATCAAGCCAGGGGGCCAACTGGCGCGGTGTGATGACGGTGCCGTTGGCGAGCTCGCACAGTTCGGTGAACGCGGCGTCTCCAACCAGGACGCTGAACAACGGCCGGGGCGGGCGGCCGCCGGCCGGCGTGGTGGCTGAGCGTTGCGCCATCACGACGAGCGCCGCCGTGCCGCCGGGGTACGGGCGGTGCCGTCGCGCTGCCCGGCGAGGTAGAGCTCGCGCTCCAGGCGTTGCAACTCGTCGAGCACCGCGGCACCACCGACAGGATCGAGCACCCCACTGACGACGACCGCCCCGCCCTTGGTCGCGGCGGCATGGAGATGGGCGTCGTCAATGGCGTGACCGGCGTGGTCGTCTGGATGGCTCTCGGCATCGACGCGCTGGCACCAGTATCCGATGACCCGGGTGGCCGGCGCGAATCGCAGCCGCGTGCACTGCTCGACGAGGACTGCCTCGTCCCGGGCCAGGTGCGCGGCACGGTGGGCCTGGTTCGCCCGGCCGAGCAGACCGATGTGGTCGAGCGAGAGCTCGCCTCGCCCGATCGCGGTCATGGTCGCGGGCAGGCCGCGCTGCTGGCGGGCGCGCCGCATCTCCAGCCCCGCGCTGGCCGGTGAGCAGGCCGTCTCCCGCACCAACCGCGCCGCCGCGCTGCGCGAGCCGTCCCCAGCCCAGATCCGGCGGGCATCCCAGCGCCCGAGCAGGGCCGCGGCAAACGCGCCCAGGCGCGCCCGCTCGCGCTGCACGGCGACCACGAGCTCGTGCAGCTCCTGGTCGGCCAGCTCCGGCCCGTCGACCACCCGGAGCTCGTCGATCGCGTCGTGGAGCGCTTCTAGCACCGAGTCCGCCGCCGGCATGCGGCCTGTATAGCGAACAGGTGTTCGCTATACAACCCCATGGACGGTGGTCACTTCGCCATTCCCGGTCATTGCGCCGACTGCGCGGAGTGATATTCGGACTTGCCGGGCCTGATGGACGACAACGCCGGATGACGTAAGCCGGCAGCGGGGCTACCGTTCGGTCGTGGGAGAGGGGCCCACGGGCACCCAATCAAACCCAGCAACGGCTGGCGCGATGCGCCGGCGGGACGATCTCGGTCGCGCCGGCGTGGCTCTTCTCGTGGCCGGGTCGATCCTCACGATGCTCTTCGCAGTGTCGCTGTGGAGCTGGCGGACGTTCGCGAACTCGGAGGGCTTCGCCGACGCCGCCACCGATTCGCTGAAGGAGCCCGCGGTCGCCCAGACCATCGCCGACCAGATCGTCGACGTGCTGCAGGACCACGTGGCCACCGCGGACACCGCCGTCGCGGTGCGGCCGATCCTTCGAGGGGTCGTCGCCGAGGTGGTATCGAGCGAGGCGTTCCGCGGCGTGTTCCACGCCGGCGTGCGGGAGATGCACGGCGCCATCGTCCAGGGTCACCGCAGCCGCCCACTGGTCCAGGTCGACGACTCCGCCCAACTCGTGAAGGAGGCGCTCGCTGTCTTCAGCCCGGACATGGCCGCCTCGATCTCCGACGACGCGCTGTCCGTTCCCGTCGAGCTCTCACAGAGCCCCATGGCGGACCTGTTCATGCGGGCCGCCGATCTCGCGGGCTGGCTGACCGTGCCACTCGCATTGGGCGCGATCGTCTGCTTCGCCGCCGCGGTGCGCCGCGCCTCCGATCGGCGGCGGGCCTTCGAGGTGGTCGGGGCGTGTCTGGTCGGGGTAGGCG
>Ga0247829_10001112_pt1 | contig 11784 bp, 7 predicted proteins | sample 12C_Control_Day4_FD_207765 | JGI IMG/M metagenome (GOLD analysis project Ga0247829, IMG submission 207765) | Soil microbial communities from agricultural site in Penn Yan, New York, United States - 12C_Control_Day4 | ecosystem: Environmental > Terrestrial > Soil > Agricultural land | place: USA... | reverse complement strand
TCATCAAGCGCGGCGGCCAGCTCGGCATCAAGGAGATCGTGATGGGCATGGCGCACCGCGGGCGCCTCAACGTGCTCGCCAGCGTCATGAGCAAGCCGCACCGCGCCATCTTCAACGAGTTCAAGGGTGGCTCGTTCAAGCCCGACGACGTGGAGGGCTCTGGCGACGTCAAGTACCACCTGGGCGCCTCCTCCGACCGCGCCTTCGACGGCAACAACGTCCACCTCTCGCTCACCGCGAACCCTTCGCATCTCGAGATCGTCGACCCCGTCGTGCTCGGCAAGGTGCGCGCCAAACAGGACCAGCACGGCTGCAAGCCGGGCGAGCGCACGGTCGTGCTGCCGCTCCTGATCCACGGCGATGCGGCGTTCGCCGGCCAGGGCGTGGTGGCGGAGTGCTTCGGCCTGTCGGGCCTCAAGGGCCACCGCACCGGAGGCTCGATCCACTTCATCATCAACAACCAGATCGGCTTCACGACCAACCCGCGCTACTCGCGCTCCTCGCCCTACTGCTCGGACGTCGCCAAGATGGTGGAGGCGCCGATCTTCCACGTGAACGGCGACAACCCGGAGGCCGTGGTGCACGTCGCCAAGATCGCCACCGAGTTCCGGCAGCGCTTCCAGAAGCCGGTCGTGATCGACATGTTCTGCTACCGGCGGTACGGCCACAACGAGTCCGACGAGCCGGCCTTCACGCAGCCCCTCATGTATCGCGCCATCCGCTCGCATCCGACCGCCGTCGCGATCTACTCCAAGCGGCTGATCGAGGAGGGCGTGGTCACAGCCGAGGACGTCGAGGTGATGCAGGCGAAGTTCCGTGCCCACCTCGACGCGGAGCTTGCCAGCGCAGACAGCTATCGGCCCAACAAGGCCGACTGGCTCGACGGGCGCTGGGCCAAGATGGGCTTTGCCGAGGACGAGGCGCGCCGCGGCGAGACGGGCGTTCCCATCGACACGCTGAAGGAGGTCGGCCGGCGCATCACCTCCATCCCGCAGGACTTCAACGCCCACAAGACCATCCAGCGGCTGCTGCAGCGCCGCCGCGAGATGGTGGAGACGGGCTCGGGGCTCGACTGGTCGATGGCCGAGCACCTGGCGTTCGCCACGCTCCTCAACGAGGGCTTCCCCGTGCGCCTGTCCGGCCAGGACAGCGAGCGCGGCACCTTCTCCCAGCGCCACTCCGTGCTGACCGACCAGGAGAGCGAGCGCCGCTATACGCCGCTCAAGTACGTGTCACCAGGGCAAGGCCGCTTCGAGGTCATCAACTCGATGCTGTCGGAGGAGGCGGTGCTCGCCTTCGAGTACGGCTACACGCTGGCCGAGCCCAACGCGCTCACCATGTGGGAGGCGCAGTTCGGCGACTTCGCCAACGGCGCCCAGGTGGTATTCGACCAGTTCATCTCCTCCGGCGAGCGCAAGTGGTTGAGGATGTCGGGCCTCGTCTGCCTGCTCCCGCACGGCTACGAGGGGCAGGGCCCGGAGCACTCCTCGGCGCGGCTCGAGCGTTTTCTGCAGCTGTGCGCAGAGGACAACTGGCAGGTCGCCAACTGCTCGACTCCCGCCAACTACTTCCACATCCTGCGCCGGCAGCTGCACCGCAAGTTCAGAAAGCCGCTGATCCTTGTGACGCCCAAATCGCTGCTGCGGCACAAGCGCGTCACCTCCGAGCTCGCCGAGCTGGGACCCGGCACGACCTTCCATCGCGTGCTGTGGGACGATGCGCAGTCGCGGCCGGGCGAGAAGATCAAGCTCAGGGCGGACGGTGATATTCGCCGCGTCGTGCTGTGCTCGGGCAAGGTCTACTACGACCTCTACGAGGCGCGCGAGGCGGCCGGCATCGACGACGTCTACCTGATGCGCGTCGAGCAGTACTATCCGTTCCCGGCGCGCGCACTGATCAGCGAGCTGTCGCGCTTCCCGCAGGCTGAGATCGTGTGGGCGCAGGAGGAGCCGAAGAACATGGGCGCCTGGAGCTTCATCGAGCCCAACATCGAGTGGGTGCTGCAGCACACGGGCGCCAAGGTGCAGCGGCCGCGCTATGTCGGACGGGCGTCGTCGGCGGCGACGGCGACGGGGCTCGCCAGCAAGCACAACCAGGAGCAGAAGGCGCTCGTCGAGCAGGCGCTCTCGCGGTGACGGTGGCAATCGATGGCTATTGAGATCATGGTGCCGGCGCTCGGCGAATCGGTGACCGAGGCGACGGTCGGGCAGTGGTTCAAGAAGCCCGGCGAGGCGGTCGCCGTCGACGAGCCGCTGGTCGAGCTCGAGACCGACAAGGTGACGGTGGAGGTGCCGGCGCCGGCCGCCGGCGTGCTCGCCGACATCAAGGTGGCGCAGGGCGCCACCGTCGCGGTGGGCTCCGTGCTGGGTTCGATCAGCGAGGGCGCCGGGGTGCCCGCATCGAAATCGCAGGGAGAGGCGCCGCCTGCCTCGAAGCCGACGCCGCCGCCGGTCAGCGCCAGGCCGGCACCAAGACCTGCTGCGGCCCCGAGCGAGATGCCGCCCGCACCCTCGGCCCGCAAGCTGATGGAGGAGACGGGGATCACCGCGTCCGACGTGCACGGCTCCGGCCGGCGCGGCCAGGTTCTGAAAGAGGATGTGATCGCCGCCACCGCGACGCCCAAACCGGCGGCACCGGCTGGCGCACCCGCCGAGGCCGTGGCCTACGCGTCCCCGACGCCGCTTGCGCCCGTGCCGGCGACACAGATGCGGGCGCCCGCGGTCGCCAACGATGTCGCCCGCGAGGAGCGCGTGCGCATGACGCGATTGCGCCAGACCATCGCCCGGCGCCTCAAGGACGCGCAGAACACGGCAGCCATGCTCACCACGTTCAACGACGTGGACATGAGCGCCATCATGAAGCTCCGGAGCGAGTACAAGGACCTGTTCGAGAAGCGCCACGGCGTGAAGCTCGGCTTCATGGGCTTCTTCGTCAAGGCCTGCATTCAGGCGCTGCGCGAGGTTCCCGCCGTCAACGCAGAGATCGATGGTCAGGACATCATCTACAAGAACTACTACCACATCGGCGTAGCGGTCGGCACCGACAAGGGCCTGGTGGTGCCGGTCGTGCGCGAGGCCGACCGCATGTCGCTCGGCGAGATCGAGCAAACCATCGCAGACTTCGGCCGGCGGGCGCGCGACGGCAAGCTCACCATCGAGGAGATGCAGGGCGGCACCTTCACCATCTCCAACGGCGGCGTCTACGGCTCGCTGCTGTCGACGCCGATCCTCAACGCGCCGCAGTCGGGCATCCTCGGCATGCACCGCATCGAGGAGCGCGCCGTGGTGCGCGACGGCCAGATCGTGGCCCGTCCGATGATGAGCCTCGCCTTGAGCTATGACCACCGCATCGTCGACGGCAAGGACGCCGTCACCTTCCTGGTGCGCGTCAAGGAGTACCTGGAGGACCCGCAGCGGTTCCTGCTGGAGGTTTGATTTTGCCTCGATGTGTCATCCCGGGCCTTGTGCCCGGGATCCAGCTCTCCATCGGCACCGGAGCTTGCAGCATGATGGATCCCGGCGACAAGCGCCGGGATGACGCCGCCAACCTCAAGGTTCATCTATGACCTACGACCTGATCGTCATCGGCACGGGGCCCGGCGGATATGTGTGCGCCATCCGCGCGGCGCAGCTCGGGCTCAAGGTGGCCGTGGTCGAGAAGCGCGCCACATTCGGCGGCACCTGCCTCAACATCGGCTGCATCCCCTCCAAGGCGCTGCTGCACGCCTCGGAAGCCTACGATGAGGCCCGCCACGGCTTCGCCGCCATGGGCATCGAGGTGGAGCCGCGGCTCGACCTCGCGCGCATGCTGGCGTTCAAGGACGAGGGCGTCAAAGGCAACGTCGACGGCGTCGCGTACCTGCTCAAGAAGAACAAGATCGACACATTCCACGGTAGCGGCACCGTCCTCGGCCCGGGCAAGGTCGGCGTCACGCTCGCCAGCGGCGACAAGCAGCAGCTCGAGGGCAAGAGCATCGTCATCGCCACCGGCTCGGACTCGGCAAGGCTGCCCTCGGTCCCCATCGACGAGCGCACGGTGGTGTCCTCCACCGGTGCGCTGACGCTCTCCAAGGTGCCCAAGCGCATGCTGGTGATCGGCGCCGGCGTGATCGGCCTCGAGCTCGGCTCCGTGTGGCGTCGCCTGGGAAGCGAGGTGCTGGTGGTGGAGTTCCTCGACCGCATCCTGCCCGGCACCGACGCGGAGGTGGCGCGCAGCCTCCAGCGCATCCTCGCCAAGCAGGGCATGAGCTTCAAGCTCGCGAGCAAGGTGACGGGCATTGCCAGGACCGCGACCGGCCACAAGGTCGCCGTGGAGCCTGCGTCAGGCGACGGCCCCGACGGCATGGTGGTGGAGGCCGACGTGGTTCTGGTCGCCATCGGCCGCGTGCCCTTCACGGAGGGCCTCGGCCTCGAAGCCGTCGGCGTTGCGCTCGACGCCAGGAAGCGCATCGTCGTCGACACGCACTTCCAGACCAACGTTGCGGGCATCTACGCTATCGGTGATGTGATCGCGGGTCCGATGCTCGCGCACAAGGCCGAGGACGAGGGCGTGGCGTTGGCCGAGATCCTCGCGGGACAGGCGGGCCACGTGAACTACGACGTGATTCCCAACGTGATCTACACGTTCCCGGAGGTCGCAACCGTCGGCAAGTCCGAGGAGGACCTCAAGGCCGCGGGCGTCGAGTACAAGGTCGGCAAGTTCCCGATGACCGCCAACGGCCGCGCCAAGGTCAATAGGACCACCGAAGGGTTCATCAAGATCCTGGCAGACGCCAAGACCGATCGTATCCTTGGCGTGCACATGATCGCCGCGCAGGCGAGCGAGATGATCGCGGAAGCCGCTGTCATCATGGAGTTTGGCGGCTCGGCCGAGGACCTCGCCCGCACCTGCCACGCCCACCCGACCCTGACCGAGGCCGTCAAGGAGGCGGCCATGGCGGTCGCCAAGCGCACGATTCACATGTGAGGCTGACCGTCCCGGCGGAGGCTATGCCACGCGCGCGAGCGCCGTGCCTCCGGGCGGCGTTGAGAGCAGCAGCCGGTCGATCTCCGGCGCCGGCAGCGGTTCGCTGAAGAGGAAGCCCTGCATCTCCGTGCAGCCTTCCTTCCTGAGCATCTCGAGCTGCTGGCGCGTCTCCACGCCCTCTGCCGTCGTCTTCATGCCGAGGCCGGTGGCCAGCGCGATCACCGCGCGCACGATCGTCAGCGAGCCGGCATGGTCGCCGATATCCTTGGTGAACGAGCGGTCGATCTTGATCCGGTCGAACGGGAAGCTCTGCAGGTGACTGAGCGAGGAGTAGCCGGTGCCGAAGTCGTCGAGAGCCAGGCGCACACCGTGCTCGCGCAGCCGGTAGAGGCTGTCGAAGACGGCCTCGCTGTCGAGCAGCAGGCTCGTCTCCGTGATCTCGAGCTCGAGCCGTCCAGGGGCAAGGCCGGCCTCCGCCAGCGTCGCTTCGACCTTCTTGACCAGCGTGCGGTTGCGGAACTGATTGGGCGACAGGTTGACGGCGACGGCTATGGACGTCGGCCAGCTCGCGGCCTTCCGGCACGCCTGGCGGATCACCCATTCGTCGAGCGCCACCGACAGGCCGATCTCCTCCGCAAGTGCAATGAAGGCCGACGGCGGTAGCAGACCACGCGTCTTGTGGCGCCAGCGGATCAGGGCCTCGGCACGCACGATCTCGTTGCTGGCAAGGTCGACGATGGGCTGGTAGTGCAGCTCGAACTCGCCGGCGGCGAGCGCGGAGCGCAGGTCGTCCTCGACCGTGCGCCGCTCCTGCATCTGTTGATCCATCTGCGGCTCGAAGAAGCGCAGCCTGCCGCGGCCCTCGCCCTTGGCTCGGTAGAGGGCGAGGTCCGCCCGGCGCATGAGCTCGTCGGGGTTGAGGCGCTCGTCCAAGGCTACGGCGATTCCGACGCTCGCGCCGACCACCACCTGGCGGCCTTCGATCTCGTAGGGAAAGCTCAGGAGATCGACGATGCGCTGTCCCAACGCGCGGACATCGTCGGGCCTCTGGATCGAGGCTTGCACAACCGCAAACTCGTCCCCGCCGACCCTGGCGATGATGTCGGTGTCGCGCACCAGCGACTTGAGGCGGCTCGCAACCTGCCCGAGCAGGCGGTCCCCCGTCGGGTGACCGAGGCTGTCGTTCACATTCTTGAAGAGATCGAGGTCGATGAGGTGCAGCGCGACCATCCCGCCGTGGTCGACTCCGGCAAGGGCCTGTCCGATCCGCTCGTTGAGGAGCGCGCGATTGTTCAAGCCCGTCAGCGCATCATGGTGCGCCATGTGCTCGATGCGCTGCTGGTTGCGCCGCTGCTCGGTCACGTCCTCGTGGGTCGCCACCCAGCCGCCGTCGGGCATAGGGCGGCGCGTGATGGCGAAGGCGCGGCCGTCGCTCATCTCGTGAATCGCTCTCGATGCGACGGTCGGCGGCCCCATGCGGTCGCGCAGGTATTCTGCGGGAGACGAGCCCGAATAGACGCCCTGCTCGATCCGCCGCTCCAGGATGTGGCGCAGAGGGGTTCCGGGCTTCACGTCGTCGGGGGTGAGACCGTACATCTGGGCGTAGCGATCGTTGCTCACGACGATGCGTTGGGTCTGGTCGAACATGCTCACGCCCTGAGACATGTTGCGCAGGATCTCGTGCAGGCGGGTGGCGGCGAGCCCAGCCTTGCGTCCCGTGATGATAGCGCCGAAGAGCACGTTGCGCAGCCTGGCCGAGATCAGCCGCATGGCCATGAAGAACGGCAGCAGCACGAGGAAGATCACGGGATAGTAGGCGGGGCCGGCTGCGATCAGCGCGGCCGTCATCGGCAGACTGACGCACAGGATCTGGCTTGCGACCAATGTTCGGCTGGCGAAGTTGCGCCCCGACACGCCGATCAGGTAGGCGAGAGTCAGCGAGAAGCTCAGCAGATGCACCGAGGCGCCGTCGGTGCGCAGGAACGTTGCGAGGCACCACAAGCCGAGCACTGCGACCTGGGCCGCCGCACCGGCCGTGTAGCGCAGCTGCCAGCGCAGCGCCGGGCGATGGCAGCGCCTGCGGACGCTGGACTTGTAGGCCTCGAAGTCATGGGCCCTGATGATGGCGACGACGGCAATCGCCAGCGTGCAGATGTAGAGGACGGGGTCCGACGTCTGCCACGCGGTCACGAGCGCGCTCGCGGCCGCAGCCACGGAGCCGATGAGCAGGGAGGCGCGGTCCTCGTAGAGCGCCTCCACGACAGCCGCGCGCATCCCCGACGGCAGCCGCTCGTGCTTCCGATAGAGCAACAGCAATCTGCGCAAGAGATGCATCCCGCTCGTCCGAGGTCCGGCACGAGAATCGCGGGTCAAAGTGAAGGAACTTGCGCTCGTGCCGACTGCCAGGGACGAGCGGTGAACGCGCGCTCAATTCCTGGCTCGTTCCGAAACAAGTCGCAGCAACAACCCTTGGAATGAGGCTGCTCGCCTGGCTCTCAGCGCAGTAGCCCGATCTCGGAGAGGTACTTCGCCACGCCCGGGTGGATCAGGTCGCGCCGGGGCGTCGCGGCGGCTGTGTTGGCGGCGGTGGTCTCGTGCGCCTGCGGCAGGCGCCGGGCGATGTCGGCCTCGCCCTTGTGGAGCGCGCGCGCCAGGCGGTAGGCGACGTCGTCGGGCAGCGTGGGCCGCGCCAGTATGAAGCTCCACGATCCCACGGATACGATCGGCTCGGTCTGGCCCGGATAGGAGTTGGGCGGCACGGTGAGCGTCTTGAGCGAGGGGTGCTTGGCCTGGATGCGGGCGATGCCGGCGGCATCCGGCACGATGAACCGCCCGCCAGCCTTGGCCATGGTGGTAAAGCCCGGCCAGCCTGTGCCGCCGCCCCACAACGCGGCCGCCTTGCCGGAGAGGACCATCTCGGGGCCGTCGCCGGCGCGGTCGAGGAAGATCGCCTCGAAATCGCGATCGCGGCTGAGGCCGAGGCCGTCGAGCGTGTAGCCGGCGAGCAGCACGAGCCCGGAGCCCTTGGCGCCGAACGCGACCGGCTTGCCCTTGAGATCGTCGATCGTGCGGTAGGGGCTGTCGCCACGCACCACGAACATGCCGGGCGTGGCGTACATGGCAAAAAGGATGCGCAGGTCGGCCGGGGGGCGGCCAATGCCGTTCAGCGCCTCCAGGGCCGCCTCGCCCTGCACCAGCGCAATGTCGAGCTTGCCGGCCTCGAGCAGCGGCACGTTCTCGGCGCTGCCCTTGGTGTTCTGCGGTCGCACCTCGAGGGTTGGGTCCATCCCGTTGATGGTGGCGGCGGCCGCATCGCCGTAGACGGGAAAGCCGCCGCCGGGCGTGGCGGTGCCGAGCGACACAATGGTCTTGCCAGGCTCCGCGGCGGCAAAAGCGAGCGGCAGCATGGCCAGCACCAGCGCGAGGCTCGACAGCACTTCAAACCGCATGGGCGCAATCCTCCGATATGTCTCGCGTGACCGAGCCTAGGCCGTGGCGCGTTCTGCTTTCGCCAGCGCCTCTCCCACCTCGACCGGCGAGACCGGGTCCTTGGTGGTGACGCGGCGCAGGTCGCGCGGGTGCTTGGCATCATCGTAGGGGCGGCCGCGGTGCAGGGTACAGCGGTTGTCCCAGATCACGAGATCGCCGACGCGCCAGTGATGGCGATGGACGAACTCGCGCTGCGTGGCGTGCTCCATCAGGTCGCGCAGCAGCAGCCGTCCATCCGGCATCGGCCAACCGAGGATGTGGGAGGCGTGCGAGCCCATGTAGAGCGTCTTGCGCTTTGAGCCCGGATGCGTGCGCACGAGCTTGTGGCGCGCGGTCGGCAGGGCAGCGCGCTCGGCTTCCGTGTAGTCCGTGTGGCCGAGCAGTCCGCGCGAATGGAAGATCGAGTGCTCGGCGATCAGGCTATCGATCCTGGCCTTCGTCTCAGCCGGCAGGGCGTCGTAGGCGGCCCGAAGATCCGCGAACTCGGTCTCCCCGCCGATCGGAGGCACCACGTGCGCGAACAGCATGGAGAGCGCACCCGGCACCTCGCGGAACGAGGCATCGGAGTGCCAGAGCTGGTTGGCGAGCGCATCGAGCCGACGGTGATCGTCGCGCGCGCGCAGCTTGTTGCCGGCGTCGAGATTGGAGATGTCGGCAAGTGCCGCGTGCTTCAGGCGCTGCACGACGCGGTGATTGCGCGGCGGCTCGACGTCGCCGAACAGCTGGCCCAGCCCCAAGAGCGTATCGTCGTCGAGCTTCTGGTCGTGGAACACCAGCACGGCGTAGCGGTTGATGGCGTCGTTGAGCTCGCGCACCGTCTCGGGCGCAAGCTGGGAGGCGAGATCGACGCCCGACACCTCGCCCACGAACTGGGGATGCAGCTGCCGCATCTCAATCATGAGTCTCCTCCCATCTTGTTGTCTGGGGCTCCTTGCCGGACCTCAATGATTGCGCCACTGGCCGCCACCGTCCATGTCGATGACGATGCCGGACAGATAGTGCACCTGCGGCGATGCCAGCATGGCGGCGAGTGCGGCCACCTCCTCGGCGGTCTTGATGCGGCCGAAGGGGAGCTTGTCCGCGCCCAACGCCTCCTCCCAGCGGTTCTCGTCGCCGAAGCGGGCCTTGGCCCGAGCTTTCGACAGCGTGACGATGCGGTCGGTCATGGTGGCGGCCGGGTTGATGCCGAAAACGCGCACGTTGTAGGCGGGCGTTTCGGCGCCGAGCGCATTGGTGAAGCCGATCAGCGCCGCGTTGCCCGCCGCGCCGCAGATGTAGTCGGGCCGGACAGCGCGCCCGCCCATGCCGATGATGTTGATGATGACGCCCGACTTGCGCGCCTTCATCTTGGCGACATAGAGCTGGCAGAGGTGGATGTAGCCGAACACCTTGAGCTGCCACGCCTCCTGCCAGCGCTCCAGGCTCACGTCGGCGATGCCGCCGCCGGGAATGGCGCCGGCGTTGTTGACGAGAATGTCGACGTCGGGGAAGGCCGCGTGCATGCGCGCGCGCTCGCCGGCGTCGGCGAGGTTTGCAGGGTGGGCCGTGACCTTCGCGTTGTGCTTGCGGCGCACCTCGCCGGCGGCAGCCTCGAGCACGGCCTTGTCGCGCGAGGCGAGCACGATCTCGGCACCCTCCGCCGCGAACGTGTGGGCGACGGCGAGGCCGATGCCCTTCGAGCCGCCCGTGATCAGCACGCGCTTGCCGTGTAGTCCCAGATCCATGGGCCCTGCTCCCTGTGTCCTATCCCGGCCGGCAGCCGGGTCGCTTTTGGCATTCCTGATGATGAACCTACTCAACCACTGCTCGTCGGCGCCCGCAAATCCATTGTTGCAACGATGCCTTGCCGGCATCGGGTGCACCCCGGCACAATTCGCTCGCGCCGCCATCTTGCTTCGGCGGTGGACGTGCTATGTGGGCATCCCACGCCGGCTGGACCGGGCTAAAGGTGGGCCGCAGGGGAGTTGCATGTTCACGCGCCTGATGACGTCGCGCCGGTTCGCGCCTCTGTTCTGGTGCCAGCTCTGCTCGGCGCTCAACGACAATTTCCTCAAGAACGCGCTGGCCATGCTGATCCTGTTCGGGCTTGGCGGGTCGGGAGCGGCGGGAGGCGAGAGCGCGGCGCTGCTGATCACGCTGTCGGGAATCGTATTCATTGCGCCGTTCTTCATTTTCTCGGCGCTGGGCGGCGAGCTTGCCGACCGCTACGACAAAGCAATCGTTGCCCGCTGCATCAGGCTCGCCGAGATGCCGGTCGCGGGGCTGGCGGCGATCGGGTTCTTCTGGCAGTCGGTGCCGATCCTGTTCGTGACACTCGGACTGTTCGGGATTATCTCCGCGCTGTTTGGACCTCTGAAATACGGGCTGCTCCCCGAAAAGCTCGAGACGGCGGAGCTCTCCGCCGGCAACGCGCTGGTGGAAGGCGCAACCTTCCTGGCGATCCTCATCGGCACGATTGCCGGCGGCGTCGCTGTGGCCGAGGCCAAGGGCGCCGAGTTCGTGGTTGCGGTCATCGGGCTGCTGGCTCTTGCGTCGTGGCTGCTGGCGCATGCCATCCCCGTGTCGGGCCCTGCGGCACCCGACCTCGCCATCACGGCCAATCCCTGGACCTCGACGCTGGCGCTCCTGCGCGAGGCGCGGACCGACAAGCGCCTGTGGAGCGGCGCGCACATCGTGTCCTGGTTCTGGCTGGTGGGTTTCGTCGCCCTGTCGCTGCTGCCGCCACTGGTGAAAGGCATCTTCGGCGGCAGCGAAGGCGTGGTGACGACCTGCCTTGCGGTCTTCACCGTTGGCATCGCGATCGGCTCGGTCGTGGCTGCGCAGGCGAGCCACGGGCGGCCCAACCTGTCGCTGGTGCCCTTGGGCGCGATTGGAATGGGCGTCTTCTCGCTTGCCGTGGCGTGGGTGGCGTGGATCGCCGTGCCGGGGCCAACGCCGTTATCGCCGGGCGCGCTGATCGGGTCGGGCCAGGGCGCGGCGCTCCTGGTAAGCCTGTGCGGTCTGGCGATCTCCGGGGGACTGTTCGTGGTACCGTCGTTTGCGGCCGTGCAGGCCTGGGCGCCGGTCGACCGGCGGGCGCGTGTGATCGCCGCGGTCAACGTGCTCAATGCCGCCTACATGGTAGGGGCGGGCGGCGTCGTGGCGGTGCTGCAAGCGGCAGGCGTCGGAGTGCCGGCGCTGTTTGCCGCGCTCGGGCTGCTCAACCTCGTGGCCGCGGGAGCGGTAGCAAGGGCCTGGGGCCGCGAGGGTCCGCCCGTTGCCGACGCCGCCATGCCTGCGGCGCGGCCGGAGTCGCGCTGAGGTTATTGTTGGGTCGGCTTGCTCAGCGAT
>Ga0247829_10001111_pt1 | contig 11788 bp, 12 predicted proteins | sample 12C_Control_Day4_FD_207765 | JGI IMG/M metagenome (GOLD analysis project Ga0247829, IMG submission 207765) | Soil microbial communities from agricultural site in Penn Yan, New York, United States - 12C_Control_Day4 | ecosystem: Environmental > Terrestrial > Soil > Agricultural land | place... | reverse complement strand
TCGACGTCGACGGCTTCTTCCTCGAGTACGACGACGAGCGCTCGGGCGGCTTCGAGCCGCTGCGTCACATCCCGAAGGGCAAGCGCGTGGTGCTCGGCCTGGTGAGCTCGAAGGTTCCCGCGCTCGAGAAGAAGGACGATCTCAGGCGGCGCATCGAGCAGGCTTCGAAATTCGTGCCGCTCGAGAACCTGTGCCTGTCGCCGCAGTGCGGCTTCTCCAGCACGCACCACGGCAACAATCTCACCGTCGAGCAGGAGAAGGCGAAGCTCAAACTCTGCATCGACACCGCGAAAGAGGTCTGGGGCTCCCTATAAGGCAGATCCCGGACACCAGCATTTTCGATCTGCGCCTCTCGCGGCGGGGGGCGCGGCTGAACCGGATGTGTGCCGCTTTGTGCTCGCCGGCCGAGCGCGAAGCGTTCAAGCGCGACGAGGAAGCCTTCATGGCGCGCTTCGCTCTGACCGAGGACGAGAAGAACCTGATCCGCAAGCGCGACTTCAAGGGCCTGATCGAGGCTGGCATGAACATCTACGCCATGCTCAAGATCGGCTCTGCTACCGGCAACAGCCTCTACCGCATGGGGGCGCAGATGCGCGGCGAGACCTACGAGCAGTTCCTGGCGACGCGCAACATGAAAGATGCCGTCTAGAATCGTCGCCGGACTCGGTCTGTCGCATGTGCCCTCGGTCGGCCCCGCCTTCGACCGCGGCAAGCAGCAGGACCCGGCGTGGAAGCCGCTGTTCGATGCCTACGTTCCGGTGCGCGAGTGGCTCGCGAAGCTCAGGCCCGACGTGGCCATCGTGGTCTACAACGACCACGTCGCCGAGTTCAGCTTCGACAAGTACCCGACTTTCGCCCTGGGCGCCGCCGATCGCTACGCCATCGCCGACGAGGGCTTCGGCACGCGCCCGCTGCCCGAGGTGGCCGGCGATGCCGAGTTCTCCACTCATCTGTGCGAAGAGCTGGTCAGCGAGGAGTTCGACCTCACCGTCTGCCAGGAGATGGGCGTCGAGCACGGCTTCCTCGTGCCGATGAACCTGTGCTTTCCGCATACGCAGGCGGGCTGGCCGGTGAAGAGCGTGCCGCTGCAGATCAATGTGGTCCAGCATCCGCTGCCGACGGCTCGGCGTTGTTATCGGTTGGGCCAGGCTTTGCGAAAAGCAGTTTCCAGTTACGAAAAAGATCTGCGGGTCGTGGTCATGGGCACGGGCGGCATGTCGCACCAGCTGCAGGGCAAGCGCTTCGGCTTCATGAACGAGAAGTTCGACCAGTGGTTCCTGGATGAGCTGGAGCACAACCCGGAAGGCCTCGCCGGCCTGTCGCACCACAGGATCATGGAACAGGCGGGCGCCGAGGCGGTCGAGCTCATCATGTGGCTCACCATGCGCGGCGCGCTCTCGCCGAAAGCGAAGCGCGTGCACCGGCACTACTACGCGCCGATGACCACCGGGATGGGGCTGATTACCTTCGAGGACTAAAGATCAGACGTACGCGATGAAGCCGCCGGCCGCGGCGGCGATCAGCGTGACGAGGAACAGGCGCCGCGCCGGCGCGTCCACCGCGAGCCGGCGCAGCAGGCCGACCGGCTTGGGCGCGCGACCGCCCTTCGCTTTCGAAAGGCGCCGCAGGGCGGCGGTGGAGTCGAAGTGGCGCGAGACCGGCAGGCGCGTGTCCTGCGCGATCATGACCGCCGCCGGCGCCGTGAGCGTGGGTTCGCCGTCGGCTTCAAGCTTGACCGTCTTGCTGCCCGAATCCGGGGTCGACGCGTCGGTCTGGCGCCCGCGCAGCTCGGCGAGGCAGGTGTGCAGGTCCGCCGCCATCTCGTCGGCGTCCTGGTAGCGCACCGCCGGATCCTTTTTCAGCGCGCGCGCTACCACGAAGTCGAGCATCGACGGCAGCTCGGGATTGATGCGCGTCGGCGGCACGTGCTCGTCGTAGGTGATGCTGTGGCTGACCTGCGCCATCTCGGTGCCCGAGAACAGGCGCCGGCCGGTGAGCATCTCCCACACCACGATGCCGAGCGAGAAAATGTCGGATCGCTGATCCACCGGCTGGCCGGAGATCTGCTCGGGCGACATGTAGCGCGGCGTGCCGAGCACGATGCCGGTGCTGGTCTTGTGGTCGGCGATGCGCATGCGCGCGAGGCCGAAGTCCATGATCTTCGCCGGGCCGCGGTCGGGCAGCATGATGTTCGCCGGCTTGATGTCGCGATGCACGATGCCGCGGTGGTGCGCGTAGGCTAGGCCTTCGGCGACCTGGCAGCCGATCTCGATCGCCTCGAGCGCCGGGATCGGGCCCTGCTGCACGCGCTTGCGCAGGTCGGTGCCCTCGAGCAGCTCCATCGCGAGGTAGGCCATGCCGTCGGCCTCGCCGAAGTCGAAGGTGGTGACGATGTGCGGGTGGTTGAGCTTGCCCGCGGCCTTGGCCTCGACGAAGAAGCGCTTCTGGTACTCGGCCTTTCCCTCGGCGTCCTTGTCGAGGATGATGGTCTTGAGCGCCACCGTGCGCTCGAGGTTCGGGTCCTCGGCCTTGTAGACCACGCCCATCGCGCCGCGCCCGAGCTCGCTCAGGATCTTGTAGCGGCCGATCTTCTTCAGCGCCTTGGCCATCAGTAGCTCACGCGCTGCACCAGCGCTTTCCAGTACGGATACTTTTCCATCATCGCGTCCACGAACGGCTGCTGGTTGCCGTTGGAGTTGCGCAACGCGATGCCGCCGGCGACCAGCGCCACCGCGACCACCATCGCGGCGGCGGTGTAGCGCAGGCTGCGGCGCGCGGGCGCTTTCTCGTCGGGCTTGAACAGCTCGTGCGCGCGCAGGCCGGGGTCGTTGAACGTGCCGGCCGGCGCGAGCAGGGACTCCGCGCCCGGCGAAGCTTCGGCGAGCGCGTTGCGGAACGCGCGCGAGGCGAGCAGGCGCGCCGCGGGCGCGAAGGCGGCGACCGAGGCGGCCACCGCGATGCCGTCGCCGGTCATGCCTTCCCCGCCCTTGCGGCCGGCAAGTTGCAGTGCGCCATGGTTGAGGCCGGCCGACAGCGGCAGCCCGGCGGCGGTCGCGGTGAGGGCGCGCTCCGCGAGGCGCAGCGCGGCGCGCGGGTCGTCGAGCACCACGATCGCGGCGCCGTCGGCCGAGTCGAGCATCACCCGGCCCGAGGGCGGGATTTCCGCCGCGGTGACCGCCACCACCGCCTGCAGCTGCGCGCGCAGGCGCGCCTGCTCGGTGGCGGAACGGCGCGCGAAATCCTGGATCTTCAGGAAAACCACGCTCGCGAAAAGGGACGACGGCACGGATCAAGCTTGCCGGGATTGCACGCAGTTGAACAGGGTATAATTCGCCCCGCTGAGGAGCGTTGCGTCCCCTGCAATGTCAGAGGGGGTCAGGCTCAGCTAAATACAACGGCGCTCGCATCGGAAACGGTGCGGGCGCTTTTCATTTCAGGAGCGGAGAACAGATGAAGATCGATTCGAAATTCACCGATTTCAAGGTCGCGGATCTCGCCCTCGCCGACTGGGGCCGCAAGGAGATCGCCATCGCCGAGTCCGAGATGCCGGCGCTGATGGCGATCCGCAAGGAGTTCGCCGCGCAGCAGCCGCTGAAAGGCGCGCGCATCGCCGGCTCGCTGCACATGACGATCCAGACCGCGGTGCTGATCGAGACGCTGAAGGCGCTCGGCGCCGAGGTGCGCTGGGCCTCGTGCAACATCTTCTCCACCCAGGACCATGCCGCCGCCGCGATCGCCGCGGCCGGCATCCCGGTGTTCGCCTACAAGGGCGAGTCGCTGGATGAGTACTGGGAATTCACCCACCGCATCTTCGAGTTCGGCGACAAGGGCCCGAACATGATCCTCGACGACGGCGGCGACGCTACGCTGCTCGTGCACCTCGGCCAGCGGGCGCAGAAGGACCCGGGCGTTCTCTCCAATCCCACCAGCGAGGAAGAGGTCTCGCTGTTCAAGGCAATCAAAAATCGGAAACAAGGCTGGTACGCCCACTTCGCCAAGGACATCAAGGGCGTGACCGAGGAGACCACCACCGGCGTGCACCGCCTCTACCAGATGCACAAGGAGAAGCGGCTGCTGTTCCCGGCGATCAACGTCAACGACTCGGTCACCAAGTCGAAGTTCGACAACATCTACGGCTGCCGCGAGTCGCTGGTCGACGGCATCAAGCGCGCCACCGACGTGATGGTGGCGGGCAAGGTCGCGGTGGTCGCGGGCTACGGCGAGGTCGGCAAGGGCTCGGCGCAGGCGCTGCGCGGGCTGCAGGCGCAGGTGTGGGTCACCGAGATCGACCCGATCTGCGCGCTGCAGGCGGCGATGGAGGGCTACAAGGTGGTGACCATGGAGTACGCCGCCGACAAGGCCGACATCTTCGTCACCGCCACCGGCAACTACAAGGTGATCACCCACGCCCACATGCAGAAGATGAAGAACAACGCCATCGTCTGCAACATCGGCCACTTCGACAACGAGATCGACGTCGCTTCGCTCAAGCAGTACACGTGGGACAACATCAAGCCGCAGGTCGACCACATCATCTTCCCCGACGGCAAGCGCATCATCCTGCTGGCCGAAGGACGCCTGGTGAACCTCGGCTGCGGCACCGGCCACCCGTCGTACGTGATGAGCTCGTCGTTCGCCAACCAGGTGCTGGCGCAGATCGAGCTCTTCGGCAACACCGCGAAGTACCCGGTCGGCGTCTACATCCTGCCGAAGCAGCTCGACGAGAAAGTGGCGCGCCTGCAGCTCTCCAAGCTCGGCGCCATGCTCACCGAGCTGACCGACGAGCAGGCGCGCTACGTCGGCCTGCCGAAGGACGGTCCGTACAAGTCGGACCACTACCGCTACTAGCGTGCGCATTGCCGCCATGGGCGCCGGCGGCGTCGGCGGCTACTTCGGCGCCCGGCTGCAGCAGGCCGGGCACGACGTCAGCTTCTTCGCCCGCGGCCGCCATCTCGAGGCGATCCGCAGCCAGGGCCTGATCGTCGAGAGCCCGCACGGCAACGCGCGCCTTCAGGTGAAGGTGTTCGACGATCCGGCCAAGGCCGGCGTGGCCGAGGTGGTGCTGTTCGCGGTCAAGCTGTGGGACACCGAGAGCGCCGCGGCGCAGATCAAGCCGATCGTCGGTCCCGATACGGTGGTGATCCCGTTCCAGAACGGCGTCGAGTCGATCGAGCGCCTGCGCAAGGTGCTGCCCGAGCCTGCGGTGATGGGCGGCTCGGCGTACATCGCCACGCACATCAAGTCGCCCGGCGTGATCGAGCACACCGGCCAGATGGCGCGGATTCAATTCGGCCCGCTCCTCGCTTCACAGAAGAAGATTTCTCAAGAATTCCTTCAGGCTTGCCGCAACGCCGGTATCCAGGCCGAAATCCCGGAAGACATCGTCAAGGCGAACTGGGAGAAGTTCGTGTTCCTGGTCGGGCTGTCGAGCGCCACCGCGGTGGCGCGCGCGCCGATCGGCGTGGTGCGCGCCGACCCGGACCTGCGCTGGCTGTTCGAGCAGGCGATGCGCGAGACCTGGAAGGTCGGCCGCGCGCGCGGCGTGGCGCTCGCCGACAATTTCGTCGAGGAGCGCCTGCGCTTCGCCGATGGGCTGCACGCCGACATGCGCGCCTCGCTGCTGCACGACCTCGAGGCCGGCGGCAAGCTGGAAGCGCCCTGGCTGTGCGGCGCGGTCGCGCGCATGGCGCGCGAGGCCGGCCTCGACGCCCCGGTGAACCGCGCGGTGTTCGCCGCGCTGAAACCGTTCGTGCATGGATCTGCGCGCAAAGCTTCTTGACCCCGCGCAGCAGGTCCTGCTTTACGGCACGACCCCGCCGCGCGCGGGCACCCCGCCCGAGCAGGTCGGCAGCGCGGCGGACAAGCTCACCGCGCGCCTCGACGGGATGCCGCTCGACGGCGTGGTGGTCTACGACATCCAGGACGAGACCGGGCGCACGCAGGCGCCGCGCCCGTTTCCCTACATCCGCACCATCGACCCGCGCGACTACGCACGGCTCTTCCAGCGCCCAGCGATCGTGTACAAGGCGCTCGGCGCCATGGATGAAGCCCAATGGCGCGAGTGGCTCGCCGCATCCGAGCGCACCGTGCAGTTCCTGTCGATCGTGGGACGACCCGCTTCCGGCGCGCGCTATGCGCTGCCGCTGTCGCGCGCGATCCGCATCGCGTCCGAGAATCCGGCATTCATCGTCGGCGGCGTGGTGATCGCCGAGCGCCACGATGAGCAGCGCAGCGAAGCCGCGCGCCTGCTCGCCAAGGGCATCGAGGGCTGCGGCTACTTCATCTCGCAGGCGGTGTACCACGCCGAGCCGACGCGGCGCCTGCTCTCCGACTATCTGCGCGACTGCCGTGGCGCGGGCGCGCGGCCGAAACGCATCGTGCTCACCTTCGCGCCCTGCGGGCGCGAGAAGACGCTGACCTTCATGCGCTGGCTGGGCGTGAACATCGCGCCCGAGACCGAGCGCGCCATCCTCGGCGCGGCCAACCCGCTCGCCAAGTCGATCGAGATCTGCCGCGACAACCTGCGGCGTATCCTCGACGGCGGCTACGTCGGCCAGGTGCCGCTGGGGGTGAACGTGGAAAGCGTGTCCATCAACCGCGACGAGATCGACGCCAGCATCGAGCTGCTGCACACGCTGCGCGAAACCATGGCCGGCCGATGAGCCGCAGCCTCGCCCTGGTCGCGGCCGCCGTCCTCGCCCTGCTCGCGCTCGAGCTCGGCTTCCTGCACTGGATGCAGCCGCTCGACAACCGGCTGCTCGACACCATGGTGCGCTCGCACGCGGCCGCGCTCGCGCCCGACCCGGACATCGTGCTGGTCAACATCGACGAAAACAGCCTGGTCTCGATGGAGAAAGAGGCCGGACGCTGGCCCTGGCCGCGCGTAGTGCACGCCGAGCTGCTCGAGGGCCTCGCGGCGCAAAAGCCGCGCGCCATCGTGTTCGACATCATGTTTACCGAGCACGACCAGTTCCGCCCGCAGGACGACATCGCGTTCGCCGAGACCGTCGCGCAGCACGCCAACACCTATTTCCCGCTTTTGCGTCTGCCGGCGGAGCGCGATCCCAAAGGCGCGCGCATCGCGGAGGTCGCCGGCACGCTCGGGTTCACCAAGGCGGCGGATGCGGATCCCGAGGCGCGCGTGGCGGTCGTGCCGCCGCTCATCCTGCCGCCCGAGCACTGGCGCGTAGGGCTGATCACGTTCACCGAGGACGCGGACGGCGTCGGCCGGCGCTACCTGCTGCGCGAGACCGTCGGCGGCTGGCACATTCCTTCGCTGCCGGCGCGCGTCGCCGCAGGGCTCGGCTATCCGGTGCCGGATGCGGACGACCTGGTTCTCGCCTGGCGCGGCGGCGCGCAAGCCTTCCCGCGCGTTTCCTATTCGGAGCTGTACGAGGACTTCAAGCGCTCGGCGCGCAAGCGCCCGGCACGGGAGTTCGCCGGCAAGATCGTGATCATCGGCACCGCCGCGACCGGCCTGCAGGACCTGCGCGTCACGCCGATCCGAAGCCTGCACCCCGGCGCCGAGATCCTCGGCACCGCGATCGAGAACCTGAAGAACGGCCGCGCCATGCGCTATGCGCCGCCGCTGGTCCCCGCCGGGATCGGCGTCGCGTTGCTATTGCTCCTGTATCTCGCGTTTCGCCGGGGGGTAGACGCGCGCGCGACCGGCGCGGCGCTCGCCGTAGTCAGCGCGTTGCTGCTGGCAAGCCAATACCTGCTGGTGGGCCGGCTGATTCTGCTGCCGCTTCTTACGCCGCTTGCCGCCGCTTGGACGTTCTATGCCGCCGCCGGGATCGGCGAGTACCTGCGCGCGCGCCGGGAACGCGAAGCGGCGATGGCGCAGTTCTCGCGCTTCACCAACCCGCACGTCGCCCGGCAGCTGGTCGAGCTGGGCGGGATCGAGACCGGCCGGCGCGACGTGACGCTGCTGTTCTCCGACATCCGCGGCTTCACCACCCTGTCGGAAACGCGCAGCCCGGAGGAAGTGATCGCGCTCCTCAACCGCTACTTCACCCTGCAGGTCGATGTGGTCTTCAACCACGGCGGCTCGCTCGACAAGTTCATCGGCGATTGCATCATGGCGATGTGGGGCGCGCCGCTCGACCAGCCGGACCATGCGCGCCGCGCCGTCGCCTGCGCGCTCGACATGGCCGACACGCTGCAGGCGTTCAAGCGCGAGCTCGGCGCGGAGCAGTCCGACTTCGACGTCGGCATCGGCCTGCACTCCGGGCCGGCCGTGGTCGGGCTGATGGGCTCGCAGAAGCGCCGCCTGGAATACACCGCGATCGGCGACACGGTGAATCTCGCCAGCCGGATCGAGGGCCTGACCAAGGACGCGCAGCGCCGCATCCTGGTCTCGCGCGACACGATGGAAAAGTGCGGTAATGCCTTTGACTTTGTTCCCGCCGGTTCCTATAAAGTGAAAGGCCGCGCGCAAGCGGTGGAGCTGTTCGAACCCAAGCGAAAGACATGAGAATCCTTGCCCTGCTGTTGCTGCCGCCGCTGCTCATTCCGCTCCTCGTCGCGGCCGAGCCCGCCACCGTGATCCGACCCGCCGAGCTCAAGCAGGAACCGGCGAGCGACGCCGCCACCCTCGCCACGCTGCCGGAGAACACCGCGGTCGACGCGCTCGAGCGCAAGGGCGGCTGGACGCGCGTCAAGGCGGGCGCCGGCGAAGGCTGGGTGCGCATGCTGTCGCTGCGCTTCGGCGGCGCGACCACCGCCAAGCCGGGCGCGAGCGGCCTGTCGCAGGCGTTCAACGTGGCGCGCACCGGCACCAGCGGCACCCAGGCCACGACCGGCGTGCGCGGCCTCGACGCCGAGCAGATCGCCAACGCGCAGCCCAATCCGGCCGAGCTCGCCAAGCTGGAGAAGTTTGCCGCCGACCGCGACGCCGCCGCGAGCTTCGCCGCGCAGGGCAAGCTGTCGCCGACCTCGGTGGCCTACCCCAAATGAGAGCCCTGATCCTCGTTGCCGCGCTCGCCGCGGCCGCCAGCGCCCAGGCCCAGTTCCGGCTGCCGAACATCGACATCAACAAGATGGTCGACACGGTCAAGAACGTCGGCAAGGCGGTGAAGGAGATCGACGAGCCCGAGGAAATCTCGATCGGCAAGGACGTCGCTTCGCGCCTGCTGGGGGCGGCGCCGCTGGTCGCGAATCCCGGGCTGCAGCGCTACGTGAACCAGGTCGGACGCTGGCTGGCGGTGCAGACCGAGCGCCCCGACCTGCCGTGGCAGTTCGGCGTGCTCGACTCGCCCAACGTCAATGCCTTCGCGGTGCCGGGCGGCACCATCTTCATCACGCGCGGCCTGCTCGAGCGCATGCGCAGCGAAGCCGAGCTCGCCGGCGTGCTCGGCCACGAGATCGTGCACGTGCTGCGCAAGCACCACCTGAAGGCGATCCAGAAGGGCGCGCAGAGCGCGCTCGCCGGCGACGCGCTCGGCCACGCGCTGCGCGACCGCGCCGGCCCGGCGCGCGACAAGCTGATCGCGTTCGGCACCGAGATGTACAGCCGCGGGCTGGACAAGTCCGACGAGCTCGAAGCCGACCGCCTCGGCGTGGTGATCGCGGCGCGCGGCGGCTACGATGCCTACGGCCTGCCGTCGGTGCTGCAGACGCTGCAGGCGATGAGCGCGCAGGACTCGGCGCTCGCGCTGATGTTCAAGACCCACCCGGCGCCCGCCGAGCGCCTGAACTCCTTGAGCGAGAACATGCAGCCGCTGCTCGACACCTACTCGAGCCAGCCGCAGCTCGCCGAGCGCTTCGTGCGCCAGATCAAGAGATAACCAGCCGCCAGTCCTCGCCCGGGCGCTCGCGGCACACGCGGTAGCGGAACGGCATGCCCTCGCGCCCCGGCGTGAGGAAGCGCAGGTCGGTGAACCAGACGCAGCCCTGGCTCATGCCGTCGAACGCCGGCAGGTCGGCGAACCAGCGGAAGAAGGCGAGCGGCTCGGAGTTCCACGCGCCGCGGATCAGGTCGCTCTCGGTCTCTCCATAGCGCCGGCGCGTCACCCACACCGCCTGCTCGAGCGGCAGATAGGGCGAATCGACGCGCGCGATGAAGCCGTCGCCGGGCTGGAAGCGGCGCGCTTCCCTGCGTACCAGGTTGACGTGGGCGAAGCGATGCGCTTCGTCGTCGCTGACGAATACCGTCCAGTTGAAGGGCGACACCGGCTTCGGGTGCGCGGTGACCTTGGCGTCGCGCAAGGCCTGCGATCTGGCGTATTCGGCGCCGAACTCGAGCGCGCGCTGCTTCTGCACGTACTGGAAGGCGACGTAGCCGCAAAGGAAGAAAGCGGCGATGAGCGCCGGCATGCGGCTGCGGCGGAAGACCAAGGAGAAGATCAGACCCGCCACGATGATGCCGCTGAACCACAGATCGATGATGAAGGTGGTGCCGATGCCCGCGCGCCAGTCGGAGAGCGGCGCGAGGATGATGGTGCCGAAGCTGGTGATCAGGTCGCCGACGATGTGCGCGCCGAGCGCGAGCGCGGTGACGCCGTAGAGCGCGCGCCAGCCTGCCTTTCCTTCTCGATCGGGCTCGCGCAGGAGCTTTGCCAGGATCCAGGAGTAAAGCAGCGCCCACGCCGGCAGCAGCAGGATGGAGTGGGTCACGCCGCGGTGCCAGAGCAGGTACTCGACCGGCCCGACGAAGCCGACCACGAAGTCGAGGTCGGGCGCGGCGCAGGCGAAGAAGCCGGCGGCGACGCGCCGCGGCAGCGAGCGCGGCGGCGCGTCCCCTGGTGCGCTCGCCCGCGCGAGCAGCGCTCCGGAGAGCGCGTGGGTCAGGGTGTCCAGACGGGACTTAGCCCGGTTCGCTCCGCAGCCACTCCATCGCCGGCTCGACCCCGGTGAAGTTGCGCACCATCACGCCGTGGTTGCGCCCCAGCAGGTTGATGAAGTGGTTGGCGTTCTGCGCTTCCGGCGTGCGGTGCACGAGCGCGATGCGCTCCTCGGGGGTAAAGCCGATCTTGCGCAGGTTGGTGACCAGGTGGTACTGGCTGGTCGGCGAGAGCGGAAAGTTCTGGTCGAGCTCGATCAGGATGCGCTTGCGGTTGCGCTTGCGGCTCTGGACCAGGACCTCCGCGCACACGTGCGACGGCGGCTGATCGGTGTCGCGCCCGGCCATCGTGACGCGCAGGAACTCCTCATCCGCTTCGATGCTGTAATGCAATTTCTAGGCAGCCCTTTTCTTGCGTTGCGCGTCGCGCACGTGCATCTGCGCGTAGGCGCCGTGCGCCGCGGCTTCGGCATCGCCCACGTGCACCGGCATGCCCATGTCGGAGAGCACCGATCCCAGCGCCGAGAGGCAGAGCATCACGTTGTCGGGGCGGCAGCTGTACCCCATCAGGCCGATGCGCCAGATCTTGCCCTTGAGCGGCCCGAGGCCGGCGCCGATCTCGATGCCGAACTCGTTGAGCAGGCGCTTGCGCACCTCCTCTTCGTTCACGCCGTGCGGGCACTGCACCGCGTTCATCTGCGGCAGCTGGTGCTTCTCGGCCACCAGCATCTTCATGCCCATCGCCTCGAGCCCGGCCTTGAGCGCGAGATGGTGGCGCGTGGCGCGCGCCCACGCGTTCTCCAGGCCCTCCTCGCGGATCAGCAGCAGCGCCTCGTGCAGCGCGAACAGCGAATTGGTCGGCGCGGTGTGGTGGTAGGTGCGGGTGCCCGCGTTCCAGTAGCCCAGCAGCAGGTTCATGTCCATGAACCAGCTGTGGATCTTGTCCTTGCGCTTCTTCACGTGCTCGACCACGCGCTCGGAGAACGACACCGGCGAGAGGCCCGG
>Ga0247829_10001109_pt1 | contig 11791 bp, 16 predicted proteins | sample 12C_Control_Day4_FD_207765 | JGI IMG/M metagenome (GOLD analysis project Ga0247829, IMG submission 207765) | Soil microbial communities from agricultural site in Penn Yan, New York, United States - 12C_Control_Day4 | ecosystem: Environmental > Terrestrial > Soil > Agricultural land | place... | reverse complement strand
TCGCGCACCAGCCTGGCGAGCTTCGCGGGGAGGGGGGCCGCTGTTTTTTCTGCTACGCCCATCGCGCGCGGGAATTCTACCCCACGCACGCCCCGGGCGCCGGGTTTGCCGTCGCCCTAGAGCGACGGTTTATTCGGGTAGCACGATCGAGTCGCGCAAAACGATGTTGGAACCGCGCATCTCGATATAGCCCCCCATCTGGAGATCCTTCATGACGCGGCTGACCATCTCCCTGGAGGCGCCGATCATCTTGGCGATGTCCTGCTTGGGCAGCCGCTTGGTCACGATCTTTTCGCCGTCGACGTTCTCGGACATGTCGAGCAGCAGCCGCGCCACGCGGCCGTAGACGTCGAGCAGCGCGAGGCTGCCGATCTTGCGGTCGGCCTCGCGCAGGCGGCGCACCAGGCCGCGCATCACGGCCATGGCCATGTCGAAGTTCTCGGCCAGGCACTTCTTGAAGTCGCGCTTGGCGATGTACAGGAGCTCGCAGGGCTCGATCGCCACCACCGTGGCCGAGCGCGGCTCGTCGTCGATGAGGCCCATCTCGCCGAAGAACTCCCCGGGCCCGAGGATGGTGAGGATGACTTCCTTGCCCTCGGCGTCGCTCATCATCACCTTGAGCCGGCCGGAGAGAACGATGTAGAGCGAGTCAGTCGGGTCGCCGCCGGTCATCACGGTGGTCGAGCGGGAAACGCTCTTGCGGGCGACCATGCTGGTCAGCATGCGCAGCGCGTCTTCGGGGAAGCTGGAGAACAGCGGAACTGCCTTCAGGACCGCTGTGGAGACCGTTGTTGTCATAGCCACGTTTTTTTCCTCCCTTTGCCGGATTATGGTAGCAGAAGTCTCAGCGCGCTTCCGGGCTGTTGCGCAGGCGCGTCACCTATAATCGGCCATTCGTCTCTGAAAAACCGCCGCTCATCGGAACTCACACATTCGCGAATGCCCACCCGTCACGCGCGCCTGCTGATTCTCGGCTCCGGTCCCGCGGGCTACACCGCCGCGGTATACGCGGCGCGCGCCAATCTGCGGCCTGTTCTCCTCAGCGGAATCGCGCAAGGCGGCCAGCTCATGACGACCACCGACGTCGACAACTGGCCGGCCGACGCCGACGGGGTCCAGGGACCCGATCTCATGCAGCGCTTCCAGAAGCACGCCGAGCGCTTCGACACCGAGGTCATCAACGACCACATCCACAAAGTGCACCTGGACCAGCGGCCCTTCCTGCTCGAGGGGGACGCGGGCCACTACACCTGCGACGCGCTGGTGATCGCCACCGGCGCGACGGCGAAGTATCTCGGCCTGCCCTCGGAGCAGAAGTTCATGGGACGCGGGGTGTCGGCGTGCGCCACCTGCGACGGCTTCTTCTATAAAGGCCAGGACGTCGTGGTCGTCGGCGGAGGCAACACCGCGGTCGAGGAAGCGCTCTACCTCGCGAACATCTGCCGCAGCGTCTCGCTGGTTCACCGGCGCGACAGGTTCCGTGCCGAGAGGATCATGGTCGACAAGCTGATGCAGCGGGTGCGCGAAGGGAAGGTCGCCCTCGTGCTCGATGCCGTGATCGACGATGTGCTGGGCGACGCGAGCGGCGTGACGGGCGTGCGCGTGCGCAACCTCAAGTCCGAAAGCACCCGCGAAATCGCCGCGAAGGGATTCTTCGTCGCCATCGGCCACACGCCGAACACCGGCATCTTCGAGGGGCAGCTCGACATGGAGAACGGCTATATCGTCACCCGCGGCGGGCGCGAGGGATCGGCCAGCGCCACCAGCGTGAAGGGCGTGTTCGCGGCCGGCGACGTGCAGGACCATGTCTACCGCCAGGCGGTGACCAGCGCGGCGAGCGGCTGCATGGCGGCGCTGGACGCGGAGAAGTACCTCGATGCGCTCACCACCTGACGACGAAGAGTTCAAGCGCGCGACGCGCGACGTGGAACCGCTTCCAGCGCCGCGCCGGCTCAGGCTCTCGCGCACGCCCGCAGCGCCCGTCCCGGAGCAGACCCGGCGCGACGAGCGCGCCGCGCTCGCCGAGTCGCTCGCCGGCGCCCGCTCGATCGACGACGCGATCGACTCGGGCAATGAGCTCGTCTTCCTGCGCGATGGGCTCTCGCCCCAGCTGCTGCGCAAGCTCCGGCGCGGCCACTGGGTGGTGCAGGAAAATCTCGATCTGCACGGCATGAACCGGCACCAGGCGGCGGCGAGCGTCGCCGAGTTCCTGCGCCATTGCCGCGCCCGGCGCCTGCGCTGCGTGCGCATCGTGCACGGCAAGGGGCTGGGCTCGCGCAACCGCGAGCCGGTGCTCAAGGGGAAGCTGCGCAAATGGCTCTCGCAGCGCGACGAGGTGCTGGGGTTCTGCCAAGCACCGGCGGCGGACGGTGGCGCCGGCGCTGTTCTAGTTCTTTTGAAGGAGCGTTAAACCGCTGCTTCGTTGGTTTCGCCGGTGCGGATGCGCACCACGTGCTCGACCGAGGTGACGAAGATCTTGCCGTCGCCGATCTTGCCGGTGCGCGCCGACTTCACGATGGCGTCGATCGCGCTCTCGACCTGGTTGTTGGCCACCACCACCTCGATCTTCACCTTCGGCAGAAAATCGACCACGTATTCCGCCCCGCGGTAAAGCTCGGTGTGTCCCTTTTGCCGGCCAAAGCCTTTCACCTCGGTCACCGTGAGCCCGGTCACGCCGACCTCGGAGAGCGCTTCGCGCACCTCATCGAGCTTGAACGGCTTGACGATGGCTTCGATCTTTTTCATGGCCCGTTCCTCCTGGGTTGCGAGATCATTGTAACGTGGAAAGCTTTGAAGTCGTCGACTCGCTCGCCGGCGTAGACCCCGAGGAGTGGAACGAGCTTGCCGGGCCCCAGCCTTTCGTCCGCCACGAGTTCCTGTCGGCGCTGATCGAATGCGGCTGCGCCGCCGCGCGCAGCGGCTGGCTGCCGCAGTTCCTGCTGCTGCGGCGCTCGGGGGCGCTTGCCGGGGCGATGCCCCTCTTCGCCAAGTCCCACTCTTACGGGGAATACGTCTTCGACTGGGCATGGGCCGACGCGCACGAGCGCCACGGCGTCGACTATTACCCCAAGCTCGTCTCGGCCATCCCCTTCACGCCGGTACAGGGCCGGCGGCTCCTCGCCGCGGCGGAGCGCGACCGGCGCGCGTTGATCGGCGCCGCGCTCGAGCTCGCCCGGCGCACCTCGTCGCTGCACGTTCTCTTCCCGCCCGAGGACGAGGCGCGCCTGCTCGAGGAGAGCGGGCTGATGCTCAGGCGCACGGTCCAGTTCCACTGGCGCAACGACGGCTACGCCGACTTCGACGACTTTCTCGCGCGCCTGAGCCATGCCCGGCGCAAGAACATGCGCCAGGAGCGGCGCCGGGTGCGCGAAGCCGGGGTGGAGCTGCGCTGGCTCGAGGGAACCGGGATCGAGCGGCGCCACTGGGAGTTCTTCAACCGCTGCTACCGCGGCACCTACCGGGCGCACCGCTCGAGCCCCTATCTCAGCCTGGATTTCTTTCTGCGCATCGGCGAGCGCCTTCCCCAGCACCTTGCCATGGTGCTTGCCGAGCGTGGAGGGCGGGCCATCGCCTCGGCTTTCTTTTTCACCGATTCAAAGACCCTCTACGGGCGTTACTGGGGAGCCATAGAGCACGTCCCGCTCCTGCATTTCGAGTGCTGCTACTACCAGGCGATCGAGTTCGCGATCCGCCGGGGCCTCGAGGTGTTCGAAGGCGGCGCGCAGGGCGAGCACAAGCTCTTTCGCGGGCTCATGCCGGTGGAGACGCTTTCCGCGCACTGGCTGGCCCATCCGCGCTTCGCCCGAGCTGTCGAAGCTTTTCTCGAGCGCGAGAGCGCCGGCGTGGAGCGCTACGTGAACGAGCTATGCGACCATAGCCCATTCAAGGCATAGGAGAACGCGATGCGGCTCACCAACAAGCTGGCCATCGTCACCGGCGCAGGCTCGGGATTCGGCGCCGGCATCGCACGGCGCTTCGCCGAGGAGGGCTGCCGCGTGGTGGTGAACGACATCGACGCGAAAAGCGGCGAGCGCGTGGCGAAGGAGATCCACGGCAGCTTCATCCAGGCCGACGTCACCAGGGCGGCCGACTGGGCGCGCCTCGTGCGCGCCGCCGGGCCGGCGCTCGACATCGTGGTCAACAACGCCGGCTGGACGCACCGGAACAAGCCCTACCTCGAGGTGTCGGAGGCCGAGTTCGACCGGGTGTACGCGGTCAACGTGAAGAGCGTCTATCTCTCGGCGCTGCACGCGGTTCCGGTCTTTCGCAGCCGGGGCGGCGGCTGCTTCGTCAACATCGCCTCGACCGCGGGCATCCGCCCGCGGCCCGGGCTCACGGTCTACAACAGCTCCAAGGCGGCGGTGATCCTGATGTCCAAATCGATGGCCGCCGAGTTCGGGCCGGACAAGATCCGCGTGAACTGCGTGAACCCGGTGTTCAGCCCCGACACCAGCCTCTCGGCGGAGTTCGCCGGCGGCGCGGTGACCGACGAGGCGAAAAAGCGCTTTCTCGCCACGATTCCGCTGGGAAGGTTCTCGACGCCGCTCGACGTGGCGAACGCCTGCCTCTACCTCGCCTCGGACGAGGCAAGCCTCGTGAGCGGCGTGTGCGTCGAGGTAGACGGAGCGCGCTGCGTCTAGGGTTTCTTGAAACCGCCAAGCAGGGCGGCCACCTGGGGCTGCTTGCGCTTGCCTTTTTGCTGCGGTTCAGCCGCTTTCGCCGCCTCGGAGGCCGGCGTAGCAGGTTCGTAGGGTTTGGAGAAAATCGGATCCGTGGAGTGCTTGCGCTGCTCACTTGGTGCGGGGCGACGGTCCTTGCGCGCCGGCGGCTCGCGCTTGCGGGTCGGCTCGTCGCCCATCAACGCGGCTACGGTGGCCCCGCTCGGCTGGAATCCCGGGACCAGCGCGCGCTCGATGCGCTTCTTGATCAGGCGCTCGATGGCCGCCATCGCTTCCATGTCCTGCGGCGCGACCAGCGAGATCGCCTCGCCGGGCAGGCCGGCCCGCCCGGTGCGTCCGATGCGGTGCACGTAGTCCTCGGGCGAATGCGGTACGTCGAAGTTGATCACCTGCGGCAGCCCCTCGATATCGAGGCCGCGCGAGGCGACATCGGTGGCGACCAGCACCGAGGTCTTGCCGGCCTTGAAGTCCTCCAGCGCCGCCTCGCGCTCGGCCTGCGACTTGTCGCCATGGATGGCGTCGGCGTGGATATGGTCGCGTCTCAGCTGGTGCGCGAGGCGATTTGCGCCGATCCGTGTGCCCGTGAACACCAGCACCTGCTTGAGGCCGCGCGTCTGGATCAGGTAGGCGAGCAGCTCGCGCTTCTTTTCCCTTGCGACCGGATGCAGCACATGCGTCACGAGCTCGGCCGCGGCGTTGCGCGCCGCCACCTGCACCTCGGCCGGGTTGCGCAGCAGCGTCTTGACCAGGTTGCGGATTTCATCGGGGAACGTCGCCGAGAAGAGCAGGTTCTGCCGCTGCACCGGAAGGAGCGCGATGATGCGCTTGATGTCGGGCAGAAAGCCCATGTCGAGCATCCGGTCGGCTTCGTCGAGCACCAGGATCGACACCTGGTTGAACATCACCGTCTTGTTCTGGACGTGGTCGAGGAGCCGGCCGGGCGTCGCGACCAGGATTTCGACGCCCCTGCGCAGCTGCTCGATCTGGGCGTTCATGTCGACGCCGCCGTAGACCACGGTGCTGCGCAGTGGCACGTGCTTTCCGTAGTCGCGGAAGCTCTCGGCGACCTGCACCGCGAGCTCCCGGGTCGGAGCGAGCACCAGCGCGCGCACCGGGTGGCGCGCCGGGGAGGCCGAGGGGCTCGCATGCACGCAAAGGCGCTGCAGGATCGGCAGCGCGAACGCGGCCGTCTTGCCGGTGCCGGTCTGTGCACCGGCCATCAGGTCGCGGCCCGCCAGCACCAGTGGGATGGCCTGCTCCTGGACTGGGGTCGGTTTTTCGTAGCCGAGCTCAGCGACCGCGCGGACGAGCGGCCCGGTCAGGCCCAGTTGTTCAAATGCAGAAGCGATAACTTTGAATTATAAGATCAATTCAGCGTACGCGCCGGCGCATCGCCGGGCTCCTCGGGATCGATGCCGGGGAGCTTGAGCTCCATGTCCCAGTCGCTCTTCTTTACCGCCGCCTGGAGCAGGCGGCACAGGGAGTGCAGCAGCACCGAGTCGAACGTGAGGGTGATGCCCTGGCCGTCGGAGGGATGCAGAGCGACGACGGGCTGGCCGCCGCGGTCGCGGCCGGTCTGGATGCGCGCAAGGAGCAGCGGCGTCTCTCCCAGCGGCCTCGCGCTGTCGCCGGCGTCGTAGGGCTTGGAGAAGTCCGCCTTGGAAACGGCATACTCGTGCTCGAGACCGAGCAGCGCCTTGCGCGCCTCCGCGCTCGCCTGCGTGCGGATGCGCGGGCTCGCCTCCTCGGCGAGCTTCACGAGCAGCGGCCAGAGCAGCTTCACGAACCGGCGCGTGAGCGTGAGCCGCAGCTCCACGCTCTCGCTCGTCGCCACCAGCATCAGCAGGCGGTCCTGCTCCGCGTCGTAGTCGACTTTCAGCTGATGCAGGCGCATGGAAGGCCTCTAGCGGCCCTTGATTCGCTCGACGAGGCGCGTGGTGGAGCGCTCGTGCTCGAACGGAATCGACAGCACCCGCCCGCCGCGCGCAAGCACCTGCGTGGCGCCGACGATGCGCTCCACCGGCCAGTCGCCGCCTTTTACCAGCACCTCGGGCCGCAGCGCGCCGATCAGGTTTTCGGGCGTGTCTTCGTCGAACCACGTAGCCGCGTCGACGCTGGCGAGCGCCGCAAGCACAGCGAGGCGCTCCTCGAGCGGATTGATCGGGCGCTCCGCGCCCTTGCCCAGGCGCCGCGCGGAGCCATCGCTGTTCAGCGCGACGAGCAGCGCCGCGCCCTGCTCGCGCGCGCGCTCGAGGTAGGTCACGTGACCCCGGTGCAGGATGTCGAACACGCCGTTGGTGAAGACGAGCGGGCGCGCCAGGCTGCTGACCCAGCGCTGCAGGCTTTCAGGCCGATGGATCTTGGCTTCGAAGGACGGCGGCTTCACTTTGCAGGCGGGCACACGCCGTCGCCCGCCTTGCACAGCTCGAAGATCCGGACCACCTTGATCACGCCGCCCGTGTTGCGCGCGATTTCGACCGCGTCGGTCGCTTCCTTCTCCGTGACGATGCCCATCAGGTAGACCACCCCCGCCTCGGTGACGACCTTCACGTGCACGGGGTTGACCTTGTTGCTGTCCAGGAGCCGGCCCTTCACCTTGGTGGTGATGAGGGTGTCGTTGCTGCGCGCGCCCGTCGACGAAGGGGTCCCCACCTGCAGGTCGTTGGTGACCCCGCGCACGTTGCCGATGCCCTGCACCAGCTTCTCGATCTCCGAGCGCCTCGCGTCCTCGGGAACCTCGCCGGTGAGAAGCACCGACCGGTTGAACGAGGTGACATTGACGTGGGTGTTCTCGCCATAGCGCTCGCGCAGCGCGCGGCTCACGCGCGACTCGATGTTGTCGTCGTCGATCATGGTGCCCGAGGTGCGGCGGTCCTCGACCAGGCCGTAGGCGACCGCGCCGCCGCCGACGATGGCGACCGGACAGCCGGCGAGGAGGAGCACGGGGACGAGGCAGGCCGCTGCCGCGAGAGCCTTCATGGGGATTTCGGGAAAAGTTGGAAGTCGATGCCGTCGCACAGGCAATGCAGGACCAGGAGATGCACTTCCTGGATGCGCGAGGTGCGCTTGTGCGGCACGCAGATATGCACGTCCTCGGGGGCCACCAGGGCCGCCATCTTGCCGCCGCCGGCGCCGGTCAGCGCCACCACATGCAGCCCGAGCTGGTGCGCGGCCTGCATGGCTTCGATGACGTTGCGCGAGTTGCCGCTGGTCGAGATCGCAAGCAGGACGTCGCCGCGGCGCCCGAGGCCGCGTACCTGCTTGGAGAACACCTGCTCGTAGGCGTAGTCGTTCGCGATCGAGGTGAGCGTGGAGCTGTCGGTGGTGAGCGCCACCGCCGCGAGCGGCGCGCGCTCGATCTCGAAGCGGTTGAGGAGCTCCGCGGCGAAGTGCTGCGCGTCGGCCGCCGAGCCGCCGTTGCCGCAAGCGAGCACCTTGCCGCCGGCCTTCAGCATGCGGGCAAGGAGATCCGCGGCGCGGGCGATCGGCGCGGCGAGCAGGCGCGAAGCCTCGAGCTTGAGCTGCACGCTCTCGGCGAACTGGGCGCTCACGCGCGCGGACAGGACTTCGGTCACGCGGCGGATTCTACACCGTCACTCCACGAACACCTCGATCTCGATGCGCCGGGCGGGATTGGGATGCGCCGCCAGGCGGCTGATGCGCGCTTGCAGCCGCTCGCCGCGGTCCAGGCCCCAGGCGAGCGCAGCGTTGTCGCGCCTGGGCACGTAGCCGAGCTTGCGGCCGCGCCACGTGACCGCGATCGCGTTGGCATCGTGCGGGTTGTCCGGCTCGCGCGAGAGCTCGAGCGCGTCGCCTACGCGCAACTCGTGCCAGACCTCGGCGGCGGCGTGGTAGCGAAAGCCCGCGAGCGGCGCGCTCTGCACGAGCAAGCGCGCGAACGCCGTGCGCTCCTGGCAAAAGACGCAAGCCGCCGCCAGCATTGCGGCGAGGGCCAGCGCGAATCTATTCGCCGAATGCATTGCGGATCCACCTGATGTCGCCCGCCGGACCTTCGACCAGGAAGACGTCGAAGCGGCACTGCGCCTCGGGCCGACGCGTCAGGTAGAGCCCGGCCGCCGCGACCAGGCGGGCGCGTTTTGCGGCGGTCACGCTCTCGCCCGCACCGCCGAACGCGAAGGCTCGCCTCATGCGCACCTCGGCGAAGACCAGGATGCCCCGGTCCTCGGCGATGAGGTCGATTTCCCCCAGCCTGCAGCGCCAGTTCCGCTCTATGAGCAGCAGACCGGCGCCGCGCAGCAGCTCGGCGCAGCGGTCCTCCGCTCGCGCACCCGCGCGGTTCATGGCAGGCTTAACGGCACCGTTCGCCCGAGGTTGACTCGCAATGTCCGGCGTTCTCTACGTGGTCGCAACGCCGATCGGCAACCTCGCCGACGCGAGCCCGCGCTCGCTCGAGGTGCTGCGCAAAGCCGACCTCATCGCCTGCGAGGACACCCGTATTACGCGCACCCTGCTCGCGCGCAACGGCATCGAGACGCCGACGACCTCGCTGCACGAGCACAACGAGCGCAGCGTGGCCACCAAGCTCCTGAATCTCCTGCAGGAAGGCCGGGACATCGCGCTGGTGAGCGATGCCGGGACGCCGGCCCTTTCCGACCCCGGCGCGCTGCTCGTCGCCCGGGCGCACGCCGCCGGCATCCGCGTCAGCCCGGTGCCCGGTCCCAGCGCGGCGGCTGCCGCTTTTTCGGCCGCGGGATTCCCCGCCGACCGGTTCGTGTTCGCCGGTTTTCTTCCGGCCGCGAAAGGGGCGCGCGTGAAGGCGCTGGCGGCGCTCGAGGTCGACTGCCCGTTGATTCTCTACGAAGCGCCGCACCGGGTGCTCGAGACAGTGCGCGAGCTTGCCGAGCGCTTCGGCGGCGAGCGCGAGATCGCGATCGCGCGCGAGCTCACCAAGAAGTTCGAAGAGGTGGCGCGGATGAAGCTCGGCGATGCCGCCGCATGGCTCGAGGCCGACCCCCAGCGGATCCAGGGCGAATTCGTCCTCGTCGTTGCTGCCGGCCCTTCGAGATCGGCGGCCGAGCTCGATGCCGACCGAACCCTCGAGGCGCTGCTCGAGGTGATGGCGCCGAGCGAGGCTGCCCGGCTGGCCGCGAAGATCACGGGCCTCCCCCGGCGGGCTCTTTATCAAAAAGCGCTGGAGCGAGCAAAGTAAAATCGGGCGATGGATCGGCTGACCCTGAAGCGCCCGGACGACTGGCACCTGCACCTGCGCGACGGCCCGGCGATGGCCTCGGTGCTGGCCCACGCCGCGCGCCAGTTCGCTCGCGCCATCGTCATGCCGAACCTGCAGCCGCCGGTGCGCACCACTTACCAGGCGCTCGACTACCGCGAGCGCATCCTCGCGGCCCTGCCGGAGGGCGCCGCCTTCGAGCCGCTGATGACGCTCTATCTCACCGACGACACGCCGCCTGAGGAGATCGCGCGCGCCAGGCTTTCGGGCAGGGTGCACGGCGTGAAGCTCTATCCGGCGGGCGCCACGACCCATTCGGATGCCGGCGTGACGCGGCTGTCGCGCTGCTGGCGCACCCTGGAAAAGATGGAGGAGCTGGGGCTGCCGCTTCTCATCCACGGCGAATCGACCGATCCCGCGGTCGACGTGTTCGACCGCGAGAAGGTCTTCATCGAGGAGGTCCTCGGTCCCGTGGTCGAGCGCTTCTCCAGCCTCAAGGTGGTGCTCGAGCACATCACGACCCGCGAAGCGGCGCAGTACGTGGAGGTGACCGGCCCCAACGTCGCCGCCACGATCACGGCGCACCACCTGCTCATGAACCGCAACGCGCTTTTCATGGGCGGCATCCGGCCGCACCACTATTGCCTGCCGGTGCTCAAGCGCGAGCAGCATCGCGAAGCGCTCGTCGCGGCGGCGACCTCCGCCAACCCCAAGTTCTTCCTCGGCACCGACAGCGCGCCGCACCCGCGCCGCGACAAGGAAGCCGCCTGCGGCTGCGCCGGCGTCTACACCGGGCACGCTGCGCTCGAGCTCTACGCGGTCGCCTTCGAGGAGGCGGGAGCGCTCGACAAGCTGGAGGGTTTTGCGAGCCTGTTTGGCCCACGCTTCTACGGTCTGCCGGTGAACCAGGCGACGGTCACGCTCGCGCGCGAGGAGTGGACCGTGCCCCAACGGCTCGCGTTCGGCGGCGAGGAGCTGGTACCGCTGCGCGCAGGCGAGAAGCTTCCCTGGAAGCTCGCCTAGCGCATCCCGCCTTCGATGCGGTGCGGCCCTGGCTGGAGCGGCTGGGCCCCGACCGCTCGCTTGACCACCTGAACTTCCTCTCAAAAGAACTGGATCTCCAAACGGCGAGCGGCCAGCCGGTGCGCTTCGTGCCGCCGGCAAAAGCCGACGCCTACTACGAGGTCCATCTGTTCGAGACCGGGCGTGTACAGACGCGGCCCGAGAACCTGCACGATCTGTTCAACGCCCTCGCCTGGCTCGCCTTTCCGAAAACCAAGGCGCTCATCAACGCTCTGCACGCCGCCGACATTGCGCGCGAGGGCGCTCGCCGCGGCCGCCGGCGCGATCTCCTCACGCTTCTCGACGAAGGCGGCGTGATCGTGCAGTCCGACGATGCCGAGCTCTTCGCGCTGGTGGGCGGCTTTCGCTGGAAGGAGCTGTTCTGGGAAAGGCGAGCGCAGGTCCGCAGCCGCATGCGGCTGCACGTGCTGGGGCATGCCACGCTCGAGCAGGCGTTGAAGCCCTGGCCGGGAATCGCCTGCAAGGCGCTCTTCGTTTCGACGGCGCAGAGCCCGGATGCCGCCGCGCACGCATGGCTGGCCGCGCTCGAGCCCGACGCGAACCCTCGCGCCCTCCCGCCGCTGCCGATCTTCGGCTATCCCGGCTGGCTGCCCGGCAGCGAGCACCCCGGCTTCTACGACGACCGCCGTTACTTCAGGGAAAGACAGGATAGGGCCGCACCTGTCCCGCCGCCACGGCCTCCGGATGCCGCGCGGTGACGACGGCGCGGATGTCGTCCACCGCGTCGAGGGGCACGTCGACCATCAGCAGTACCTTGCCGAGCTCGATCTCGCGCTGGAACTGGCGCAGCTTGGAGTTGGGCACCGAAGCGCCCACCATGCTCGCCACCCAGGTGCCGATC
>Ga0247829_10001108_pt1 | contig 11798 bp, 10 predicted proteins | sample 12C_Control_Day4_FD_207765 | JGI IMG/M metagenome (GOLD analysis project Ga0247829, IMG submission 207765) | Soil microbial communities from agricultural site in Penn Yan, New York, United States - 12C_Control_Day4 | ecosystem: Environmental > Terrestrial > Soil > Agricultural land | place... | reverse complement strand
CCGGTGAGGTCGGGCAGCGTGAGCTTGTTGTTCACCTTGTCGCCCGTGGTGATGGCCACCTCGCCGAGCTTCATGAAGCCCTTGTCGAGCACGGGGAAGGCGGCGGCGAAGGCCGCCGCGCCCAGGATCATGCCGGCAAACCCCCAACGGGCATGGCGCGAGCCCTCGCCCATGGCGGCGACCCCGGTGCCGGGGCAGTAGCCCAGCAGCGCCATGCCCACGCCGAAGATGAGTCCGCCCACCGCGTTGGCTGCGAGGATCGCGGGCTTCACGTGCAGGTGCTGGATCATGCCGAGCTGCAGCATGCCCCACACGCCGATGGCGCCCACCACGATGGCGGTGAGCATGATCTTGAGCACCGTGTAGTCGGTGAAGAGGAACTGTCCGACGATGACGCGATACTTGGCCACCTGCCCCTTCTGCAGCAGGAAGCCGAAGACGACGCCGGCGACGATGCCGCCGATGATGAGCCCGGGTTTGTCAAACCACATGGTGACGCCCTCCCTTGCCGAACAGGCCGAACGCCATCGCGACGCCCGACGCGAACATCGCCATGAAGAAGGTCCACGAGCTCAGCGCGAGCTGCAGCCCGCCGGAGATGCCGTGGCCCGAGGTGCAGCCACCGGCCATGCGCGCGCCGAACAGCATCACGGCGCCGCCGAAGAAGGCGGCGGCGTAGCGCGTCGTCTTGCTGGGGCCGAACCGCCACGACCAGAGCCCCGGGACGCACTCGGTGCTGCGGTCTCCCGACAGCCGGCTGGAGATGATGGCGCCGATGAAGATGCCGATCACGAGGAAGACCTGCCAGTCGAACATCGGCGTCTTCTCGTTGATCTCCTTGGCGAAGTACGAGTTGGCCGCGGGACCGGTCACGTTGTCGGCGTTTCCGGCGACGCTCTCGACCAGCCCCGCCACGTGCACCAGCGAACTCGAGGTGCCGAGCGCCTTGTCCATGGTGAGGAAGGTGATCCAGCTCAGCACGCCGATGAGTGCGCCGACCACGTAGGGGTTCCAGCGCTTTCGACGCAGGGGATTCGCGGGTTCGATCTGGTTGTTCATGCACCCTCCTCGGGCGTGCGCCGCCCGTCATGAGTCCTGAGTATGCAATCGAAACGGACGGCTGTCACTTGAATCCGGGCCCGCCGGCCCGATCGTCGGGCACGAAGTGGTCCCGGCCCGGCATCTTCACGGCTGGCAGGCTCCTGGCGTCCATCACCGCGTCCTGCCCGATCACTTGGTTCTCGGCCAGGAGATACGCCACCAGCGAGTAGATCTGCTCAGGGCGCAGCGAGCCAGGCTGCGTGAGCGGCATCGCGCGGTTGAGATAGTCGTAGAGCGTCGTCGCGTAGGGCCAGTAGTTGCCGATCGTCTTCGTCTTCGTGAAGTCGTCGGCGAAGGAGAAGTCGCGCGGCTCTGCGCCGACGAGCCGCGGGTACGCCGGTGGCATGCCCTCGCCCTTGGCGCCATGACAGGCCGCGCACTTCTCCGCATAGAGCGCCTTGCCCGCCTCGTACGTGCCGCGTCCCGGCGGGAGCGAGGCGCCGGTGGGGTTCACGTCGATGTTCCACGCCTCGATCTCGGCGGCGGTCGCCGCGCGGCCCAGTTCGAAGGAAGCCGGCCACGTCGGCGCTTTCGAGTCCGCGCCCGCCGTGGCATGCCGTTCGGCCCTGCCGCACGCGGCGAGCGCAAGCAGCAACGACGCCGGGGTCAGGACCCGAAGCGCGTTCACGCTCGTCCCTCGAAGGTCACAGCGCCGTTGCCGTCAACGCGCCAGCCGCGGATGTAGTTGAAGTGGAAATCGGTGCCGATGCCGCGCGCGGCCTGGAAGGTGGCGCGCGTCGGCTGGACGTAACCGGTTTCGTCGGTGGCGCGGCTCAGCAGCAAGGCGTCCCGGCCGGTCCAGTTCCACATGTGCTGGAAGCGCATGTGCGCCTTGGGCATTGCCGCGCCCTGCAGCTCCGCGTCCGCCCAGCGCTTTCCGCCATCGGTGCTCACCTCGACGCGCGTGATGCGTCCGCGGCCGCTCCAGGCAAGCCCGCGCACCGGCCACCAGCCGGCCTTGTCGAGCTTCAGGGGCGCGGCGGGCGAAGTGATGATGGACTTGGCATCCACCTCGAAGCTGAACTGGCGCGCCTTTCCACCCGGCAGCGGGTCGGTGTACTTGGACGTCTCGTCACGCGACATGTTGGGCTGGTCGATGAGCTCGAGACGCCGAAGCCACTTCACGCACGCATTCCCCTCCCAGCCGGGCAGCAGCAGCCGCACGGGATAGCCGTTCTGCACCCGAAGCGGTTCGCCGTTCTGCCCCCAGACGAGCAGAGCGTCGTCGAGGCCCTTCGCGATCGGGATGCTGCGCGACAACACCGCGGCATCGCCCCCCTCGGCCAGGAACCACGTCGCCTTCGCCTTCAGCCCCGCCTCGCGGAAGAGGAGTGAGAGCGGCACGCCGGTCCATTCGGTGTTGCTGGTGAGGCCGTCCACCTGCTGCGGCGTCATGCCGGGTGCCGGTGCGCGATAGGCGTTCCGGCCATTGCCCGCACACTCGATGAAGTGCACCCGGGTCACCGACGGAAAGCGCTGCAGGTCCTCGAGGTCGAACGTGAGCGGACGCTCCACCATGCCGTGGATCACCAGTTTCCACTGCTGCGGATCGATGATGGCTGCACCACCGTGGTGTCGCTCGAAGTGCAGGTCGCTCGGCGTGATCGTGCCGGTCAACTCCTGCAGCGGCGTGAACGATGGACCGCTCAGCACGCCGGTGGGCGCGCGCTCCGGATGCACGAACGGCGACCGGCCGCCCAGTGCGGAGGTGGGCATGCCCGGCAGCTTCGTCGGGTCGGCCGGCGCCGTGGCCGGCGATGCGGGCGTGTCCTGCGCCACGAGGCCCGCCCTCGCGAGCAGTGCTGCACCCACGGCTCCGGCGGTGGCGCTGATGGCGGCGCGGCGTGAGATGCGCCCGGACTCGTCGCTCATATCGGCTTCAACTCCGGTCGCGCGCTGCCGAAGCGGGCTTCGGCACGACGGCCTGGGTCGGCGTGGCGCGCGGCAGCAGCGGCGGCGGATTGTAGGCCTGATGGCCCCGGGTGTCGTACGGCACGTCCGGCGGAGCGCCGCCTACCGGCCAATCCTTTTCCTTGCCCGGCGAGTCGGGACGAGGATGGCTGTTGACGTAGGCCGCGATATCGAAGGCGTCCTGCCACGACAACGTGCCGCCCATCCCGAACGGCATGTTGTGCTGGATGAATGACGCGGCGCGCTCGAGCCGCGCCATCGACGCGCCGACGCTGTAGGACTTCGGTCCCCAGAGTGCCGGATACATCGCCTGGCCCTGACCCTCGGGGCCGTGGCAGGCCGCACACTTCTCGGCGAAGAGCCGCCCGCCTCGCGTCTTGTCGGCTGCGAGCGTATCGGGCGCGTCGAGGATGCCCCTCGTGCCCGCGATCTTCGCCCCCACCGGGACGCCCTTCGAGATGAAGGTGAGGTAGGCGAGGATGTCCTGCATCTCGCGACTCTCCACCGGCAGGCGGTTGCCGGCGAGACTGCGGGTGAAGCAGTAGTTGACGCGATCGGCGAGCGGGATCACGGCGCCCGTGCGCTCCATGTACTTCGGAAAGCGCGCCGCGGCGCCGGTGAGCGGCGCGGCCTCGAGGCGCAATCCGTCCTCGAGATGGCAGCTGGTGCAGTTGAGGCTGCTCGTGGCGTAGGTGGGCAGGCTGTCCTTCGTATGGCGGAGCAGCGCCAGGCCTCGCGTTACGGACGCGCCGAGCGAATCGTCATGGATGGAGTCGAGGGACGGCGGCTGCCAGCCGGGCAGGCCGTAGTCCTTCACGGCCGCGGTGGCCAAGGGTGTGACGTCGGTCCCGCCCGGCGGCGTCGCCGATGCCGCGTCCCTCGGCTTCGGGGAGCAGGCCGCAGTGGCGACGAGGAGCAGCAACGCTAGGCGGGTGCAACGGGACACCTGGTGCCCTCCTGAGTCGGGAGCCGAATGGCAGTAGCGCGCGAACAGCGCCCCCCGGCGGAGAGCCGGGCGCGAGAGTGGCGATGGCTGGTTCACAACTATTCTACCATAGAGTGGAAATTCTGCAAGCGAGCAGTTCCGGTCACCGGCCGGTGAGCTTCGCCACGCCCAGACTGAAGAGCAGGAGCACCAGCAGCGATACCACCACCGTCAGCACCACCGGCCGGCCCACGTGGCGGAGCCCGCGGACGTCCACGCCCAGCCCCAACGCCGCCATTGCCACCAGCGTGAGCCAGTGCGAGGCGGTACGGAGCGGGGCCGCCTGCGCGGCCGGCAGCGCACCCAGCGTGCGCAGCATGGACAGCAGCACGAAGCCGATCACGAACCAGGGCAGTAGCGTGAGCAGTTCGAAGCGTGGGGCACCCGCCCTCGCTGCCTGACGCGCGTCGCGCCGCGCCATGAGGCTCAACCCGACCAGCATCGGGCCCAGGAACAGCACGCGCACCAGCTTCACGAGCGTGCCGACCTGGCCGCTGAGCGCACTCACCGGGAAGGCCGCGGCCAGCACCTGCGGCACGGAGTACACCGTGAGCCCGGCCACCACGCCGTACTGGTAGGTGGACAGGTGCGCCACCGGCATCAGGAAGGGCAACCCCACCACGACGAGCACACCGAGCACCGCCGTGAAGGCGATCGCGGAGGCGACGTGCTCGCGCTTGGCGCCGATCACGGGCGCAAGCGCGGCGATGGCGGAATTGCCGCAGATGGCGTTGCCGAAGGCGACGAGGAGCGCGTGCTTCGGCTCGAGGCCCGCCCGTCGGCCGATCCAGCTGCCCACCACGAGCGTCGCGGCCACGGTCAGGCCGATGCCGGCCACGAGCGTCGCGCCGCCGCGCGCCACCTCGCGGAAATCCACCGAGGCGCCGAGGAGCACGATGGCGATCTCCAGCAGCGTCTTGGCGGAGAAGGCGATGCCCGGCGCCCATCCGGCGGGCAGGGGACGGAGGCTGCGAATGGCCATGCCGAGGAGGATGGCGAGCACGAGCGCATCGAGGATCAGGTGTCCCGAGCGCAACTGGGCCAGATGCAGCAGCTCGGCCAGCAAGGCTACGCCGAGCGCAACGGCGATGCCCGGTGCGAGGCGTTGGGGAGAGAGCTGTTCGCGCATGGGCAGAGAACTACCGCCGGGGGACGCCCGCGGCAACCGCGCGCCGCGCCGTTGACACCGCGATACCGCCGTGCGACGCTCCATGCCATGAACGCCATCCGTGCGTTGCTGGAATCGCAGCATCTTCTCGCGCTCTTCCTCACGATCGCCGCCGGCTACGTGGCCGGGGCCGCGAACATCAAGGGATTCTCGCTCGGCGCCGGCGCGGTGCTCTTCGTCGCGCTCGCCATCGGTGCGTTCGCGCCGGGTGCGGCTCCGGCCCCGCTCGTCGGCACGCTCGGGCTGCTCCTCTTCCTGTACAGCATCGGTCTCGCGTACGGACCGGAGTTCTTTCGCGGCCTGCTCAGCGCGTCGGGACTGCGCGCGAACCTGGCTGCCCTGTGCGGGCTCGCGGCGGCTGGCGCGATCACCGTGCTGCTGGTGCGCAGCGGCCGCGCGGCGCTGCCCGACGCGCTCGGGCTCTTCGCGGGCGCGGGCACGAGTACGCCCAGCCTGCAGGCCGCACTGGCCGCCCTGAACAGCGACCAGCCGGCCGTGGGCTACAGCGTCGCCTATCCCTTCGGTGTCGCCGGGCCGATCCTCCTGATGTACCTCTACCTCGCGCTGTTCAAGCCGCCCATGTCGACGCCGGAGAATCGCCAGGCCTTGACGCTGGAGGTGGTGCTCCGGAATCCGCGGTGGTTCGGCCGGCGCTTCCCGGAGCTCGTTCCCACGCTGCCGTCCGCCGTGCGCGCTACGGCCATCCGCGAAGAGCATCGCAATCGCGTGCCCACCGATGAGACGGTGCTCGACGACGGCGACGTGCTCCTGCTTGTCTCCACCGACAGCGCCGCCCTCGAGCAGGCTCGGCACGCGCTCGGCGACGCTGCGCCGGGACGGATCGTCCGGGATCGCGGCGACCTCGATTACGTCCAGATCTTCGTCTCGAGCCAGCAGGCGGCTGGCCGGACGATCGGTGACCTCGCCGACGGCCCGCTCGCCGAGGCCAGCATGCTGCACGTGCGCCGCGGCGACTCCGACCTGATGCCGACGCGCGACCTCGTGCTCGAGCTCGGCGACCGCGTGGGGCTTCTCTCCTCGCGCGAACGCCGGGACGACGTGCGGCGCTTCCTGGGCGACTCGATCCGGAGCACCGCCGACATCAGCTACGTCTCGATCGGTGTCGGCGCTGCCCTCGGTGCGCTCGTGGGGCTCGTGCCGATCCCCATTCCGGGAGTCGGGCACGTCACGCTCGGCTTTGCGGGCATCCTGGTCGTGGCCCTGACGCTCGGAAAGCTGCGCCGCACGGCCGGCCTCACGTGGACGGTGCCGCTCTCGGCGAACCTCGTCCTGAGAAACCTCGGGCTCACGCTCTTCCTGGCCCAGGTCGGACTCGCGTCGGGTGACCGGTTCGTGAACACCGTCCGGGCCACCGGCGCGACGTTCCTGCTGCTGGGCGCGCTGATCTGCGTCGTGCTGGTGGTCGTGACGATGCTGGTTGCCCGACTCGTCTTCAGGCTCGCGGCCGACGAGGTGCTCGGCGTCGTCAGCGCCGTCACCGGCAACCCGGGGATCGTCGCGTATGCCAGCCGGGCGGCGGGCACCGACCAGCCCGACATCATGTATGCGACCGTCTTTCCCAGCATGACGATCCTCAAGATAGTCTTCGTGCAGGTGGTGGCTGCGCTGCTGGCAGGCTGACCGGGCAGCGGCCGGTCGATCATCCCGAAGTCGTTGCCTTCAAAAGACTTCCAACCAACGCCCGCCCTTGTAGCCGGGGCCCGATCCGACTACTTTTCGGCTTCCGCGGCACGACCGTGCCGGCGGACCTCCGGACCCCTGTGAGACCAATCGCATGACCGCACCCAACGCCCGCGAGCGGATCGTCCCGCGCCTCATCGAAGAGGAGATGCAGCAGTCGTTCATCACCTACTCGATGAGCGTCATCGTCTCGCGTGCCCTGCCCGACGTGCGCGACGGCCTGAAGCCCGTGCACCGCCGCATCCTGTACGCCATGAACGAGCTCGGGCTCGTGCCCGGCCGCCCGTTCAAGAAGTCGGCGACGGTCGTCGGCGACGTGCTCGGCAAGTACCACCCGCACGGCGACAACTCGGTCTACGACGCACTCGTGCGCATGGTGCAGGACTTCTCGCTGCGCTATCCGCTCGTGGATGGCCAGGGCAACTTCGGCTCGGTCGATGGCGACCCCGCGGCGGCCTATCGCTACACCGAGGCCCGCCTGACCCAGGTCGCGGTGGCGATGCTGGAGGACATCGACAAGAACACCGTCAACTTCCAGCCGAACTTCGACGACCGGCTCATGGAGCCCACGGTGCTCCCGTCGCGGGTGCCCAACCTGCTCGTGAACGGCTCGAGCGGCATCGCGGTCGGCATGGCCACCAACATCCCGCCGCACAACATGCGGGAAGTGGCCCGGGCGGTGGAGATCCTCGTCGACGATCCCGAGGCCACCATCACCGACCTGCGGAAGGCGATCACCGGTCCCGACTTCCCCACCGGCGGCTACATCTACGGCCGCGAGGGGATCAAGGAGGCCTACGAGAACGGCCGCGGCCGCCTCGTGGTGCGCGCCCGCGCGCAGATCGAGGAGAAGGAGTCGACCGGCCGCTCGCAGATCGTCGTCACCGAGATCCCCTACCAGGTCAACAAGGAGAACCTGATCCGCGCCATCGCCGAGATGGTGGCGGAGAAGCGGCTCGAGGGCATCGCGGGGATCAACGACGAGTCCGACAAGGATGGCATGCGGATCGTGGTGGAGCTCAGGCGCGACGCCATCCCCAACGTCGTGCTGAACCAGCTCTACAAGCACTCCCAGATGCAGACGACGTTCGGCGTGATCATGCTGGCGCTCGACAAGGGCGTGCCGAAGATCATGAACCTCAAGCAGTTTCTCGAGAGGTTCATCGAGCACCGCCACGAGATCATCACCCGCCGGACCCAGTTCGACCTCGACGCCGCCGAGGCCCGCGCGCACATCCTCGAGGGTCTGAAGATCGCCGTCGACAACATCGACGAGGTCATCAAGATCATCCGCGCCTCCTCGGACACGTCCGAGGCGGACCAGCGGCTGCGGGCGCGCTTCAAGCTGTCCGAGAAGCAGAGCGACGCGATCCTGAACATGCGTCTGGCCAAGCTCACCGGGCTCGAGCGCGAGAAGCTCGAGGCCGAGCTCACCGAGGTGCGCGCCACGATCAAGGAGCTCCAGAGCATCCTCGCCAGCCGCGAGCGGCGCATGAGCATCCTGAAGGAGGAGATGCGCGAGGTCGTCAAGCAGTTCGGCGACGAGCGGCGCACCGAGATCCTCGCCGACCAGGGCGACTTCACCGTGGAGGACCTGATCGCCGAGGAGGACATGGTGATCACGATCTCCAACACGGGCTACATCAAGCGCATCCCGGTCTCGAGCTACCGCAAGCAGGGCCGCGGCGGCAAGGGCGCGAAGGGCACCGAGCTGAAGGAGAACGACTGGGTCGAGCACCTCTTCATCGCCAGCACGCACGATTACCTGATGTTCTTCACCAACCTGGGTCAGGTCTACTGGCTCAAGGTGCACGAGATCCCGCAGGCCAGCCGCGGGGCCAAGGGCAAGCCGGTGGTGAACTGCATCGCCATCCGACAGGACGAGCAGATCGCCGCCCTCGTGCCGGTGCGCGAGTTCCGCGAGGACCAGTGGCTGATGTTCGCCACCCGGAACGGCACGGTGAAGAAGACGTCGCTCGCCGAGTATGCCAACGTGCGGGCCGCGGGCATCCGCGCGCTCAACATCGAGGATGCCGACGAGCTCATCGACGTGCAGATCTGCGACGCCAACTGCGACATCGTCCTCGCCACGCGCGAGGGGATGAGCATCCGCTTCCACCAGAGCGACGTGCGCGAGATGGGCCGCGCCACCACGGGCGTGAAGGGCATCGAGCTCGAGGACGATGACCACGTCATCGGCATGGTGGTGGTGCGGCGCGACTGCACCATCCTGGTGGTCAGCGAGCACGGCTTCGGCAAGCGCTCCGAGATCGCCGAGTACCGGGTGCAGAAGCGGGGCGGGAAGGGCATCATCACGTTCAAGGCCACCGACAAGACCGGCCGCATGGTCGCCCTCAAGGAGGTCATCCCCGAGGACGAGCTGATGATGATCACCAAGAAGGGGGTCGTCATCCGGGTGGCGGTCAAGCCCATCCGCGTCATCGGGCGCAACACGCAGGGCGTGAAGGTGATGAATCTCGACGCCGGCGACCTGATCGTGGACGTGGCGAGGGTCGTGAAGGAGGAGGACGAGGTGCTGCCGATCGCGGCCGACGCGCCGGTGGACGTCGTCGAGTAGTGGCGGCGCCCTTCTCCCGCGAGGAGATCCGGGGTGCGGCGGCGGCGCTCGAGGGCGTCGCCGTCCGCACCCCGCTTCTCGAGGTGCCGGCCCTGACGCGCGTGGCCGGCGTCCCGGTGTTCATCAAGGCGGAGCACCGCCAGCCCGTCGGCGCGTTCAAGATCCGGGGCGCGTTCACGGCCTTGGCGCGGATGGCGCCCGAGGTACGGGCGCGTGGCGTGCTGACGCACTCGAGCGGCAATCACGGTCAGGCGCTGGCATGGGCGGCCCGGCGCTTCGGTGTCCGGGCGGTCATCGTCATGCCGGACGACTCGCCGAAGGTGAAGGTGGCTGGGGTCGAGCGGCACGGCGGCGAGATCGTCTTCTGCAAGCGGCCGGACCGCGTGCGCATTGCCGGCGAGATCGCCGCGCGCGAGGGACTCGAGCAGGTGCCGCCCTACGAGCATGTCGACGTCATCCTGGGCCAGGCCACCTGCGCCTGGGAGGTGCTGGACGACCTGCCCGAAGCGGCGACGCTCGTGGTGCCCGTGGGCGGCGGCGGGCTCCTCGCCGGAACCGCGGCCGCCATTCGCGCGAGCGGCAGGACGGTCCAGCTGGTCGCGGTGGAGCCGGAGGGCGCGTCGAAGGTGGGGCCCGCGCTCCGCGCAGGGCACCCGGTGGCGGTCGAGCATCCGCACAGCATTGCCGACGGCCTGCTGCCCGCCGCAGTCGGCGCGCTCACCTTCGAGATCTTCCGCGAGGTGGTCAGCCGGAGCGTCACCGTGAGCGACGAGGAGATCGTCCGGGCCGTGCGACTCCTCAAGGACGCCGGCGAGCGGGTCGAGCCGTCGGGCGCGGTGCCGAGCGCCGCCGTGCTGGCTGGCCGGGTGCCGTCGGTCGGCCCGATCGTGGCGCTCGTCACGGGCGGCAACGTCGACGCCGACGTCTATGAGCGCCTCACTGTCGCACTTTCGTCGTAGCCATCTCCGCCGTCGACATGAGGTTGAACGTGCCGCTCGGCAGGAATCCGGCAGCGGCCCGATGCGCCTGCAAGCGCGGAAAGGTGCTGCGTTGCGCGCGCGCGATGACGCGGCGCGCATGACGCAAGCGTACGATGTCACTGCGCGTCGCGAGATTGTGCTGCCGGAAGTGGATCGCGGCCTCTGGACGTCGGTATCAAAAGCGGGTAGCGTGTGTCATCGGGTTGAAGGTCGTGCGTGAGCCCCGGGGGTGAAACATGGAAGTTTCGGCAATCGGGATGGTCATGGGCGCGGCTGCCGCGATGGGCCTGCTCTGGTGGGGTCTGCATTCGTCCCCGGTGGACGCCGACTTCATCGATCCGCAGGCGGATCGGCAATTCCGCGAGCGCACCCACCGACCCGGCTGACACCGCCGGCCTCCCCAGACCGCGGGTGACGACACCGTCGCCCGCGGTCTTTTGTTTGGCGTAGATTCCCGCCTGTTCCTCATCCTCGCGAGTGCGCCATGACCCGTTCCCGTCGTTCCGGCGCCGCCCTGGTGGCGTCGCTGCTCGTACTGTCGCTCGTCTCGCTCATGCTGCTGGCCGGGCGGCGTGCCCCCCAGCAGCCCACCACCCACGGCGAATGGGTCACCATCCGCCGGGGCGGCGATTCGCTCCGCGCCTACGTGGCGTATCCCGAGCGCAAGGACAAGGCGCCGGCCGTCATCGTGATCCACGAGATCTTCGGCCTCACACCGTGGGAGAACACCGTGGCCGACCAGCTGGCCGCGAAGGGCTACGTGGCCATCCTGCCCGACCTGCTCTCGTCGAAATTCGGCGTCACGCCCGCCTCGCCGGATTCGGGCCGGAAGCTCGTCGCCCAGCTCGAGCCCGAGCGCGTCACGGCCGACCTCGACGCCACGTTCGGCTACGTGAACGGGCTGTCGGCCGTGAGGAAAGGGCAGGTGGCGACGATCGGCTTCTGCTGGGGCGGTGGGCAGAGTTTCCGCTATGCCACCACCAACCCGGCGCTCAAGGCCGCGGTCGTGTGCTACGGCCCCGCGCCCGACTCCGCGGCGCTCTCGCGCATCAAGGCCCCCGTGCTCGGCGTCTACGGCGAGAACGACGCGCGCATCGACGCCGACCTGCCGCGCGTGGAGCAGACGATGAAGGCGCTTGGCAAGAAGTTCACCTACGCGACGTATCCTGGGACCGGTCATGGCTTCCTCAAGCCTGGTCGCAACGGCAACGACGGGCCCCAGCCCGCGCGCGCCTGGGAGAACATCTACGCCTTTCTGGGCCAGACGGTGGGGAAGTGACCCGATGATCCATCACGTGGTGCTCTTCCGCTTCAACGAGGGAGTCGGCGAGACGCAGGTGGCCGAGGCGCGCGCGTCGCTGCTCGGACTCGCCG
>Ga0247829_10001105_pt1 | contig 11815 bp, 10 predicted proteins | sample 12C_Control_Day4_FD_207765 | JGI IMG/M metagenome (GOLD analysis project Ga0247829, IMG submission 207765) | Soil microbial communities from agricultural site in Penn Yan, New York, United States - 12C_Control_Day4 | ecosystem: Environmental > Terrestrial > Soil > Agricultural land | place... | reverse complement strand
TCATGCAGGAACGCGAGTTCATGCGGCTGGGCGGGATGGAGACCATCAAGGTCGACGTGCGCATCATCGCGGCCACCAACGTGGATCTCCGGCGAGAGATGGATGACGGACGGTTCCGCGAAGATCTTTTCTACCGGCTTCACGTGATCAGCATCGAGCTGCCGGCGCTGCGCGACCGGCGTGACGACGTCCCGCTGCTGGTCCAGCATTTCCTGGAGAAATACGCGGAAGAGAACGGCCGCCCCCCGCTCGAGCTGGCGCCGGAGGCCCTCGACCAACTGATGGAGTACGACTGGCCGGGCAACGTGCGCGAGCTTGAGAACGTGATCGAGCGGGCAGTCGTGCTGAGCAGCGGGACGCGCATCGGCGCCGACCGCATCCCCGAGCACGTTCGCAAGGCGCCGCGGTTCCAGCTCCCTCACGTGGTCATGCCGGCGGAAGGCGTATCGCTGAAGGAAGTGACGGCAGCCTACGAGCGCCAGTGGATCGAGTCGGCGCTCGAAGCCGCGGGCGGCGTCCAGAAGCGTGCGGCGGAGCTGCTTCGCATCAAACCGACGACGCTCAACGAGATGATCAAGCGCTACGACATCCGGCCTCGCCGCAAGAAGGCCTCGTCCTCCATCGCCGGGGCGGTCGAGGCGGCGCCGGCCGGCGAGGAGAACGGCGACGAGCTCGAGCCGGTCGGGACCGACGCCGAGTAGACGCCGCTAGCGCGTGAGGGTACCGATCAACCGGTCGTACTTGCTCATGATCACGTCCCAGCGGTAGTGGCGGCGGACGTATTCCTTGCCGTTCCGGCCCATTCGCTCGCGCAGGCGATCGTCGGCGAGCAGCAGCTTGCTGCACTCCACGAACTCGTCGCGATCCTGGTAATACAAGCCCGCATTGCTCTTGTGGCAATGATCCACGAGCACCTCCGCCCGGGCGTTGCAGAGGATCGGCGTCCCGACCGCCATCGCTTCGAGCGCGAGCAGTGAGAGGCTCTCGAACGGCGATGGCACGACCACAATCGTCGCGGCCTCGAGGGCCTGCAGGCGCTCGCGTTCCGAGAGCAGGCCCGCGAACTTCACCCACGGCACCTCGGGCAGCTGCATGAGCTTCACGCCCATCAACGTGAGCGTGGCGTCGCCGCCCTGCTCCTTGTAGCTGGTGAAGTACTCGATCAGCTCCTCGCAGCCCTTCCCGGCGTCGATGCGCCCGCCGTAGAGCAGGAACTGGCCTTGGAGCCGGTGGCGGCGCCTGAAGGCCGTGCCCCTTGCGCGCAGGTGCGGCGGCAGCGCCTTGTGCAGCTCTTCCTCGTCGTCCGGTTCCTCGTATGGCTGGAGCGGCTCGTCCTGGAGCAGGTCCACTCCGCAGCCGACGGTTTCCTCGGCCGCGAGACGCATGTCGAAGGTCGTCTTCAGGAAGTGCTTCTCCACTTCGGTGTTGAAGGCAACGGTGGCGACCTGGCCGAACATCTCCCGGTACAGGCCGAGGTGTATGGCGGGCTCGTCGTGCGCGGTCGGCACGAGGATGCTGCGGCCGGGGTCGACGCCAAGGCCGAGCACGGTGGGTGCGTAGAGATAGGTGAAGAAGATGAGCGCGTCGTAGCCCTTGTGATGCCGGCGGAGGTAATCGGCCAGCGCCGGCGACCAGGGGCCCTGCTCCTCGAGCCACCGCAGTTCCTCCGCGCGGGTGTGCTCGTTGTGGAAGATCCAGTCCGAGTACTGGTTGAAGGCCTGGATGTCGCGGGTGCGGGCGTTGGCGAAGCGCCGCACCGTCACCCCGCGGATGCGGTCGGTGCCTTCGGGGTATTCGTTCTGCCAGGTAATGTAGTCGCGGGCGCAGGTCGTGAGGACGTCGACGTCGTGCTTGGCCGCCATCCGCTCGGCGATCAGGCGGCAGTGGTACTCCGAGCCGCCGAGGATTTCCGCGCCGTAACGCTGAACGATGAATGCGATCTTCACGATGGGTTCTCCAGCGCGGCCGCCTTGCCGGCCAGGGCCAGCACGCGGTCCAGCTCGCGCACGATGCGTTCGTCACCGAAGTCGCGGAGCCGCCGACGCTGCCCGGCGATGACGCGGGCGCGGAGCGTTTCGTTGAAGGCCAGCTCGCCGAGCAGCTCCGCCGCGAACTCGAGATCCTTCGGCTCGAACAGGATCCCGGCGCCGCCGAGCGTGTCCGGAACCGCCGAGGAGGCATAGGCCAGCACGGGCACGTCCGCCGCCATCGCTTCGAGCAGCGGCACACAGAAGCCCTCGTGCTCAGACAGCGAGAGGTAAACGCTCGCCGTGTCGTAGTAGACCGCCAGCTCCTCGTCGGGCACCGGGCCGGTAAAGATGAAACGATCCGGGGGCATCTGGAACTCGGCAATGAGCGCCCGCAGCATGTTGAAGTAGCGAGGCACGCCGTCGGTCTTGCCGACGAAGATGAACCGGTAGCGCTCGTCCACGTAGCGCTTGTAGAACTCGGCCAGCCGTATGAGGTCTTCGACCTTCTTGTTCGGCGCGATGCGGCCGACGAAGAGGAAGTTCTGCAGCCCGTCATCGAGAACGGCTTCGAGGGCCGGTCGTCGGATAGGCGCGGTGACGCGCGAGAGATCCACGGCAATGGGGAAGACGCCGGTGTTCGTGAACCCGAGCCGCTCGAGCTCCTGGCGGTTGTAGGCCGAGTCGCCGAGCGCCAGGTCGGTGTGGCCCACGAGGGACTGGAGGTCCTCGCGGCTGAGCTCCGCGAGCCGGAACATCGCGGTGTCCCAGGGTGCGAAGAAATGGGCCGGCGTGACGTTGTGGTACTGCAGGACCCGGCCGCGGGCGAGCCGCGCGAACGCCGAGGTCATCGGTGACACGAGCGCGAAGTGGAAGATCGTCAGGTCACCTTGGTGCGATGCGGGATCGGCAAACGGCCGGACGTCCCCGTAGAGGTCGTCGTCGATCGTGAGAGCGAACACGTCCGACTCGTGTCCCATCCGCCGCAACAGCTCGCGGACGCGCCGGGCCGAGTCGCCAACCGCATCGCCGCGATGCGCGGCCGGCACCCATTGATTGACGATCATGATGCGTCCGCCTGCACGTCGCCCGCTTTGGGCAGCGCCTGGAACGCCGCCGGCCGGAAGGGCCGGATCTCGTCCATCTCCTCCGCCTCGGTCACTTGAGCCCAGAAGTCGAAAGCCACCGGCGGACGCGCACGCGGCGGCGCGCTCCTGATCCGGTCGACGAACTGGAGCAGTGTGCCGGCAAAGTCCTTCCGTTCGAGCCGCTCGAGGGCTTCGTCCTGGCCCTGCACGATGCGGGCGGCCAGGTCACGATCTGTAACGATGGTGTCGATCAGGGCCGCGACTCGGAGCGGATCTTTATCGTGGTAGAGGATGCCCGCGCCGTCCATGGTCCCCGGCACGGCAGCGGCGGCAAGCGCCAGGACCGGCACGCCCATGTGGAACGACTCCACCAACGGCACACAGAAGCCTTCGTGCTCACTCGCGCAGAGGAAGATGTCGGCCAGCTGGTAGTAGGCGGCGAGCTCGGCATTGCTGACGTGACCCAGGAAATGCACGTGCGGCACTCCGAGCCGGTCGACCATGTCCTGCAGCATTGAGACGTAGCGCTCGAAACCGGCATGCGACCCCACCAGGAGGAGGCGCGAACGCGGATTGAACCACTTGTTGTACGCGTGGAAGGAGCGGATGACATCGTCGATGCGCTTGTTGGGGATCATCCGCCCCACGAACAGCACGTTGACCCAGGCATCGTCGAAGACACCGGCCTGCATGAAATTGGCTGGGCCGGCGAGGTGAGAGAAGTCCGGAACCACGGGCAGGACCTCGGTCCGGGGGAACCCGATGTCCTCGAGCTCCTGCCGGTTGTATTCCGAGTCGCCCAGGCCAAGCTCGCAGCGAGTGGCGTAGAGGCCCAGTTCGCGGCGTCCGAGAAAACAGAGCTGCACCAGCCGTGGGTGGATGTCGATGAAGTACTCGGGCGGCGTGATGTTGTGGTAGATGAGCGCCATGCGCTCCGGTAGGGCGTACGCCAACCTCGACGCGCGGGATCCCAGTGAAAAGTGGTGGAGCAGGATGTTGTCGGGATGGCTCGCCGCAGGCAGGTCCCGATAGTCCTCGGTGAGGTGCTCCAGGCGGGAGTCCGCGGTCTCGACGAAGATGTCCGACTCGTAGCCGGCTGAGCGGAGCACACGCTGGATGCCGAGGACCTCGTTGCCGATGGCGTCCCCGTAGCCGAGCGTGGCGAGCACCTGATGGACCGCGGGTCGCACGATCAGCGGTCTCCCGGCGTGCGTCGGCGTCCGCGGAGGTTGCGGCGACGGCCGCGAGCGCTTGCGCCATTCTCGAGTGGAGACGGTCGATCTGGTGAAGGCGGTCGATTGGGCGACCGGGGGCTCGCGGATTCCTTGACCTGGCGCCGATCGGGCAGCCGGCCGCTCTCCCGCGCCGCGGGGCGTCGGTCGGCGCCGGGGCCGGGTGACGGCGGACCCACGGCCGGGGATCGTCGGGTCGAATCGACGCTCGCCGATCGGGAATCGGGAATCGCCACCCGATCGCTCAGTCGTTCACCCGGCAATTCCGTGGCCGCGCCCTTGGGCAGCCGGGCCACCACGAGCTCGGCCGCTTCGATCACGCGACGGCGCCGCGCCCACCAGCCGGGCGTAGGCTCGGGGGCTCTGGTCGAGGGTTCGCGCCTCAGCCTGTCAAGCATGTCCGTGTACTTGCGCTCGATGACCGGCCAGCTGTAATGCTGCTGGAAATACTGGCGGCCGTTGTGGCCGAGCGCTGAAGCCAGCGTCGGCGTGCCATCGAGCGTCCGCAGGGTCTCGAAAAACTCGTTGAATCCCTGGTAGAACAGGCCGGCGTTGCTGCGAAGGCACTGGCCGTGCAGCACATCGCACGCGGCGTTGGCGAGCACCGGCCGCCCAAGCGCCCAGGCTTCGAGCGCCACCATCGACAGGCTTTCGAAATACGACGGCATGATCAGGAGCTCGGACGCCGCGATCGCGTCGAACTTGTCCTCGTCGGTGACAAAGCCGAGATGGTGGATACGCGGGTGCTTCGGAATCGAAATCACCGGCGTGCCAATCAGCACCAGGTGGACGCCGTCGACCAGGGCCGACGAGTACACCTCGAAGAACTCGAACAGCTCCTTGCAGCCCTTGTTCTCGTCGATGCGGCCGACGTAGATGGCGAAGCGATCGCGGAGGCCGAATTTCTGGCGGAACCGGGCCGGGTCGGGCCGCTCCGGGATGTCGGAGCCGATGCCAACGACCACGCCGGGCACGTCCTGGTTGCCCGAAACGGCGTGGATGAGGGAGCGCTCCTCGTAGGAGTTGTACATCAGCGCGCGAACGCCGCGGAAGATCGGCTGGAACATGGCCAGGCCGAGGGCGCCATCCCGCTCGGCAGTGGGAACGAGAATGGCCTTCTCGGGCACTGCCCGCACGCCGTGGAACGCGTGGTAGTAGCGGAAGCTGAAGAAGATGAAGAAGTCGTAGGTGCCGGCGTGCTGCCGGATGTAGTCGATCAGCGCGGGGCTGGTCGGGCCTTCCGCTTCGAGCCACGACAGCTCGTCGCCGAGCGAGTGCGTGGCGGTGAACACTTGCGTCGACCAGCTCGCGAACTCCTTTGGTTCGCGCTCGCGCGAGACGGGGAAGCGTCGCACCGCGACGCCATGAACGGCCTCCACTCCCTCCGGACGCTCGTTGCGCCAGCTGATGTAGTCCGTCGCACAGGTCGTCAGCACCTCGACCTCGACGTGCCGCGCCAGATGTTCGGCGACGTACCGGGCATGCAGCTCGGCCCCGCCGTTGATGTCGGCGCCGTAGCGCTGAACGACGACTGCGACCTTCACTGCTCGTCAGACGAAGGGGGCGTGTCGCGGTCGGCGTCAGCCGCGTCCATCCCATCGGTTTCAGCGTCGCTGTCGCCGGCGGTATCGGCATCCGGCTCCACGGCGGCGCCGCTCTCCGGCGAGGCACCCGCGAAGCCCTCCCGCTGTCCGCGGCGGCCTCGGCGCCGGCGACGGCGGCGGCGCGCCAGGCCCTCGCTCTCGACTCGAGGCGCAACTCCGCCCGCCTCGGTGTCCAGGCCCTCGGCCACGACGCCCTCGGTGGCGGCCCCGGCGGCGGCTTCGGGCAGCGGTTCCCGTCGCTCGCGCGGACGCATCGCCTCGGGGCGGTACTGCACCACGCCTTCGAGGGCGCGGACCCGGCGCTCGCTGAAATCCAGCCGGCTGGAGAGCGATTCCACGCGCATCCGGAGGTTCTTCACCTCGATGCTCATCCGAGTCGTCTCGAGGACCAGGTTGTGGAGCACTTCGTAGTAAAGCGAATTCCACTCTGCCCGCTCGACCCGCCGTGTGGCGTCCCGCTTCAGCATGTCGACATTGAACTGCGCCTGGGTGTGGAGCACCTGGTTGAGCGTGTTCGGGTTGAAGAACAGCTTCAGGATGGGTAGCAGCAGCCTGCGAATGAATCGCAGCGGGGCCCGGTGCGAGGCGAACAGCGTCTGGTCGTCGAAGGTGTATGGCGCCTGGAACGCTTCGGGCCCGACGTTGATGGCAGGGCGACTGCGGCGGAACTGTTCGAGCAGGTCGGACCGCAGGTTCTTCGGATCCAGAAACTTCTCGAGCCGCACCGTGGCGAGCTCTCGAATCTGTTCCTCGGTGTAGTCCACTCCGCGCTTTTCCGCGATGCGCCCGCGGATCTGCGTCATGATCTGCTCGACGTCCACCGACTCGGATCGGATGTTGAAATCGGCCATGGAACTCCTCACGCCGCCGATCGCGGCGGCTGGTGCCGGCGGCGGCTGGCAAACTCGGGTGCTTCCTTGAGACACGTTCCCAGGATGCCGAGCGACTGGACAAATGCGCGCAGGCCCGTCCGCGTGACCGCGGCGGATGCGTCGCCCACCTCCGCAAAGCCATTTGCGTCGGGCGTCAGCCGTTCCCAGTTCTCGAACAGGCGTCCCCAGGGACTGCCGAGCACCTGTTTCATCTGGCCCTCCGCGACGAACGGATACCAGAAACTGTCGTGGTAGAGCACGCTGGCGAGGTAGGCCCACGGCGCCAGCACGGTCCTGAGCGACCACTCGATGGGCTTGCGGAGCGGCCCCCAGTAGATCTGGTGTTGCATGCGCGCCGCGAACGTCATCTTCTGGAAGGGGCCTACGAAGTGCCAGGACTCCGCGGCCGCGGTGGTGTCGCCGACTATCTGGATCTCGCGGGGATCCCCGCAGCCCAGCCCCGCGTCGTGTGCGAGTCGGATGTACTTGATGGCGAGGGGATCGAAGCCCATCAGCTGCGCGGCGACGGCGTCGATCGCCACTTGATCGCGGCTGGCGAGGATCACGTTCTTCACGTGCGGCACCATGCAGCGGGGACCGGGCCCGTCGCCCGCGAACGTGCCGTCCATCACCGCGAAGACCCCGCGGTGGATCTTCTGCTGGATCATCAGCAGGTCGACAAGCGTCTCGTGGATCACCGGATGGGTCCAGTGCCGCCGTTCGTTGAGCAGGCCGCCGAACGCGTTCTTCATCGCGCCCGTGGTGGTGGTAAAGACGTGGGTCTTGACGGTCGGCAGGTGGATGATGCTCTCGCCGATGAAGCGGCGCGGAATCATGAACCCGTCGGGATAGACGTCGTTCAGGCAGAGGAACCGCTTCGTGAGGTCTCCGACCGCGTCGCGCACGTGGATCCAGGGTTCGTCGCCCTCGTACAGGTGGATGTTCCGCAGCCCGTGGGCCTCGACGACGTTCAGCTGCTTGTTCTCGCGTTCCCCGAGGTGCGCGTCGATGACGACCGTGCGGTTGTGGCAGGCGTGGATGCGCTCCCGGGCATAGCCATCCGCCAGCAGCGCCCGGGTGACGCCGTCGAGTTGCCACGGCGTCGTGGACGAGCCCGGAAAGAAGAAGTGCCAGGAGATGTTGACCTTGAGCGCGGTGTCGACGTCCTTCGGCAGGACGTCCTGGTAGCCGGCCAGGTTCATCAGCGCGTGATAGTCCCGAAGGACCGTCGCCGGCGACGTTCTCAGTATCGCGACCGTCGATCGTGCCATGAGCGGGTCATGACCCGAACGGCCGATAGATGATGGCGACTACCGTGAGGCCCCACAGCGCGACGCACGCGAGCAACGGCCGATCCTTCAGCAGCATCGCCGATGGATTCCCGCCGCCGTCCTTGCGATGGACGATGTACAGGTATCGGAAGATGCCGTAAATCGGGAACGGCACAGTCAGCACCAACCACCGGGTGCCGAACCGCTCGGCCGTGTCGGAGCTCAGACAGTAGATGATGTAGGCCACCAGCGTCGAGGCGGCGACCACCGCAATCATCTGATCGAGCAGATACGGGTCGTACTCCTCCAATATGCGACGGTGTCCGGCCGCCCCGGCGGCGAGCAGGGTGAGCTCGTGTCGCCGCTTGCTGAAGGCGAGGAACAACGCCAGCAGGATGGTGCAGACCAGCAACCAGTCGCTGACCGGCACCGAGATCACGAGACCGCCGCCCACCGCGCGCAGGACGAACCCTGCGGCAATCGCCATCACGTCGAGGATGACGATGTGCTTCAGCCAGCGGCTATACGCGGCCTGCAGCACCACGTACGCAAATGCCGTCCACCCGAACCCGGGCTGCAGCCAGAAGGCCAACCCGAGCCCGGCCCCCGTCAGCACCGCCGCCCACCCCAGCGCGGTCTCGGCCGACAGGACCCCCGATGCGATCGGACGCCGCGACTTCAGCGGGTGCCGTCGATCGGATTCGCGATCGGAGACGTCGTTGAAGAGATAGACGGCCCCGGAGAGCCCGCAGAAAGTCAAAAAGGCCGCCAACGCGAGCGCGACGGCGGCCGGGTCGAGCAAGCGGCGCGCGAAGATCAGCGCCGCGAAAACAATGAAGTTCTTGGTCCACTGTTCCGGCCTGAGCGAGACCAGAACGCCCATCGGCTTGGACCGCCGCTCCACCTTACCGGTAGCTCTGGACGGCTTCAGTCTCCGAGTCGTAGGTCTCGAACACCGTCAGCAGCTTCGTGATCGACAGCAGATCCTCGATGCGCTTCGTCAGATTGAGCAGCTTGAGACTGCCGCCCTGCCGGCTCACCGTGGTGTAGGTCCGCACCACTTCGCCCAGACCCGCGCTGTCGATGTACGGCACCCCTTCGAGATTGAGCAACAGCTTCTTGCGTCCGCCGGCGAGCAAGCTGTTGATCTTGTCCTTCAGCAACTCGTCCCCCTCGCCGAGGGTCATCTTGCCCTTCAGATCGAGAATGGTGACGTCGTTCACCGTGCGCTCGGCGATGTCCATGCCCCGTGTCCCCTGACGTGTGAGAAACCCTTGAGAATCGGGCCCTTAGGCCCGCGAAAAGGTGCCGAATCTTAACACAAGCTAGTCGGTTTCCCGGCGCATCTTCTTCCGGTTCCGCTTCCGCGCCAACGCCTGCTTCGCGCGCCGCTTGTCCCCCGGCTTCAGATAGAAGGAGTGCTTCTTGATGTCCTTGATGATGTCCTCTTGTTGCACCTTTCGCTTGAAGCGGCGCAGCGCACTCTCAATGGACTCACCTTCCTGAATCTTCACTTCGGCCATAAGCAAACACCCCCTTTCTGGCTGGGATCGCCGGCGCCATGGGCTTCCGGCGGGAGACCATCCGCACCCGGTTCCGGTGGGATCAGGTCAAGCATGTTAGGCTACCACAACGCCGATTCCTCGAGGCGCGCCGCCGTCGGATCCCGCCGCCCGACTGGCGCCGGACTCAGCTGCAGATGGCGCAGATAAAGCGTTCAAATACAAATACTTATAGTAGTTCGCGCGGTCGAGGCTTGCCCGGTTCGTCCTCCTGGGTTCGCGACCACGGATTCCCGACCGGTTCCACCTGACTCCGATACCTGATCCGAATCCCCGTCATGAGAATCCTCGTCCTTGGTTCCGGGGCGCGCGAGCACGCCCTCTGTTGGCGGCTGGCGCTCGACCCCGACGTGGAGGATGTATGGTGCGCGCCTGGAAATGCCGGCATCGGGCGGACGGTGGATCTCGAACCGGTCCAGCTGAACGATGCCGACGCCGTCCTCGCGCTGGCGACACGGCTGAAGGTCGATCTCACCGTCGTCGGCCCCGAGGCGCCGCTTGCGGCCGGAGTGGCCGACCGCTTCGCCGAGTCCAGGCTGCCGCTGTTTGGCCCCACCCGTTCCGCCGCGCAACTCGAGACGAGCAAGGCGTTCGCGAAGGTGTTCATGTCGCGGCACGGCGTCCCGACCGCGCGATACCGCGTCTGCCACTCGGCGGCTGACGCCATCGATGTCGTGCGTCGCGGAGAGTTGGGGGAGGCCGTGGTCGTCAAGGCCGACGGCCTCGCTGCAGGCAAGGGCGTGGTAGTGGCGCCGGACGCGGCCGCGGCGGAAGACGCCATCCGAGCCGCCATGCTCGACCGAGCGTTTGGTGAGGCTGGCACCCGGGTGGTCCTCGAGGAGTGTCTCACCGGACCCGAGGTCTCGTATTTCATCGTCGCTGACGGCGAGCGCTACCAACCGTTGGTCACCGCACAGGATCACAAACGCATCTTCGATGAGGACCGTGGGCCGAACACCGGCGGCATGGGAGCCTTCGCGCCGAGCCCGCTCGTCGACGATCGGTTGCAGGCGCGCATCGGTCGCGACATCGTCGAGCCGGTCCTCCGCGGGATGGCCAGCGAGGGCACGCCGTTCCGCGGGTTCCTCTACTGCGGGCTCATGCTGACCTCTGCTGGCCCGAAGGTCATTGAGTTCAACGTGAGGTTTGGAGACCCCGAGGCGCAGGTCGTACTGCCGCTGATCGAGCAGCCGCTGGCGCCCCTGCTGTTCGCGGCGGCGTCCGGGCAGCTCAGGGGTCAGGGGGCAGGGGTCAGGAATCAGGAATCAGAGATCAGGGATCAGGGATCAGGGATTAGGGATCAGGGATCAGGGATCAGGGATCAGGGGTCAGGGGTCAGCGGTCAGGGAACAGGGATCGCGGGAATCAGAAGCGCAGCCCTGCGGCCAGACTGCGCCGTTGGCGTGGTGCTGGCGGCGCGAGGTTATCCGGGTGAGGTCGAGATCGGCCACCGCATCGAGGGCCTCGACCACCTCGGGCACGAGTATCCCGACGTCCTCGCGTTCTTCGCCGGCGTGAAGGCCGTGGGCAGCGATCTCGTCACTGCCGGCGGACGTGTGATGACGCTCGTGGCTCGGGCAGCGTCCTACGAAGTCGCCATCGCGCGCGTGTACGACGCCGCGTCCCGCGTCCGGTTCGAGGGCATGCAATATCGCCGCGACATCGGACGCAAAGCGCTCACTCCGTGAGCAGCGCCTTCAAGGCATCGTCAAGGTGCCCGCGGAAGGTCTCGGTGGAGTGGCCTTCGGGCACTTCCATGTAGGTGACCGCCCCGGTGCCGATGTCGAGGGCCGTCCGAAGGCGCCGCCCGCCGTTGGCCATCGAATCGTAGGTGCCAGCGAGCACGAAGAAGCGGACCGCGCGGATGGCCTCTCGGCCCTTGGCCTGGTTGGTGATGACGGTCGGCGTCTGGGCCGGCGGCGCGAGTGCCGCGCACAGGCCGAACACCGCCGGGTACTCCACCGCGAGATCCACTGCGCCATACGCGGACAGCGAGCTGCCCAGCAGCACGCGCTTCTCCGGCGCCGGAAACGTGCGGAAACGCTTGTCGACGAGGGGGACCAGTTCGGTGGCCATGAATGCCCGCCACTTGGCGTTGCGCGAGTACTCCTCCTGCCGCTCCCCGGGCTCGACGAACACCGCGACGAGCGGCGGGATGGCCTTCCGTGCGATGAGGCGGTCCAGGATCGTCGGTGTCCGCATCCGCTCGACGTAGTTCC
>Ga0247829_10001103_pt1 | contig 11825 bp, 14 predicted proteins | sample 12C_Control_Day4_FD_207765 | JGI IMG/M metagenome (GOLD analysis project Ga0247829, IMG submission 207765) | Soil microbial communities from agricultural site in Penn Yan, New York, United States - 12C_Control_Day4 | ecosystem: Environmental > Terrestrial > Soil > Agricultural land | place... | reverse complement strand
GTGGCGAAGGTGCTGGCCGAGGGCAAGGTGAAGACGGCCGACCTCGGCGGCACCGCAACCACGACCCAGATGGGCGACGCCGTCCTGGCCGCGGTCGGATAAGAGGTTTCACCGCGGAGGGCGCGGAGGGCGCAGAGAGAAGACAGAGATTTGGTTTGAAGACAGTCATAAACTCTGTCTTTCCCTCTGCGCCCTCCGCGCCCTCCGCGGTGAATACGAGGGAGAGCATGCCGACCGGGCCGGAGATCATCCTCGCGTTGAAGGTGCTCGTCACCGCGGTGACGGTGCTGTTCGCCTGCGCCGTGGCGGCGATTCTCGCCGGACGCAAGCGGCTGCACGGCCGGCTGAACATCGCGTTCTTCGTGCTGACCATGACCACAGTGTTCGGCTTCGAGGTGCTGCTGCGGCTGGGTACGGACGTGACCGCCACGTTCTCCGACGAGGCGCGGCAGGCGCTGCGGGTCCACCTGCGGTTCGCGGTCCCGGCGGCGGCGGTCATGCCGGTGATGCTCTGGTCCGGGCTGACCGGCCGGAAGTGGCTGCACGTGCCGCTGGCCGCGGTGTTCGTGGTGCTGTGGGTCGGGACGTTCGTGACCGGGGTGTTCTTCCTGCCGCACGACGGTTAAGGTGCCGCCATGCCCACCCCGGACCAGTCACCGCTGGACCTTGGCCGTGCCGCAGCCGCACGGCTCGGCGCCGACTGGCAACTCGAAGCCGAGCCCGACCCGGCGAGCGAGGGGCGTCAGCCCCCCGAGGAACCGCCAGCCCCACCGACCCGAACGCGGGGGACTTACGTCCCCCGCTCGCCGGGATCGTCCGGCGACCCGCCGCCGCCGGACCGCATTGTCGAGGCGCTGCTGTTCGTCGGCGGCCCGCCGCTGACCCCGGAGGCCGTCGCCGCGGCCGTCCGCGGGATCACCCCGGACCGGTTCCGCGAGGCCATCGACCGGCTCAACAAGTCGTACCGCGCCCAGAACCGGCCGTACTCGATCCAGCCGCGGGACAGCGGCTACATCCTGGCGCTGAAGCCCGGCCACCACGGCGTGCGGGAGAAGCTCTTCGACGGCCCGCGCGAGGCGCGGCTGTCACAGCCGGCGCTGGACGTGCTAAGCCTGGTGGCGTACCGTCAGCCGGTAACGAAGGCGGACGTGGACGCGCTGCGTGGCGCCGACAGCGGCGCGGTACTGCGGCAACTGGTGCGGCTCGGGCTGGTGGCAGTCGCCCGCCGCGGCGACGTCGACGACCGCCAGGTCTGCTATGGCACCGCGCCGCGGTTCCTGGAGCTGTTCGGGCTGTCATCGCTCGACGAGCTGCCGAGACTGAGCGATCCCGGCCCCCGCTAACGAGTCCACCATGCCCGACCTGATCTATCACTTCGACACCTCCGGCCGGCACGTCGGCGACCACCCGGCGACCCCGGCCGAGGCGATCGCGCAACTGGAGGCGGGCAACAAGGAGTTCTCCCGACTGCTGTTCCCGGTCGGCACGGGCGAACCGGAGCCGCGGGTGCTGCGGTTCGACGCCGACGACCTGGGTCTGCCGCGCGCGGACGGCACCGCCCCGATCCAGCGGCCGTTCGCCGCGGTGCTGGGCTGCTCCGACGCCCGCGTGCCGACCGAGATGGTGCTGGGTCAGGCGTGCAACGACCTGTTCGTGGTCCGCGTCGCCGGCAACGTCCCGGGCGCGGAGTGCCTGGGCAGCATCGACTACGCGCTGACCGCCCTGGGCGAGAGCATCAAGATCGTGGTGGTACTCGGCCACAGCGTCTGCGGGGCGGTGTCGGCGGCGGTGGACGTCTTCCTCGACCCGTCGCGCTACCTGGACCTGGCGTCCAGCCACCCGCTGCGGGCGGTGGTGGACCGGATCGCGGTGCCGGTCCGGGCTGCGGCCAAGGCGCTCGAGGAGGTCCACGGGCCGCAGGTGAGCCGCGCGTCGGGCTACCGGGCCGCGCTGATCGAGGCGAGCGTGCCGATCAACGCCGCGCTGACCGCGGCGACGTTGCGGCACGAGTTCCGCCAGCACCTCGGCCCGGACCGGCAGGTGGTCTACGGCGTCTACAACCTTGTGTCCCGGCGGGTGAAGCTGCCGCTGGAGGAGGAGGGCCGGGTGTCGATCCGCCTGGTGCCGCCGCCGACGGACGCCGCGGGGCTGGAGCAACTGGCGCTGGTGGTGGCGTCGGGCGAAACGGTGCGGGCACTACTGGGCTAACAAATCCCAAATCCCAAGCACCAAATCCCAAAGAAGACACGGCCACAGGTTCTGTTTGGGATTTGGTGCTTGGGATTTGGGATTTACCCCGGAGGGGGTCAAGGTGCGGCGTTTCTTCCGGGCGATCTGGCCGCCGCTGCCGGTCTGGCGTCGGCTCGACCTGGCAGTGGTGGCGCTATCGGTCTACACCGCGGTCGCGGTCCTGGTGCTGGCCTGGACGCCGTTGACCGTCCCCGAGTGGGGCGGGGCGTCGGCGATCCTCAACGCCCTGATCCTCGGGGTGCTGCTGAGCTTCCGCAACCGCGAGGCATACGACCGCTGGTGGGAGGGCCGTAAGCTCTGGGGCCAGCTCGTCAACGACAGCCGCAACCTGTGTCTGAAGGCCGCCCCCCTGCCCGGCCTGACCACCGCCGACCGCGCCCGGCTCGGCGTGCTGGTGATCGGGTTCGCGGCGGCCCTGAAGGACCACCTCCGCGGCGCCGCCGCCCTGCACTGGGTGCCGGGGTTCGAGAAGGAGACGGCCGGCCCGGCCCACGTCCCGCTGTACCTCGCCGGTCGGCTGGCGGAACTACTCCGCGGCTGGCGGGCCGAGGGGAAGCTGACCGACTACGACCTGCTGCTGCTCGACCCGCACGCCCGCGCCCAGATGGACATCTGCGGCGCGTGCGAGCGGATCAAGACCACTCCGGTGCCACTGTCGTACCGGTCACTGTTGCGGCACGGGCTGGTCCTGTACCTCCTCTCGACCCCGTGGATGATCGGCGGCCAGCTCCTCTGGTGGAGCGTCCCGGCGGTGGCGCTGCTGGGGTACTTCCTGCTCGGCATTGAGCTGACCGCCGAGGACGTCGAAGACCCGTTCGGACGCGATGGTGACGACCTGGCGCTGGCCGCGTACTGCCAGACCATCCGCCGGTCGGTGGACGAGGCGCTCGGGCAGGCGTAGTAGTCTTCCTCCCCTCCCCCCAGCGGGTACTCTTCGAAAACCTCGTGCAACCCGGCGAGCGGGGGCCGTAAGGCCCCCGAGGATCAACCCCCTCGGGGGCCTTACGGCCCCCGCTCGCCGGGTTGGTAATCGGGTTTACGCCCCCGCGCGCCAGGGTTTCGACAAAGCACCCAGCGGGGAGAGGGGAGCCAGTCACTTACCCATCTTGCCCCGTCGTCAAGACCCTTGTTTCCGCCACCGGCCGGGCGTACTCTGGATCGGCCGGCCGAACCCACCTCTCCGGGCCGGTCGGCCTTCGTTTCCCCTCAAACGAAAGGTCCGACATGTCACGCCGCCTGCTCACCGGGCTGCTGTTCGCGGCCGGGCTGGCCGCCCTGATCGGCCCGGCCGGCATCGGCCAGGAGCCGGATGCCACCCCCGACCCGAAGGCCCCACCTGCCGCCAAGGACGCGAAAGGCTCGAAGGACGCCGGCGACCCCGACGACCCGATGAAGAAGTTCCCCGAGTTCGCCAAGGTGGTGAAGGGGGCCAAGGTGCAGGAGGGCCTCTTCACCCTGCACCAGAAGGACGACAACGTCTACGCCGAGATCCGGCCCGATCAGTTCGACAAGCCGTTCCTGGTCCCGATCGCCGTCGCCAAGGGGGCCGGGATGGGCGGCAGCACGCTGAACTTCGGCGAGGAGTGGGTGATCGCCTTCAAGAAGCAGGGCGACCGGGTGTTCGTCGTCCGCCGCAACGTCCGGTTCACCGCCAAGCCCGGTAGTCCGGAGGCCAAGGCAGTAGACACCACCTACAGCGACTCGGTCCTGATGGCGGTCCCGATCAAGACCCTGAACCCGCTGAAGGGGACCACGGTCATCGACCTGAACGACATCTTCTTCGGAGACTTCGCCGACCTGGGGCTGGGGATGCCCGACCGGTCGCGGACCACCTGGCACAAGGTGAAGGCGTTCAAGAAGAACGTCGAACTCCAGGTGGCGGCCACGTTCTCCGGCGGGCGGTTCGGGCGGATGTTCTTCGGTGGGGACGACATCATCGACTCCCGCGGGATCACCGTCGTGGTCCAGTACGGGCTGGTCGAGTTGCCCGACGGCGGCTACCAGCCGCGGTACGCCGACAACCGCGTCGGCCACTTCCTGACCGTGCAGAAGGACTTCTCGAAGGCGACCCCGGACACCAGCTTCGTGCGGATGGTCAACCGCTGGCGGCTGGAGCGGTCCGACGGCACCCCGTTCAAGGAGGGCGCCCGGCCAGTCCCGCCGAAGAAGCGGATCATCTACTGGATCGAGGACTCGGTCCCCGACGAGTACCGCACTGCGGTGCGTGAGGGCATCCTGGAGTGGAACAAGGCGTTCGAGAAGGTCGGCTTCAAGAACGCCATCGAGGTCCGCCAGCAGGACGGCCAGGAGTTCGACCCGGAGGACGTGACATACGCCACGTTCCGGTGGGTCACCACCGACGTGCCGTTCGCCATCGGGCCGAGCCGCGCCAACCCGCTCACCGGCGAGATCCTGGACGCGGACATCCTCTTCGACGGCAGCTTCATCCAGTACTACCGGCAGGAGTCGCGGCTGTTCCGGGACGAAAAGGGCCAGCCGGTCGAGCCGGCGAGCATGATCCAGGCACTGCACAAGGGCTGGGACCAGCCGATGCACCCACTGGCGCTGCGCGGCAGCCCGTTCGCCTGGAACGACAAGCCCGGCGAGCCGCCGATGTCGCCGGAGGCCCGCCAGTGGCAGCGGCTGCACGCCGCCCACACCGGGTACTGCCGCTGCGCCTCCCACAAGCGCAGCGAACTGGCCCTGGCGGTGCTGCACATCGCCGCCGTCGCCGACCTGAAGCCCGACGAGAAGGTGCCGGACGAGTTGATCCAGCAGGCCGTGAAGGAAGTGACCATGCACGAGGTGGGCCACACCCTCGGGCTGCGGCACAACTTCAAGGCCAGCACGATGCTCTCCAACGACAAGCTCAACGACACCGAGCTGACGCGCAAGGTCGGCCAGGTCGGCAGCGTGATGGACTACAACCCGGCGAACATCGCCCCGAAGGGGACGAAGCAGGGCGACTTCTTCACCACCACCATCGGGCCGTACGACTACTGGGCGGTCGAGTTCGCCTACAAGCCGGTCTCCGGCGGCTCCGACGGGGAGCGCGACGCGCTGAAGAAGATCGCCTCGAAAGCCCCGACGCCGGACCTGGTCTACGGCACCGACGAGGACCTCTACGGCAGCCCGGACCCGCTCATCAACCTGTTCGACCTGGGGTCCGACCCGATGCGGTTCGGCATGGACCGAATCAAGCTGGCCCAGGACCTCTTCACCAAACTGCCGGACAAGGTGATCGAGAAGGGCGAGGGGTACAGCCGGCTGCGGCAGGCGTTCCAGATCCTGCTGTACCAGTACGGGGACGCGGCGTACCTGGCGTCGCGGTACGTCGGCGGGGTGAACGTCAACCGCGACTTCAAGGGCGACCCCAACGGCCGCGACCCGATGGTCCCGGTTAACCCCGAGAAGCAGCGGGAGGCGCTAGCGTTCGTCAAGGAGAACATCCTGACCGACAGGCCGTTCCAGTTCCCGCCGGAGTTGCTCCGCAAGCTGGCGATGGAGAAGTGGTATCACTGGGGCACCCGGATGACGTTCGGCGGGGTGGACTACCCGGTCAACGAGCGGGTGCTGGCGATCCAGGAGGTGGTGCTGGACGAGTTACTCGACGGCGGCACGCTCAGCCGCATCCAGAACGCGGCGCGGACGGCCGGCAAGGACGACAAGCCGCTGACCGTGGCCGAGGTGTTCCGGGCGCTGACCGACGGCATCTTCGTGGACCTGCCGGGGCCGGACAGCAAGGTGGCCAGCGGGGCGAAGTCGTCGGTGGTGCAGCGCAACCTCCAGCGGGCGTACCTGGCCCGGCTGAGCCGGATGGTGGTCGGGCCTAGGAGCGACCCCTACGCCAGCTACTACGTCATGTCCGGCGGTTCGCGGTCGGTGCCGGCGGATGCCAAGAGCCTGGCGAGGTTGCACCTGAAGGAGGTCGGCAAGCGGGTGGACGCGGCACTGGGGGCGGAGAAGGACGACACCGTCCGGGCGCACCTGGAAGAGACCAAGGAGAAGATCGCCAAGGTGCTCTCGGCCAGCGTCACCGTGAACGAGCCGTAACCGGGTGCTGTCTTTCTCCCCTCTCCCCAGCGGGGAGAGGGGAGCAAGGCGACTGGCCTTCCCCGTGCCAGTCGGCGTCGGTATGCTCCGCCCCCCGGTCGGGACGGACCCCGGCCGCGCACGGAGGCGAGGCATGATGAAGCTCACCGGTATCGGGCTGATCCTCGGGGCCGCCGCGGTGCTCTGGATCACCGCGACGCCGGGCCGGTCCGGGGCCGGGTGAGGCCCGACGGCGTGTCCCGAGCCGATCGGCGGTTCGCCGATCCCGTACCAGATGTTCGACCGCGACCCGGTCTACGCCGGCGAGATGATCGGCATGCCCGCGCAGCCGCGGCCGCGACCCGTCGCGCAGGCGAGGCCGCAGCCGGTCGCGCAGGCCCGGCCGACCCCGCCGCCGCCGAAGCCCGCGCCCCGGCCGCAACCGCCCCGGCCGGTCGCGGTACCGTCGCCCGACGAGCTGGGCATACACCTCGACCCGGACTTCCCGGCCCCCGACGAACTGGGGATCGGCGGATTGGAGTAAGTAGTTTTTCCAGGCCCGGCCGTTGCAACGGCCGGGCTTTCGCGCGCCCTACTTCCCCTTCACCAACTCCAACGGCTCCCACAACGACGGATCGTCCGTCACCGGAAAGTCGCCGTTGACCCCGAGGAACTGGTCGCCGCGCTCCGCGTCGCGGACGTGGTAGTACACCCCCAGCCGCGGGTGCTGCTCCGGGTCGAACCCGCTGAGCACCGCGGCCGGCAGAAACAGTTCCAGCCGGTAGCCGCCCTTCACCTTCGCGTGCCGGAGCGCCACGTCCGCGGGGCCGCACAGCGGGGCGTCCTGTAGCGCCCGGTTGATCTTCGTCTGGGCGAACGCCGGTTCGTCCTGGTCCGGCCCGCCGCCAGTTGGCAGCAGGTGGAACTGGTGGCAGAACCGGCTCCCGCGGTGGCTGGCCCGCGCATCGCGGGTGTCGATCCACAGCGTCGCCCCGTCCGCGGCCCACGGCTTGTCGATGTCCCCGGCCGGCGGCCGGTCCTTCCCCTTGACCGTGAACTGGAACCCCAGCCCCAGCTCGTTCCAGGCGAGCCGCACGTCGGCGAAGTTCGAATGCCCGTCGAGTTCCGCGAAGTTGTTCAGCCGGGCGGACTCCGGCAGGTCGAGGAGCGCGTCCCCGTCGTCGCGCGGCATGTCCTTGACGTGCAGGCACGGGTGGCTGATCCGCACCAGGAACCGGTTCGGTACGAGCGGCGGCATGGGTACGTCCTGCGTCCGGGTTTCTGTCGTTATAGCTGAAGCGGGTGTACACTCCCACCCGACTTTCGGCCGCGGCCAACCCGTCTTGCCAGCGCTTCGGCCGAACCGTTACCCTGTCTGACCCGAACCCCCATTGCGGGAAGGAACCCCCATGACCACGCGCCCACCGGGACGCGGCCGCCTGGCCGCGACCGCCGCCCTCTTCGTCCTGCTGGCCGCCGGCCCGTCCGCCCACGCGGGGCTGATGACGTTCACCGCCAGCCCGTACACCGGCGACCCGGCCGGCGCCACGGTCACGTTCGACGACGCGGTTTCCCCCGGCAGCGTGCGGGTGACGATCACCGTGAACCCGAACCCGAACATCGGGGACATCAACGGGTTCTTCCTGAACATCGGCAACGAGACGTTGCTGCCGGGCCTGTCGATCACCGGCCCGCAGGTGACGCTGGTGGTCAAGTCGGCGAACGCGGTCACGTCCGCTGGGCCAGGGAACAACATGAACGGCGAAGGGGTCGGGCCGTTCGACATCGGCTTGCGGATCGGGTCGCCGGGCATCGGCAAGGACGACATCCAGACGACGTCCTTCCTGCTCAGCGATCCGGACGTGACGCTGACCAACGAGATGTTCGCCGGTGCGACGACCGAGGACGGCGACATCTTCGGCCTGCGGCTAACGAGCGTCGGCCTGCCCAGCTCGAACCGCAACGGCAGCAGCAAACTGACCAACGACAGCCCGCCGCCGCCCCCACTGGCCCAAACGCCGGAGCCGTCCACGCTCGTGGGCCTGGGCACGCTCAGCATACTGGGGCTGTTGGCGCGGCGGGTCAGTCGGCCCAGTTCTCGAGCTTGAGGTTCGGGAAGTTCCAAAAGTCCTTGAGGTTGAGGGTGACCAGGGTAGCATCGTGGGCCAGTGCGACGCAGGCAATGAGCAGGTCGTTGCGACCGGCCTTCCTGGCCTTCTTGTCCTCGCGGAGGCGATCGAACTCGGCCACCGCGGGCGCGTCGAACGGAAGGACACGATACTCCGCGAGGTACGCCTCGGATGACCTCAGCCCGTCGAGTGCTCGGGACAGGGCGGCGCCGTCCGCCGCCTTTAGCAGCGCGTCGAACCGTCCGCGGAGCACTTCGATCAGGGTGATCAGCGAGATCACGACCTCATTCGCCGCCCGCTAAGCGGTAATGCGGTCGCGCAGGCCGTGCCGGTCGAGGTGGGCCAGCGTGAACACGTCCGTGTCGATGAGGTAGGTCATTCCGGTGCGTACTTCCCGGACCCGGTGGCGTGATCGATCTCGTCACGGTACGCCCGGATGCTCGCCAGAAAGGCTTCCTGCTCCTCCGGCGTCTCCTCGATGGGGCGCAAGTCCCCCAGCTGCGGGCCGGCCCGTCGCTTTGGTGCCCGCAACCACATGAGGATGGTGTCGCGGAGGAACCGCCAGTCACCGCCGACCTCTTGCCCGGCGATCCGGCCGGCCTCCGCCTCGGCCCGGACCGCGTCCTCTGGCAGTTGCAGGTACTGCGCCGCCTGCGCCAGCGTCAACACGTCAAGTGGTGAGAGCGGGACGCCGTTTGCGCCCGTCGCGGTCGTCGGCTCTGCAGCCATTAGTACTCCTCGTTCAGTCCCCGTGTGGATGGAGGCTGGCGGCCACAGGCGGGTTCAGCAGGCTTCGCGCCAGCACCTCCTTCGCCTTCTCGAACTCCGGCTGCCACTCGATCTCCGGCTTCCCGGTCGCCATGCAGTCGCGGATCTTCTCCAGCGTGTTGCGGGCCATGTGCGGGCACTTGTTGCACGCGCAGGTGATCCCCGGCACCGGCAGGTACTTGTGCCTCGGGTAGCGCTGCTCCAGTTGCCACATCATGTTCGGCTCGGTGGCCACCACGAACTCGGTCGGCTCGATGTGCGAGCCGACGAACTTGATCATCGCCTCGGTGCCGCCGATGAAGTCGGCGTGCTCCAGCAGGTTCTTCGGGCACTCCGGGTGCGCGATCGTCAGCGCGTCCGGATGGAGCTTCTTCATCTTCAGGAGGTCCTGCACGCTGAAGATCTCGTGGACCATGCACGACCCTTGCCACAGGATCATCTTCCGCCCGGTAACTTCTTGCAGGTACCGGCCCAGGTGCTGGTCGGGGACGAACAGGATCTCGTGGTCCTCCGGCACCTTGCGCACGACCTCCTCGGCGTTGCCGCTGGTCACGACCCAGTCCGAGAGCGCCTTGACCTTGGCCGAGCTGTTGATGTAGGTGACGGTCTGGAACTTCCGGCCGTTCTCGCGGAGCATCTCCTGGTAGCGGTGGAGCTTCTCCGGCGGGCAGGAGTCCACTAAGCTGCACCCGGCCTCCAGGTCCGGCAGCAGGACTTTCTTCGATGGATTGAGCATCTTGGCCGTCTCGGCCATGAACAGCACACCGCAGAACACGATGACCGGCGAGTCCACCTTGGTCGCCTCGCGGGCGAGCTTGAGGCTATCGCCGGTGATGTCGGCGATGGCCTGGATCTCGCCCTCCTGGTAGTAGTGGGCGAGGATCGTGGCGCCGATCTTCTCTTTCAGGTCGAGGATTTCGGCGATCACGTCGTCAGCGACGGCGGGCATGGAACTGCTCCCTTGTTTTTAACGTGGCGGAGGGCCAACCCACGAACGCGGGTTCTTCATTGGAATGATACGCTCCCCCGGACCGCCCGGGTATCATGAGGGCGGAAGGAGGCTCCGCATGTCCACCACGCTTGATGCTCCTGCCCGGAAGTTCACCCCCGACGACTTGCTCCGGCTGCCGGACCAGGGTAAGGGGTTTGAACTTGTTGACGGGGAACTCAAGGGGTTGAACGTGAGCTTCCTGTCCAGCTTCGTCGCCGGGCTGGTCTACTTCCACCTTCAGTCTCACATCGTGTCACGGCCCGTGGGCTGGGTTTCCCCGGAAGACACGTCGTTCTGTTGCTTCCCGGACGCGCCCGGCAAGGTGCGCCGGGCCGATGTCGCCTTCATCGCCCTGGATCGTCTGACGGCGGACCAGGCGACGGCCGAGGGCCATTGCACCGTCGTGCCGGACCTGGTGGTCGAGGTGGTGTCTCCCAACGATTCCGCCGACGATGTCAACGTCAAGCGGATCGAATGGCTGGCCGCCGGAACCCGGCTGGTGTGGGTGGTGCATCCTCTTCAACAGACGATTCATGCCTACCGTGCGGACGAGGCGGTGGCACTACTATTCAACGCTGCGGACACTCTCACCGCCGAACCCGTGCTGCCGGACTTCCGCGTTCCGGTCGCCGACCTGTTCCGGCTGCCGACCGTTCCGCAGAGATGACCCCGCCCCACTCCGCCTTGACCGCCTTCGCCAGACCGCGTATGACCCCTTACCCGACGCCGCGGCACACGAGTGTGCTGCCGGCCGAAGTGGCCCGGCTGCTCGACCCCAAGCCCGGGGAAACCTGGGTGGACTGCACCGTCGGGGCCGGCGGACACGCCCGGCTAATTGCCGAGCGGATAATCCCCGGTGGCCGGTTGATCGGGCTCGACCAGGACGCGGCGATGCTCGACCGCGCCCGGCCCCGGCTCGATGGGCTGCCGGTCACGCTGGCCCACGCCAACTTCGACCAGTTGCCGGAGGTGCTCGCCAACCTGGGCATCGACCGGGTGGACGGCGTGCTCGCGGACCTCGGGTTCGCCTCCGACCAGGTGGACGACCCGGCCCGCGGCCTGAGCTTCAAGGAGGACGGCCCGCTCGACATGCGGCTTGACCCGACCGCCGGCCAGACCGCCGCCGACCTGGTCAACCGCATGAGCGAGAAGGCCCTCGCCGACGTGATCTACGAATACGGCGAGGAACGCAAGAGCCGGTGGGTGGCGAAACGGATCGTCGAGCAGCGCAAGGAGAAGCCGTTCGAGACGACCGGCGAGCTGGCCGAGGTGGTGCGACGCAGCGTCCCGCGGAGCGGCGCCATCGACCCGGCCACGCGGACGTTCCAGGCGCTGCGGATCGCGGTCAACGACGAACTCGGCGCGCTGGACCGACTGCTGGCCGCGCTGCCGAAGCTGCTGCGGCCCGGCGGCCGGGCCGGGATCATCAGCTTCCACTCGCTGGAGGACCGGCGGGCGAAGCACGCCTTCCGCGTTCGGGAAGTGTGGGACGCGGTGACGAAGAAGCCGGTGGAGGCGTCCGACGCGGAAACGGCCGCCAACCCGCGGGCCCGCAGCGCCAAGCTGCGGGTCGCCCGTAGAAGATGAGGGGGTGAGGGCGTGAGGGGGTGAGAAGACAGGGTTTGTCACGCCCTCACGCCCTCACCCCCTCACCC
>Ga0247829_10001102_pt1 | contig 11833 bp, 19 predicted proteins | sample 12C_Control_Day4_FD_207765 | JGI IMG/M metagenome (GOLD analysis project Ga0247829, IMG submission 207765) | Soil microbial communities from agricultural site in Penn Yan, New York, United States - 12C_Control_Day4 | ecosystem: Environmental > Terrestrial > Soil > Agricultural land | place... | reverse complement strand
GCCCAGGGGCGTGGGGTGGGGATCAGTCGCATCCGTCCGCACGATGCGTCTCCTCTCTCTGTTTGCTGACTTTGTTGCCGTCTTGCGTCAGTCAATCTCAGATCATCGCGTTTCCCGTGATGATCTTGTCACACGCAACGTAGGCATGGACAGGTAGGCAGTGCAACCCCAGGAGATGCAGAGCGTACATGCCACAGCGCCAGCGGGCGCATTGCCTGCTCGTGGCATGGCGCACCGGGAGCGTCCGTCAGCGCTGCGTCGCCGGGTGCGTCTGGTCACGCCAGCGGTGGCTCAAGCACTTGTCGAGTCAGCCATAAGCCGGGCCACCGGGCACGGAGCATCAACCGTAGGCTCGATGCGCAGCATGAGCGTCTTCGCCCACTCTGCAGGACGCCGCGGCTTGTTGCGGCAGGACAACAACCGGCACAGAAAAAGTGCCGGACCGATCGGCAAATTCGATGTCTCGGCGGCAGCGCCGGGAGCCAAGGATCGCAAACCCACCTCCCGCGCCCGGTTCTGGCCGAGCCGCGCGGGCGGGTGCGAGAGCGGCCTTGGCTCTCCGCCCTGGTGCTGCGTTGTCGGCGTCAGTCTCAGTTCTGCGGGGTGGAGCAGCCCGGTAGCTCGCCAGCCTCATAAGCTGGAGGTCGTTGGTTCGAATCCAACCCCCGCAACCAGATTTTGTGACGTGGCGTCCCGTAGTCTGTGGTTCGGTGTGCGGTGCGTGATGTGTGCAAAGTCGCGTCCGAGTTCGGCCGGCGTCTCGCGGGGTCGCGTGGAAGCCGCGACGGCGTTTCACGTGAAACGCCGGCCGGTACCAGTTTTCCCAGTGTCTGGGGTTTGATCGTCAGGCGCGGCGGCGTCTGCTTCGCGTGGTGACCCACACGTGAAGATAGGGGCGCGGGCGCCCAGGCACTGGCTGGCCACCGCAGGTACGCGTGGTGGGTCAGGACACCTCCTACGCCCGCGTTCCCGCCCGCTTGGACTGCATCTGGTGCCGCATGGAGAGGGGGTTCGATGTCGCTCATTGATTCAGTCCGCAGCGCCATCCGTGGCACTCCCAAGCGCACACCGGCCTCTCCCCCCATCTCCCAGGTGATCGAGGCCATCCGGCTCGACACCGCCATAGACCACGCCCTGGACGCAATTGAGGCGGCCCCGGCGGCGCGCCAAAGCGCAACCGACTCCCATCCGACTCCGCTCCAGTGCGACTCCGGATCCGCGCCGACTCCGCCTCGGCGCCGCGCGGGGTCGAAATCGCCGGCACGGAGGCGGGCTGCTGCCGTGCCAAGCCGGCGCGAGCAGCTGATCGTCGGGGAGGCCGCAAGCCCACGCGCGCACGCGGCAGAGCTGCTCGCGCTCCTGTTCCGTGACGGCTGCCGTCCAGGCGACCGGATCACCTCCAGGACCATGCAGGAGGAGTATGCCCGTCTCTGCATCGATCGGGGATGGGTGCACATCACCTGGGGAAGCGCGCGCGGTGTCGGTTGCGCGCTGCGCAAGCTGTGCGGCGGCGACAAGCCCTACTCCAACTTCGGTTCGAGTGGGCACCACATCGGCGAGAAGGGGGCGGAGCAGACCTTCACCCGCAAGCGCGTCTACGTGCTCCCCCACCCGCAGGATGTGCCCGGCCTCGGAGGCGGGCCATCCGCCTCGAATGTCACCCCGTTTCCTGTGTCTACAACCCGGCGCAAGACGAGGGCCGCCTGAGATGTCGCATCCCATCGATCCCAAGCGCTACCCCCGTGCCTACATGCTGCGAGCCCGCCGGGAGCAGGCGGAGGCCACCATCCGCGCGCCCGTGGCGGCGGCACTGATGCGCACCCGCGTACAGCTCGTTGAGACCGAGCGGGCACTGAAGGCGTTGGAGGCGGTGATCGGCTCCAAGATCGGAGGCCGCGTTGTCGAGAAGATCAGCCATGCCATGGCGCAGCCGGTGCGCGGGAAACTCCTGGAAGCGTTGGCCAAGGCCCATCGAGCGGCGGGCAGCGGCGTCGGCACCTTCGTGCAGATTGAGATTCACTCCAACGAGCTGAAGTGGCTCGACCCGGACTCCCTTGAGCGGCGTGTTTTGGAGGAGTGGCGGGAACAATCAGCGGGCAACCTGCGCGCCGTCGTCGGCGTCGACGGGTGCGAGGCGATCACCGGGGGTGTTGTGGTCCTGCAGGTGGATATTCCCGACATGCGCTACCGGGAACACATCCCGCGCAGCGACCTGGTCGAGCGGGGTGCGGCATGACCCGCGAGCAAGCCACCGCCGAGATGATCGACGGCTTCGTCGGCACCTTCCCCGCCCCACCCGCAGGCGCTCCGCACATCGATCGCGTCCAGTGGGAGCGCAGGGTAGCCCGCAGCGTGGCCCAATCGCAGGAGAAGGGCGGCCCGCCGATCAAGGCCCTGGAGCGCCGGTACGGCAAGCCGGGCTTGGAGCTCGCCGAGATCGCCAAGCGGCACGGCGTGAACATCGAGAGCCCGCCCAAAGGGGCAGCAAAGCAGAGCGTGCAGAGGGAGCGTAGGGCAGCATGAGCGCAAAACGGTACGCCTACATGGATTTGGCGCACCCCATCACACAGGGGCACCTGTGCGAGGAGCTGCCGGACGGCAGCGTGCAGGTGACGACCACGTGCGGAAACTCAAAGGCCTCCATCGTGCTCCCGGCCGCTGACGCGGACGAGTACGCCGCGTGGTTCATAGCTCGGCGCGACCGGAAGCTGGCGAGGCAGGAGGCCGTCGCAAGGGCCGAGGGCCGCATCGTGGTGATGCCGCTCCCCTTCAGACGGGGAGGCAACGGCGGGCGGCCGGCGCCGGCCTTCATCACCGACCGGGATCCGGGCGACGAGGACACCCCACGCGACGCGCCCATGCTCACGGGCAAGGAGGGCATCGCCTGATGGCATCGGCAACCCAACGCACGCGCAAGGCCGCGGCACGGCGCGAGCGCAACCGCTTGAAGCGCTACGCCGGCGCGGTGGCCAGCCTCCGCCTCGTCCGTAGCGCGCGCATGAGGGCCAAGCGCGAGGTACACGAGGCCTACCTCGACCAGGTCACGCTCGACCATGAGCAAGGCCTGGAGCACGGGCGTATCGCGCGGGCTCGCTACCGCGAGGCCTGCGCGTCCATGTCGCCGGCACCCGCCAGCAAACGCGTGCGTCGACAGGAGCCGAGACCGGCGGAGAGCTACCGGGGAGCGCACCAGAACGCGGCGCGTAAACAACGGCGCGCCCTCGTTCTCAAGGAGGGCCGGCTTGGCGCGGGCCTGACGCGGCGGCAGGCCGACCGGATGCGGGACCGCATCCGCCGCACCGTCGACAGCCTGGATGGGCAAGGCGCCAACTGGCGGGTGTCTGCGTAGGCGTTGAGACTACCTAACTTCACCTTCCCTCACATCTACTCACGAATTGGGGAGCACAGCACATGCAGACGTTCGAGGAGTTCCTGAAGGAGGCAATCGCCAAGAACGGCGAGGTGCGCCTGGTGCCGCGGCAGTACACCAGCGACAGCCCGGTGATCTTCTATGCCCACGTCAACGGCAAGGACAGCAACACGGTCGATTTCGCCGTGGTCGGCAACGCGCTGACGCCGGTGGTCGATGAGCGTGGCGGCGTCATCACGAACGTGATGCCTCCCGCCGCGGACGCCTGAAATGCGGAAGGCTCCGGAGTTGGCGCTCCAGAGCCTTCGATGATGGGTTTGGGTTTTGGGTCTGACGCACCTTGGCGGGTGCGTTGAGTGGGTCGCGTAACTGTTCGAGTACCGAGCGATGGTCAGGAACAAGTGGGCGTACCCGCTGACGGGCTGATGTCTAGCACACCTTGATTCGGGTGTGCAAGGCCGGTGTCCGCAGCGGTGGGTGGGAACGCACAACCGCAGGGGAAGGCCCGGCCGTGGCCAAGAAGCACACATTCGTTTGGGACGGCCGTGGCGAGCGCGGCGAGGATGCAAGGTTTTCGATCATGGCCGGACGAACGGCGACCGACCTGAGATTGACGCTGGTGCATTTCCGCGTCCTGTCTCACCTTGGCCGCTTCAACCACAAGAAGGGCTGGTGCCGGCTCTCCCAGGCGGGGCTCGCCGAGATGTTCGGCGTGGGCCGGCAGGCGATCAACGCCGCGGTGCGCGAGCTGGTCGACTGGCACTACATCGAGAAGCAATCGCAGGCCGAAAGCGGCGAGAGCTTCTGCCTCTACCGCATCGTGATCGACCGCGACGAGGAGGGGGGAGTGTCGTGTACAGGCGACACCCCCCCAGGGGGGGGAGTGTCGTCTACAGGCGACACCCCCCAGGGGGGGGAGTGTCGTGTACAGGCGACACCAGTGTCCGCTGTAGGCGACACCCGTGTCGCCCTGGAGGCGACACCCCCTCAGAGCCCGGTAAAGACTACACGCGCGCGTATCGATCATATCGATCATGTCGACCCTCGCCCCCCTACCCCCCAAGCGCGCAAGCGCGCTCGGGGGGAGAGAGGGAGGGACAACTTAAATTCTCCTCAAGAGGTCGGGCACCTCCTCGCTTCTCTGCGCACCAAGGCCGAGTGGGCCGCAGCGGTGGCGCACCTGATCGAGCCCGTGCTCCGGCAGCGCCAGATCGACGCGCCCGATCCGGCCTACGTCATCGCCGAGATTGCGAAGTGGGCGGCCGAGGCGGCGCTCCCCGAGACGTTGCTTCGAGCCGCGGCGCATCGCCTGCTCGAGGCGCGCAAGGTCACGGTCCGCAGCGAGCACTTCGTGGAAGCGGTCCGCGCGGTGCAGGGCAGCATCGGCGTCGCATTGACCGTCGACAGGCCTGGAGCTGCCGCCGTGGAGCCGGACGGGCTCACCACGATCTCAGTACGCAAGCACCCCGGAGCCTTCGCGGCATGGCTCGCCCACTACCGGGAGCGCAAGGACCGCAAGGTGGAGTTGATGGAGCGGCACGGCTTTGTGCGGGTGCCGACCATGCACCCACCCACCCATCAGGCAACGGAGGTCCGCCCATGACCCCCCGCGAGATCGCCATCGCCCGCGCCTTCCGCAACGTGTCCTTCCCGCCGGCGACGGCCGCCAAGCGCTTCGCCCGCAACATGATCGCCCACATGGAGCACGCCCCGCAGGTGCCTCTCACGGCGAAGCAGGCCGCCTACATGGCCAAGATCGCCCACCGGTTCCGCCGGCAGATGCCGGCCCACCTCGCCCACCCCATCGTGGACGACGGCTCGGAGGCCGCGGCCGAGGGACATGAGAGGGCCGGTGCCAAGCCGATCGAGCGGCCGCTGTCGGCGCGGGACGTGGCCAAGCTGGCGCAGGAGGCGCGCCGCAAGGCCGAGGCCGCGCAACGGGCCGCCGTCCAGGCGGCTGAGACCAACGCCAGACCGGAGCTGCCCCTGTGATCGCCAACCGCTTTACCCGCTGGCTTGCCCGGCGCCTCTACGCCAGCCTCATGTGCAACGTCGTCGCCAAGCGGCCGGCGGATTTCATCATCGGCGGGGCCGATACCCCCTACATGCACCGCTGGTACGTCATCCCCCGCAACCGGTGGCTCAACGTCTACCTGCACCACGTGGTCCGGGACGACGACGACCGCGCTTGCCATGATCATCCGTGGCAGAGCCTGTCCCTGATGCTGGCCGGCCTGCTGGGCGAAGTCTACGAGGTGGACGAGGACGGGCTCGGCGTGCCGGTGCAGCGTGTGCGCTTCCTGGCGCCAGGCGCGACCGTCTGGCGTAGGGCGAAATTCTCCCACCGGCTGTTCCTGTCCAAGGCCACTGCGGCCCCTGGAGAGGCCTGGACCCTGTTCATCACCGGCCCGCGCTTGCGGGAGTGGGGCTTCTGGTGCCCCGGCAAGCAGGCCGTGGGCTACGACGGCAATGGCGGCGTCGTGGCGGTGCCGACGGATCGGCGCTGGGTGCACTGGAAGGACTTCACGGCGGCGGGCACCACCGGCGACAGCGCCAAGATCGGGAGGGGGTGCGAGTGACCAAGTCCTCCAATCCCACCCCGCGCAACGCCCAGGTGTGGCGCGTGGAGTTCCGCGATCGCTTCACCTACCGGGTCATGGACTACGCCGAGCGCACCGGCCCGAGTTTCCCCAACGGGTTCCCCCGCTGGGGGTTCGTGGGGGCCAAGGGGCCCATGGGCCTGTTCACCGCCACCGAAGCCAAGAGGATCGCCACGGCCTGGAACAAGCCGGCAGGCACAAGGCATCGCACCGTCGCCAAGGCGGTGAAGGACGAGACGGCCGCGTCTGAGCAATCACCGCGGATGATGGCAGGGGAGACCGTATGAGCAAGACACAGACAAAGCGGTTGGGAGACCTCGTCATGGAGGACGCGCTGCGGCCCGTGTCTGAGCGCGACACGTTCCCTGCTGATGAACCGGCCGCCGTGCGCGTCGTGTCAGCACCCAAGCCGGACATGATCAATTCCCCTCCGCACTACATCACCGAGGCCGGCATCGAGGCCATCGACGTGATGGAGCGCTATGGCCTCGGCCTGCACCTGGGCACCGCCATGGCCTACCTGCTCCGGGCCGGCAAGAAGGGCGATCTGCTCGAGGACTTGCGCAAGGCGCGGTGGTGGATCAATCGCTGGATCGAGGCGCACCAGGACGGCCATTGGTGGGCGGAGACGATCCACCGCATCCGTCGTGCCATCCGCAAACTCACGTTTGAGCGCGGCGGGAAGCCCGAGCGCACGCCGCCTGGCGAGGAGTGGCAGTTGCCGCATGTGATCGTCGATGCCTTCAATCTCGCCGGGCCGCGGCGCCAGGCGGTGCTGCGCCTCCTGAACGGCGTGGCTGACGCCCCTGCCACGTCAGCAGCGGGGGCGCTCCACTGGCTGGAGCAGGCCATCGCCGAGGCGGAGGCGGAGCGCGCATGACCGTCGACGGCCGCCACAACGCCAAGCCCAACGCCTACGCGATCATGCAGATCGCAGCCCGGGAGGCCGGCCTCACCCTGTCGGAAATGCGCGGATCGGAGAAGACGCCGAGCGTCTCCCGCGTGCGCAACCTCGCCATGTACCTCGCCCGAAGGCAGGGCATTGCGGTCGGAGCGATTGCGGCCGTGCTCGACAAGCCCGATGGCGCGGTGCGCAAGGGCGCGCGCCGGGCCGAGGCCGCGCTGCGCGCCGGCGATCCGGACTTGGCGCGCCTTGCCGCCCATCTGCTGGAGCGGATCGAGGGGTGGCGGCCGGCATCGGCCATCTTGGTGCCACCGCCGGCGGCGGAAGCGCCGCCCAGGCGCAGCGTGACGCCGGCAGCGGGGCCGATGGTCTGCCGCTACCCATTCCCCGACAAGGCAGGGCGGGTGCGGGTCTCCTCCCTGGTACGGCCTACGCCGGCGGAGAAGTCGGCCAAGGTGCGGCATGCGCGGAGCTATACGCGGTCGGGGAGGGTGGGGCCGTGAGCTTGCGGTATCTCTCGGTGTGCAGCGGCATCGAAGCGGCCAGCGTTGCCTGGGAGCCGCTCGGCTGGACGCCTTCCGCGTTCGCGGAGATCGATCCGTTCGCCTCCGCCGTCCTCGCCCACCGCTTCCCCCATGTGCCGAACCTCGGCGACTTCACCAGGATCACCGCAGCCGATGTCGGCCCAATCGACCTTCTCGTTGGAGGCACCCCCTGCCAAGGCTTCTCCGTCGCCGGCAAGCGCCTCGGCCTGGATGACCCGCGTAGCAACCTGGCGCTCGACTTTTGTCGGCTTGCTCGGCGACTGCGCCCCCGGTGGGTGGTCTGGGAGAACGTCCCTGGCGTGCATTCCAACTGGTCCGGTGCGCCGGAGGATGAGGATCTCGCGCCCGGCGAATGCTGGGAAGGCGACGAGGACAGTGATTTCGGGGCATTCCTCGACACCCTGGAGGAGTGCGGGTATTCGGCATGCTGGCGTGTCCTGGACGCTCAATTCGTGCGAGTGGAATCGCACCCTTGGGCCGTCCCACAGCGACGGGAGCGTGTGTTCCTTGTCGGATATCTTGGAGACTGGCGACCACCTGCGGCGGTACTACTTGAGCCCGAAGGCCTGCGCGGGCATCCTCCGCCGCGCCGCCAAGCGGGACAAGCGGTTGCCGGCAGCCTTGGAGCAGGCTCTGAGCGCAGTGGCGGCAGGGTTGGCCGGCGGGAAGCCGCAGCCAACCATCTCGTCCCGGAGTACGCCAAGCCCCTCAGCGCAGCTAGAGGACGGGCAGCCGCCAACGCCGACGACCAGGAAACGTACATCCCGGAGATCACCGGCACCCTGAACCACAACGGCAAGGCGGCCGGCTCGGCGACACAGCAGGATGCCGAGATGGGCATGCTGGTCGCCTTCTCGTCCAAGGACTACGGCGCCGATTTCCAGGAGGACGTTGCGCCGACGCTCCGCGCGATGGGTCACGACGCCTCCCACGCCAACGCCGGAGGCCAGTTAGCCATCGCTTTCGGCGGCAACAACACGGCGGGTCCCGTCGACGTGGCGACAGCCTGCAGGGCCAAGGGCGGCACCGGTCATGGCGATTTCGAGAGCGAGACGTTCGTTGCGCACGCGATAGCCATCCCCTTCGACACCACGCAGATCACCTCCAAGGGCAATCGCTGCCAGCCTGTTGACGGTGGGCCGTGTCATCCGCTCGCTGCGCATGCGCATGCGCATGCGCCTGCGCTCGCGCACCACGCCCACGGCTGGGCTGTGCGCCGTCTCACGCCCCTCGAATGGGAGCGCCTCCAGGGCTTCCCGGACTCTTGGACCGACGTGCCCTACCGAGGACGGAAGGCGGCCGACGGACCGCGGTACAAGGCCCTCGGCAACAGCATGGCCGTCAACTGCATGACGTGGATCGGCGTCCGCATCGACCTGTTTGAGCAATTGAGGACCGCAGCATGACCCCGCACCCCATCACCCCCGCCGCCATCTGGCGTGCCCTGCTCCCCCTCCTCCTGGCCATCTGTCTCTACGTTCTGTTCGTCGGCGCCGTGATGCTGGGGGTACTCCCCAAGGCCCATGCCTATGACCAGGAGGCTTGGATTGCGGAGGCCCTGGGCAACGGCCGCCCCATCGTGGGCAGGCGCAAGGCATTGAGGCACTCCACCATCGAGCACATCCCCGTCACCAAGTACGTGACGGTGCGCAAGGTGCCGGAGCACTACGAGCGCGTCTACGCAGGCGGCGCCGGCGGCAAGCGCTGGGCACGTCGCGGCGGCTACGGCGGCAAGCACGTCGCCCCCTACCGCATCCCAGCCCCCGGCTGGGGCACCTACCACGCCGATTGGATCGAGGACGGCAAGGACCGCCGCTTGTGCCTGCAGGAGCAGATCCACGTCACCACCTCCGAATACAAGCGCAGCGACACGACCGCAGCAGAACGGGGCAAGGAGAACTGGCGCGGCACCGTGCGCTCCATCCTGGGCGAGCCCTGGACCAACTGGAATGAGGCGACCGACCGGATGGAGCAGTGCTGGCACTCCGGAACAGGCGAGCGGGTGATCGACAGCCACGTGCGATGCCGGGTGGCGGCCCGGCCGTGCTGGAGCATCGACAAGCAGGTGATCGACAAGAGGCCGGAGGGGGAGTGAGGCGCGCCCATGACTATGCTGTCACCCATGACGTTGGCGGAGGTTGCCTGCGTCGGCAAGGCGGCCTTCACAGCCCGCCGGGGGGCGGAGGTCGCGATCAAGCGCACGCTGAGGTCGCGCAAGCGCAGGCGGCGCAGGAGGTGGGCGGATGGAGAGCGCATGCAGCCCTACCGGTGCCCCGTGTGCCGGCTCTGGCATGTGGGGGACGAGGCAGTGCGAGGAAAACAGAAGGACTGAGGGACATGGGTCTTCACCTTGGCGCTCGTTCGTATCACCGCACCGCGGAGGAGCATGCGCGGTGGCTGCTTGACATCGAGCGGGAGCACTTTCTCCGCGTCAAGCAGGAGTTTGAAGCGGCGCAGTATTCGCTGCGTCGAGCCGAAGATCTCGTGCGCAGCTACGACAAGCAGGACATAACGCCGGCCGATGAGGCGGCGCCCGCCGCGGTGCTCGCGCTGCCGGCGCCTGGCAACGAGGGGATGCCATGAAGACCTGGGTCTTGATCTTTGCCATCTGGCTCACCGCCGAGAAGGGCGGTGTCGCCATCGACCACATCGAGTTCTCCTCCAGGGCCGCGTGCGAGGCGGCCGGCCGGGCGATGACGGCGGAGTGGAGCCGGGGCGGGTGGCGCGACTTGGCGCGGTGGGTGTGCGTGGAGGATGCGCCGAGCAGGGTGCCGGGCAAGGAGGGCAGATGACCACCGCCTATCCCCTGAAATGGCCCGACGGATGGAAGCGCACCGCCGCCAGTGACCGCAAGCGCGCGCAGTTCGGCGTGACCAAGACGACATCATCGCCCTACGGGAACAGCACCCGGAAGGCGCAGCTTTCGATTGCCGAGGGCTACAAGCGCGTGCGGGAGCAACTCGCCCGCATGGGCGTCGATGTGGCCAACGACATGGTGGTGAGCACGAACCTCAAGCTCAACATGTCGGGCCTACCGCGCGGCGACCAGGCTGAGCCCGGAGACTCCGGCGTCGCCGTCTTTTGGCAGAAGGCGAACGCGCCCATGCGGGTGATGGCGGTCGATACCTACTACCGGGTTGCCGACAACCTGGGCGCCATCGCTGCGACGCTGGAGGCCATGCGGGCGATCGAGCGGCACGGCGGCGCCGTCATCCTCGACCGTGCCTTCCAGGGCTTCGCCGCGCTGCCGGCGCCGACGGCCACCAAGGCGTGGTGGGAGGTGCTGGGCGTCGGCCGCACGGCATCCGCCGGCGAGATCGAGGCGGCGTGGAGGGCCCGGGCCAAGGCCGCACACCCTGACGTGGGCGGCTCGGCGGCAGCGATGGCGGAGATCAACGCGGCACATGATGCCGCGCTCAAGGAGAGGGTGGGACGATGAGCAACGCGACTGAGGCGATGCAAGCGGAGTGGTGCCCCGACGTGGTGATCTACCATGGACCGGGGTGCATGGACGGGTTTGCAGCGGCGTGGGCCTGCTGGCGGAAATGGGGCGACGACGGCGGCGAGAAGGCGCCCTACAAGACCGGCCCGGTCTACGTCCCCATGCAGTACGGCGGGGCACTCCCCGACATCGAGGGCAAGCGCGTGCTGATGGTGGACTACAGCCTGAAGCGTCCAGCCATGATCGAGGCGGCCAAGCTCGCCAAGTCCATCGTGGTGCTCGACCATCACAAGAGCGCGGAGAAGGAGTTCGGTAATCAGGAAGGCGCGCTAAGAGGCCACTGGCTCGACCAGGATGACTTTGGGCTCAGCCTTGTTTGTTGCTCCATGCCAACCATCGATTTGGTCGATTACTGGTTGTCGGCGGACCATCACGGTGATGACGTAGATCTGTCGACTCTGAGCTGGGTCCATAAGCTGTTCGTCGGCTTCGACATGTCCAAGTCCGGCGCCCGCCTGGCCTGGGAGTTCTGCCATCCCGGCGAGCCCATGCCCAGGCTGCTGGAGCACATCGAGGACCGGGACCTGTTCCGGCACGCGTTGCGGCTGACGGAGGAGATCTCCAAGGCGCTGCACTCCTACCCGGCGACGTTCCACGCCTTCGACAACTGGGTCATGGGCTCGGGTCTGGCCCGGCTAGAGCACGAGGGTATCCCCATCCTCCGCCACCACACCAAGCTGGTCGCCGAACTGTGCTCCAATGCCTACATGGAGGAGGTGGCAGGCCATACCGTCCCGGTCTTGAACTGCCCCGGACAGTACGCCTCCGACTGCGGGAACAAGCTCTTGGAGCTCCACCCCGATGCACCCTTTGCGGCAACGTGGGCGCGCAAGGGGAACGGGGTGGAGGCGTGGTCGCTCAGGTCCCGGAAGGGTGGCACCAACGTCGCCGAGATCGCGGCGACCCTTGGCG
>Ga0247829_10001100_pt1 | contig 11833 bp, 9 predicted proteins | sample 12C_Control_Day4_FD_207765 | JGI IMG/M metagenome (GOLD analysis project Ga0247829, IMG submission 207765) | Soil microbial communities from agricultural site in Penn Yan, New York, United States - 12C_Control_Day4 | ecosystem: Environmental > Terrestrial > Soil > Agricultural land | place: USA... | reverse complement strand
GAAGCAGCGGCCGTGAGCTCGGTGACGCCGTAGCGGATGTAGACGTGCGCCGCGGGGAGCGCGGCGCGCAGCTCGCGCACGGTGGTGCCGGCGAGCTTCCCGCCGGAGACCATCACGTAGCGCAGCGACGGCAGCACGGTGCCGGCGAGCGCGCCGCGCGCGAGCAGCATCTGGATGATGCTCGGCACCGCGGGCAAGCCGGTCGCGGCGGTGTCGGAGAGCGCCGCCAGCAGCTCGGCGGGAAACGTCGCGGTGGTGAGCACGACGGTCGCGCCCGCGCGCAGGTGCGTGTGGATGACCGACGCGCCGTAGCAGTAGTAGAGCGGCAGCGTCACGAGCACGCGGTCAGCGGTCGTGAGCGGGACGGCCTCGAGGATCGCGCGCGTGTTCGACCACAGGTTGCGCGTCGAGACCATCACGCCGCGCGGGCGGCCGGTGGAGCCCGAGGTGTACATGAGGGAGGCGAGCTCGTCCGGTGGAACGCCGACCGGCGGCAGCGGTGCGCCGGCGGCGTGGTGGCACGCGACGATCGCGTCGCCGAGCTCGATCCCGCGCGGCGGCGGGCCGGCGACGAGCGTGAGCCGTGCGCCGGTCTCCTCGAGGATGCCGCGCAGGACCTCCGCGGAAGGCGAGGCGATCGGTGCGGGCACGGCGCCCGCGTGCAGCACCCCGAGATAAGCCACGACGAGCTCGATCGAGGTCTCGCCGAGGATCGGCACGATCGGGCGCTGCGTCGCCGTGGCGTGACGCGTATGGACGAAGCCCGCGACCGCGCGCACGCGATCGCGCAGCGCCGCATACGTGACGCGCTCGGTGCCGAGCTCGAGCGCGATGGCGTCGGGCGCGCCCTCGGCGAGCAGCCACGCGGCGATGTTGTCCGGAGGTCCCGACACCTTCGCCGAGCTTACCGGATCCGCACCGGCACCGACTCGTATCCCGAGAACGCCGGGATGGGGCGCCGGTGGAGGGGGGCGCCCGCGAGCCGCAGGGCAGGGAACCGCTCGACGAACGCGCGGAGCGATCGCGCAGCATCGCATCGGCATCGGCGAGCGACGTGATGACGCCCACCCGCTGGCGCTCGTTGCGCATTGCCGGAGCGCGCATGCGCAGCGAGTTCTTCCGGCTCGAACATCTCGATCAGCTGCTCGGTGGTTGGTGTTCCGTTGTCCTTCATCGGTCCTCGCAGCTCGTTCTCCAGTACCATCGGAACGTGCGCCCTTCTCCACTCTACACCCCGCCGCCAGCCGTCGTTCGCGCGACCACCATGGCGAGCTTTCGTGCCGCGGCCGCAGCGCGGTTCGGGCTGGCCGGCGACGAGCACGCGCACGTTCATGCGTGGTCGGTCGAGGAGCCCGCCGCGTTCTGGCCGTTCCTCGCCGAATTTTGCGGGCTGCGGTTCACCACACCCGCACGCGAGACGCTGAGCGCCGCGCCGATGCCGAGGACCCGCTGGTTCGACGGCGGCACGCTCAACTACGCCGAGCACGCGCTCGAGCACGCCGACCTCGATGCCGTCGCCGTGATCTCCGTCGATGATCGCCAACAGGAGCGCCGGATCACGCGGCGCGAGCTGCGCACGCTGGTCGGCCGGTGCGCGCGCGTCCTCGACGAGCTCGGCGTCGTCGCCGGCGATCGCGTCGCCTCGTACCTGCCGAACGGCGTCGAGGCCGTCGTGGTGCTGCTCGCGTGCGCCGCGCGCGGGGCGATCTTCACCAGCTGCGCGCCGCCGATGGGCATCGAGGCCGTCGTCGATCGGTTCGCGCAGGTCGCGCCCAAGGTGCTGTTCGCGGCCGACGGCCACTGGGAGGCCGGCAAGCACCAGGCGTTCGAGCTCGCGCGGCTGATCGCGAGCCTGCCGTCGGTCGAGCACGTGATCTGCGTGCCGTCGCACCCCGAGCGTGCGCCCGAGCACCCGACGTGGGCCGACCGCGTCGACCGCGTCGACCGCGCCGACAGCGACCTGCACTATACGCCGCTGCCGTTCGATCACCCGATCTACATCCTCTACACGTCGGGCACGACGGGGCTGCCCAAGTGCATCGTGCACCGCGCGGGCGGCGCCCTGCTCACGCACCTCAAGGAGCAGCGCCTGCACTGCGACGTCAACCCCGGTGACATCGTGTTCTATCAGACGACCACCGGCTGGATGATGTGGAACTGGCTCGTGTCGGCGCTCGCCGCTGGCGCCACGATCCTCGCCCACGCCGGAAGCACGTTCTATCCATCGCGCGATGCGCTGTGGCGGCTCGCCGATCGCCACGCGGTCACGCACTTCGGGACCAGCGCGTCGCACATCCACAACTGCATGCGCATCGCGATGCGCCCGCGCGACGCCGTCGAGCTGCGCGCCCTGCGCTGCGTGATGTCCACCGGCTCGCCGCTCTCACCCGAGGGCTTCGCGTGGATCTACGACGCCGTGAAGTCGGAGGTGCACCTCGCCAGCATCAGCGGTGGGACGGACATCGTGGGCTGCTTCATGCTCGGCGATCCGACGCGGCCGGTGTACGCGGGGCAGATCCAGGGCCCGGCGCTCGGCGTGGACCTGTGCGCGTTCGACGAGCAGGGCGAACCCGTCGAGGGCGCGCCGGGCGAGCTGGTGGTCCGCCGCCCGCTGCCATCCATGCCCCTGCACCTGTGGGGCGATCGCGATGGATCGAAGTACGCCGCCACGTACTTCCCGCGCGGTGACTACTGGTTCCACGGCGATCGCATCGAGCTCACGCCCGAGCGCGGCATCATCGTGTGGGGCCGCAGCGACGCGACGCTCAAGCCCGGCGGTGTGCGCATCGGCACCGGCGAGATCTATCGGGCGCTCGAGGCGGTGCCCGAGGTGCTCGAGGCGCTCGCCGTCGGCAAGCGGCAAGGCGCCGACGTCTCGGTGTGGCTGTTCGTCGTGCTGCGCGAGGGCCACACGCTCGATCGCGCGCTCCGCCAGCAGATCAGCAACACGATCTTGAAGCGCACGACGCCTCAGCACGTGCCGCAGTCGATCTACCAGGTGCGAGATCTCCCGCGGACGCACAGCGGCAAGCTGATGGAGCTCGCCGCGACCCGCGCGATCAACGGCGAGGAGGTCGTGAACGTCGCGGCGATCGCGAATCCCAGCGCGCTCGACGAGCTTCGCTCTGTCATCCGGCGCACCTGACATGGCATCGTGACGGCGGGATGATCGAGACGATCGAGCTGACTCCTGCCGTCACGGGCCTGGGCAACCTCCACGAACCGGCGCTCCTGGCCCTGGTCGCGGATACGCACTATCGAATCATCACGCAGGGCGGCAGCGCGACGCCGCGCGAGATCACGAACAAGGCCGGCGAGCCGCTGTATCCCAGCATCTTCGCGCTCCATGTTCGGGTTCCACCGCAGCGCCTGCTCGGCAGCTACGAGCTGTGGCGCCGGTTCGACGTGGGCGTCGACGTGCGCAGTTTCGGGCGCCAGTTCCTCGACGTGAACGGCGTGATCGGCGACGTCGGCGAGGTGCCGGACGTGCTCGACGCGTGGGACAACCTCGTGCTGCCGCGCGTGAGCTGGGCCGGCGCCTGGACGCTGACGCGCGCCGACGGCGAGCACGAACCCTCGCTACCGACGACGGACTTCCTCGGCAGCGTCCCGCGCATCGCGAAAGTTCCGACGGCACTCTCCCTCGCGCGCGAGGTGCAGCTGCGCAGGGCGATCACACCTGGGTTCACACCCGACATGAAGCGCACCCCGGTGCGCTATCAGGTTGCCGTGGGGCGAGATGCCTCGATCGGGCGTCAGATGATGTTCTCGCAGTTCGTCGTGGTGTGCGACACGGCCGAGCGCACCTTCCTGACCCAGCATGTCGCACCCGCGTTTCCCGCCGAAATCGTCGATGCGCTTGCGACAATCGAGCGTCGCATCGTCTACGTCGGCAACGCGCGCGCAGATGAAACGATCGACGTGCACGTGACCGCGCGATGTGAGCGTTCGTCGCCCACGAGCTTCGTCATCGCGACCGCGATGGAGCTCGTCCACGCGGGGCGCTTGCTCGCGCTTGCCGAGACGCGAAAGCTTGTGGCACTGTCCGAAACTGTTTCGGGGGTGTCGCGTGTTGTCGACCAGCTGTTCTCGGCGCACGGCGAAGGGCCTTTGCATTCGAGTTGAACGAGGGCGCAAATGACACCAGCGGCACGTGTGATCACTGAAGCGATCCTGGAGGTCGTGCGTCTGCGCGACCCGCAGGCGAACGAGATCCGCCTCGACCACGAGCTCGTCAATGACCTCGCGCTCGGCTCGCTCGATCTCGCGGAGCTCGCGGCCACCATCGAGGTGCGCCTCGATCGTCCGCTGTTCGACGACGTCGCGATGAACGGCTTTGTCACCGTGGGTGAGCTCGTCGAGTTCTGCGAGCAAGCGCAGAGCGCCGGGTAATGCGACCCGCGCTGAGCCGCTTCCTCGATCGAGCGCGAGGCGAGACGGCACGCTTCGTCGACGGGCTGCGCCGCGGCCGCGAGGTCCAGCGCGAGCTGTTGCAGCGCATCCTCGCGACCAACGCCGGCACCGCCTTCGGGCGCGACCACGGGTTCGCCTCGATCTCGACGCTCGATGACTACCGTCGTGCCGTTCCGCTGCGGACCTACGACGAGCTGCGGCCGTACATCGATCGCGGGTTCGCGGGCGAAGCGCAGGTCCTGACCGCCGCGGATCCGATGTTCTATTTCGCGACCACGGGGACGACGGGCGCGCCCAAGCGCGTCCCCATCACGCGTGATGCATTCTCGATCACGACCAACAATCTCCTCGTCTACTGGGCGTGCCTCGGCGAGCGCTACCCGCGGCTGCTCGAGCGCGACGACAGCGTGGTCATGCTCCACCTCGCGCCCAAGCCGTACGGCGAGCTCTCGCCGACGGGCGTGCCCGTGCTCAATCCGACGCACGCGCCGTCGACGGGGAAGGGCGCGTTCCCCTACTCGTGGGCGCCGTGGTTCCCTCCGCCGCCGGAGCTCTCCGACGCGGATCGTCTCTACTTCTTCCTGCGCAGCGCCGTCGAGCATCCGCTGGTCGGGTTCCTGTGCCTGCACCCGAGTCGCATGCACGGGTTCGCGGCGCGGCTCGCGCAGGATGCGCCGAGGCTCGTCCAGGAGCTGCACGATGGCACCGTGTGCGGTGCGCGCACCGGCGATGCGAATCCGGCGCGCGCGAGAGAGATCGAGGCGCTGCTGCGTGCGGGCCCGCTCGAGCCGCGGCACGTGTGGCCCGAGCTCGAGTTCGTAGCGTGCTGGTACGGCGGCTCGTTCCCGATGTACCGGCCCGGCATCGAGCAGAAGTACGGCGCACCGGCGATCCCGCAGATGTCGGCGTCGTCGGAGGCGGGCCAGCTCACGCTGCCGATCGACGGCGAGCCGATGGACGGCCCGCTCACCGTCCACGCGAATCACTACGAGTTCATCCCGGTGTCCGACGACGCCGAGGACGCGACGAGCCCCGAGCACCTCGCGCGGTGGAGCGAGGCGACGCTGCCGTTCGAGGCGCTCGAGCTCGGCCGTACCTACGAGCTCGTGTTCACGAGCCCGGCAGGTCTCTATCGCTACGCATCCGGCGATCGGTTTCAGGTGCTCGGCTTCGTGCACGGCGTGCCACGGCTCGGCTTCGTCGGCCGCGGCGGCATCGTCGACATGACCGGCGAGAAGGTCAGCGAGCAGCACGTGCAGACGGCGATCGATCGCACGCTCGCGGCGCTCGGCGTGAGCACGGTGAACGCCACGTGCTGCGCGGTGCTCGCCGAGCCGGCGCACTACGTGTTCGTGTTCGAGCCGCAGGCGGCGTGGGACACGGCGCAGCAGCAGCGCGCGGCGGCCACCCTCGACACCGAGCTGCGCGCGCTCAACTCGCGATACGAGCTCAAGCGCGGGTTCGGCGATCTCGCCGCCGCGCAGGTCCGGATCGCGCCGCGCGGCGCGTTCGATCGCTACCGCGCCTCGCTGATCGCGCGCGGTGCACCGGGCTCGCAGCTCAAGGACAAGGTGCTTCAGACGGACCCCGCGGTGCTCGCGAGGCTGACGGAGCCGTAGTCACAATCAGGAGGCGATGATGAACGAAGACACGATCGTGCGAGAGATCGCGACGCAGCTCTCGCTGCTCGAGGCGGACGGCACACTGATGGAGATGGACTCCCTCACCGTGCTCGACTTCGTCACCGAGATCGAGCGGCGGATCGGCAAGACCGTCCCGACGATCCACATCCGCCGCAGCAACTTCGAGTCCGTGGCCGCGATCACGGCGCTGCTTCGCGAGCTCAAGGCAGCGTAGGCGAGCACATGGCCCGCCACGACAAGACGGTGCAGCCCGTGTCGTTGGGAGCGACGAGCTCGCGAGCGACGATCGCGCAGGAGTACTTCTGGTCGATGGCGCTCGACGATCCGGATCCGAGCACGTACAGCATGTCGTCCGCGTTCGTCATCGAGGGCGCGCTCGACGTCGACGTGTTCCGGGAGACGCTGCACGTGCTCGTCGCATCTCACAGCGTGTTCCGCACTGCGTTGCGCGAGGTCGACGGGGAGCTACGCCAGATCGTGGTGCCTGGCGACCAGGCGCCGCCGTTCGCGCTCGAGGTGCTCGACCGCTCGCCGCTGCCGGAGCTCGAGTGGACGCCGGAGGCGCGCCGCACGGTCGACGAGCTCGCGGCGCGTGGCTTCGATCTCGCACGGAGCCTCACGTTGCGGGCGCGGCTCACCCAGCTCGATCCGCATCACCACCTGCTCGTCGTCGTGTTCCACCACGCCGTCGCCGACGGGGCGTCCGCCTACGCGTTCTTCTGCAGCCTGTTCGAGCGCTACACGGCCGAGCGCGCCGGGACGCCTCTCCCCGATCTGCTGGGTATGCAGTACATCGACGTCGCGGAGAGCTTCCGCGCGTGGGCCGACACGCCGGCGGGCCTGTCGCGCGCCGCGTACTGGCGCGAGCGCCTGCGCGACCTCCCCGAGGTGCGCGTCCCCGCCGACCTGCCGCGCGACGAGGTCGACGCACGCCGCGATCGCGCCAAGCACGGCATCACCGCCGACCTCATGCATCCGGCGGAGTACGTGAAGCTCGCCGACGCCGCGCGCGAGGGCATCACCGGGCTCGCGCGCCAGCACCGTGTCTCGATCTACGGCGTCTACGCCGCCGCGCTGATGTGGCTGCTGCACCGCCAGACGGGGCAGACCGACCTGTGCATCGAGACCACCGCCGATACGCGCGGAGAACATCGTGCGTTCGCGAACGTCCAGGGGCCGCTCGTGTTCTGGACGCTCGTGCGCGCCGATCTCGCCGGCTGTGTGTCGTTCCAGGACGCGCTGTCGCGCGTGGGCCGCGCGATCGCCGAGGCCCAGGACGCCGGCCCGATCCCGGACTACTACCGGCAGACATCGCATCGCTCGCGGCGCGTCGTGCTGAACTACGTGCCGACGCGCTGGTACGCGACGCCGAAGAAGGAGTACCCGGGCCTGCGCCTCCACTACAAGCCGATGGCGTTCCCGCGCTGGAAGCGGCCGTGGGACCTCCACCTCACGATCATCGACGCCGACGACACCACGTTCGCGTGGACCGGTAACGAGCGTCTGTTCCGCCGCGAGACCGTGTCGGCGCTGCTGCGTCAGTACCTCGAGATCATCGAGCGCCCTGCCTGATCACGGCAGCACGCGCGCGAGATCACCGCGCAGGCCGCGTAGCCGCTCGACGACGTCACCGCTCCACGCGGTGAGGCCAGGGGAGAGCTGCTCGACCGCGATCGCCGGCGCTTGCACGACGCGGATCGGCCGCTTGCCGCTCGCCGCGCGGAGCGCGTTCTCGCGCTCGAGCCACGCGAGGATCTCCGGCAGGGCCGCGACGGTCACGGGCTTGATGTCGTGCATGAGCAGCACGTTGCGCGCATGCGAGCGGCCGAGCGAGCCGGTCACGTAGCCCACGGTCTTGGCCTTGTCCCCGTGCTTCCACTCCTGCGGATCGAGGTCCCAGTGGAAGTGCTTGGTCGCGCGCTCGGCGAGCTCGGCCTCGAGACGATCGCAGCGCACCCCGAACGGCGCGCGGAACCACACGAGCGGCATCCCGGAGACGCGCTCGATCGCGGCCTTGCCGTCGTCGATCTCGGCGATCGCCTTGGGCTCCTTCACGCGACAGAGGTCGGCGTGGGTCATCGTGTGGTTCGCGATGACGTGGCCCTCGCGCACGATGCGCTGGACGATGCCGGGGACCTTCTTGTTCTCGCTCGCCACCATCTCGCCGACCATGAAGAACACGGCCTTGATCTGGTGCTGCTTCAGGAGATCGAGCACCTTGGGCGTCAGCGTCGGGTTAGGCCCGTCGTCGAACGTGAACAGGATCTCCGGATCTCCCGAGGCCGACGGCCCGGCGGCCGGCGTGGGCCACGCCTTGGCGGCGGCGGTCGACGCCATGGCCAGGACACACGCGATCGCGAGTCGCACCACGGTGACATAACACGCGACCGGCCCACCTCATTGCTACAGTCCGCTCCATGTCTCAGCTGCACGAGCGCGAGCCCGCCCGCGTCCCCCTCGCCAACCAGCCGACCCGCGGCCACTGGCTGCGCTACGACGCCGGCATCGGCGCCAGGATCTGGCTCAAGCGAGATGACCACACCGGCAGCGAGCTGATGGGCAACAAGGTCCGCAAGCTCGAGTACCTGATGGCCGAGGCGCTGGGCGAGGAGGCGACCCACGTGATCACGTGCGGCGGGGAGCAGAGCAACCACGCGCGCGCGACCGCGTTCGCCGCCGCGCAGCTCGGCATGAAGAGCGTCCTCGTCCTGCGCACCGACGATCCGGCGCGACCGCCGGGCCCGACCGGCAACATCCTCCTCGATCGCCTCGTCGGCGCCGAGCTGCACTGGATCTCGCGCCCCGCGTGGCGCGACCGCAACCGGCTGCTCGCCGAGCAGGCCGAGCGCGTACGTGCCGCCGGTGGTCGGCCGTACATCGTTCCCGAGGGCGGCTCCAACGCCCTCGGCAGCTGGGGCTACATCCGGGCGATCCGCGAGCTCGCCGACGACCTCCACGGCATCGCCTCGCCCGAGCACCCGGTGACCGTCGTCTACGCGTGCGGCTCGGGCGGCACCGGCGCCGGCCTGATCATGGGCGCGAAGCTGTTCCGCCTCGCCGAGCGCGGCATCCGCGTCGCGGGCGTCAACGTGTGCGACGACCGCCGCTATTTCCTCGACACCATCGGCCGGATCTGTGGGGAGACCGAGGCGCGCTGGCAGCTCGGGTTGAACATCACGGCGGAGGACATCGACATCGTCGACGGGCACGTGGGCCTGGGCTACGCGAAGAGCCGCCCCGAGGAGCTCGCGACGATCCGCGATGTGTGCCGCACCGACGGCGTCGTCCTCGACCCCGTCTACACGGGGAAGGCCTTCCACGGCGTGGTCACCGAGCTGCGCGCGAACCCCGCACGGTTCGGCGCCGCCGTCGCGTTCGTGCACACCGGCGGCATGCTCGGCCTGTTCGCGGCACCGCCGGCGACGGGCGCCTCGATCGCCGACGTGCTGTGACTACCTGGTGATCGGCGCGACGGCAGCGCGAGCGTCAGGAGATGTCGCGGCCTGTCAGGCACGCCCCCGGAACGGTCGATGCACTCACGTCGAGCATGTCGCGCTCGATGCTCCTCGTGCTCTTGCTGAGTGCGGGCTGCCAACCACGCGCGGACGCGCCCTCGTCGCTGCTCGATCCGCTCGGCGATCGACACCCCGAGCGCGCGCGCGCGGTCGCGGACCCACGTCCCATCGGAGACCGGGGGCTGGTGCGACACCACATGCGCGCGCGTCTCGATGACCTGATCGCGGTCGACCACCTGCTCGCGCACGGCCGGCTCGCCGAGGCGAGGGCGCTCGCGTTCATGCTGTCGCGGCCGGTCCACGACCCTCGGCTCGGGCAGCTCGCCGTCGAGTCGGAGCGCGCGCATGCTGCGGCGCTCGCGCTCGCTGGCGCGCGCACCGTCGACGATGCGTACCGGCTGATGCCGCACGTCGTCGAGGCGTGCAGTGGCTGCCACGCACGCGCGGGTGTGCAGGTCGACGAGCTCGAAGCCGTGCGCGCTACTGCTTCTGCGCGACCAGCGGGTCGAGGAGCTCGGCGAGCTTCGCTTCCGTGAGCGCGCCGACGTGCTGGAACACCTGCGTGCCGGAGCGATCGAACACGAACGTCGTCGGCAGGTGCTCCGGGTACTGGTACGAGACCATGATGTCGGAGTTCACGCGGACGACCGGATAGCGCATGTCGTTATCCGACTGGAAGTTTAGCAGCTGCTGGCTATCGGGGTTGTCGGTCATGACCCCGAGCACGACGACGCCCTTGTCCAGGTAACGCTCCTGCACCTTCGAGAGATCCGGGATCTCCTTGAGGCACGGCTTGCACCACGTCGCCCAGAAGTTGACGACGACCACCTTGCCCGCGAGATCCGCTGGCGTGTACGCCTTGCCGATCGTGTCGACGTAGTTGACGTCGGGCAGGCACTGCTGGCCTTTGCACGCGGTACGCGCGCCCTTCACGCTTCCTGCCGTCGCGCCTGAACCTTGGTTGTTGCTCGGTGCCTTGTCGCAAGCGCCGGCGAACAGGAGCGACGCGAGCAGCGCAGTTTTCGTCGACATGCTTAGCGAAACCTCAACAGCGAAGGTTCGAGGTCGTCGGGCGGAACGAATCCGAGGAGCTCGATGCAAGTGGCGGTCACGTTCGCGATTCCTGCACTCTTCACTCGGTCGGGATCGATCTCGTACCGATCTCCCCGCGCAGGATCGTCGATCAAGAAGGGCACCGGGTTGAGAGTGTGACTCGTCTTTACCACGGGTTCACCCGTCTTCTTGTCGCGCTGGACGCGCCCTTGCTTGTCGCGCTGGTACATCTCGTCGGCGTTGCCGTGGTCCGCCGTAACCACGAGGATTCCTTGCAGTTCAGCCACCGCCTTCGCCAGGCGCGCGAGCTGGAGATCGACGGTCTCCACCGCGATCACCGTCGCGTCGAACGCGCCCGTGTGTCCGACCATGTCGCCGTTGGCGTAGTTGACGCGCGCGAACCGGTGGCGGCCGGTGCGCAGCTCGGCGATCAGGCGGTCCGTGATCTCGGCGGCCTTCATCCACGGCCGCTGGTTGAACGGCACGTTGTCGGACGGGATCTCGACGTACGTCTCGGTGCCCTCGTCGAACATCCCGCTGCGGTTGCCGTTCCAGAAGTAGGTCACGTGCCCGTACTTCTGCGTCTCGGAGATCGCGAGCTGCCGCACGTGCGCGGCGGCGAGGATCTCGCCCATCGGCCGCTCGATCGCGGGCGGCGTCACCAGGTAGTGCTTCGGGATGTGGAGGTCGCCGTCGTACTCCATCATCCCGGCGTACAGGACGTCGGGGCGGCGCAGGCGATCGAACCTGTCGAACGCCGCGTCCTCGAAGGCGCGCGAGATCTCGATCGCGCGATCGCCGCGGAAGTTGTACATCACGACGGCATCGCCATCGACGATCGGCTTCGCGGGCGCGATGTCGAACGGCGGTAGGTCCTGATCGATCACGCCGGGATGCTCGGCGCGCAGCGTCTGGACGGCTTCGGTCGCCGAGCCGAACACGCGTTGATCCGCGAGCACGTGCGTGTGCCAGCCGCGCTCGACCATCTTCCAGTCCGCCTCGTAGCGGTCCATCGTGATCTGCATGCGGCCGCCGCCCGAGACGATGCGCGCGTCTACGCCGGCCGCGGCATGCAGGCCGGCGAGGAACTTCTCGGTGCGGTCGATGTACTCGAGCGCACTCGTCGGCGGCACGTCGCGCCCGTCGAGCAGCGCGTGCACGTACAGCTTCTTGCACCCGGCCTTCGCCGCGGCGCCGAGCATCGCTTCG
>Ga0247829_10001099_pt1 | contig 11835 bp, 5 predicted proteins | sample 12C_Control_Day4_FD_207765 | JGI IMG/M metagenome (GOLD analysis project Ga0247829, IMG submission 207765) | Soil microbial communities from agricultural site in Penn Yan, New York, United States - 12C_Control_Day4 | ecosystem: Environmental > Terrestrial > Soil > Agricultural land | place: USA... | reverse complement strand
ATCAGGAAGGCGTTCGATGGCTGGACGAAAGGGACGTCGCCGGCCGCACAGCAGCCGAAGCCAGGTTCGACACGCGCGGTCTATCTCGTCGACCGGCCCGGCGCGCCGCAGTCGACCATCATCCTCGGGATGCCGACGATCGATCCGTCGCAGGAGGATTTCATCTCCCTGAGTGTCATGGACGCCCTGCTCGGTGGCGCATTCGCCTCGCGCATCACGAAGAACATCCGCGAGGACAAGGGCTACACCTATTCACCGTACAGCGAGTTGTCGACCCGCTACCGCGACACCTACTGGGCCGAGAACGCCGATGTGACGACGGCCCAGACCGGCGCATCGTTGAAGGAGATCTTCGCCGAGATCGATCGGCTTCAGTCGCAGCCACCCGAAGCGAAGGAGCTCGACGGGATCAAGAACTATCTGGCCGGCACCTACGTGCTGCAGAACTCGAGCCGCGGCGGCATTACCGCGCAGCTCCAGTACGTCGATTTACATGGCCTGCCGCCCACCTACCCGAACACCTACGTCAAGAAGGTTTACGCGGTCACGCCGCAACAGGTGACCGAGGTCGCGAAGAAGTACCTTCACGACGACCAGGCCACGATCGTGATCGTCGGCGACCGCAAAGTCATCCAGGAGCAGGTACAGGCGTTCGGCAAGATCATCGACAAGTGAGACTGGCAGCGGCGCGGTTCGCCCGGCAGCGGGAGTCGTCTATTGGTGCGCCGCCGGCGCGTGCACCGAAAGCTCCGTCAAGACCCAGTAGTTCGGGTGCGAAGCGGTCTGCCGAAGTCGCACGTACCTCGCCTCCTGCGCTGCGAACACGATGCGCATGTCTGCGTTCGTTGGATTGAGAATCGCGCTCCTCACCGCCCAGCCCGCCATAGGCGAGTCGAACACCTGCGTCCAGTGATTACCGTCAACGGAAACATCGATCGCCAGCCGGCGAGGGAAGTCACGGGCGGCGTCACCCATGGCGTGACTGATTCCCCCAACAAGACGGATGTCACCGAGGTCAGCGACGATCCACTGTCCATTCCGTTGTGGCAGATCCCGCCAGAATGTATCCGTGCGCCCATCTATGATTGCGCGAGCGTCCCCGATGTAAGCGTCCACGCTGCGAACGGGCAGCGATTCGCCGAGGGTTCCGTCGAAAGCGCCGCTTCGAGGCAATCGATAGATCTTCCATAGACTGGTGTTGCGGACGGCAGTGATTCCTGGCACTTGCGACACGTAGCTCTCCAGCTCTGAGGCGCCATCGGCGTCGGGCTTTATGGCGATGTCGAGAGGACCGAAGGAGGAGAGCGCGAGGAGCACCAACGGGTCCCGGTCCGCGAGCCCGTCCTGCAACGGCGCGTAATGCGCTGGATCGTAGCCGCTGACACCGTTGACGACCGGGCGTCCGTGTCCGATCGACCGAAACGTCGCAGCCGCGTCATATGCGGGACCGAGTGGGAGCTCGATCAGCGGTCCGGATCCTCGCAGCGCCGCGATCTGCCGCTGCGATGTCGTTACAGCGGCCATCGGGATCGTCGCCCATGTGTCGACGAGGACCGCGAGGCAGACGAGGGCCGACACGAGGACGCGTGTGCTGGCGGATCGGAACCTGAACGAGGCGAAAGCGTAGCCAGCGGAAACGCTCAGGCACAGTACGCCCAGCATCCAGATCCGAAACGGGACTCGGAGACCGTCGAAACCGGGCAGCTGCATGAGCCACCAGTACGGCCCACGCTCGAAGACGACCATCCTGCCCACACGAACGACCGGACCATAAGCGGATAGTGCGAAGAAACCAATGGACGCGGTGTAGAACACCCGCGGATCTCGCCGCGCGAGCGCCGATCGGAAGCGCCTCGATGTTGCCAGCAGCAGCACGGCGGCGGCGGCCGCGACCAAGATCGCCCGGTCCGCATCGCTCACCCGGAGCGTGAGGCCGGCGACCGCGACGCGCCACGGACCGAGGATCATCGTCACGAGCGCGACCGCAGCGCTCACGACGAGCGCGATCCACGGCAGGGCACTGACGAGTACGGACCGCTTTTGGCCGGCTGACACGTGACGGCTCCGCAGGAATCCGATAATGAACGCGAGAACGACGAGCGCCGGTGTCATCACCCCTGGAAAGAGATTCTCGTGATCGCGAAGGAAGCGATGCCACACCGCGGAGTGGCTCGAGACCGCCAGCCAGGCCCCGGGTGGCAGGCTGAAGCCGAGTGGATCGTCCATCGCCCGAGTGAGGCCGTACTCATCATGCGTCTGTCGGTATTTGAGGAGCACCGGAGCGAGCGCAGCACTCGCGAGAATCCAGGTGGCGAGGATCGTCACACCCGCGCGCCATGTCACGCGCGCGGAGCAGAAGTAAGCCAGCCAGAGCCCGATGAAGACGGCACAGAACAACAGCATGTACATGTTGGCCAGCGACTGGAGCACCCACGCACATGCGAACAACAGCAGCCACCGCTTACGCCGGGAAGTGACAAACCCGTGCAGACCAAGAAGCACCAGAGGGATCCAGTACGACGACATCATCTGGATGTGACCCAGTTCTTGCGTGCGATACGGTGAGAACCCGAACGCGAGCCCGGCAATGACCGCCGCATCCTCATGACGCGTGAGAAAACGAACGAGCAGATAGAGCGCAAATCCCGAGAGCGGCCACGTCAGATACAGCGCGATGTTGTACGCGGTCAGCGGATTGCCAGTAATCCAGTACACGGGGCTCGCCAGCGGGCTGATACCGAGCAGGTTCTCGGAGAACGCCATGACGTTCTTCGTCGGGTAGAAATACGGCGGGTTCCACCACTGCTCCGAGAGTGGAACCGTTGTCGCCGTCCACCACAGGATCGACGCGTTGAGGACGGGATCGAAGGGATCTGACGCGATGTGGGTGCCGCGCAGCCGCAGGAGTGGCCAGCTGAATGCGGCAGCCAGCAGCAGGAATGCAATCAGCACGACCGCTGCCGCGCGGGCCCGCGGCGTCATCGCCACTTTCCGTTCACCGCCGTGACCTGACCAGCCGCATGAAGGACAATCTAATGCTATGTCATTGACGCGACGAGAATTTGTTCTGATGTCATCGGCCGCGGCGGCCGTCGCCGCCACACGGAACGTGCTGTTCGCGCGGCAGGCGCCAGCGCCACCAGCCGGCTCGTTCGGGATGGTCCGCGCAGACGTCGGCACCTTTACCGCGCAGGGCGGCACGATCGGATGGCTGGTGAACCAGGATGCCGTTGTCGTGGTCGACACGCAGTACGCGCGTTCGGCGCCGCTTTGTCTTGAGGGACTGAAGGAGCGGTCAGGCGGGCGGACGATCGATCTCGTGTTCAACACGCATCATCACGCCGACCATACTGGCGGTAACGGTGTGTTCCAGCCCGTATCGAAGAAAATCGTCGCGCACGCGCGCGTGCCCGCCCTGATGAAGCAGTTCAACGTGCAGCCGAACGCGCCCGAACCGGTGCTGCCCTCGGCAACCTTCGACAATACCTGGTCCGAGCAGATGGGACGCGAGACGGTCAGCGCGAAGCATCACGGTCCGGCACATACCGGCGCCGATGCCGTCCTCCATTTCGAGCGCGCGAACGTCGTCCACATGGGAGACCTCCTGTGGCTCGATCTGCATCCGCGCGTCGACCGCCCCGCGGGGGCAAGCATCCAGAACTGGCTGCGGACGCTCGAGACGGTGAGCAAGGCAATGAGCCACGAGGCGGTCTTCATTGCGGGTCACGCGCGTGCCGGGCTGCCCGTTGCGGTGAAGGGCGACGCGATCGTGCGGCAGCGGAATTATTTCGATGCGATTCTCGCGCACGTGCGCAAAGGAGTCGCAGACAAGAAGTCGCAGGAAGAAATCGTGGCCGTGGAGGCGCTGCCTGGCTTCGAAGGGGTGCAGGCGATCAACGCGACGATCAATTTGAAAGCGGTGCTGACCGCGGCGTACGAAGAGCTCACGGCGAAGTAGAGCTCCTTACCGTCGATTGTCTCGCATCTACCATTGACCATTTCCATCCAGCGCGCGAACGCGCGGTGGCTTACGCGGCGCGGTTCCTCGCCGCACGCATCTTCTGCAGCGCCTTGGCCTCGATCTGCCGGGCGCGCTCGCGCGTGATCCCGAGACGACGGCCGACTTCCTCCAGCGTGAACTCGCGCTCGGTGCCGAGGCCGTAGCGCAGCCGCATGACCTCGCGCTCGCGATCCGTCAGCGGCGCCATCGCACGCTCGACCTCCATCGCCATCTGGCCGCGCATGGCTGTTTCTTCGGGCGACTGTGCGGTCACGTCCCTGACCAGATCGCCGAGCCGCGTCTCCTCGTCCTCACCCACTGCCGCTTCGAGTGATGAGGGCGTGCGAGCGGCTTCGAGGAGCAACTGCACCTTGCCGACGGGCATTTGCATCCGTTCCGCCAGCTCCTCCGGCCGTGGATCGCGGCCGAGCTCCGCAGACAGGGTGCGCCGCTCTTTCTGCAGCTTCGTGAGCGATTCCATCACGTGCACGGGCAGACGGATCGTGCGACCGTAGTCCGCAACCGCGCGGCCTACCGCCTGGCGCACCCACCATGTCGCGTAGGTCGAAAACTTGAACCCACGGCGGAACTGGAACCGGTCCACCGCTTTCATCAGGCCGATGTTGCCTTCCTGGATCAGGTCGAGCAGCGACAGGCCGCGATTCGTGTACCGCTTCGCGATCGACACCACCAGCCGGAGGTTCGCCTCGAGCAGATCACGCTTCGTCTCGTTGACGACGTCTTCCTGCTGGCGCACGAGCGAGAACGCGCGGCAGAAACGGCGTCGCGGCATGCCCGCCCGTTTCTCGAGCTCGTGGCGCAGCTCCGTTCGCTTCGCCGCAGGCTGATCGTCGAGCTCGTCGAAGCCGCGGTTGATATCGCCCAACTCGCGCACCACCTGTTCCACGAGCGATGGTCGCAGCGGTAGTCCGCGCATTTCCTTTTCGATCGTCGTGTTCGCGTCTCGCATCGCGCGAATGAAGCTGGCGCGCGTCGCCGCGGTCGACCGGCGGTCCTCGCATTTCTGCCGGCAGTCCGCGACGCGCTTCTGCGCGTTGCGCATCCGCTGGAAGGAGGCCAGCACGCCAACGACGTTCTCTTCCTGCAGCTCACCGCCGTCTGGCAGCAGGATCAACTCGGCTGCCGGCGCGGTTCCCTTCTTCACTTCGGCACCAAGGCTGAGCAGCGTATTCAGCGCGCAGGGGATGGTACCGAGCATGGCCTGCAGTTCGGCACGGGCCTCCTCGATCCTTCGCCCGATGTCCTGCTCCTGTTTTGCCGTCAGCAACTTCCGTTGGCCAACGGTTTTGAGATACAAACGGACGAGGTCGAGGTCCTCTCGCGAGACCCCCGCCTCGAACTTCTCTTCTTCCTCCTGACGCGGAGGCCCGAGGTCTTCATTCTCGGCTTCCATGTCGTAGCCGGGGCGACGCCGTTCGTACGCCTCGGTCTCTTCTTCATCGATGAGGCGGTCTGCGGGGAGAACGACGTGTTCCGGTTCCTCGCCGTCGCCGGCAGGCATGATCCCGAACTCGTGCGCACGCTCGCGCCAGTCGAGCACGTGTGCATTGTTTTCGGGTTCCCGCCAGTCGATGAGGGAGGATGAGCTCGTCTCTTTGCGCGGACGTCCTCTTTTGCCGGCCATAACCTTTGATTATTGCAAACCTGCTGCCGGTAGAGTTACTGAATGGGTCCTGTTGCCGGCGGTCCAATTCGCGACAAATGCGGAAATCCGTGCAAACTCCGACGACGGGCGGGCGAGCCCAGCAGAGGTTATCAACGAGACCTAAAGCGGCGACCCGCTGTCCTGCCGCGGACGGTTCGACGGCTCACAGTGCCACAGTCTTCTCCACTACTGGTTCGTTAACGGGCTGCCAGCAGTGCGTTGAACAGCAACTTGAATGTTCCATGGGGCTGCGCCCGCTGGAGGATCTCCGGCCCGAACAGGTACACGCGTCCCTTGCCGACGGTCACCGACGCTGCAACGATCCCGCCTTTGAGGTACTGCTGCCCCCACGCCCAGCCGCTCTTGAGCGGCTTGTCAGTGTCGAACATGGCGATCGTATGCACCGTACCGTTTGCACCCTCAGTGAGTCGGAACACCGGGCTGTTGTCGAAGAAGAAGTCCACGCGCTCCGGCATGCCGGTGGCGATCGGGTCGCGTGTGTCGACCTTCGCCGTGAGCACCGATCCCGGCACGAAGTACTTGGAGCGTGGCAGCGGACGACCGTTCTCGACCAGGTGATCGTCGAGCGGCAGTTTGAAGTGGCGGACGATGCTCGAGGCGGAACTGCCGATCGCGATGAGGGTGCCGCCGGCCTCGACGAACTCACGCAGCCTGGGGATCGTCTGGTCGGCGGTGATGCGTCCGAGGTGCGCGCGATACTCAATGGGAATCTTCGAAGGATCGAGCTGCGGGCCACCACCGCGTCCGCCTCGCCCGGTGCCTTCTCCGGACTCCGCTGGTGACGGAATGGCGCCGTCCACGAAGGTCAGTGAATCGAACTTCGCGTTGAGATTACCGGCGTCGAGCTCGGGCGCGAAGACGCGCGAGAAGGGGAACTCGAACTGCTCGAGGATCCATCGCGTCCACCCTGACGGCATCGAACCGCCGTATTGATCCCACAGGCCGATACGTGGCGCGGTCAGGCGCCGGAGCGCGGTTGCGATCTCGAAGCTCGACTCTTTGACATCCACACCCAGTGGCGCGACGAGACTTGTGAGCCGGGAGGTGGGCGCGGTGGCAGAGTCCAGCAGAAACCGGTTCGCGCCGACGCGAACCGGTATGTCAGCGGCGAGCAATCTGTTCACCGCGGTATAGGCGTCGTTCTGGTGCGCATCGATTTCCAGCACGCCTGATCCGGAAACGGTTCCGACCGGCGGCTTCACGTTCCAGTCGGTGACCTTCTCGAAAGGCCCGCTGAACGGCTCGAGGACCCGATCGAAGTGCACGCCCATCTGGAAGGCGAGGGTCCACCCCGCGTTGTCGTAGGGCGGCGTTGGCGGTGCGCCGGGGTACGGAATGACGTTCGGATGGTCCTGCGGCTCGAACATGTCGAGCACGTGCGGCCGGAACGCCTGCGCCGTGAACACCACGAACGAACCGGCGGGGTAAGGTGTGCCGCCCACGCGGAAGTCGCTGGTCGCCCGGTGGACCGTCACGTTCACCTCGCGCAACGCGTTGATGAACTTGATGGCGGTGAGGAAGTCGGGTTGATCGGCCGGAACGATGTACGCGCGAGGATCGCGCAGCTCCGGCGTGTGAAGCGAGGCCCATGCATTCGGGTCATTCGCCGCAGCGGCGTTGATCCGCGAAGGAGACGGGGTCCAACTGTCTTCGCTGCCGCGCTGGATCGCACGCTGGCCCATTCGATAGATGTTGAACAGCAGGTGCTCGCGATTGCGCGACGCGTAGTCGATGACCGCGCGATTGAACGAGATGGAGTACTCGATCGATTGCTTGAACCTCCACTCCTGCGGTGCGATCGGGTAGGGCAAATCGCGCGTGGGGATCTGTCGCGCGGGCACGAATGGGATCCGCATGGGTGTCGGACTGCCGATCGTCTCCGTAAGGACCGCGATGATGTTGTGGAAGTTCCCGGTATTGCGGATGCCGCCGTTCCACCATCCGTCGTACGCCCCTCCGGACGCCATCGTTGCGCCCGGTTTGTTCTCAGTTGCCAGCCGCTGGTGCATGTGCGTGCCGAGCGCCTGCAGGCCGAGAATGAGCAGCGGATCCAGGTTGTAATTGTAGGGATCGCGCTGCGGCGACGACCAGACGACGGTGCCGGCCGGCCCGCTCTGGTGATGGTTGTAGAGGATCTGCGGCAGCCAGTCGTGATAGAGCGCGCGGTTGATGTTCTCGGTCTCCGCCTGCGTGGAGGCGAAGAAGTCGCGGTTGTTGTCGTGACCGATGTACTTCTGATAGAGCCGCGGCAGGCCCGCAAGAGAACGCGCCTTCGGATCCGCGTCGCGCATGTACCAGTCGGCGACGAGCTCGTTGCCATCCGGGTTCGCGTGAACGAACAGCACGATGCAGTCGTTGAGGAATCTGGTGGTCTCCTCGTCGGAGCGGCTGACCATCTCGAAGACCATCTGGGCGAGCTGCTGGGCGCCCAGCGTTTCGGTGGCATGGAGCCCGCCATCGATCCAGACGACCGCCTTTCCCTCTCTCGCCAACGTCTTCGCTTCGTCATCGGTCAACCCTTCCGCGAACGCGAGCCGCCGTGCAATCGTGCGGTACTTCTCGAGGTTCCGATGGTTCTCGGGTGATGTGACAATGCCCATCAACTGCGGACGGCCTTCGGCCGTCCTGCCCATCTCCTTGACGACCAGCCGATCTGATTGCGCATCGAGCTTTCGCCAGTAGTCGGCGATCCTCGTGTAGTTGGCGAGCTGATAGTCATCGCCGAGATCGAACCCGAAATGCTGTTTCGGCGTGGTGATCGCCGTTTGACCGACCGCTGGCCCGTTCAGGAGGGTGAGCAGGGCAGCGCTCAGGACGGCGCCTCGGCCATGAAGAACTGATGCGATGCGCATGGGCCGGAGTATAGCTGCGGTTGCGTGGCAAGACTGTTGCTGAACGCTCGATGGCAGGAGGACGAAATGCACGCCACTCTCAATGAACAGAACCTTCGATACATGGACGCCGCGCACGTGGTGCATCCGAACGGTACACTCGAGGGTCTCGAGGTTCAAACGAGAGAGGCCCAACCATTAGGTCGCATCGGAGGCGTGCTGCTCGAGCCGGCACGGCGCAAAGTGCGATTCTTCGTGGTCGAGTGCGCGGCCCTGCTGAGCAGGAGACGGTACCTCGTGCCTGCGGATCGAGGCGCCACCCTTGACGCAGAGAAGCGCACCATCCACATTGACATCGATCCGCGCGCGGTCCGGCGATTCGATCCGAGAACAGTACCGCTGTTTTCAGATCAGGATCTTCTCGACGCAGTCTTCGCCACTTCCGCTGCTTAAGACCGATTCGTACATACCGTAGCGCCTTGAGCCTCGACTGCGCCGACGCTTGTCGTCGCGGCAGATCGCGGACTCGAGGCGGCCAACTGCGATAGCTGCTGAACAGCTCGGCTGTGATACTCTGCGCAAACCAGCTGCGTGGCGCGGCTGATCACGGTGACCCGGCAGAGCGGCCGGGACGGAGCTGCAAATGGCGCGTGCACGGTCTTCGACATCCCCACACATCCGGATCGCTGAGTCCTCCGCAACCGAGCTGCGGCTGGCGGAAGCGCGTGCCTTCGTCGCCTCCCACGCGCCGACGGGCACCGACGTCCTGATCGTTGGTGCCTCGCGCGGTGCCGTCGATGACCTGGCGCGTTCGCTCGCCGTGAAGACGGGCGCGACGATCGGCATCCACCGCTTCAGCCTGGCGCAACTGGCGGTCCGTCTGGCGGCGCCGTCGCTCGCCAGGGACGGCTATTCGCTCTCCACGTACCTCGGCTCCGAGGCGGTCGCCGCGCGTGCGGCATTCGAGGCGGAGCAGGACGGCGTGCTGTCGTACTTCGAGCCGGTGGCGAAGACTCCCGGCTTCGCCCGTGCGCTCGCACGCACGCTGCAGGAGCTGCGGCTGGCGCAGGTCTCTCCGGATGCGCTGGCGGCGCTGCCGCTCGGCGGGCCCGACTTGTCCTCGCTGCTCCGTCGGTTCGAACAGTATTTCGACAGCGCCGCCGCGCGGGATCGCGCGACGCTGTTCAAGGTGGCGACGTCAGTGGTCCGCGCCGGCGGCGCGCCGGGCATGGATCTGAGCGCACCGCTGCTGCTCCTCGATGTTGCCGTGGATTCACACCTCGAGTTCGAGCTGGTCCGCGCGCTGGCGGATGTGTCGCGCGACGTCCTGGCGACCGTTCCGTTCGGCGACATCGCCGCCCTGAGCCGATTCGACGCCGTGGGAGTGAAGCCCGAGGTGCTCGTGCAGACCGGAGATGCCGACCTCGTCGCACTGCGGCGCTACATGTTCGCGGCATCACGGCTGAAGGTGCGCGCGCCGGCAGGTGACGTCCATGTCTTTTCCGCGCCGGGCGAAGGACGCGAGTGCGTCGAGATCGCGCGCAGGATTCTCGACGAGGTCCGCAGCGGTGTGCAGTTCGACGAGATTGCCGTGTTCGTTCGTTCACCTGAGCGCTACGCCGGTCTTCTCGAACACGCGTTCCGCCGCGTCGGCGGACCCACCGCACCGAGCGGACCCAACGGACCGGGCGAACGCCGCGAGGGAATCCCGGCGTACTTCTCGCGCGGCACGCACCGCCCACATCCGGCGGGCCGCGCCTTCCTCGCCATCCTCGCGTGCGCCTGCGAGAAGCTTTCCGCCCGGCGCTTTGCGGAGTATCTCTCTCTCGCCCAGGTCCCGCAGCTCGATGGCACCAGCCGCGAGTTCACCTTGGTGGTACCGGACGATGAGGCCCTGGAGAGTGTCCGAGCCGCGGCGGAACGGCTCGGAGCCGAGCAACCAGCACTCAGTGAGCACTCAGCACCTGGCACTGAGGCCGCACCCGGCACCGAGCATCCGGCACCCAGCACGGAGGGCGACAACGAAGATTCCGCCGTGATCGACGGCTCCCTGCGCGCCCCGTGGAAGTGGGAGACCCTGATCGTCGAATCCGCCGTCATCGGCGGAGATCCGCAACGCTGGCACCGGCGCCTCGATGGTCTCGATCAGCAGTACCTCGTGCAGATCGACGCCGAGACGAAGGAGGACCCGGAGAGCCCGCGTGTGGAGCGGCTGCAGCGCGATCGAAGGAACCTGCTGCACCTGAGACGCTTCGCGCTGCCGATCATCGACGAGCTCGCCTCGTGGCCCGCGCACGGGTCGTGGGGAGAGTGGCTGGATCGATTCTCGGCGCTCGCGCCGCGCGTGCTGCGCTATCCGGAACGCGTGTCCCGCGTGATCGCCGAGCTGCGGCCGATGAGCGCGATCGCGCCGGTCGCACTCGAGGAAGCGCGGGACGTGATTGCCGAGCGGTTGCTGATGCTCGAGACCGAGCCGCCGAAGTCGCGCTACGGCCGCGTGTTCGTCGCCAGCCCGCACGAGGCGCGCGGCCGCACGTTCAAGGTGGTGTTCGTGCCAGGTCTGGCGGAACGGATGTTCCCGCAGAAGCCGCACGAGGACCCGATGATGCTCGACGGCGAGCTGCGTGTCCCCCTCGGCGCCGGCCTGCCTACGCAGACCGAGCGAGGCCAGGCTGAGCGTCTGCTGCTGCGGCTCTCGGTCGGTGCCGCGACCGATCGCTTGTGGCTGTCGTATCCGCGCATAGAGGTGGCGGAATCGCGTCCGCGCGTGCCGTCGTTCTACGCGCTCGACGTCATGCGCGCGATCACAGGCCGCATCCCCAATCACGAGGCCCTGCAGGAGCGCGCCGCGGTAGAGGGAGGTGCCGGGCTCGCCTGGCCTTCTCCTGAGGACCCATCGACCGCGCTCGACGATCTCGAGCACGATCTCGCCGTGCTGCGCGAACTGTTTCGCGCCGACAGCACCACGGTCCGCGGCCACGCGCACTATCTGCTGCGCCTCAATGAGAACCTCAAACGGTCCGTGACCACTCGCTGGGGGCGCGCGCGCTCGCAGTGGACCGCGTTCGACGGCATCACGCGCATCAACAGCCTCACGAAGCCGATGCTCGACTCGCAGCGGCTGGGGGAGCGCGCGTATTCACTCTCCGCGCTGCAGAAATTCGCTGCGTGTCCGTATCAATTCCTCCTGTCGGCGATCTATCGCCTCCAGCCGGCGGAGGAACCGGACGCACTGCAGAAGCTGGATCCGTTGACGCGCGGCGCGCTCTTCCACGAAGTGCAGGCGGAATTCTTCCGTGCGCTGAAGAGCGAAGGGC
>Ga0247829_10001096_pt1 | contig 11846 bp, 12 predicted proteins | sample 12C_Control_Day4_FD_207765 | JGI IMG/M metagenome (GOLD analysis project Ga0247829, IMG submission 207765) | Soil microbial communities from agricultural site in Penn Yan, New York, United States - 12C_Control_Day4 | ecosystem: Environmental > Terrestrial > Soil > Agricultural land | place... | reverse complement strand
CCGTCCCCGCCGCACCCGGGACGGCGTTGACGATCGGCGCCATCGTGCGCGGCATCAGATCGATGATCGCGCTCGCCGCGACGCGCACGCTCGGAAACGGCGCCTGCTTCGCGCGAAACTCGTCGACACGCACCGGCGCCAACCCGACGACCTCCTCGAAGAACGCCACCGAGCGCAGCGGATCCTCCACCCACAGCACGACGTGATCGAGCTCCATGAAGCGCAGGCTACCGCCGCCGCCGAGCCCACGCCAGCGCACCGGCGAACACCGCGCAGTGGATCAAGATGATGGTCGCCGTCGTCGGCGTGTCGAGATGGAAGCTGGCGATCAGGCCGACGCTCGCCCCGGCGACGCCGATCACCAGCGCGAGCGCGGTGGCGCGGGCCAGCGTCCGCACGAGCAGGCGCGCGATCGCCGCCGGGATGACGACAAAGCTCGACACGAGCACCACACCGACGGTCTTGACGGCGACCACGACGACCACCGCCGTCTCGACGAGCAACAGATACTCGAGCACCGCGACCGGCACACCGGAGATCGCGGCGAGCTCGGGATCGAAGATCGCGTACGCGAGCCGCGACCACAGCAGCATCGTCAGCACGAGCGCGACCACGGCGACCAGCACGACCACGATCAGCACCTCGGGCGTGACCGCGAGCATGTTGCCGAACAGGAGGCTCTCGACGTCGACCTGCCGGTCTTGCGCGGTGCGCAGCCCGAGGAACAGCACGCCGAGCGCGAAGCTGAACGAGAAGAACACGCCGGTCGCCACGTCGCCGCGCAGCTGCGTGCGACGCAGCACGTAGCCGATCCCGAGCGCGATCACCGCGGTGAACGGGATCGCGATCCACACCGCGTGGTCGACGGACGCGCCGAGGTAGAGCCCGATCGCGATGCCGCCGAACGCCGCGTGCGCGAGTCCGTCACCGAGGAACGCGAGCCCGCGCTGCACGACGAACACGCCGATCACCGCGCACACGGCGGCGACCGCGAGCGCCGCGATCATCGCGCGCTGCATGAAGTCGTACGCGAGCGGCGCGAGGAGCCAGCTCATCTACTCCTCGCCGGCGGGCTGTGCGTGGTGGTCGCCCGCGCCGAACGCGAGCGCGGTGAGCGACTCCTGGCCGAGCAGCTCGTGCGGCAGCCCCCAGCACAACAGGCGCCCTGCCTCCAGGTACATGATGCGCTCCGCGGTCTGCGCGACGGCCGCGAGGTTGTGGGTGACGAGGATCGCCGCGAGCTCGTCGGAGCGCGACAGGCCGGTCATCAGCTCGAGCAGCTCGGCCCGGCCACGCGCATCGACCCCGGCGGTCGGTTCGTCGAGGATGAGCAACGTCGGGTCCGTGACGAGAGCACGCGCGAGGAACACGCGCTGGGTCTCGCCGCCCGACAGGTCCGCGATCGGCGTGCCGAGCAGGTGCTCGCCGCCGATCTTCGCCAGCACCGTGCGCGCCCGCTCGTGCTCCTCGGCGCGGATCGAGGCGGGCCACGTGCCGCGCATCGCGGCGACGATGAGATCGACCGCGCGCGCCGGGAAGTCGCGGGCGAAGCCCTTGCGCTGCGGGACATAGCCGACGCGGCCGTCGATCGTGATCGCGCCCGCGCTCGTCGGGAGGAGGCCCATGATCGCCTTGAGCAGCGTGCTCTTGCCGGCGCCGTTGGGCCCGCACAGGCACACGAACTCGCCCTTCGGGATCCAGAAGCTGACGTCCTCGACGATCGTCTTGCCGCCGATCGCGATCGAGACGTGGTCGACGTCGAGCACGTGCGCGAGCGAGGGATCCGGGCGGGTCTGGGCCAGCGTCACCGCAGCACCGCCTCGAGCTGATCGGTGTTCCACCGCAGCAGGGCCTCGTAGTTGTCGCGGCCGCGCACGCCCCCGATCGGATCGAGCTCGCCGAGCGGAATGCCCGCCTCGGTCGCGATCATCTCGCCGGGCGCGCGATCGAGCTGGGGCTCGGTGAACACCGCCGCGGCTCCGGATCGCCGGATCGCCGCGAGCACCTCGGCGATGTACGGGGCCGTGGGCTCCTTGCCGGCGATCGGCTCGACGACCGCGGCGATCCGCACGCCGTAGCGCTGCGCGAAGTAGCGCATCGAGCCGTGGAACGTGACGATGGTGTGCTTCGACCACGTCTTGCTGCGCGCGGCGATCTCCTCGTCGAGCGCGCGCAGCTGCGTCTGCAGCATCCGAGCGTTGGCCTCGAACACGTCCGCGCCCGAGGGCTCGAGCGCGGACAGCTCGGCCTGGATGTGATCGACCACGCCCACCATGCGCTGCGGGTCGAGCCAGAAGTGCGGATCCGGTGCGCCGCCCTCGCCGTCGAGCGGCAGCGTCTCCACGCGTTCGCCGAGGCGCACGAGCTTCGCGACACCGGTGGTGCGCAGGACGGTCTCGGCCCAGCCATCCAGGTCGAGGCCGACGACCAGGCCGAGCGCCGCGCCGTCCAGCCGCGCGATCTCCTTGGGAGCCGGATCGTAGCCGTGCTCCGACCGCCCGGGCGGGAGCACGAGCTGCACGTCCAGCCGATCGCCGGCGATGCGCCGGGTGACGTCGTAGAGCGGGAAGATCGAGACCGCGACCTTGGGCTTGCCGCCTCCCCTGCCCTTGCTCCCGCAGCCCAGTGCGAGCACCAGGCTCACCGCCATCACCAACGCCCGCACCATCCCCAAAGCCTAGCCCACGGTGACGGTTTGGGCTGTACCGCCTCGCCGAGTGGTGTAGGTTGCGCCACCAACTTCGAGGTTAGAGATGCGTTCCTTGGCTTCTGTGCTTGCCCTCTCCAGCGCACTCGCGGGCTTTGCGGCGTGCGGCAACGAGAACGATCCGTCGGTCAGCGGCGTGTACCCCACCGCGGGGTTCATCGGTCGTGACCTGCGCGTCCAGATCTCCGGCGACGCGACGCACTGGGACCAGTCGACGACGGTCGACTTCGGGCCGGGCATCACGGTGAACGAGCTCTCTCTCGCGAGCGAGACCGCGCTGTTCGCCGAGATCACGATCGACGACACGGTGACTCCCGGCGTGCGTGATGTCGTCGTCAACGGCGACGAGAAGATCACGCTGAAGAACGCGTTCGAGATCGAGTCGCCGATCAGCCTGAGCTACGTCGGTACGCTCGCGCAGGGCTCGGTCGTGCAGCTCCAGATCGTCAACCACGACTTCGACACGCCGTTCGACACCACGACCACCGGCGACGGGTTCTTCACCCCGCTCGTCTACACGAACCTCAGCGTCACGCCGCCCGATGGCGTGAACATCCAGATCGGCAGCGCGACGGCGTACTCGCTGTCGGCGACGATGCTGATCGACGTCGAGGCGGGCGCCGGCCCCCTCGTCCTCGAGAGCGGCCCGGTGGGCGGCCTCATCACGACGTTCGCGTCGGGCGAGAGCATGGACATCCAGGCGCGTGCGCCGCAGCCGCTGACCTCCGGCACGCGCGCCGACGGCAGCATCTCGACGCCGTTCGAGAGCCACCTGTACGAGTTCACGACCAACCAGTCGCCGGCGCTCGGCGTCCTCCGTACCACCACCGACGACCCGGCGGCCGTGCCCGCCGTCGCGGTGCTCGGCAGCTCGGGCTCGTTCAACGAGCTCATCGATTACGCGCCGACGGTCTCGTTCGTCGCCGACGTCCCCCAGAAGGTCTACGCGATCGTGCTCGACCTCGACGGCCTCTCGGGCTACTCGTTCTCGCTGCACCCGTCGAGCGCGCAGCTCAACGTGGCGCAGGAGGCCGCGAGCAACGACACGTCGAACGCGGCGCAGACGCTCACGCTGCCCGCGCAGGTGACCAACGCGTCGCTGTCGTCGGACGCGGATGTCGACTGGTACAAGTTCACGGCCGCCGCCGGCGATGCCGGCAAGCGCATCCACGTCAAGACGTCGCCCGGCGACCAGCGCTGCGATCCGCTGATCGAGCTATTCACCGGCACCAACGCGGGCACCGCATTCGGCGATCCGAGCAGCGACGCCGACTACCACGAGGACCACGTCTCCGAGGGCACGATCTCGGCCGGCGCCACCTACTGGATCAAGGTCACGTGGTCGCCGGAGAGCACGTGGATGAGCGCGAACGACTCGTACAACGCGACCTTCTTCCTCGAGTAAGCGCCAGTAGTACGAACCGATGCCGGGCGTCGACGCCGAGATCGATCCGAACGTCGAGCTGCTCGCGGACATCCCGATCGCAGGTCCCGAGGAGGACCTGATGGACCTCGGCCGGCTGGCGCAGCGGCTCGTCGAGCTCGCGGTCGCCGCGCCGGTCACCGCGCCGCGGATGGTCGCCCTCACCGGGCCCTCCGGCGGCGGTAAGTCCTCGGTGCTGCGTATGGTGTCGTCGCTCCTCGCGGCGCGCCCCGACAACGCGCTCGCGACGCTCGACGCCGCGACCTATGCCAGCGCGCAGGGCGTGATGTCGGCGCTCGTCGCCGAGCTCACGCGGCTGTTCGCCTCGCTCGGGATGATCGAGACCTCGGACAAGGTCCGCAACACGCTCGCGAGCTACGGCGGCTTCGTCTCCGGCCTGGTCCGCCTCGCCGGCGTGAAGGTCGACGTCGCGGGTGCGCTCGAGCGCAGCCCCGAGGCCATGCGCGCCGAGATCGCGCAGAACCTCGAGCAGGCGCAGCGCCGGCTCGTCATCGTCATCGACCACGTCGATCGCCTCCCTCCCGCGGAGCTCGGCGCCGCGCTCGTGGGCCTGCGCATGTACGCGGCCATCCCGTACGTGGCGATCGTGATCGCCGCCGATCGCCACGCGCTCGCGACCCGCCCGTTCGCCGAAGGCGCGGACTGGCTCGCGTTCGAGCGCGTGGTCCAGGTCGAGCTCGCGCTGCCGCCGTGTGATCGGTTCCTGCTCGCGCGCGTGATGGTCGGCGGCCTCGAGCGCATCGGCACGCGCATCCGGCGCAACCTCGACGGGGCCTTCCGCCTGTTCGACCCCGAAGGCGGCCTCGGCCTCGATCTCGTCGAGACCCCGCGCGACGCCAAGCGCGCCATCAACGCCCTCGCCGCCGCCCTCCCCCTCGTGCCGCGCCACGCCGACGTCGGCGACGCCGCGCTCGAGATCGTGCTGCGCGTGCTGGTTCCCGAGATCGACGGCGTGCGCCTCCAGGCCCGCAAGCGCACCCGTGACCCGAACGCCCTCTACGCCGAGCTCGTCCACAAGCTCGGGGGCCATCGCCAGCTCGAGTCCGCGCGCAATGCGCTCCGCGCCCTCCTCTTCGGCTAACGCGGCTCACGCGATCAGATCGGGCAGCTCGTTCGCGTCGTCGTGGGCGAACGGGAACGCGACGGCGAGCGCGGCGGCGAGCAGCGCGACGGCATCGACGATGCCCTGCGTGCCCTCGCCGCGCGCGCATGCGGCCGCGACCAGGGCCGCCGTGCGCTCGTAGATCGCGGGGTCGATGCGCGCAGCGGCTTCGTCATCAGGCAGCACGAGGACTTGATGGCGAGCGGGCACGACGAACACGAGGACGCCGTTGCGGCGGCGCGTGCGCGCGATGCCGAGCCGGCGAAACGCGCGCTCGGCGGCGTCGCCCACGTTGCCGAGGAAGAACGGCGAGATCGAGACGACGATCTCGGCGGAGGTCAGGCGCTCGGCGGCAGCGACGGCCGTGCGGATGGCCGCTCGATCGATGTCGCGGCGGCGCGTGGTCGGGCGCGGCATGTCACCACCCTCCCCGCGCACCGCCGCCGCCGGAGCGACCGCCGCCGCCGCTGAAGCCCCCGCCGCCGAAGCCGCCGAGACCGCCCCCGCCGCGGCTCGACGTGATCGACCACAGCAGCAGCAGCGCGGCCTGTGGATGCGTGACCAGGAGGATGAGGAACGCGATCAGCGCGAGCCCGCCGAGGATGTACGTGAGTAGCGGCGTGGCCTGCGCGGGCGCGGGCGGCGGCTGGGGGGCGCCGACGCCGAGCCACGGCGTGCCCTCGATCGCGGTGAGGATGGCATTGGCGCCGTCGGTGATCGCGGCGTCGCGATCGCCCGCGCGGAGCTTGGGCGCCATGGTCTCGCGGATGATGCGCGACGCGACCGCGTCGGGGACCTGGCCCTCGAGCCCGTAACCGACCTCGATGTCGATCTTGCGATCCTCGGCGAGGACGAACATGACGATGCCGTCGTCGAAGCCCGCGCGGCCGACCCTCCAGGCGGCGAACGTGCGCACCGCCCAGTCGTCGAGGGCAGCGTCCCCGATCGAGCTCCCGATCCAGACCACGACCTGATGTCCGGTCGCGCGCTCGTACGCGGCGAGCCTCGCGTCGAGGGCTTCACGCGCGCCGGCCGACATGAAGCCGGCGGTGTCCTCGACCCAGCGCGTGGGTGCGGGCGGAATCGGCGCCGCGGCGGCGAGCGCCACCACGGCCGCGATCGCGAGGGCGTGCACGCGAGCCCCCGCTCCCTAAAACTGCACCTTCGGCGGTGTCTCGGCGCCGGCCTTCGCGCTGAAGTAGTGCTTCTCGGCGAACTTGCCACCGAAGATGGAGGCGACGATGTTGTTCGGGAACGTGGCGCGCACCGTGTTGAACTCGCGCGCCGCGTCGTTGAAGCGCATGCGCTCGACGGCGATCCGGTTCTCCGTGCCCTCGAGCTGGGCCTGGAGATCGCGGAAGCCCTGGGTCGCGGTCAGGTTCGGATAGGCCTCCGCGACCACGAGCAAGCGCGACAGCGCGCCACCGAGTGAGTCTTGTGCTTCCTGGTACTCGGCCATCTTCGCGGCATCGTCGGGGGCGCCGCGCGCCGCGACCTGCCCGACGCGGCTGCGGGCCTCGGTCACCGCCGTGATGGTCTCGCGCTCGAACTTGGCCGCGCCCTTCACGGTCTCGACGAGGTTCGGCACGAGATCCGCGCGTCGCTGATACACGTTCTCGACCTGCGCCCACTGGGCATCTACGGCCTGGTCGAGCTTGACCAGGCTGTTGTACTTCGCCACGCAGGTGCCCCCGAACAACAGGACCGCGGCGGCGACGACGAGGGCGGCGATGCCCATTCGACTCATGGCGCGCATGAGGTCGGGTACTGCAACCCGAGCACCATACGAGATGCGCGGAGAGCGCCGACGCGACGATCGACCTACAAGACGGCGCGCTCGAGGTCGGCCATCGCCTCGCCGCAATGCACGGCCATGCGTTGCAGGTGCGGGACCGTGTCGCGACAGCCGGTGAAGCCGAACCCCACCTGCCCTGCATAGCTGTTGCACGTGATGTTGAGCGCCTGCCCGTGCACCGGAATCGACATCGGATACGCGGCCTCGAGGCGCGCGCCGCGGAAGTAGCGTGTCTCGTCGGGACCCGGCACGTTCGAGATGACCACGTTGAACGTCGGCTTCACGTGACCCGCGGTCGACGGGATCATCTGCATCAGCGCCGGCGCGGCGAGCAGCGCGCTGTACTGCAGGATCGCCGCCTTGGTCATGCCCTGGAGCTGCCTCTTGGCATTCGTCGTCGACGCGATGATCGCGCGCAGCCGCTCGCCGGCATCCTGCACGTCGGTCGCGAGCGACGCGAGGATCGCTCCGATCGAGTTGCCGCCGCTGTCGTCGTCCTTGGCGCGCACGGCGACCGGCACCATCGCGACCAGCGGTGAGGAAGGCAGCGCGTCGAGCTCGACGAGGTAGCGCCGCAAGCTGCCCGCGCACACTGCGAGGATCGTGTCGTTGACCGTGCCGCACGCCGCCCGCGCGACCGCCTTGATCCGCGACAGCGCGATCCGCTGCGTCGCGAACCGGCGGGCGCGGCTGATCCGCGCGTTGAAGATGCACTTCGGCGCCTGCCGCGGCGACACCAGCTCGTGGTCCTTGGCGCGCGACGAGCGCACGACGTTCATCACCGCGCGCGCGACCGTCTTGCTCACCCCGTACTGCTCGCGGAGCACGTCGAGGAACTGCTGCACGTGCACGCCCTCGTGCTCCTCCTTCGGCATCCGCGGGCGCGGCGGCAGCGAGAAGAACAACGGCGAATCCCGCTCCGCCGGATCCGCCGAGAGCGCGCTGGACATGATGCGCATCGCAGTGAAGCCGTCGACGAGGGCGTGGTGCACCTTGATGTACATCGCGAACCGCCCACCCTCGAGCCCTTCGATCAGGTGCAGCTCCCACGGCGGGCGATGGAAGTCGACGGGATAGCTGTGCAGCCGCGACACGAGGATGCCGAGCTCGCGCTCGTCGCCGGGTGTGGGCAGCGCCGAGCGCCGCACGTGGTACTCGCGATCGACCTCCGCCTCGACCCAGCTGTGCAGCGGGCTCTTCAGCGCATCGGGCGACTTGAGGCGCAGGTTCCACGGCCGGTGCACCGGCGCCTCGCGCACCTCGTCCATCAGCTGCCGCAGGTGATCCGGCGGCGTGTCGGGCGCGGGCGCGAACTCGAGCAGCCCCGCGACGTGCATCATCGTCTCGCGCGACTCTCCATACAGGAACATCGCGTCACTCGGGGATAGCCGCTTACCTGCCACGGAGGCGATCCTACTCCGCGTGCGGCCGGCGCTGCGTCACTCGTACAGGCGAACGAGCGGCGCGCCGAACAGATCTTTCCACAGCGCGGCGGCCGCCGACCGCAGCTCGACGGTGGTCCGCTGCGAGAGCGGCACCACCAGCGCCGCGAGCCGATCGCGATCGACCGCGCCGCCCCGCATGACCGGCCCGCGCGACGGGATCTCGAGCTGGCGCGCGAGCCCCTCGATCACGAGCACCGCGACGTAGGTCTCCGCGCGCCGCGCGCGCCCGTGCACGAACCCATGGCGCGCGAGGTTCCACAGGGTGAGCTGCGGCAACCACGTGTCACTCGCGATCTGGCTCGTCCACGCGCTCAGCTCGTACCGCGTGCGCAGCGCGAATGGCTCGTTCTTCTTCTCCGGCAGCACCTGCGAGAGCGCCGCGGGATGCGCGAGCCCGCGCTCCTTGTCGAGCACGTGCTGCGCCTCGTGGTGACGCACCGAGGTCACGAGCAGCTGCTTGCACGTCGCGGCCGCCTTCTCGGCGTCCGTCGCGTCCATGTACAGCGCGGCGAGCAGCTCGCGCCGGATCGCCTCGCCCGCCGCGCCCGCCGCCTGCCGGCCTTCGAACGAGTACGCCCAGCCGTCATCGGCGAGCGGGAACGCGCGCCCTCCCAGCACCGGCAAGATCTGCCACGCGACCTTCTGCTCGACGGTGTCGAGCAGCACCAGCGGATCGTCGACCTCGTCGACGGTCTGCCCGAGCTTGGGCACACCGCGCGCCGTCTCGTCGAGCTGGCGCACCCCGAGCACGCGCACGCGCGCGTCATTCGCGCGCACGAACCCGACGTCCTCGATGCGGTACGCGAACGGCCGTGGCCGCCCGTCGTCGTTTACTTGAAGGGGATCGAGGTAGTACCCGAGCTCGACGGCCGCGAGCTGATCGGACACCGCGCGCATCCGCTCGCGCAGCTCGTGTGCCTGCGTCTCGCGATCGTATGGCGTCGCCACCGCCCACCGCTCGAGGCTCATCACCATGTCGCGCCAGGAGAGCGCGAGTCCTGCCCCGTGCCGCGTGAACGCGGCGTGATCGCGCAGCCACGCCGTCTCGTGCGGCGTCGGCGCGAGCCGGCTCGTCAGCATCGCGGGCAGCTCGTGCGCGATCACCTGCTCGATCTCCGCATCGCGCTTCGGCGCACCGCCGTCGCGGAACACGCCGACCGCCGGCGGCGGCGCGGGCCGCGTGTACACGTCCGACGCCGGCCCGCGGATCGCCATCACGGTCGCCGCGCCGAACGTGGTCGCCGTTGCCGCGGCGAGCACGCCCACCACCATCGTCGCGAGTGGGAGCTTCAACGGTGCGGCGATCGCCGCCGCGCCATACGCCGCCGCCACCCGCGCGCGGTCCGCCAGGTCCTCGCGCTGATCGCGCACGATCAAGGCGGCCGCGCGCAGCACGTGCCGCACCGCTTCGGGGTCGTCGTACGACGTCACCCCCGTGGCGACCGCGGCCTCGAGCAGGGCCTTCTCGAGCTGCCGCCTCGCCTGCCCGCGCAGCACCCAATCGATCCCGGCCAGCGCCCGGCGCGACGCATCGTCATCTCCGGCCTCGACCCCAGCAGCAATCGCGGCGAGGACATGGCGTCGGAGCACGAGCCTAGGACAGCGCCCGCGCGCCCAGGTTCCGACTTTTTCGTGATCCCGCATGGTCGAACGTGGTGCACCCCATGCACGCCCCCTCTCCATGGCTCGCGCCGGCTGGAAGAAGGTGCTGGTCCTGACTGGCCTCGTCTTTGCCGGCCTTCTGCTGGCGGTGCAACTGGTCCCGTACGGCCGCAGCCACTCGAACCCGCCCATGACGGCGGAGCCGAGCTGGAACGCACCTGGGACCCGGGCGCTCGCACAGCGCGCCTGCTTCGACTGCCACAGCAACGAGACCCGCTGGCCGTGGTACTCGCACGTCGCGCCGGTCTCCTGGCTGGTCCAGGCCGACGTCGACGAAGGCCGCCGGGTGCTCAACTTCTCCGAATGGACGCGCGCGTACGAGGAGGCGCCGGAGTCGGGAGAGACGGTGCGAGAGCAGGAGATGCCGCCGCGGAGCTACCTCCTGCTGCACCCCGAGGCGAGACTCAGCGACGCAGAGCGCCAGCAACTCGCGGCGGGGCTCGACGCCACCCTCGGACCGGCGCGCTCGAGCGAACACGAGTGAACACGAGTGAGCTACTCGACCTTCCGGTACGCCTCCTTGCGAGTCGGCTTCGTCACCGTGTCGCCGCTGGTCTCGCCGACGTAGTAGTCGACGCGCGGGTTGTGCCCTAGCTTTGCCAGCGCGTCGCGGAACAGGCGAGCATGCTTGGCCTCGGTGTTCTGCGCGTACGTGAAGCTCTGGACGGCGGCGGGAACGTTCTCGCCGCGCGCCTGCTTCACCATCGCGGGATACATCTCCTCTTGTTCCTTGCTCTCGCCCTTGATCGGCCCTTCGAGGTTCTGTCGCGTCGTCCCGACCTCGACGTCCTTCACCGTCGGGGAGCTCGGCTCGACGCCGAGCCCGCGCAGCACCTTTTCGTGATTCCTCTGATGGATCGACTCGGCCAGCGCGGCAGCTCGAAACAGCTTCGCGACCTGCCCATAGCCCTCCTGATCGGCGCGCTGCGCGAACAGCGTGTAGCGGTGCGAGGCGTTCGCTTCGCCCTCGATCGCCGCATTCAGGTTGTCGATGGTTTGTTGTGGTCTCCGTGCTTCCTGCGAGAACGCAACCGCAGGCCACATCAGACCGCACAAGAGAAACGCGACGACCCCGAGCTTCATGGCAAGACCTCTGCCCGAGTCGGGAGCATCCGACATGCCTGCCAGCCTGCGTTTCGTGATCCCTGCAGGTCTCGAACCTGCGGCCTGCGCTTTAGGAAAGCGCCGCTCTGATCCAACTGAGCTAAGGGATCCTGGGGAGAATCTAGAACGTCCCCGTGTGGATGACCAGCAGGGTTGGGTGATCTGCTGGGCCGAGGCTGGCTTGCACGTCGACGGCCGCCAGCTCGTCGCGATACGTGTGCGCTCGCCGCGCGGCGAAGATATCGAAGCCAAGGGTGAGGCTCGCCTCGAACGCGAGCGCCAGGCCGACGCCCTTGAGCCGCGGCCGATCGGTGCGGTGGCCGATGCCGGCCATGGTGAGGCCGCCCGCGATCAGGACGACCTCGACGACCTTGAGCGCGGTGAGCTGGGTCGAGACGCCCGCCATCCGGGTGCGCTCGGCGGTCACGAAGGCCTGTGGATCCTTCGCGATCTGATCCGTGAAGTCGTCGGCGCGGCTGGCGGACGCGAGCTTGATGTAGACGCCGGCGGCGACGTGCAGGAGCCCGACCCCGAGCAGCGGGTACGAGGCCCCCCTGGCGGTCGCGCTGCTCGGCATGGGCCTCGGC
>Ga0247829_10001095_pt1 | contig 11861 bp, 18 predicted proteins | sample 12C_Control_Day4_FD_207765 | JGI IMG/M metagenome (GOLD analysis project Ga0247829, IMG submission 207765) | Soil microbial communities from agricultural site in Penn Yan, New York, United States - 12C_Control_Day4 | ecosystem: Environmental > Terrestrial > Soil > Agricultural land | place... | reverse complement strand
GAGCGATCTCGTTGGTGGCACCTATACAACGATAGCCACCATCACGTGGCCTCCGGCTGTAGCAACCGGCAAGTTGGCAGTCGGGATTAAGGGCGCCCAGGCACAGTGGTTTGATAACGATAGCAAATTTGTCCGCGTCAACTATGTGATCGGTGGGACCACGCCTGGCGCGGTAGTGGGATCGTATATCACGCTTCCATCCAACAATGCTGGCCTAGGTGTTGACGTTGGTGATATTTATACGTTTGTATAAGGTTACATAATGTTCATTTGACGGAGGAACGCGCCATGCCCCAAAATCCCGTGATGGTCTATTCCACAGAGGACGGGCTTCCTACGTACATGCACACCGTGGATGCCGCCGAAGCCGTGCGCCTGGGCGACTACACCGCCGCGCCGCCTGACGCGAAAGAGCCGGAGCCCGAAGCCCGCGCCTCGGCCATGAGCCGCTTCCGCACCGGCCAGGGCACCACGCATCCGGAGCTCCAGACGGAGGAGGAACGCGAGGAAGCCCGTGCCACGGCCAACGCGCAAGCGGAGCTGATGGCCGGGGTGCCCGCCGGGGCACAGGTGGTTGTGATGGCGCCCACGCCCGCGACCACGCCAAGTGCGCAGCGGACGGCGCGGAGTCAGCAGACGGCGGCGAGTAGCGCGAGCCATACGCCGACGCCGACGCCGACGCCGCCACCGAGCACGCCCCCGGCGTCCCGGTCGCACTAAGGAGGAGGTGCCTGACGATGGCACTCGATGCGACGGTGGGCGGGGTATCGGCAAACTCTTACGTAACCATGTCCGTCGCCTCGGCCTTCCTCGATGGCCGCTTGCATATCGACGCCTGGATCGAGGCCAGTGGTGCCGAGCGCGAGTCTGCGCTTATCTGGGCCACCCGCCTGCTCGATCAGCAAGTCCGCTGGTACGGCATGCCGACGACGATGACGCAAGCCCTCGCCTGGCCGATGACGGGCATGGTGGATCGCTACGGACGGCCCATTAGCCCCACGATCGTGCCGACCACGATCCAGGAAGCGACGGCAGTCTATGCCCTGGCCTTGCTAGAGGATACGAGTAGTGAGACGGATAGTGGGGCGGATACGGGCATCAAGATGAAGAAGCTGGGCGCCATGACGATTGAGTTCTTTGAGCACCGGCCCCCGTCGTCGGCGGCTACGCTCATGCCGCTCGAAGTGCGGCAAATGGTGGCGCTGTATGGCACCGTGGCGGGCAGCATCAATGTGCCGGTCCTGCGGACGTAGCCATGCCACTGCATCCCGCGCTGGCGGCGCTCCTCACGCAGACGGTGCTGCATGCGCCCTATACCGGGCAAGATGGCTATGGCGCCTCGACGTATGGGCCTGCGGTGACCCGCGAGGCGAGTATCCAGTACGATCTGCGGCAAGTCCCGACGCCCCAGGGGGAGCAGGCCCGGAGTATGACGCTGGTGTTCCTCAATGGCGATCAGCCGGTGGGGGCGCGCGATAAGCTCACGCTGCCCGATGGGACGAGCCCGGCGATTCAGCAACTCGTGGCCGTGATGGATGTCAATAAGAGCCTGTCGCACTATGAGATCCGCCTGTGAGGCCCAGGCATCTCTTGCAAGGAGCAGTCTATGGCACTACTAAGTGATGCGGAGCGGCGGGAGTGCTGGGCGCGTCTCATGGCCATGTTTCCCCCGGGCACAGCCATTGCCATTGACAAAGTCGCCCTGCGGCGCTGTGTCGATGCGATTGATAGCGTGCTCAACTCGAATGCGGGGACGCTGAACCAACAAACGCAGGCCCTGGAGTCCACCTGGAATCAGCTCCCCGTGCCCGTACGCTCGCAGGTGACGACCACGGTGATGACGCAGCGCTACGTGACAGGAGCAGGCTAGTGGCTTCGGGGCAGGTGGTGGTCAAGGTCAACGCAATTCAGCCCCCGGCGACGGTCGGCGCGGTGTTTGGCGTGCGCACGGGTGGCTCCTCCCCGGCGGAGCAGGTGCCGTACTATGCCTTTGACGCGGCGGCAGACTGGTATCTGGATTTCTACTGTACGCTGGTGGGCTACGGCGGTGGCGGGCTCACCTTCCGCCTGACGGGCATGGCAGCCACGGCGACGACCGGGGGCGCGCTCATGGCCCTGGCGATCCGGCGTCTCACGGATGACGCGGTGGACGTGGATACGGCGCAGACCTATGACTATAACGAGGTGCGGGTCCCGGCGCCCTCGGCCTCGGGCGAACTCACCTACGATACGATTACGTTTACGAACGGCGCCGACATGGATAGTGTGGCCAATAATGAAGACTTTATCCTGCGTCTGCGGCGGCGTGGCAGTGACAACACGGCCACGACGGGGGATGACATGGCGGGTTTTTATCAGTTGATTGGGCTTGTGGGGTTAGAAAGTTAAGGATCGCGCTGCATGGCCGTGCGCATGGATGCCGTTGGGGATTTCCTGCTCGGGAGCACCAACGTGCCGAGCGGGGCGGTCTCGGCCTCGTTCTGGCTGTATGAGACGGGGACGACGCCAACCACCGACTGGTTTGTGTGGGGCATTGGCGGTAATACCTCCAGCCTGACGGATGCGTATGGGCTCTGGGGGAATCCGAGTGCGCGGACGTTGACGCTCTATGGGCCGGGGGCGGTGTCGATGCTCACGACGGCGGCGCTGACGATCAACACGTGGACCTTTGTGGCGCTGGCCGGGAACACGGGGGCAAGCCAGTCCTGGACGGTGTGGCTCAACGCCACCGCCTACACAGGGACGTCGGGAGCGAGTACGGCCTACCTGGCGGGGCTGGTGGACCTGGGGGCCTCGGTGGAGTTTGCCTCCGCCTGGAGCGATGGGCGCTTTGCGGCGTACAAGCACTGGACGGCGACGCTGACGACGGCGCAGATGCAGGCCGAGCGCTGGACGTATCTGCCCCAGCGCTGGGATCAGTTGTGGGCCTGCTGTCCGCTGCTGCACACGGGGGCGCTGGGCGATGTCACCGGCCAGGGGCATGGCTTTGCGCCGACGGGGACGCCGACGACGGAAGACGGGCCGGCGCTGGCGTGGGGATCGCACCTGCCGATGGGGCAGTGGTATACGGGAGGTCCCAGTGTGGCTCCCGCAGCGGTGTCCCGTCCTCCCCGCCGGTCGCTGGCGCGTTTCATGAGGAGGGCTGCCTAGTGGGGAGAATCTACTCCGTCACATTTGCCGCCACGGTCACGGCGGCTGGCACTGATACGGACTGGCTGGAAATTCTGCCGGCCGACGACAAGCCGGTGAAACTCCGGGGCTTCCTGCTCAGTCAGACGTCTGAAGTCAAAGATGCCGAAGAAGAGGGCTTGCGCTTTTCCGTGATCCGCCTCCCGGCCACCGTCACCAGCGGCAACGGCACCGCCACCACGCCGCAACCGATGGACAGCGCCGATAGCGCCGCCGGGGCTGCCTGCGAAACCAACGGCACCACCGTGGCGACGACGAGCGGGACCGCGATCACGCTGATGGAGTTGGCCTGGATTAATCGCTTGTCGCCGTACGAGTGGTGGGCACCCGACCCGGTGTTTGCGCCCAAGGTGAAGCAGGGGGAAGGGCTGGTCATTCGCCAGCAAAGCACCCTCGTAGACGATATGTCGGTGGCATTTACCGCGTGGTTGGAAGAGGAGTAGACCTAATGGCTTTACAATATTCTGACCTAATCCGTAACGCCCAACTCGACCAGGTGGAGGTCATTACAGGAACGGCTCCGCTCCTCACCATTCGCACGCTCGCTCCGCCCGCCAACTGTGCGGCGGCCAATACCGGGACCGTGCTGGCGACGATCAACCTGCCCTCGGACTGGATGGCGGTGGCGGCGTCGGGCACCAAAGCGATCCTGGGCGGTCCCTGGACGGAGTCGTCTGCCGATGCGGCTGGGACGGCTGGCCACTTCCGCATCCACAACACCGCGGGAACGGTCTGCCACCTGCAGGGCACGGTTGGTACAAGTGGAACCGATATGATAGTCGATAATGTAGTATTCGCGGTAGGCCAAGCGTTCTCAATTTCAACCTTCACTTTGACAGCCGGTAACGCTTGATTTACAAGAGTTTATAGAATAATTATGATGTATATTATAGTACCCTTTTTAGAAAGATTCGCTAGAAATTTTCTTTACTATTATATCGTCTTCTAGCCCGTTCTCCCCCTAGAGGTCCCCTATGCCACTCTGGATCGTGCGCCGCCTGCCTCGCCGCCGACTCCAGGTCCGGCGCGTGTTCACGGCGCCGGTCGTCGCTGGTCCCATTACTGCGACGCTGACGGTGACGCAGGGTGCTCAGACACTCAGTAGTACGGGCACGTTGCCTCTGGTTGGGAGCGTGACGCTCACGCAGGCGTCCCAAACCCTTGCCAGTACCGCCAAGCTCGCCCTGCAAGGCACCGTGAGTGCCACCCAATCTCCGCAGACCCTCGCCAGTACGAGCGCTCTGGCGCTCCGGGCGACCCTGGCGGTGACCCAGGCCGTACAGACGCTGGCCGCCACGGGGGCGGCACCCCCCTTGACCGGGAGCGTGACGCGCACCCAGGATGCCCAGACGCTTGCCAGTACGAGCACGCTCGCGCTCCGCGCCACCCTGGACGTCACCCAGGGGGCGCAGACGCTGGCGGCTCTGGCGGGTGCGCTGCCAATCGCGGGGAGCCTGACGGCGACCCAGGCGGCACAGACGCTCGTGAGCACGGGGACGCTGGCGCTCCGGGCCACCCTCAGCGTGACGCAAGCTGCGCAGACCCTGAACAGTACCAGTGCCCTGGCGCTCCGGGCTACCCTGACGGTCACCCAGGGCACCCAGACGCTCAGTAGTGCGGGGACGCTGGCACTCACAGGCACGCTCAGTGCCACCCAGGCTCCCCAGACGCTCAGCAGTACGAGCCGCCTCGCCCTGCAAGGCACACTCAGTGCCACCCAGGCCGCGCAGGCCCTTACGAGTATCGGCACGCTTGCGGTGCGTGGCACGCTCAGCGTCCTTCAGGACCCGCAGACGCTCCAGGCCATTAGCCAGGGCGCGGGCACCGGCGTCGTCATCGCCACCCAGGCGTCCCAGACCCTGACGAGTACCGCCACCCTGCCCCTGCGGGCAACGCTGAGTCTCACGCAGGCGCCGCACACCCTGGAGGCCAGTGGGGCACGGATCATTCAGGGGACGCTCGCCCTCACCCAGCAGCCTCAGACGCTGGCGAGTGCCAGCAGCCTGGCAGTGCAGGCAAGTCTCAGCGCGGTCCAGGACGCGCAGACGCTCAGTAGCCTGGGCGTGCTCCCGATCCGTGCCACCGTGGAGGTCGCACAGCAGGACGAGACGCTCGACGCGCTGCTGCTGTCGGTCATCACCGGCGCGGTGGTCCTGGCACAGGAAGCCCAGACCCTCCTCGCCACCGGTGGCCAGGGGATTCAGGGTGCCGTTGAGGTCGTGCAGGCGTCCCAGACGCTGACCGCCAGCGGGACGCGGTTCCTCCGCTGGGCAATTGCGGGCACCTGGCGCCTGGAGGTTGGCGTCACCGGCCACTGGGACACCACCCCAACGCTGCGTGGCGCCTGGGAGGTGGAGGAGGCCTTGGAGGGCGCGTGGGCCATTACGACAGGCGTATGAGGAGAGTGCTATGATTGCCTATGTGGACAATGACACGGTGGTGCATCTCACCGGCGCCGCTACCCTCAACGTGACCTCCGGTGAAGCCACGCCGCTGGATGCCGCCGCCATTGTGACGTTTCGTGTGCAGACGTTGGACTATGAAGACGTCGAGTGGCCTACGGGCACCTGGCCGGTGACCATGCAGTATGTGGCGGGCAGCGAGGGGCACTTTATTGGCCTCCTCTCCCGCGAGGTGGTGCTGGAGCCCGGCGTGCTGTACTGGTTCATTGGCACGGCGGATAATGGCCTGGATCAGGACGCGGCGTGGGAGTTACCCTTGCGGGCACAAACGCGCGATGAGTAGCGCTAGAGGAGACGTGCTATGGTGACGCTCGAAGTCACAGGCGTACCCGAGGTGCTTCAGCGCCTCACCGCCCTGGGGAACGCCCTGCCGCGTGAGCTGCTGCTGGCGGTCGATACCGAAGCCAATGCCATCTTGGAGGCGAGTCATCCCTTGGTGCCAGTAGATACGGGACAACTCGTATCGTCGGGTACGGTTCGTTCAGATGCTCAAGGGTCTGAGGTGCGCTACGGGAACTTTGGGGCGGTGCCCTATGCCGCGATCCAACACTTTAACACCGATTACAACCACCCCCAAGGAGGTCAGGCGTTCTATTTGGCCCAACCTTTTTTCGCCGCAACGGCAGGTATGCTCGAACGCCTCGCCGCTGCGCTCAGGAGTTAACCAATGGCGTCCGCCCGGCAGCGTCTCGATGGCTATGGCCGACCGCTCCCCACGCTGGCGGATGCCCGTGAGCAGCGGCTCCGCCAGAGCCCCACGAATCAGCGTCAGCAGGCGTGGCTGTGGGCACTGCTCGAAGAACAGTATGACGCGCTCCTCTGTCGAGGCTCCTTTGCGGACGTGACGCTGACGTTTCGCGTGCGGGATGGCAGCTTGTCGGGGGAAGTGGATGTGAGCGTGGTCCGTCATCATCGCCGGGAGGAGGACTGATGTTACTCGATGAGTTGGGCACGTTCCTGCAAACAGCCGGGATTGGCACCATCGGCGTAACGCTGTTTAAGGGCACGATGCCGCTCGATACCCCGACCACGGTCGAGACGCCGCTTGTGGCGCTGCTCGAAGTCCCCGGCTTGCCGCCGATGCGCAGCCACGACACCCCGCCCGCGCGGGTCGAGCAGCCGGTCATTCAGGTCGTGAGTCGTGGGGCACCCTACGGCTATGCGGCGGCACGAGCCAAGGCGCAAGCGGCATGGGAGGTCCTCGATGGCGTCGCCAATCAGACGCTCAGTGGGACGGCGTACCTGATGATTCAGGCCCTGCAATCACCCTTTTTGCTGCGGATCGACGATATGCACCGGCCCACCATCACGTTCACGGTACGCTGTCAGCGGTCAGCATAGGCTTGTCTCCTGATGCGTCGCCTGTTATAGTCTGCCCAGCAATGGCCTTTGCCAGGCCATTGTTCCATACTCGCCGAAAGCCCAGGGAGCTGCGACCTCTGGGCTTTTTCTGCGCTTGTGTCCTCATGCGCAGCCTGCTATAGTCTGGTCACAATTTTTCGTATCCCGGTAGTCGCCAACCACCCTCGCGGGCAGGCACAGCACCCCGGATGTCTTTCCTGAACCCCACGCCTGTGGGTCGATGGAGGTCATCTCATGGCTGCGCTACCTCAATCCTTCTACACCACCGAAGCCTGGCACGGACTCCCCAAATACGTCTGCCCCGCGTGCGGCTACGATACCCTACGTATCGAACAGATCACCCATCATCAGCAGCACTGCGCCGCCTTCCGGGCGATGCAGGCCACCCAGGGCGACCCTGAGCCGCCGTCACCCCCTGCGCCTGACGAGGAGCCTGAGCCTGTCCCCGTGCCCGATGAGCCCGAGGACGAGCCGGACGCTGAGCGGGAGGCGTAGCCATGCCCACCCAGGCCCGCTCCGCCCACGGCATGGCCCTGCGCCTCGGCGATGGTGTGCCCCCGGCTACCATCACGATCACGGGTGCCACCAATGCCACCCCCATTATTGTGCTGACCTCCACCGCCCATGGCATTGTCGATGTGAGTTACGGCACCGTCAGTGGCGTCGGCGGCAATCTCGGCGCCAATGGCTCCTGGATTGTGCGCCGGGTCGATGCGACGCACCTGGAACTGTGCGGCTCCGCAGGCACTGGGGCCTATACCAGCGGCGGCACGCTCGTCCGTACCAGCGCCTATGCCACGGTCGCCGAAGTGCGCAACCTCAATGACGCGGGCTTTGCCATCGAGTTGGTGGACGTGAGTGCCCACGACGGCGCGGGCTGGTCGGTGTCGATCCCCATTCTCAAGCGCGGCAAAGCGCTCCGTGTCGATCTCAACATGGTCCCCGCTGATCCCACACACGATAACGTCACCGGAGCGCTGGCCCTCGCGCTCGCCACCACCAAGCGCCCCTGGATGCTCGTCTACCCCACCGTGCCCCGCGCCGCAGCGTATTGGGAAGGCTGGGTGAGCGACCACGGCACGAATTTCCCCATTGGTCCGTTGCAAGGCTCCATCGTCATTGCCATCGACGGGCAGATGCGCTGGGCACCCTAGCCCTAGAAAGTAGGTTGTTATGCCAACCCAGGCGAAATCCGCACATGGGGTTATTGTGAAGGTAGGGGCTGATGTCATTGTCGAGTTACGTAATGCGTCGGATGTGGGGTTTGCCACGGCGTTAGTGGACGTGAGCGCGCATGATGGGGCTGGATGGGGGGTACAAATTCCCACCCTCAAGCGTGGCAAACAGATTCCCCTGGAGTTTAACTGGGTGCCCACGAACGCCGGGCATGCGGCCTTGCTGGCGGCGGCGCTGGCTGGAACGAGTGTACCCATTACCATCACCTACAACCTGGCGGGCGCCCCGGAGTGGACGTTTAATGCCTTCGTGGGCGACTGGGGCAATTCCACGCTGCCGGTAGATAACGCGCTCATGGCACGGGCCGTGCTGAGCCCCGATGAGGCGATGACCTTTACGCTCTAGGAGGTGCTATATGGCCAGCCCGTCCCTGATTGCCCCCGTCGAGGTGGTCCTGGATCGTCCCCGCGTGCTGCGCTTTACGCGCGGGGCGGTGCGACAAGTCGAGTTGGATCTCACCCGACTGTGGGGCCGTGACTATACGTTTTATGAAGCCATCCGGCGCCTGAGTGAAATGCTGCTCGATAATGACCTGAGCAAGCTCAGTTATCTCAACATTGCCACGCTGCTCTGGCGCGGCTGTCAGCACGAGGACCCGGGCGTGACGCTGGAGCAGATTGAAGAGGGCTTGCCCTATGCCGACCCGTCGGGGCTGATCCCCTATGTGGGGCTGATTCTCCAGGCGTGGAACAACGCCACACCCACGGCCCCGGCTTCAGGAGTATCGGAGGCGGCAGAGCGGGACCCTTTGGACGGATCGACTGGGGCCGCCTCTGGAGCGTTGAGCGCACCTGCCTTGGCCTGAGTGACGCGGAGTTCTGGGGCCTGACGTTTCTGGAAGGGCACTGGCTGATGGAGCAGTACCGACGGCGCGTCGAGCGGGAGCAACGCCCGCTGGCCCTGCTGCTGTGGCACTTTGTCAACGTGCACCGCAACCCGGTGCAGCAGCGCGAGCCGTTTGCATGGGACGAGGTCCGGGGCTGGCTCGGCTATGCGCCCCTGCCAGACCCTCCCGTTGCGGAGACGCCAGCGCCCGCAGACCCCGTCGAGCGCATGAGCGCGTTTGTGGCGTATTGGAACCAGATCCCCGATGGCCCCCGCCCGGCAGGCATGCCGCCACCGGATGTGCGGAATGGTACTGGCTAGAAAGGTATAGTCTTGGCAGAGATAGTCTTAGGCGATGTAGTAGCAAAGCTACGTGTAGATAACACGCAGTTTACGCAGGCCATGGCCGATGCCGCCCAGCGCCTCGCCGCCCTGAACCAGGCCCTCGCCCAGACGCGTACGCAGAGTGCCACAACCCAGCAATCGACGCAGCAAGTCGCGCAAGCCTTCCAAGCCCTCAACCAGTCGATTCAGCAACAGACGCAAGCCTACACGCAGGCCCAAGGTGCCACCCAGCAATACCGCCAGGCGCAACTGCAACTGCTGGAGGCCATTCGCCAACAGCGCCAGGAACAGCAACAAGCCACGCAGGCGACCCAGGCGCAGGGTTCGGCGTTACGCACCGCGTTCTCCATCGCCGGGGGCATTGGCCTGGCGACCAGCCTCGGGGCCATTGTTGGCCAGATGAAAGAGCTGGCGGTCAGTACCATCCAGGTCGGGGCGCAGTTCCAGCAACTCCGCACGAGCCTTGCGGCGGTGGCAGGCGGGGCGCAACAGGGCGGACAGTCCTTTCAGTTTCTCATTGAGACCGCCAATCGCTACGGCTTTAGCCTGCAAAGTGTCGCCGGGAGTTACCGGGGACTGGCGGCGGCGACGCGGGGCACCAATCTCGAAGGCGAACAGACCCGGCGCATCTTTGAATCAGTGACGGCGGCGGGACGCACGGTCGGGGCCACGTCGCAGGAGATGGGCCGCATCCTCACTGCCCTCCAGCAGATGGTGTCCAAAGGCGTCGTCTCGATGGAGGAGTTACGCCAGCAGTTAGGCGAGGGCCTCCCGGGTGCGTTCCAGATTGCCGCCAGAGCCATGGGGGTCACGACCGAACGCTTTAGTCAGATGGTGGCGTCGGGCCAGGTCCTCACCACCGACTTCCTGCCCAAGTTTGCCCGGCAGTTGCGCGAGGAACTCGGCCAGGGCGCTCAACAGGGGGCTGCGACAGCACAAGCCGCGTTTGCCCGGCTGGAGAATGAGTGGAATCTGCTGAAAGAGCGGATCGCACGGGGCGGGCCGCTGCGGTTTCTGACGCAAGTCGTGAGTTCCCTGTCCGGCGACCTCGAAGCTGCGCGCCTGGCGGCTGAAGCGGCCCAAGCCCGGGTCGGTCGGCAGGCGGAGCAAGCCCGCTTCCCGCTCACGCCAGGGGGCCGCCAGCGCCCGGGCACCGTCACCGGGGCGACCGAGGAGGAACTGGCCCGGCTCCAGGCCATCAATGCAGAATACGATACCCTGCAAAAGCGCATTGCCGAGAATCGCGCGGCGCCCATGCAGGGCATCCCAGGACTGCAACAGGTCCAAGAAGCCCTGCGACAGCGGCTGGAACAACAGGCCACCGCGTTAGAGCGTGAACAACGGGCCTTGCAGCAGACGATTGCCGCCCGGCGCTTTGGCCAGCAAGGTGTCGGTGCCCGCACCTCCGGGGTGGCCGAGGACCCCACCGAGCAAGAACGCGAGCGTCTCAAGGGCATCGAGGAAGGTCGCAAGCGCGTCAATGACCGGCTGGATGAGACCAAGCAGAAGCTCAAAGAGGTCAATGACCTCAATCGGATCGCCCCGGAGCGCTTGGGCGATACTCAGAACAAGGCCGACCAGCAAGTCGCCATCCTGAATAGTCGCCTCAAAGAACAACAAGAGGGCCTCAAGAAGGCGGCAGAAGAGGCGTTGAAGCTCGGTACGGCCATTGACGAGACGACGCAGAAGAATCTGGACAAGGCCCGCAGTGATGTGCGCGCCACCGAAGGCCAGATCAAAGCGATTCAAGATCAGGAAACCGCGAGGGAGAAGGCCGAGCGCAAAGCCGCCCAAGATGCCGCGGCGGCGGAGCGACGCGCGGCCCAGCAGGTCGAGCAGGCCAAACAGCAAGTCCTCACGCTGGATGCCTTCCAGGAACGGCTGGGCGCCTTCATGCGACGGCCCGAGGAAGGGCGGGCGGAGGAGGCTGCCAGTCGTATTCGCGTGCAGGGCGCGGCGATCCAGCGCGAGTTGGAAACCCAAATCCTGGCTCTGGAAAAGTCACCCGCTTTCCAGGCCGGTCGTCCCGGCGCGCTCGATGCGTTGCGCAGCCAGCGGGAGGCGCTCACCCAGAGTATTAACGTCCAAGCGGAGGAAGCCTACACGGCGGCGCTGACCAAGCAGATGGGCACGCTCGATGAGTTAGCGCGGAAGTATGGCTTTGTCACGCAAGAAGCGAATGATCTCGCCCGGGCCGAGAAAGAAGCCGAGCAGTTTCAAGGCACGCCCTTGCAGGAGCAGGCGAAGGAACGTCTGCAAGTCGTTCGCGACGTGGCGACGGTCGAAGCGCAGATTGTGGATCTGAAGCGGCAGGCGGCGGCCAGTGAACGGGCTGGTCTGGAGGCCATGAAAGAGGCCCGAGCGAGTACGGCCTTTGACGCGACCCTCACGGAGCAACTCGAACGCTTGCGCGCCCCCCGCGAGGAACGTACGGAACTCCGT
>Ga0247829_10001093_pt1 | contig 11866 bp, 13 predicted proteins | sample 12C_Control_Day4_FD_207765 | JGI IMG/M metagenome (GOLD analysis project Ga0247829, IMG submission 207765) | Soil microbial communities from agricultural site in Penn Yan, New York, United States - 12C_Control_Day4 | ecosystem: Environmental > Terrestrial > Soil > Agricultural land | place... | reverse complement strand
GCGAGCCAGTCGGACAGCTGCTCAAGGTCGCGACGGTAGGCGGCCAGCGTGTTGGGCGCCAGCCCGTCCTCGATCCACAGCGTGTCGACGAAGCGGTCGATCAGGGCCTGGCTGGCCGTGCGCGCGTCCATGGGCCGGCCGAGGCGCCGCTTCAGAGCGGGGCGCCGAGAAGGCCCTGCTTCAGCTCCGGGTCGGCCGGCTTGTCGCCGAGGAAGATGCGCAGCAGCGCGGCGTAGAGATCGTCGCCGGGGACCGGCGCGCCGCGCGGCTTGCCGTTGACCGACAGCACCACGCCCCGCCCGGGCAGGAAATCGATGTCGATGGCATCGTTGGTCTTGACCTTTCCGACGCCGAGGATGATCTGGTCGAACGCCTGCATGCGCTCACCGAGCGCGGCCTGCTGGGCGGCCGGCGTGTTGCGCCGGATGCCGCGGTTGAACGACTTGGAGAACTCGATCGTGTCGACGTCCACCAGCATGCGGATCTGCAGGCGCTTCGGGCCCGGGGCGCTCAGCGCCTGATCGGTCGTGGTGGCCTTGCGCGTGAGGTACAGGCCCGCCGCATACCCCTTGAACCAGGCGACTTGGCGCAGGCCCACGCCATTCAGCAGCAGCGTGCTGCCCGCCAGCTGCATCTGCTCTTCATAAGGCTGGCCCTCGATGGTGCGCGACTGCACCGGCCGCGACACGGCCAGAACGAGGAGGAGGACGAGCGTGAAAAACGGCTTGGACATGGTGGTTGGCGAGTGGTGGCCGCAGGCCGGTCAACGCCGGCATCGCCCGGGGCGATGACCGACACTTCCATCATGGATCATGCCCTGCTGCTGTTGCCGGACTTCCTGCTCATCGCCTGCGGCTTCGTGATCTGCCGTTATACGCCGCTCGACCGGCCGGTGTGGGACGGCGCGGAGCGGCTCGTGTACTACGTGCTGTTCCCGGTGCTGCTGTTCAGCTCCATCGTGCGCAGCCCGCTGTCGCTGGCGTCGCTGGCCGGCTTCGGGGCAGCCGGCGTGGCGGTGCTCGGCATCGGCATCGCGCTGGCCTTCGCGCTCGGTCGCGTGCCGGGCGTCGATGCGCGCACGCATGCCGCCGGCGCCCAGGTGGCCTTCCGCTTCAACTCGTACGTGGCGCTGGCGCTGTCGGAGCGGCTCGCCGGCGCGACCGGCGTGGCCACGATGGCGCTGCTCGTGGCGCTGGCGGTGCCGGTGTGCAACGTGGCGGCCGTGTGGCCGCTGGCGCGCCATGGCGGCCACGGATACGGGCGCGAGCTCGCGCGCAACCCGCTCATCATCGGCACGCTGTCCGGCCTGGCGGGCAACGCGCTGGGCGTGCAGTTTCCGGAAGCCGTGGCCACCACGCTGCAGCGCATCGGCGTGGCCGCGCTGCCGCTCGGGCTGATGGCAGTGGGCGCCGGGCTGCGCTTCGGCGCCTTGCGCGAGGCGCCGCGCCTGGCCGCGGCGCTGCTGGCGATCCGCCACCTGGTGTTGCCCGCCGCGGCGCTGGTGCTCGTGCAGTGGGCGCCGCTCTCGCCGGTGCAGCGCATGATGCTGGTGCTGTTCGCCGCGATGCCGACGGCATCGAGCGCGTACGTGCTGGCGGTGCGCATGGGCGGCCATGCCGGCTTCGTTGCCGGGCTCGTCACGGTCTCGACGATGGTCGGGATGGTGGGCGTGCCCGTCACGCTTGCCCTCTTCTACGCGATGTCGCCGCGCTGAAGGCGCGGCCGCCGGCGGTTCACCCCGCGGCCTGGTGCAGTGCCCAGTCGATGTGCTCGCGCACCAGCGTCGTGGCGGCGTCGCGGCGCGCGCGCAGGGCGGGTGCGATGGCCGGGTTGCCGGTCGCGCGAAGCGCGTTGCCGAGGGCCACGGCGAGATTGCGCTGCCACCGCTCATGGCCGATGCGCCGGATCGCGCTGCCTTCGGTGAACGCGAGGAACTGCGGCTCGGTCCAGGCCCAGAGCTCGAGCAGCGTGGGGTCGTCGAGCGCGGTGCGGACGTCGAAATCGGGCAGTGCGCTGCGCTGCGCATACTTGTTCCACGGACACACGAGCTGGCAGTCGTCGCAGCCGTAGATGCGGTTGCCGATCAACGGGCGCAGTTCGACGGGAATCGGGCCGTCGTGCTCGATCGTGAGGTAGGAGATGCAGCGCCGCGCATCGAGCCGCCCCGGCGCGACGATGGCGCGCGTGGGGCAGATGTCCAGGCAGGCGTTGCAGGTGCCGCAGTGCGCGTCCGCCGGCGCGGTGACGGGCAGCGGCAGGTCGACGAAGACCTCGCCGATGAAGAACATCGAGCCGGCGTCGCGCGCGAGGGCCAGCGTGTGCTTGCCGCGCCAGCCGATGCCGCTGCGGCTCGCGATCTCGACCTCCAGCACCGGCGCCGAATCGGTGAACACGCGGTGGCCGAACGGTCCGACGGCGTCTGCGAGCCGGTCCGCCAGCTGCTGCAGCCGCGAGCGCAGCACCTTGTGATAGTCGCGGCCGCGGGCGTAGAGCGAGACGGTGGCGCGATGCGCGTCGTCCAGACGCCGCCATTCGATGGCCTGCCAGCCTGGCGGCGTATCGCGCGGCAGGTAGTCCATGCGCGCGGAGATCACGCGCAGGGTGCCGGGCACGAGCTCTGCCGGGCGCGCGCGGCGCAGGCCGTGGCGAGCCATGTAGTCCATCGAGCCATGCCAACCGTTGTGAAGCCACGACTGAAGTCCAGGCTCGGCATGCGCGAGATCCACGTCACAAACACCGATCTGGGAAAATCCGAGCTCGTGCGCCCAGGCGCGCAGCCGATCGAGCAGCGCTCGACCATCGACCTCGCCACGGATTTGGATCGCACCACCGACATCCATCGCCCGATTCTAGAAAGCCGCTCCACCGTATGGCGCAGCGAGGGCGATTGCGCCGCCGACGCCGCCCGCCTGGCCGCCCTGCCGGCGCTGCGCGATGCCACGGTGGAGCTGGAAGGCCCGCTGGGCGCGGGCAAGACCACGTTCGTGCGCCACCTGCTGCGCGCCCTGGGCGTGCAGGGGCGCATCAAGAGCCCCACCTACGCCGTGCTGGAGCCGTACGAGGTCGGCGGCCTGGCCGTCTCGCACCTCGATTTCTACCGCTTCGAGCATGCCCGCGAGTGGGACGACGCGGGCCTGCGCGACGTGTTCGGCGCGCCGGGCCTCAAGCTCGCGGAGTGGCCTTCGCGGGTGCGCGGCGCGCTGCCGGTGCCGGACCTGCGCATCACGATCGAGCCGCGTGACGACGACGCGCGCGATGTGAAGCTCGACGCCTACACGCCTCGCGGGGCGGAGCTGCTGCGGTGAGGCGCCGCGACGCCCTCCACCGCCTCGGCAGCGTCGTGCTGCTGCTCGGCGCGGCCGAGCTGGCCCATGGCGCCAGCATCGTCGCGGTGCGCGTGTGGCCGTCGGCCGACTACACGCGCGTCACGATCGAATCGGACGCCAAGCTCACGGCCCAGCACTCCGTCGTCGACGGGCCGCCGCGGCTCGTGGTGGACATCGACGGGCTGGAGCTGAGCCCGCAGCTGCGCGAGATCGTCGGCAAGGTGCGCTCGGACGACCCGTTCATTGCCGGCGTGCGCGTCGGCCAGAACCAGCCGCGCGTGGTGCGCCTCGTCGTCGACCTGAAGCAGCCGATCGCGCCGCAGCAGTTCGCGCTCGAACCGGCGGCCGCCTACCGGCACCGGCTGGTCTTCGACCTCTACCCCACCACGGAGCGCGACCCCCTGCTGGCCCTTATCCAGGAGAAGGAGCAGGCCGAGCGCGATGCCGCCAAGGCGGTGCAGGACGCGCTCGGCGACTTCATCGGCCGCATCGAGGAGGGCAAGCCGCCCGCACCGACCGCCTCGGCGCCGATGACGCCGCGGACCACGGCGCCGTCGCCCGGGCTGCAGCGCCGCATCGACCGGCTCATCGTCGTCGCGCTCGACCCCGGCCACGGCGGCGAGGATCCGGGCGCCGTCGGCCCCCGCGGGCTGAAGGAGAAGGACGTGGTGCTCGCGGTGGCGCTGGCGCTGCGCAACCGGCTCAACGCGCAGCCGAACATGCGCGCGATGCTCACGCGCGATGCCGATTTCTTCGTGCCGCTGCACGAGCGCGTGCGCAAGGCGCGGCGCGTGCAGGCCGACCTGTTCATCTCGATCCACGCCGATGCCTTCATCACGCCGCACGCGGCTGGCGCCTCCGTGTTCGCGCTGTCCGACCGCGGCGCCACGAGCGCGGCCGCGCGCTGGATCGCGCAGAAGGAGAACGAGGCCGACATCGTCGGCGGCGCCAACTTCAAGTCGCGCGACTCGCACGTAATGCACGCGCTGCTCGACATGAGCACCACCGCGCAGATCAAGGACAGCCTGCGCGTGGGCGGCGAGGTGCTGCAGCGCATCGGCAAGGTGGGCCGGCTGCACAAGCCGCGCGTGGAGCAGGCCGGCTTTGCGGTGCTGAAGGCGCCCGACATCCCGTCGATCCTGGTCGAGACGGCGTTCATCTCCAACCCGGACGAGGAGCGCAAGCTGGCCGACCCCCACTACCGCGCGGAGCTCGTCGACGCGCTTGCCGACGGCATCGGGCGCTACTTCGCGAAGAACCCGCCGCTGGCGCGGCAGAGGCAGCTCTAAGGACTCAGCGGCGTGCGGCGGGCCTTCCAGGCGCCGTAGAGCGCGATCACTCCGGGGATGAGGATCATGGCCCAGATGATCTTCGACAAATTGGCCTGCACCCATGGCAGGTTGCCGAACAGGTAGCCCGCGAGCGTGATGCTGCACACCCACAGCGCGCCGCCCGTCACGTCGTAGACGGTGAACTTGCTGCGTGTCATGGCCGCCACGCCGGCGACGAACGGCGCGAACGTGCGCAGGAAGGGCATGAAGCGTGCAAGCACGATCGTGATGCCGCCGTAGCGCTCGTAGAAGGCATGGGCCTGGTTGAACGCCCGCTTGTTGAACCAGCGCGAATCCTCCCACTGGAAGACGCGCGCACCCACCAGGCGCCCGATGGTGTAGTTGCTCTGGTTGCCGAGGATCGCGGCGGCAGTCAGCAGCGCGAGCGCGAGCGGCAGGCTCATGAGCTGCGCGCCGCACAGCGTGCCCACGACGAACAGCAGCGAGTCGCCGGGCAGGAACGGCATCACGACGACGCCCGTCTCCACGAAGATGATCGCGAACAGCAGCGCGTAGACCCACGCACCGTAGGCTTGCACGAAGACCTGCAGGTGGAGGTCCACGTGCAGGATGAAGTCGATGAGGTAGGCGATCAGGTCCATCGGGGCGCCACTGTAACGCGGCCCCTAGAATGTTTTGCCGATGAACGCCCTGCCCCAGCCGGCCACGCGCCGGCCGATCCGCGAACTGCCCGACGAGCTGGTGAGCCAGATCGCGGCCGGAGAGGTCGTGGAGCGGCCGGCTTCCGTCGTGCGCGAGCTGCTCGACAACGCCCTGGACGCCGGGGCCACGCAGGTCTCGGTGCGGCTCGCGGCCGGCGGCGTGCGCTCGATCGCCGTGGAGGACGACGGCGCCGGCATCCCGGCCAGCGAGCTGCCGCTGGCCCTGAAGCGCCATGCCACGAGCAAGATCGCGAGCCTCGCGGAGCTGGAAGGCGTGGCCACGATGGGGTTCCGCGGCGAGGCGCTGGCGGCCATCGCGTCAGTGGCGGAGCTGTCGATCACGAGCCGCACGGCCGAGGCCGCGCATGCCATGCGGCTGGACGCGCGCTCGGGGGAACTGTCGCCGGCCGCGCGCGGCACCGGCACCACGGTGGAGGTGCGCGAGCTCTTCTTCAGCACACCGGCGCGGCGCAAGTTCCTCAAGACCGACGCCACCGAGCTCGCGCACGCGCTGGAGGCCCTGCGCCGCCACGCGCTGTCGCGGCCCGACGTGACGTTCTCGCTGTGGCACGACGGCAAGGCGGTGGCGCAGTGGCGCGCGGCCAGCCCCGACCAGCGCCTCGCCGACGTGCTCGGCGCCGATTTCGCGGCGGCCACGCGCGTGCTGCAGGCCACGCGCGGCCCGCTGGCCATGCGCGGGCGGCTCGGCGTGCCGGAGGCTGCTCGCACGCGGGCCGACCAGCAGTACGTGTTCGTGAACGGGCGCTTCGTGCGCGACAAGCTGATCGCGCATGCGCTGCGCTCGGCCTACGAGGACGTGCTGCACGGGGCGCGACAGCCGACCTACGTGCTGTTCCTGGACATCGCGCCCGAGCAAGTCGACGTGAACGTGCACCCGACGAAGATCGAGGTGCGCTTCCGCGATGCGAGGGCGGTGCACCAGGCGGTGCGGCACGCCGCCGAGGACGCGCTTGCGCTCACGCGCTCGGCCGCCGCCGCCGCGGGCCTGGAGGCCGCACCGGCCGCCGAGGCCCTGCTCGCGCGCGTGGCGCCGCCGGCGTGGCAGCCCGGTCTGTCGTTCGCACCCTCAGCGCCGCTCGCAGCGCACGAGCCGCTGCCGCCAGCGTGGCGCGCGGCGCTGCCGGAGGGCGCGGGCGGGTCACTTCCTGTGCCCCAGCTTGCGGCTTCGCAGCCCGCCCCCGCGCGCGACGAATCCGCCTGGCCGCTGGGCCGCGCGCTCGCGCAGCTTGGCGGCGTCTACATCCTCGCGGAGAACGCGCAGGGCATGGTGATCGTCGACATGCACGCCGCGCACGAGCGCATCGTGTACGAGCGGCTCAAGGCGGGCGTGGGCGCGGCCCTGGAGGCGCAGCCGCTGCTCATCCCGGTGACCTTCGCCGCCAGCGCAGCCGAGATCGCGACGGCCGAGGCCCAGGGCGATGCCCTGCGCGAACTCGGCCTGGACATGGCACCGCTGTCCGCCGGCACGCTGGCCGTGCGCAGCCGCCCGGCCGCCCTGCCCGATGCCGACGTGGCCGAGCTCGCGCGCTCTGTGCTGGCCGAGCTGGCGCAGGTCGATTCGAGCCGCGTGGTGCAGCGTGCGCGCGATGACCTGCTGGCCACCATGGCCTGCCACGGCGCGGTGCGCGCGAACCGCAAGCTCACGCTGGAAGAGATGAACGCGCTGCTGCGCGACATGGAGCGCACCGAGCGTGCCGACCAGTGCAACCACGGCCGACCCACCTGGCGGCAGGTCACGCTGAAGGAGTTGGACGGGCTGTTCCTGAGAGGCCGTTAGCGATCAGCGCGCCCATCGCGGCGGCTTCCGCCTCGACGGCAGCGCCCTCGGGCGTGTGCTGCTGGAAGACCAGCATCCAGCGCCCGCGCCGCTTCACGTAGCTGCTGACGACCCGTGAGGCACGCGGCTCGCGATCGCCGCAGCCCAGGCCGCAGGCGCGGTAGGCCAGGAGCACGACGCAGTCGGAGACGAAGATGGCGCGGCGGTCTTCCAGCTCCACCCCTTCCCACCGGGGGAGATCACCAACCGACTCCACCGCCTGCGCCTTCGGCAGCAGGCCGACCGGGGGCGCGAATGCGATCAGCGCGTCTTCGGTCAGGTTGGCCTGGTAGAAGGCCGCGTCACCGCTCCAGAATCCGCGTTCGATCTTCCAGAGCGGCACATAGGGGTCGTCGATCATCGTGGGAGCTCCCGACACTCCTCATCTTCGGGGCAACCACCATTCCTGCCATAGGCGATTTCCCCCGACCCGGGGGGGTCGAGGCGGCCGGGTGGGGGTCAGCGCAGCCCGGTCGTGTATTTCTTCATCATCCGCGCGCGCAGTTCCTGCTCGCTGGTGCCGGAGGTGGGGTTGGCAGCGGGCGGCGCCGGTGCTGCCGGTGCGGCTGCCTCCGCCGCGTTGGCGACGCCGTCCCCGGTCATGCGGGGCCCGTACAACTGCGCCTCCACGCGCCCGGCGTAGTCCCTGAGCCTCGGGTCGGCGCTGGTGCGTGCCTTGCCGAGGATGGTGCTCGCGTATTGACGGTCGCGGACGAACTGCTGCAAGTCCAGCGTCAGCCCGTACTCCCGGCGCATGGGCACGACCATGCGCACGAGCCAGGTCATCAGCTGCGAGTCGGCGCTCATGAGGTGCTCATGCAGCGCTCGACTTCGGCGGCGTCAGCATCTCGCCGTGCTGCGCGATGTCCAGGCCGACCTTCTCGGCGGTGCCGTCGACGCGCAGCCGCACGAACATCGACAGGACAACCAGCATTACCCAGGTGGCCACCCCCGCGTAGGCCATGACCGCGAGCGCCCCGATCGTGTTGATCCACACCGTGGCGGTTACCGGCGCGATGGACACGAGGGCGAACACGGGCGTGAGCACCGTGCCCACCAGCCCGCCGACGCCATGCAGGGCGAACACATCGAGCGAGTCGTCGATGCCGGTGGTCGACTTGAACCACGCCACGGCCGCAAAGCAGGCCACGCCTGAGATGGCGCCGATGTACAGCGCCCCGTCCGGCCCGACGAAGCCGGACGCCGGGGTCACCGCGATGAGGCCCGCGATGGCCCCGGTCATCATCCCCAGCACGCTCCATTGGCCGCGCCGCAGGTATTCGCAGCCGCCCCACGCCACCGCCCCGGTGCAGGCGGCCAGTTGCGTGGCCAGGAGCGCGCCCGCCGCGCGCGGGCTCGCCTCGAAGGCCGAGCCGGCGTTGAATCCGAACCAGCCGGCCCACAACAGGCCGGCCCCGAGCACCGTGATCAGCAGGTTGTGCGGCGCCATCGGCTGCTTGCCGAAACCGGTGCGCGGGCCCACGACCATCGCGGCCGCCAGCCCGGTGGCCCCGGCGGCGATGTGTACCACCGTCCCGCCGGCGAAGTCCATGTGACCCATCTTCGCCAGCCAGCCCGTGGGGTGCCACACCCAGTGGGCGATCGGCGCGTAGACGAACACGGACCACAGAGCGGCGAAGATCGCAGCGACGACCAGCCGCAGGCGCTCGGCGGTGGCGCCCAGCACGATCGCGAACGAGATCACGGCGAAGGCGAGCTGGAACAGGAAGAACACCGATTCGGGAATGGTCGGCGCTGCCGGATGCGCAACGGCCTTCCCGCCCACCAACCCGGCGGCGAAGGCCTTGCCCATGCCGCCGAACCAGCCGTCGCCATCGGTGAATGCGATGGAGTAGCCCACGGCTGCCCACACGATCGTGATGACAGCGCCACCGGCGATGACGTGCGCAGCTATCGACAGCGCGTTCTTCGCGCGAAGCATGCCGCTATAGAACAGGATGATGCCGGGCATCGTCATGAGCATGACCAGCACGGTGGATAGCAGCATCCAGGCCGTGTTGGCGCCGTTGAAGGCTTCTTGCATTTCGGACCTCGCTTCAGCAACGCTGCCGGTGCGCAGTTGCTCCGGCTTCGTCTTCAATGTAGGGAACGGTGCTCGCCGCGATGCGCGACGAATGCACGAACCGGGCGACGACTTGCTCAAACATGCTCAAGCACCTCTCACGCCCGGCCCGTCAGAACGTGAGCCTGGCGCCGAGCGTGAGGGCCGCGCCCCCGAGGTCCTTGCCGCCGGGAGAGACATACACGCTGGTGCCTCCCAGGCGCTCGGTGTCGGCATAGACGAGCGTTGCGTTCAGGGCCCATCCATTCAGCGCCTTGGCAACGCCGACCGCGAGGTCCGAGTACGAGTAGAGGTCGTTGCCCGCCACGTCCTGGTGGCCGACGCGAGGGTTCAGCGTCCAGCCGTCGCCCAGGTCGAACGCGAGGCCGAGGTCGAGATAGCCGCTGTTGCGGCTGTCCGCAAAGCCGAAAAGGTTCGTCACGGCATGGGAATACTTCAGGCTCAGCACGCCCAGGCTGGCGCCGGCGTAGATCTCCGTGGTGTCCGGGCTGACCGCGAGGTGGTGCGAAGGGTAGTGGTAGTGCAGCAGGCCCACGTCCAGCGTCACGCCGTGGGGCAGCGCAGCCTTGTAGCCGCCGTACACGTCCAGCTCGATCGACGCGTCGCCACCGGCATCGCGGATCCATTGGATCGTGGAGGCCCAGGCGCCTGCGTACAGCCCGGTGGCCGTCGACAGGTCGGCGCCGCCCTGCAGGGCCGGGCCCAGGCGGCTCTGGGAGATGCCGCGGTAGCGGTAGTCCGTCGTCGCCGAGGCGTTGAACGAGAAGCTCGAGGCGCCATCGTCCGCCTGGCAGGCGGTGCCCAGGATGAGGGCGGCGATGGCGAACGCGGTGGGAATGGGTTTCATCGGCTGTGCACTCTCGAAGATGAGAAGTGCATTGCAGCCTCGGGCGCGGGGCCCGATCCTCAACAAACCTTTCGCCGTGAGCGGCGCGCCGTGACAAATGCGGCGTTGGGGGCCGTCAGAAGCGGGCCGGCCCCTGGAAGCAGCGGCGGAACTCGCGCGGCGTGAGATTCTTGATCGCCAGGAACCGGCGATTGAACTGGGACGCGTTTGCGTAGCCGACATCGTGCGCGATGAGCGCGATGGGTCTGTTCGTCGATACCAGCAGCGAGCAGGCCTTGCCGATGCGCAACTGCGCAACATACGCGCCCACCGTCATTCGCGTGTGGCGCTTGAAGAGCCGATGCAGCCCCGACAGGCTCAGCGCGGCGAGCGAGGCGAGCTGTGGCAAGGAGATTTCGCCCGTGTAGTGCTGGTGGATGTACTCCAGCGTGCGGTCCAGTCGATGCCGGTCGCCGCCCGGCGGCGTGGCGGGCTCCGCGCTGCAGGCGCACAGCGGGCGCGGGTCGCGATCCTGCGCCAGCAAGGTCAGGATCTCGATGAAGCGCACGAGGCGCGCCGGCGGCGCGGTGAGCGCGTGCAGGTCCTCGGCCAGCGCGCGCACGGCGCGCGCGGTGGTGGCCGAGAAGACCAGTCCCCGGCTCGCGTTCAGCAGCAGTCCCCTTACCGGCCGCAGCTCCTGCGCGGTCTCGGCGAGCGCATGGATCCAGTCCGGGCGGATCCAGAACACGTGAACGACGTGCGGGTCCGCGGCGTTCATCCGGTCCTGCGACATCCAGGTGTGGGGCAGGTTCGAGCCCAGCAGCACGAGGTCGTCGTCGGCATACGGCTCGATCGTGTCGCCCACATACCGCAGGCCCGAGCTGTTCACGGTGAGCGTGACCTCGTACTCCACGTGGTAGTGCCAGTTGAACGGAATGCCCTCGTCCAGCCGGCGATGGAAGTACATCCAGGACGCCCCCTCGGGTACCAGGAGGCTCTCCAGCAGGGGGCCCCCTGGCCGATGCTTCATCACCGCGCTTCAGATGGAGGGGCCGTGCGGCGCGAGCATGTCGCCTTCGCGCGGCAGCGGATCCTTCGGAACGTCGTCCTGCGGGAGCACGCGACGCGGCACCCAGTCCGGGTAGGCGTCGCCGTTGCCGCGGCCCATCTCCACCCGCCCGCCGCCCTTCTGCATCTGGTGCGCGTGCTTCAGCGCGTCCTCGAGCTTCTGGGACCATGGCAGGCGGTGCAGGCGCGCATCGCGCTCGAGCGGCTGGCTGCTGACCACCAGGATGTCGACCCAGGCCTTGCGGTTGTCGACCAGGATCACGCGATGCGCGACGTACTCGAAGCTGCGCGGCAGGCCCTCCGGATAGGCATAGCCCAGCTGCTGGCCGAACCACGTGAACGAGAACGCGGCCGTCGCCAGCACCGCCGGGATCAGCAGGAGCTTGAGGCGGTAGAAGCGATCGGTGTGGACGAACACGTACAGCGCGAAGCAGACGAACGCCAGCAGCGCGACGACCAGCGGCCAGAGAAGCTCGATCTGCCAGCGGGTCATTTGGTCACCTCGACGAAAGGAAGGTCGGCGTCGGCGTTGAACGCGCTGACGTTGCCGCCGGCGTCGAGCTGGAAGTCGAACAACGTGGCCTGCTGGCCGACCGCGAACAGCGTGTCTTCGGCCGCGCCGATCTCGGTGATGCGCGGGTTCAGCTTGGTGAGCTTGACCTTCACGGGAATGTGGCTGCGCCCCCACTCGTCCTTGAAGCCGGCGAACCCCTCGCTGAACTGGGCGTAGTAG
>Ga0247829_10001091_pt1 | contig 11890 bp, 8 predicted proteins | sample 12C_Control_Day4_FD_207765 | JGI IMG/M metagenome (GOLD analysis project Ga0247829, IMG submission 207765) | Soil microbial communities from agricultural site in Penn Yan, New York, United States - 12C_Control_Day4 | ecosystem: Environmental > Terrestrial > Soil > Agricultural land | place: USA... | reverse complement strand
GCCTGTACCCGGCCGAGCGAGACGACCGCGGTCCAGAGCCAGACCAGAGCGACGGAAATCCTGAGCAGCGGCAGCAGCCAGGCCAGGGCGGCGCCGCGGCGCAGGTCGACGCCGAGCCCGGGGGCGACGAAATCCTCGGCCGGTCGCGGCGCGCGGCCGAGCAGCGCGCAGGTGTCGTCGGCCGGGGCGACGTTGCCTCGCTGCAGCATGCCCCAGGTCTCGCGGTCGAAGGGCAGCTGCGGCAGCCGCGAGCCGAGCGCCGCGGCCACGTTCACCAGCGGCGACGGCATCGCCACCGCAGCGGCCGGCTCGAGGTCGAGAGACCGGCGCAGCGCTTGAAGATAGTCGCGCAGCTCGAACGCTCGTGGCCCGACGAGGGCGATCCGCCGCCCGGCCAGCGCCGACGGCGGCGCGACAACGAGCCGCATCAGGGCCTCGGCCAGGTCGTCGAGATGGATCGGCTGCAGCCGCTGCCGGCCGCCCGCCGGCAGCAGCAGCAGCGGCGCCGACGCCAGCGCCACGAACAGACGCGCACTGGCGCCGCCCGGGCCGAACACGAGCGAAGGCTGGACCACGAACGCCTCGAGCGGCGAGGCGAGAACGAGCGCGTCGCCGTCGCGCTTGCTGCGGTGATAAGCGCTCTGGGCGTCGGCATCGGCGCCGAGCGCCGAGAGGTGAACGATCCGGCGCACTCCGGCGGCCACGCATGCATCGAGCAGCCGTCGCGGTCCCTCGACGTGCAGCGCGGCGAAGCTCTGCGTCCGCTGCTCGCGCAGGATGCCGATGCCGTTGAAGACGCATTCGACGCCGACCAGCCCGGCCTGCCAGCGCGCCGGATCGGGGTGTGCGAAGTCGAGCGGCAGCCACTCTTCCCGCGACCGGAGGTCGGGCGGAAGACGGCGCAGGCCGAGGACCAGCTCGTGTCCGGCCTCGTGCAGGTCGCGGCGAAGGCGACCGGCGATGAATCCGCCGGCGCCGGCGAGCAGGACCTTCATGGGCGAGTGAGCGTGCGGCCAAGGGGGAACGGGACTTGCCACCGAGGCAACCGCCATTCCCATTCGTCTTCATGAGCGCCGACAACACCTCCTTGCTGCGCGACGCCGCGCTCGCCGGCAGCGTGGCGAGCCTCGCCTCCACCGCTGCCCTGGCCGCGCAAGGCCGCCGCGAGACCGGCCGCGCCAGCGCGCCGATCAACGCCATCAGCCATTGGGTGCACGGCCCGGCCGCCTATGCCGCGAACGAGCCGGACGCCCGCCACACCGGGCTCGGCCTCGTCATCCATCACGCCTCGGCGCTGCTCTGGGGCCTCGTCTACGTCGCGCTGCTGCGCCGTGCGGCGGCGAGCCAGCCCCGGCTCGACACGCCGTGGAAGGCTGCGGCGGTGACGACGCTGGTCGCCGCCGTCACCGACTTCAAGCTGGTACCGCCTCGCCTGACGCCGGGATTCGAGCACCACCTGAGCCGGGGCAGCGGGACGGTGACCTACCTGGCCTTCGGCGTCGGGCTGGCCCTTTCAGGGCTATGGCTGGAAGCCCGACGCCGACGAAAGGCCTAGCTTCGACAGCGTCCGGGGACGCCGTGCGATCGGCTACATTACTGACCGATCAGTCAGTTATATGGCCGCCGTTCCCACCCCACCGTCCGACGCCAGCCCCAACAGCCCGCCGCTGCGACAGCGGCGCAAGGAAGCCCGGCCCAAGGAGCTGCTCGACGCCGCGCTCGACCTGTTCGTCGAGAAGGGCTTCGCGGCGACTCGCTCCGAGGAGGTCGCTACCCGCGCCGGCGTCTCCAAGGGCACGCTCTATCTCTACTACCCGAGCAAGGAAGAGCTGCTCAAGGAAGTGATCCGCCACAACGTGGTGAACCAGATCGTCGAGGGCGTGGAGATCGTGCGCGCCTTCGAGGGCAGCTCCTCCGAGCTGCTCGCCCATGTGCTCCATCTCTGGTGGGAGCGGGTCGGCGAGACCCGCGCCTCGGGAATCCTCAAGCTGATGATGTCGGAGGTGCGCAACTTCCCCGAGATCGCCCAGTTCTGGGTCGACGAGGTGATCGCGCCCGCCGACTCGATGATCGCCGAGATCATCCAGGGCGGCATCGACCGCGGCGAGTTTCGCCAAGTCAAGGTCGAGGACGTCGTCCACGCCCTGGTCGCGCCGCTGCTCTTCCTGGTCATGAACAAGCATTCGCTCGGCGCCTGCGTCGCCGGCGCGAAGCTCGACGCGAGGGCGGTGATCGCGGCCCAGATCGATCTGGTGCTGCACGGCCTGCAGACCCCCGCTGGCGCCGCCAGCGCGAGCCGGCCGGCGAAGAAGAAGACGGCCGGCAAGAGCAAGGGCGGGCGGCGATGAAACGCTGGCAGCGCTGGACGATCGGCGTGGTCGCGGTCGCGGTGCTCGGCGGCTTCGTCGCCCGCGCCCTGATCGCGCGCAAGGCCGAACAGGCCGTGCAGACCGCCGCCGCGACGCGAGCGCCGGGCGGCCTCGACCTCGCCCCCGGAGACGTCATCGTCGCCCGCAACATCGATCTGCCGCGGACCCTGGAGGTCTCGGGCGGGCTGAAGGCGGTCAACAGCGCGGTCGTCCGGGCGCGCGTCGCCGCCGAGGTGAAATCGCTCACGGTGCGCGAAGGCGACCGGGTCCGCGCCGGCCAGGTGCTCGGCCAGCTCGACACCACCGAGCTCGAGCTGAAGCTGAAGCAGGCCGAGCAGACCGCCTCCTCGACCAAGTCGCAGCTCGACATCGCCACCCGCGCCCTGGAGAACAACCGCGCCCTGGTGGCGCAGGGCTTCATTTCGGCGACCGGCCTCGAGACCTCGGTATCGAACGAAGCCGGTGCCCGGGCCAGCTACGAGGCGGCGCTGTCGGCGGTGGCGCTGGCGCGCAAGAGCCGCAACGACGCGACCCTGGTGGCGCCGATCTCCGGCCTGGTGTCGCAGCGCATGGCCCAGGCCGGCGAACGGGTCGCGATCGACACGCGGCTGGTCGAGATCGTCGACCTGTCACAGATCGAGGTGGAATCGGCGTTGGCGCCCGAGGACGTCGCGGCGCTGACGATCGGCCGCAAGGCCACGCTCGAGATCGACGGCATTCCCGGCCCGGTGGCGGCGCAGGTGGCGCGGATCAACCCGAGCGCGCAGGCCGGCACCCGCTCGATCATGGTCTACCTCGCGGTCGAGCCGCAGCCCACGCTGCGCCAGGGCTTGTTCGCGCGCGGCACGATCGAGCTCGACCGCAAGCGCGCCCTGGCCCTGCCGCTTTCGGCCGTGCGCACCGACCAGGCCCGGCCGTACGTGATGCTGATCCGCGAAGGCCGTGCCGTGGCCACGCCGGTGAGCCTCGGCGTGCGTGGCGTGTTCGGCGGCGAGCCCTGGGTCGAGATCGTCGCCGGCCTCGGCGACGGCGCTCAGGTCCTCGGCGCGACCACCGGCGTGGTCCGCGACGGCACGCCGGTCCGCATCTCGATCCTGCCGGCGTCGGCGCCGGCGAACCTCGCCCGGCCGCTCGCCCTGCCCGTCGCCGCCTCCGCGGTGCGCTGAGTTCCGCCATGTGGTTCACCCGGGTCTCGATCGGCAATCCGGTGCTGGCGACGATGGTGATGCTCGCCTTCGTCGTGCTCGGCCTCTTCAGCTACCAGCGGCTCGCCGTCGACCAGTTCCCTAACATCGACTTTCCGACGGTCGTCATCGTCATGGACTATCCCGGCGCCTCGCCGGAGATCGTCGAGGCCGAGGTGACGAAGAAGATCGAGGAGGCGGTCAACACCGTCGCCGGCATCAACAGCCTCTACTCGCGCTCCTACGAGGGCACCTCGGTGGTGATCGTCGAGTTCAATCTCGACGTCGACGGCCGCAAGGCCGCCGACGACGTGCGCGAGAAGGTCTCGCTGATCCGGCCGATGCTGCGCGAAGAGGTCAAGGAGCCGCGCATCTCGCGCTTCGACCCGCAGAGCGTGCCGATCTTCAACGTCGCCGTGCTGTCGGAGGACGGCAAGCGCGGCGCCCAGGAGCTCACCACCTGGGCGACCCAGGTGCTGCAGAAGAAGCTCGAGAACGTGCGCGGGGTCGGCTCGGTCTCGGTGGTGGGCGGCCTGGCCCGGCAGATCAACATCTACCTGAAGCCCGCGGCCATGGAGGCGCTCGGCATCGGCGCCGACCAGGTGGTCGCCGCCGTGAAGAGCGAGAACCAGGAACTGCCGCTCGGCTCGATCCGCTCGAGAGAGCAGGAGCGGGTGGTACAGATCAACGCCCGCGTCAAGCGTCCGGAGGACTTCCGCGACATCGTGGTCGCCCGCAAGAGCTTCGCCGGCGGTGCCGGCACCTCCGGCGTCGCTGGCGTCGTTGCTGGCTCCGGCTCCTCGGCCGCAGCAGTGCGGCTCTGGCAGGTGGCCGACATCGTCGACGGCCCGCAGGAGGTGCAGAGCCTGGCCCTCTACAACGGCCAGCGCACCGTGCTGCTCTCGGTGCAGAAGTCGCAGGGAGAGAACACGATCGAGGTCGTCGACGGCCTCATCAAGGCGCTCGAGGCGGCCAAGCCCTTGATGCCGCCGGGTGTGAAGGTCGAGGTCAACCGCGACAACTCGCGCTCGATCCGGGTCTCGGTGGCCAACGTCAAGAGGACGCTGTTCGAGGGCGCGGCGCTCACCATCCTGATCGTCTTTCTGTTCCTCAACTCGTGGCGCTCGACCGTCATCACCGGGTTGACCCTGCCGATCGCGCTGATCGGCACGTTCCTGTTCATGTACATGTTCGGGTTCACGATCAACACCATCACGATGATGGCGCTGTCGCTCTGCGTCGGTCTCCTGATCGACGACGCGATCGTGGTCCGGGAGAACATCGTCCGCCATGTGCGGATGGGCAAGAGCGCCCACGACGCCGCGCTCTCCGGCACCAACGAGATCGGCCTGGCGGTGCTGGCGACCACGCTCTCGATCGTCGCCGTGTTCCTGCCCATCGGCTTCATGGGCGGCATCGTCGGCAAGTTCTTCCACGAGTTCGGCCTGACCATCGTCGCTGCGGTGCTGATCTCGATGTTCGTCAGCTTCACCCTCGACCCGATGCTCTCGAGCGTGTGGCACGACCCGCAGGCCGAGCGCGGCCACGGCGCGTTCGGCCCGGACGGGCGGAGGACCCTCTACGACCGCACCTTCGGCCGCGTTACCGGCCTGTTCGATCGCCTGACGCTGCGGCTCTCCGCCTGGTACCAGGCGACCCTTGCGTGGTCGCTCAAGCACCGGCTGGCCACGCTCGGCATCGCCCTGGCCACCTTCATCGGCAGCTTCTTCATCATCCCGATCCTCGGCGCCGAATTCGTGCCCAAGGCCGACTTCTCCGAGACCCAGGTCAACTTCTACACGCCGGTCGGCTCCTCGCTCGAGGTGACCGAGATGCGGGCCAGGCAGGTCGATGCGGTGCTGCGCGAGATGCCCGAGGTCCGCTACACCGTGACCACGATCAACAGCGGCCAGGCCGCCGGCAAGATCTACGCCGCCACGTACGTGCGCCTGGTCGACCGCAAGGATCGCGTGCGCAGCGTCGCCGACATGGCGGTGCCGCTGCGCGAGCGCCTGGCGCGGATTCCGGGGATCACGGTCACCAACATCGGCCAGACCGACCTCGGCGGCGGCAAGAGCCTGCAGTTCTCGATCCAGGGCACCGATCTCGGCGAGCTCGAGCGGCTGTCGAAGGAGATCATTGCGAAGCTGCAGCAGATTCCCGGCCTGGTCGACCTCGACACGACCCTGAAGCCCGACAAGCCGACGGTGTCGATCGAGGTCCGGCGCGACGCCGCCTCCGACGCCGGCCTCAACGTCAACATGCTCGCAACCACCCTGCGCACCCTCGTTGCCGGACAGACGGTGGGCAACTGGCGAGCGCCCGACGGCGAGAACTACGACGTCAACGTGCAGCTCGCGCCGGACAGCCGCTATGCGATCGGCGACCTGCAGCGCATGCCGATCAACATCGCCCCCGGCAGCGATGGCTCACCTAGGGTGGTGCGTCTGTCCCAGGTGGCCGACGTGACGCCCTCGACCGGCCCGAACCAGATCAACCGGCGCGACCTCAACCGCGAGATCAACGTCGACGCCAACGCCTTCGGTCGCAGCTCCGGCGACGTCTCGGCCGACATCAGGAAGGTGCTCGACGGCATCAGCTGGCCGCCCGGCTACCGCTATGCCTTCGGCGGCTCGACCAAGAACATGACCGAGTCGTTCAACTACGCCCTCGGCGCGCTCGGCCTGGCGGTGGTCTTCATCTACATGATCCTGGCCAGCCAGTTCCGCAGCTTCATCCAGCCGCTGGCGCTGATGAGCTCGCTGCCGCTGACGCTGATCGGGGTCGTCCTCGCCCTCCTGATGTTCCGCTCCACCCTCAACATGTTCTCGATCATCGGTATCGTCATGCTGATGGGACTGGTGACCAAGAACGCGATCCTGCTGATCGACTTCGCCATCCGCGCCCAACGCGGCGAGACGGGCACGGAAGGCGGCGGCCTCGAGACGCGCGGCGAGTCGATGGACCGCGAGCCCGCCCTCCTCTACGCCGCCGAGGTGCGGCTGCGGCCGATCCTGATGACGACGCTGGCGATGGTGTTCGGCATGGTGCCGCTCGCCTTCGCCCTCTCGGAGGGCTCGGAGCAGCGGGCGCCGATGGGCCAGGCCGTCATCGGCGGCGTGATCACCTCGTCGCTGCTGACCCTGGTGGTCGTCCCGGTCGTCTACTGCTATCTCGACGACTTCTCCCGCTGGGTGAAGCGCCGCGTCTTCCGCCGTCCCTCGCCCGTCCTCCAGACCCTGCCTGCCACCAGCCCGCCATGAACATCGAACAAGCCCGCTTCAACATGATCGAGCAGCAGATCCGGACCTGGGAAGTGCTCGACGACAGCGTCCTGCAGCTCCTCTCGGTGGTCAAGCGCGAGGAGTTCGTGCCGCCGGCGTACCGCTCGATGGCCTTCGTCGACACCGAGGTGCCGCTGCCGAACGGCCAGTCGATGTTCGCGCCCAAGGTCGAGGCCCGCATCCTCCAGGAGCTCGCGGTGCAGCGGCACGAGCGCGTGCTCGAGGTCGGCGCCGGCTCCGGCTACATGGCGGCGCTGCTGGCCCAGAAGGCGCAGCACGTGACGACGCTGGAGATCGATCCCGAGCTCGCCCGCTTCGCCGCCGACAATCTGAAGCGGGCCTGGGTCATGAACGCGACCGTGCTGAACGTCGATGCCTCCGAGGGGCCGCCGGCCGACGGGCCGTTCGACGTGATCGTGCTCTCCGGCTCGGTCGCCGAGGTGCCGCCGGCCCTTCTCGGCCAGCTCAAGCCCGGCGGGCGCCTGGCGGCGATCGTCGGCCAGTTGCCGGTGATGCGCGCCGAGCTCCACACCCGGGCGCCGGCCGCGACCGCCGGTTCGGACGCTCCGGCCGCTGCCGCCGGCGGCTTTGCCAAGGTCGTGCTGTTCGACACGGTGGCGCCGCGCCTGATCGGCTTCGGCGAGCCGAGCCGCTTCACCTTCTGAGGGCCGGGCGGCCATGCACCTGCCGCTTTCGCGCTGCGCCCGGGCTTCGCGGGCGCGGTCTGTCGCCCGCTACGGCCGTCGCGGAGCCCGCGCCGCGCACCTCGTCGCATTTCCGGGGCCTCGCCGCCCCGACTCGGCCTATAACCTCGCGGGAGCCGCCGGACAGGGTCCGGGCTGCGCTCATCGCCTTTGACAAAGAACCCAGGAACCCTCATGCCGATCCCGCGCCTTCGACCGCCCCGGCCGCTCGCGGTCGCCCTCGCCGTTTCACTGGCCGCGCTCGCGCCTTTGCCGGCCGCCGCGCAATCGCTGATCCAGCTCTACGACGCCGCCCATGCCTACGACGCCAGCTACCTGGCGGCGCGGGCCCTCTACGAATCGGCGCCGTACCGGGTCGACCAGACGCGGGCGCTGCTCAGGCCGAACGTCTCGCTCGGCGCCACCGCCGGCGAGGTCAAGGCCTACCTCGACAACAGCCCGAATCCGCACAACACCTCCTACGGGGTGACGATCACCGGACGCCAGCCGATCCTCAACAGGCCGAACAGCGCGACCATCGCCCAGTCGGAGCGCTCCCTGGTGTCTTCGCTGGCCGAGCTCGATGCCGCCGAGCAGGATCTGATGCTGCGCGTCAGCCAGGCCTACTTCGACGTCCTCGGCGCCCAGGACACGCTCGCCACCACCCGGGCCAGCAAGGCGGCGATTTCCGAGCAACTCGCCTCGGCCCGGCGCAACTTCGAGGTCGGTACCGCCACCATCACCGATACCCGCGAGGCGCAGGCGCGCTTCGACCTGGCGACGGCGCAGGAGATCGCCGCCGAGAACGACCTGCGGACCAAGCGGATCGCCCTCGACCAGCTGGTCGGCCAGAGCAACGTGATACCGAGGCAGCTGCGCGTGCCGGTGGTGCTGCCGGTGCCCAAGAGCGACGTCGAGGAGTACGTGTCGCGCGCGGCGGAGGAGCATCCTTCCGTCCGGCGCGCCCTCGTCGCCTACGAGGTGGCGCAGCTCGAGACCGAGAAGGCGCGGGCGCAGAGTCTGCCCACGGTCGACGCGGTCGCCTCGGTCGGCAACGGCCGCGGTCTGTTCCAGCCGGGCCTGTTCGGCCAGAACACCAGCATCGGCGTGCAGCTCAACATGCCGATCTTCGCCGGCGGCGCGATCCAGAACCGCATCAAGGAAACGCTGGTGCTCGAGGAGCGCGCGCGCAACGACCTCGCGGCGGCGCGCCGTGGCGTCACCCAGACGACCCGGCAGGCCTACTACACGCTGCTCTCCGGCGCGGCTCAGGTAAAGGCGCTGGAGGCGGCCGAAGGCTCGAGCCAGCTCGCGCTGGAGGCGACGCAGGTCGGATACCGGGTCGGCATCCGGGTCAACGTCGACGTGCTCAACGCCCAGAGCCAGCTTTTCCAGACCCGGCGCGACCTGGCCCGGGCGCGCTACGACGTGCTGCTGGCGACGCTGCGGCTGCGCCAGGCTTCCGGGCAGCTGACGCCCGCAGATGTCCTGGAAATCGACCGCTTGCTCGCGCCTTAGGCGCGAGCAACGCTGTCGTCAGGACAGGGCTGCTCCCTCCCCAGCTTCGCTCCCCTCCCTCCGAGAGGGAGGGGCGGGCTCCTTCGGAGCCCCTCGTGTCGGAACATTTCTTGACGTGGCGAACACGCGGGCTTGACTTCGGCGGGCCGACAATCGCCCATCGCTTCGAGGGAGACGACGATGGCGATGTCACCGCAGCTGCAGGCCGCGATCGCGGCGCATCGGTTCGGGCTCGGCGAGCCGGATCTCGGCGTCGTCGGCCGCGATGCCGAGGGCTGGCTCGAGGCGCAGATCGGCCCGGCCGACCGGGCGCGCGGCAACGGCCTGCTCGACACGCCGGCCGCGCTTCGCCTCGTCGCCGAAGAGCGCGAGAAGCGGATGCTGGCGCGCAATCCGCCGCCCGGCCAGACTCCCGAGCAGGTGGTCGCCGGCCACTACCGCGAGACCCTGCTCGCCGACGCCCGGTCGCGCCTGGCCACCGCCGCCGCCACCCGCAGGCCCTTCGCCGAGCGGCTGCACTGGTTCTGGTCCAACCACTTCACCGTCTCGGTCCTCAAGGGCTCGACCCGCGGCCTGGTCGGCGCGTTCGAGCGAGACGCGATTCGGCCGAACATCGCCGGCCGGTTCGAGACCCTGCTGGTCGCTGCGACCACCCATCCGGCGATGCTGCGCTACCTCGACAACTGGCTCTCGGCCGGCCCGAGCTCACGGGTCGTCGCGCTGGAAGCGAGGCGCGCGGCGCGGCGGTCCGAAGGCGCCCGCGTTTCCGGAATCAACGAGAACCTCGCCCGCGAGGTGCTCGAGCTGCACACGCTGGGCGCCGAAGGCGCGCGGCGGGGCGTCTACAACCAGGTCGACGTCACTGCCTTCGCGGCCCTCCTGAGCGGCTGGCGGATCGCGCGCGATCCGGCCCCCGACGGCAGCCGCTTCGATGCCAACTGGCACGAGCCAGGCAGGAAGACGGTGCTCGGCAAGAGCTATCCGGAAGGACCGGAGGCGCTGCACCAGCTGCTTCGCGACCTGGCCCGCCATCCGGCCACCGCCCGCTTCGTCGCCACCAAGCTGGTGCGCCACTTCGTCGCCGACGAGCCGCCGCCGGCGATGGTCGACCGCCTCGCCGCGATCTACCTCAGAAGCGACGGCCAGCTCGGCGACCTGTACCGCGAGCTGATCCACCACGAGGCCGCCTGGAGCACGCCGCCGGCCAAGCTGAAGACGCCCGAGGAGTTCGTCGTCTCGACCGCCCGGCTGCTCGCCGCCGGCGAGCGGATGTTCGAGCGGCCCGAGGTCAATGCCGCCGGCGCGGTGTTCGCCCTCGGCCAGCGGGTGATGGCGGCCCCCTCGCCGGCCGGCTGGAGCGACCGCGGCGAGGACTGGCTGGGTCCCGACGCGGTCTGGAAGCGGGTCGAGTGGGCCACCCGCGTCGCCGACCGTGCCGGCCGGGCCGTCGATGCGCGGCGCCTCGCGGCCGAGAGCTTCGGTCCACGGCTCGGCGCCGAGACGGCACGGCAGATCGAGCGCGCCGCCGACGGCTCGCAGGCGCTCGCCCTGCTCCTGCTCGCCCCCGAGTTCCAGCGTCGCTGAACAGCCCGAGGAGAACGCCATGAACCGCAACCCTCGCCACCTTCTCGACCCGCTGCCGAGCCCGGGCCGGCGCCGCCTGTTCGCGACCGCCGCGGCGGTGACCGGCAGCCTCGCCACCTGGCCGACCTTGACCCTGGCCGGCGCCGCGGGACCTCACGGCAATCGCCTCGTCGTGGTGATCCTGCGCGGCGGGCTCGACGGGCTGGGCGCCGCCCCGGCCATCGGCGATGCCGACTTCGCCGCCGCCCGCGGCCCGCTGGCGCAGTACGCCGCACCGCCGCTGCGCATCGATGCCACCTTCGCGCTGCATCCGAGCCTGAGCGAGCTGCATGCGATGGTCGGCCAGGGCGAGGCGGCGATCGTCCACGCCGTCGGCCTGCCCTACCGCGAGCGATCGCACTTCGATGCGCAGCAGGTGCTCGAGAGCGGCGGCACGCGGCCCTACGAGCTCTCTACCGGCTGGCTCGGCCGGGCCCTCGTCGCCAGCGGCAGCAAGGGGCTTGCCCTCAACACCACCGTGCCGCTCGTGCTGCGTGGCCGCGCCGACGTGGACACCTGGGCGCCGTCGGTGCTGCCGGATCCGTCGGCCGATCTGGTCGCCCGCCTCGAGCGCATGTACGCCGGCGATCCGGCGCTGGCGACGGCGCTGGAGCGGGCGCGCCAGCTGCGCGCCGACACGCCCGCGGCCATGCAGGACGCAGCGCCGACGATGGCCGGGAGCGGACCGCGGGCGGGCGCTTTCGTCGCCTTGTCGCGCCGCGCCGCCGAATTCCTCGCCCAGCCCAACGGACCGCAGGCGGCGGTGCTCGAGGTCGGCGGTTGGGACACCCATGCCAATCAAGCGGCGCCGAACGGCCCGCTCGCCGCCGGACTGCGCCAGCTCGACCTCGGCCTGGCCGCACTGCGCGCCGGCCTCGCCTCGGGCGGCGCCTGGGACCGGACGGTGGTGGTCCTCATCAGCGAGTTCGGTCGCGAGGTCGCGGTCAACGGCACGCTCGGCACCGACCACGGTAGCGGCGGCGTCGCCTTCGTCGCCGGCGGCGCGGTCCGCGGCGGGCGGGCGATCGCCGACTGGCCGGGCCTGGCGAAGGGCCAGCGCCACGAGGGCCGCGACCTGCGCATCACCACCGACCTGCGCTCGGTGCTGAAGGGCGTGCTCGGCGATCACATGCAGATCGCCTCGCGCAGCCTCGAGGCCGAGGTCTTCCCGGACAGCGCCAAGGTCAGGCCGCTGCAGCTGCTGCGCGGCTGAGGCTCGCGGCGCCGTG